>ERZ1027032.277-NODE-277-length-19989-cov-6.640614_pt1 | contig 19989 bp, 16 predicted proteins | sample MGYA00519445_ERZ1027032 | MGnify/ENA primary metagenome ERZ1027032 (study PRJEB26926, sample SAMN06164888) | human gut metagenome | biome: ENVO:00009003; feature: ENVO:2100002; material: ENVO:00002003 | host: Homo sapiens | place: USA | collected 2012 ... | reverse complement strand
ATCTACACCTATTAAGTCGTCGGCAGCGTCAGATGTGTATAAGAGACAGGTATCGTATAAGTGACATATATGCTGAAAGAAGTCAGCGCGGTGCATCTGATATGGAACTGCTTTCTGTAACAATGAACGATGGTGTTGTGCCACGCTCGGAGATAGAAGGAAAGGATAATTCCAGTGAAGACAAGAGCAATTACAAAGTTGTTCTCAAGGGTGATATGGTCTACAACTCTATGAGAATGTGGCAGGGTGCGAACGGAATCTCTCCGTGTGACGGCATTGTCAGTCCTGCATATACTGTTCTCATGCCCAAGAATCAAATCAGCAACGGCTATTTTGCCGCTCTCTTCAAAAGTCCCAACCTGATAAATCAGTTTAGGAAAAACTCTCAGGGCATGACCTCCGATACATGGAACTTGAAATATCCTCAAATTGCACCTATTAAAGTCTGCCTTCCGACTCTTACTGAGCAGGAAAAGATAGCGGATATGCTTGGCACTCTTGATAAACGAATCGCAAGACAGACACAACTTGTCGATAGTCTCAAGAAGTATAAAAGAGGTGTCATGCAACGCATTTTCCGTCAGACTGCTACTCAGGAAGGAGAAGTCTGGTCTTGTGTTCGGTTAGGGGATGTTTTCAAAAAAATATCTCGCCGGAATACAAACGGCATGGTGAAGAATGTAATAACAAACTCCGCAGAATACGGACTCATTCCTCAGCGTGACTTCTTCGATAAGGATATTGCAGTCGATGGAAATACCGCAAATTACTATATCATCGAAGAGGGCGATTTTGTTTACAATCCGCGAAAGTCAAACACCGCGCCCTACGGACCGTTCAATAGATACACCCTAAGCGAACGAGGTATTATTTCGCCTCTCTATACTTGCCTTGTGCTTCAAGCGGATATTAACCCTTCATACCTTGCATGGTACTTTAGGAGTGATGCTTGGCACAGGTACATTTACGATAACGGCTCACAAGGAGTTCGTCATGATCGAGTATCTATGACCGATGATTTGCTCATGGGCATTCCGGTAATGTTTCCAGACCGTACGAAGCAGCTTCTCTATGCAGAAACACTTGACAAGATCGAGGTGCGTCTACAAGCTGCTCAAAAGGAATATGAACTTCTTGTGTCAATGAAGGATGGTTGCGTGCAGCAGCTATTTATATAAATAACTGCTGCAACAGACCACACCTTGCTTTTTTTAGGGCTGAGATGGTTGCTTCTTCTCGCTCGATTCGCCCATCAACTTTGTTTAGAGCTGCGGCTATTTTCATTTGTTCATCATAGGAAGGGACAAGGATGTGAGTTTTTACAATTTCTGACTTGCTTATTGATGAAACCTTTATTCCCTGAATCATCCTAAATATTTGCGCTCTAAAATAATGCGAATTGAAGTAATAACCAAGATACAAAGGAGCAAAGCTGTCATGAGGACGGCATGGGATTGTGTGCAAACCAGACAAAACCTTTTGATTTGTTACACCGATAATTTCCGTTGCTTTGCCAACCGTATAATCCTCTGCCGTATCTGCAAAAACGATGTCACCATTTCGCAAATAGCTCGTGGCAGAAAACTTCTCGATATTTCTATCGGCTTTAATACACGGGATGGATATGTCTCCGATATTTACGGATGTGCCATACTTAATAAGGACATCCCCGTAATGGATGTTACGAACTCCGTCAATATCATACGAAAGATCGTCTCGTGAAAAGGTGTTGTTTTGTAAAAGTGTGAAGGCATTTGCAAAAGAAATGCTCCTGCATCCCTCATTTAAGGTTTTGGAAAAAAGCAGTGAAGATAGTCCTCTTTTATACTTCTTGAGGTTATCGACCAAAGCGCGTTGTTTGTCGATACGCTGGTCAATCATATCAAGAAAAGAGGCAATATGCTCTTGCTCACGAGCTGAGGGAATACTGATTGGCATAGCGAAGAACACATCGTCCTTTATACTTACTCTGTCATGCCTCGCTCCACTATCGCCGGACATATAGACATATCTGTGCCAAGCCGATGAACGAAAATACCACTCATAGAAAGAGGGATTGATCGCTCCCTTGGCTCTAAAGCAAAGGTAAAGCGGAGAAACAATACCGGCATCGGAATATTTATAGCTGCTGATAGGACCGTAAGGAGCATCTGAGGACTTGCGAGGGTTATATACGAAGTCATTTTCTTCGATGATGTAATAGCCGCTGGTGTTGTCACTGTTTGCGATGTCTTTGTCAAAATACTCGCGTTGCGGTATCAATCCTTGTTTTGCAGAATTACAGATAACATTGGTGATCTGTCCATCCGTGTTTTTCTTGGTGTTCTTAGCAAACACAGAGGATAGCAATGTTGACTGCCATGGCTCGTCAAAGCCCGGAAACCGGAGTTTCGGACGCTTTTCGAGACCGTTACTTGAGGATGATAAAGCCTATTTCATTCCTCCACCTGATAATGTTCGTGGAGGTGGTCAATATGACTAACAATACACAATTCAAGACGCTGTTGAATACTTGGCTAAATCACAAGAAGCCAATGATCACGCCGTCAACTCACGCCAGCTTTACGCTGATTGCCGAAAATCATCTTATTCCGTACTTCGGCAAGCGTAAGATCGGCAGCATCACCGAAGCGGACATTCAGAGCTACATTTCGTATCTCTACAATGCCGGAAGGTTGGACAACTCAGGTGGTCTGACTGTAAAGACAATCAGAGATGTCATTCTCGTACTCAGGCTTGCGATGGAGTATGCGTACAAAGAACGGGCGATACCCTTGCTTAACTGGGATTTGATTGAGTACCCAAAAGAGCTTGGGGTCAAGAAAGTAGTCTCCTTGTCGAAGGATCAGGAGCAAGCCATGATTCAGTGCATTTATATGGACTTGAACCGAAAGACTGCTGGCATCCTGATTGCGCTGTTTACCGGTGTACGAATCGGTGAACTCTGCGGTTTGCAGATGAAGGACATCTCTCTTGCTGATAAGACAATCAGTATCAACAAGACTGTCCAGCGCATCTATGACAAAAAGAAAGGCGAATCCTATCTCCATATAGGACCACCTAAGACGAAGACATCTGCGAGGACAATCCCCGTTCCGTCACTGCTCATGAACATCATAAAGAAGTTCTATACGGACAATCAGAATCACTACTTCTTGACCGGAAAAACAAAGCCAACAGAGCCGCGAACATACCGCCAGTTTTTCACCCGCTTTCTCAAGCGAAACGGGCTGCAAAAGGTCAAGTTTCATGAGATCCGTCATACATTCGCAGTGAGGGCAATCGAGATACCGGAGTTTGATATTAAATCACTCTCTGAGATTCTTGGGCATAAGAATGTTTCCTTCACTTTGAATGTCTACGGCAGCGCAAATCTCCAACAAAAGGTGAAGTGCATGAATCTTCTGAACGATCTCTTGTAAAAAAAGAGCCTCATCCAGCACCGCCGCAACGGTGTTGGATGAGGCTTTTCATGTGATTATAAGTTTTCAACTGAAAGTGTCTTGGGATTGATAGCGATGATGGGCTTCCCTTGCTTTTTGGCATATTTCACGGTATTACCGGTTCCGCTCGGTCTGCCATCCCATACTGCGATAATATAATCTGCCTGATCCACCATATAACGATTGCGCTTTTGCATACAATCTGCTGTGTAATGGTTTTGGATGAGCGTTTCCTTGTCGCACTTGCTGGCTATGTCAAAATAGCGTTCTCTCTGCTGCACTGTCCAATTCACTGCCTGAGTCTCACATGGGATTGCACTCTCAAGAGTAATGCCAGGATAAGCTGCCTTCAAATCGAGTACAATTTCCGCAGCATACATATCCACGCCGAGTGCCATGCCGGTGATAAAGTGTGACACGCCATCTTTTTCGATGAGTTTGATAATCTCTTCTCTGAGCATTCCTTTCAGAGCAATGCACCGCTCATCAGCTTCATTGAAGCCAAAGGGAAGGCTTTGCGGTCTGTGTCCGGTAAATGCGCATATCTTATTTTCCATTGAAAGTACCTCTGTATATGTATTAAAGAATTGAACTATGGTTCTAATACATAGTATAGCACATAAAAAAAGAAGAAATATGTCGAAAGATGTGAAATAAAGAAAAACTGCGCAAAAAATTTGCGCAGCCTTCGGAAGACAATCATTTGTTGTTTTCTTTTTCCTGTTTGACCATCAGCTCAACCATTTGCAAAATACGCTTCTGGGCTTCCGGCGATAATGCAGCAAGTTCTTTTGACAGAACTGTTGCCTGATAGTTCGTTGTATGGGTAAGCACATCACAGAAAATAGCATCTGCCGAAACTTCAAGGGCATTCATTATCAGGATCAGTTTCTCACAACGAGGGAAGGACGCACCTCTTTCTACGGTGGAAATGTAGTTGGTTGTGAGTCCGGTTTTCTCTGCGAACTGCTCCTGTGTAAGCCCTAAACGCTCCCGGCATTGCTTTATGCGCTTTCCTATTCGGGGATCAATCATATCTGATACCATGCCCTTCTATAATGCTCATTATAATTATATGGATTAGCGGCATACATATACAGAAACGCTAATATCGTATATATGGATTAGCGATATAGTTTTGATGATATTTTTTCCGGAAAGCAAAAAAGAGCCTCAGCCGACACCCACAACGGGCATCGACTGAGGCTCTTCATGCTTTATGGGGCTTCAACTTAGTGCCTGAAATCGACACTTATTCGTGCAGTAACGAGGAAAGACTGCCACATGGGAAAACATACAGGGCTACTTCTTTGCGCGGCTCTGAGAACGGAAAATCCGTCATTTTCGACCTTTATCCTGACAGCAAACCGCGTCCTCAGACCGCTTCGAGAAATAACGGGGACAGGCTACAACTTCGGTGCGGAAGCTCTGCTTGCAATCATGGATGCAGCGGCGGCACTGGTCATTGTACTTTCGTCTTCCGTCCGTATCTAAGAAGAATGCCCACTCATCCTTCCATTTCCGGCTGCGGCTCATAATTCCAGATCCCCCTTGCGCTCCTTGTGCGGCACGGGCTTCTCCTTTGGAGGCTCGGACTTCGATGCTTTGAGCCTGTCCATGATGGAGGATTTTCCCCCTTTCTCGGCGGACTTGTCCTCCTTGGGACCGTTGTTGATAATTCCATCAATCATGCCGTAGTCATCCTCCATAGACATCTCGGCTGCTTTCAGCGGATTCTCTCGTTCCAGAGCGGCAATCCACTCAATCTTTTCAACACCGAAAATACCACCCTGAGCTGCGTGTGACTTGAGATCGCTGGTATCCATGACCATGCCCTCCGTGTTGTCGCCGTAAAGACGATAGACGGTGCAGGACTGCATAACCTTGGCAGCAGCTTCCTCTCTCATCGGCAGCATACCGCCCCACGAATAGCCATACTCCTTCATCTCATCAACGGAGATGCTGTCATCCGGCATCCGATCAACAGGCATGACCTCCTGACGGAGCAGATCAACGGTATGCTCGTCAAATCCGTCATAGACATCGGAGATCGCCAGCTTGCCGTAGTTATCGACGATGATACAAGCGGCTTCATCACCATAGGTGTCATGCTCCATGAGCCAGAAGGTGTGACCGTCAACCTCCTTGTGATCAATCGCGTGCCAAGTTCCAATATGTCCGGACACTGCCAGACCGGAGGTTTCTGCGTTGACCTCAAAATCCTTCTGTTCCGCTTCATGATGCTTCTGCTGTTCTTCGGAAATCATGGGAATAGCAACAATCCTGTCTCCGAGCTTTGCAAACTGCTCAGGCGTTTTGAAGTGATCGGTAAACTTCTGCATCAGTTCCGGAGAAAGAGATCCGAAGCTGTCCTCCGTCAGCCCGACAACCATAAAGGTTCCGGCAACGATGTCATAGATGTCTCCGTCACCATCCCGAAGAGCGCGGTTCAGCGGCAGTCCTTCGAGCTTTGCTTCCTCGTTGCACACGATAGCAACCGGCTCTTCAAAGGGATAGACCGCTTCAATGTAGCCGCCAACCTCATGTTGCAAAGACTCCAGACCGGAGTCAATCTCCTGCGGATATGGCTCTTTTCCCGGTTCAACAATTAGAACGGTGATGGTACTGTCATGCTCCTGCTCTTCACCGGAACCGGTAATCCGGTACTCATCAGGAATATCCTCCCGCGTTCCGTCAAAGTAGTGATTCCAGCCGCCTCCGGTATTGCGGATGTAGCCTTCGTCGGTGAATTTGCCGCTCTCATCCATTGCAATGTCGCGTCCGAAACGCTCATAGTCAATGTAGTTGGCAAGAGGTCCGAGTTCCTTTTCGGAGTAAATACCGGCATCGTGAGCATAGTAGTAGCCGAGATCCGATTCGTCGTGAATATCGGGGATAAAGTCGTAGCAGTCCAGATTGTAGGTCAGGTTGATAAGATCGTCGATGTCGCTGACCTCATCGCAGCCGCTCTCCATGATGGCAACAAACTTTTCCTGCTCCCATTTGTCCATCTCGTCGATACGGGACGCGAGATAATTGAGCTTATCAAGGCTTTCATGCTCACCGAGCATATCATAAACGCCGTGTACGAGGCATTCGTAGTCGGTGATAAACCATTCCTCATAGACATGACCGAACTCATCCTTCGAGCCGATCCCGATGCGCTCAAAGACCTTTCGCATTTCCTCTTCGGTAGTCGGGAACTTCACCCATTCACCGACAAGCGCACCTTCGTTATACTTTCCGAGGTTCGTGACAAATGCTTCAAAGTTTCCATCTAAAACGGGCATAGGCATTCTCCTTTCAATCATCAATCATGCTGTCCGGCGCGATATACTGCGCATCGAACTCGGCGTCAGTCATGCTTTCCAGCTTCCGAACGGTTTGGCAAACCAGCTCGGCAATATCGCTGTCCAGAGCATTGCAGGGCGGCTTTTTCATTTCCGCGATGAGCTTGCTGCGGCTGGAAGTGTCGAAGCAACACATCAAATTGGTTTCTTCTACTGTGAAAATCATAGTTCCATATCCTTTCCCTTAACTTTTTTTGGTCTGTCAGTTGTTGTGGGCTGTTCCTTCTGAGTCGTTTTCAGCTTGTCCCGTATAGAAGCGCGGTCAGAAGTCTTCTTCGGAATCGTATCGTAGATCGCAATCCCGGCATCCTCCACAAAGCTGCGCACATAGGCTATGCCTTCTGTGAATGGAACTGCTTTCGCTCCATCGGAAAGATTGATGAGACGGACTTCATCCGCCGCATAGTCAACGGCATCAATTCTGCACTTCGAGCCGTCTACCATGAGAGTTGCGCCTACGGGAATATAATCCGCGCCCTTGAGTTCCTTGAAGGTTTCTCCGCTCTTTATGAGAAGGACATCCTCGCCCGTTTTCCATAGTTTGTGAGAACCGGCTACCCACTCAGCTTCGCGGAAACCGGTGACGGGGATGTTTGGCTTCCCGTGTACCTTTTTCTCAAGCAGTCTTGCTCCAAGAATCGGTGCTGCTTTTCTGGCATCTTCACCGTAAAGCTCAAAGTAACCGTTCTGTGCAAAGCAAACCATCGCGTCGGGATGCTTCTGTTTGATTGCTTCATATTTCCGCAGCTCTGCAACCGGAAGCGGAGCAAGCCTTTCAGATTCCTTGCCATGCTGTACGGCGAGTTGATGAATATGCTCGTCTATACCTCCGCTTTTTGCATGATAGCTTGTTTTGAAACGCTCCCGGCTCAGGATCATTTGCAGCTCTCGTTCACTTTCAGGAAGATAGGCAACCGATTTAACTTTGCCGTGTTCTTCCTGCATGGCAATCATTTCGCGCCGATAGGAACGGAACGATAGATAATAAGTGCTTTGATCCTCAAAGGTGACTGCAACCTTGTCCACAGAAACGGTTAGCTGCTTCATGCGGTCTACATGAGCGGCATAATCAAGCTCAATGAGGTTTCCATGAACTATTCCATCCTTGACTTCCATGATTTCAACTGCATAAGCGAGAATGGGGTCATTTGTCTGCTCACGATAGAACGCCCATGTCTTGTTTTCATAGGTATCTTCGATATAGACCTCCCGTTCTCTCAGAATATGCGTCCCATTGGGACGGGACATCCAGAGCAAGTGCTTGTCCTCGGCACTTTCCGATGAAGCCATATCACAAAGCAGCTTTGCATCCAGTTCAAAATCTTCCTTGTAATGCTTTGTGTGAAGCTCCATGATTTGCCGCATTGCGCTGATCAGGTCAATGTTTTCGTATTTCATAGGCATCACTCCAATCCCATATCATGCTTTCTTTCCTTGACCGGGGCTTTTCGTTCCGGCTGAACTTTAGCAGCAGACTTGAGCTGTTCCCGGATAGACGGCTTTTCCTGTTTTGCTTCCTGTGCTTTTTCCTGCTTGATATATTCAAGAGTAGGCATTAGCTCCCGGTAGCAGCCCTGCGTTTTCCTTGAAGAATACCGGCGATGAATAGCAAACATCGCTTCACCGTTCTGTGTAACCGTGTTGCCGTCGATCTTGACCTTGTACTGAGCCATAACCTTTTGAGACTGTGCGGAGGCTTTAACGGTTGACATCATCCCGTCGTTGGAATAGGCGATCCGAGCCTTGAGCGTGTCCATAACGGCATCTCTGATCTTTCTTTCGTCGGGAGTAAGCCGTGGCTTTGAGGCAGCATTCTTTTCGGGAGCCGGTGTGGAGGCAACTCCAATCTGCTCCTGAGATTTATCCGGCTGCAAATCCTTGAATTGGCTGATAAAGAGATTTACCAAGCCCGGATGCACCTGACTGACAATAAAGGCATCACTGTTTTCCTCACAGACTGAAATCCTGCCTGCCCAATCCTTGTTTTCCGCGTGATACCGTCCGTCGTGAAGATTGTGCTGCACCGTATTTGCCAAGACATACTGAACGCGCTCTTCGGAAAACTGCTCAAGCACTGTCTCAACGGCAACTCTTGTGGAGAGCTTGTAATCGACATAGTTCTCGCTGATCGCAGCTTCAATCGCGTCCTTGCAAGCCATATTCGCGTCACGGGAGGCGCGGTAGGCATCCAGCTCACCGGCTTCATAAGCGTAGTTTGCGGTCTCCCGATAGACGGGAACATCGTGATACACCGGCTTTGCTTCGACTTCTACCTCTACGGTCTGCTCCTGCGCTTTCTCCGCAAGCAGCACCTTGAGCTTGCCGTCAATGCTTTCGATCATCTCAGCCGCAGTGCTTCGGATCGTTTCCAGAGAGCCTTTCAGCTCCTTGGTTTCCTTATCGGATGACCAACCGGCAATATAGCCGAAGGAGTAATCCGAGGTTTCAATGCCGTATCTCTGGCAAACAGTATAAGCAACACTTTCGGCTTCCACTTCCTTTGTGTGCCTGTCCTTCCGGTCTTCGGGGGCAACCTTCTCATCGGGATTGATCGCATGGAGCTTTGCGTGAGCAATCTCGTGAATTGCCGTTTTGATTGTCTGGATTTCACTCATGCCTTCCTGAATGGCAATGCGGCGGTCTTCCAGATGGTAGTAGCCCTTCGCACCGCCGGAAATGTCTTCAAAAGCAATGGGGACGGGAGATATTTGCGTGAGAGCTTCAAAAAAGGCAGCGTAGTTCTCTACGCTGCCGGTCAGTTCATCCACAACAATATCAGGAAGTTCTTTGCCATCGGTTTGAGAAACATCAAAAACGCTGACCACCTTGAAGGCGGGACGCATCACCTCAACCGTCTCCGTGACGGGCTTGCCGTCTGCGTCCAGAATGGGCTTCTGTGTCTGTGGGTCAATCTTTTCCATCTCCATTGTTGCCTTATAGGGTGCGGGAGCAAGGATTTTGATACCTTTCTCGCCTTTCAGGACATGACGGTCAAAATTGCGCTGCCACGAGGTATATCCGGCAATAAGGGTAGCGTCCGGTTTCTGCATGGCGATGAGAAGCGTGTTGTTGAACGAGTAGTTGTAAAACTTGGACATCGTGCGAAGGTATTCCTTAAAACGCTCGGATTCAAAGAGTTCCTTAATGCCCTGTTCCAGCTTATCCGTGATCTCACGGACTTGCTGGGCATTCTTGTTTTCAGCCATTTCAGACCTCCAATCTTAAAGATTTGAGATAGAAAGCCCCGGCTGGGGTTTGCTCAAGAGACGAGCCTTTACCTCAGTCGGGGTTTCTCTTCGTGTCAACCGGCGATGGAAGACATTATCCTCATTCTCCCATTCGATGAGCCGGTCAAACATTTCAGGATGATGGGTTATCATGTGCCGCAGCTCGGCGTCACTTGCATTTGGGCAGAACCAGCAGCCATTTCTCCGGCAGTGCCCATAGATCGGTGACAAAAGATCATGCTCTTCACAGAGCTTGCGTGCATCCGCTTCGCTCAGTCCGTACTTTGCGAGAAGACTGACCTTTGATGTTCCTTCAAGCCTTGCAAGACGCTTTGGCTCGTCAATGGCAATGCCTACATAGGTGACTGTATCGGGAGAGAGCGTTCTGTTGTACTTCCTCATGGGATTGACCTTGCACTCTCTGTTTGCCGCGCACATTCCAGCCCATGCAAAGCCGCGCTTTTCACCCTGATGAGGTCCACGGACTATGATATGATGGAAGATGTCTTCGTAGGTTTTCGGACTATGCAGGATTGTAAACTTGACACCAAGCTCCTTTTCGCAAAACGGCTTGAGCTTGTTATAGATGAAGTCCCGGTGTTCCGGGACTTCGCCGGTTGTATTCTTGTCGAACATGACCTCAGAGAATACGATCTCATCCATAGGTTCATTGTGTTGAGCTGCCAACAGAATTGTTGCTACGCTGTCCTTGCCCCCGCTGCAAGCAGCGATGTGTACCGGGCGCGTCATCTGTCAAACTCCATCTTGAAGCTGACATATTTGCCGCCGGTATCATCCAGTTTAATTATCGCATCGTAGAGCTGAGGTTTTTTTGGGGTATAAAGCCCGGTCACTCGACACCAGCCCTTGTCAAGCAGCTCCTTTGCAATCTTCTTCGTCAGCTTCTTTTTCTTTGAGGCAAAGAACTTATTGTCCTCCCACATACAGAAGGAACATTCCTTGCTGGAACAGTAATAGTTGCCCTTGCCGACATAGACCGGAGAGCCGCAGCGCGGGCATTTGCCGATGATCTCTTTTCCGGATTCAAAGCGATTTGCCTCTGCATCTGAGAGGAAGGGGTATGTCTTCACGAGATCGCCGGTCATCTGCACGATGCCCTTGAGGAAAGTGTCCGCATCCGCATTGCCGCGCTCAATCTGCATCAGGGTGTTTTCCCACTCAGCAGTCATCGTGGGAGAAGTAATCTGCTCAGGCAGGACGCAGACGAGATTGTTACCATCCTTCGTAGGTACGAGGGATTTGCCCTTGCGCTCAACGAAACCGGATTTCACCAGCTTTTCAATGATACCGGCACGAGTGGCGGGAGTACCAAGCCCTTTCTTTTCGGTATCGTCATCGAACGCTTCATTTCCGGCAGTCTCCATAGCGGACAGCAAGGTGTCCTCGGTGTACTGCTTCGGAGCCGTTGTGTAATGCTCGGTGACGCTGGAAGAGACGGAACTGAGGATGTCGTTCTCATTGACCGCAGGAAGCATATTCTCAGGTTCTTCCTTGTCCTTTGTTTTGAGAACTGCTTTGAAACGCTGCTCCACGGTCTTCCAGCCTTCCTGAACAACCGTCTTGCCCTTACTCTTGAACTCGTAGCCTTCACAGGAGAGTGTAATCTGCGTTTCCTCGTAGATGTGCTTCTCACCGGTAGCAGCCAGCAAACGCATCCCCACTAGGCTCAGAATCTTTTGCTCAGACTGCGGCAGCTCCGAGATGTCCTGCTTCTCAAGCTGGACGGTAGGAAGAATGGCATGGTGGTCAGTGACCTTGGCGTTATTGGTAATTCGCTCGATGTTGGGTTCATGCCTGATGCCATCGAAAACAGGCAGCTTTCGGCAAATAATGTCGATAACCGAACGGGCAGTGCCTCCCATATCATCTGTGATGAATTGGCTGTCGGTACGGGGATAGGTCAGGAGCTTCTTTTCGTAGAGGGACTGCACAAGACCAAGCGTCTGCTGTGCCGTGAAGCCGTAATAGCGGTTTGCTTCACGCTGTAAGGTGGTCAGATCGTAGAGCTTGGGAGGATTGACCGTCTTCGTTTCCTTGCGGACAGAAGAAATGACGGCTTGTTTTTTATCACAAGCCGCCGCAATAGTCTTTGCCTCATCTTCGGTTTTGATTTTCTCCATATCGGCGGTCAGACTATCGCTCGACACATGGATATTAAAGTATTTCTCCTTCTTGAAAGTGGAGATTTTCCCGTCACGCTCTACGAGCATTGCCAGCGTAGGGGTCTGAACGCGCCCAACCACCAGCTTCCGGTTGTAAAGTGTACTGAACAGCCGTGTTCCGTTGATACCGACAATCCAGTCAGCCTTTGAACGGCTAAGTGCCGCTTCATAGAGTCGGTCATACTCGCTGCTGTCATGCAGATGACGGAAGCCCTCGCGGATGGCAGCATCCTCAAGGGAGCTGATCCAGAGACGCTTGAAGGGCTTTGTGCATCCGACTTTGTTGTAGACGAGCCGGAAAATCAACTCACCCTCGCGTCCGGCATCGGTGGCGCAGACAAGCTCGGTGATGCGCTTATTCCTCATGAGATCACGCAGCACTTTGAACTGCTGCGCCTTATCCTTCGGAACTTCAAAAAGCCATTCCTCCGGCACGATGGGGAGATCGTCGTATCTCCACTTGGCATACCGTTCATCGTAGGAGCTTGCATCCGCAAGCCCCACGAGATGACCTACACACCATGAGACGATGTAGTTGTTTCCTTCGAGATAGCCGTCCTTGCGGGAGGATGCGCCTAACGCCTTCGCAATAGACTGAGCCACACTCGGTTTTTCAGCGATGACTAAAATCAAATGTCTTCTTCCTCCGTTTCCTCATCGGCAGCAATATCCGGCTCGGCGTCCTCATTGATATAAGGCTCTTCCTCGTAGCCCTCATCGTCGTAGAAGTCCAGGTCTTCATCCTTCTGCTTTTTGCCGCGAATGAACTTGAAGTAGTAATAAACTGCCCCGCCGATACCAACAATGGCAATTACGCCGATAATCATGCCCATGTTGCTGTTCTTTTCCGGCTCCTCCACAGGGGTCAAAGTAGGATCATCCTCTGCGGGAGCTTCCGGTTCAGGCGTTGTTCCGGCGCATTCGCTCATGTTATTTTTGCAGACCGGGCAGGATGTATTTACCGCACCGGCTTCGCAATGACTTTCGCAAACACAGGTTGTCAGGGCTTCCACAGCAGCGTCATCCATCAGAGCAAGCAGATCGGCTTCGTCTACCATATTCAGGAAGTAGGTCTGATACTGTTCCTCTTCCTCGTTGATGGGTGCATCGTAGTCGATGACAATGTAGAAGGTATTGCCGCTCTTGGTTTGAACGGTAATGAACTGTTTATTGGTTGCCTTGTCATAAAGCAAATCGCGGGTATAGGCATTGCCCTCATCGTCAATAGGCTCACCTTCGGGAAGAACCGGCTCGGTCTTTTCCGGTTCCGTGCTGTCGGGCATATCCTCCGGCTGCGTTGCCTCGGTTACGGGGAGATTCTGTTCGGTGTCATCCACATAGGCGAACGCTGTAACGGAAAAGCCGCATACCAGCATCAAACAGAGCGCAAATGCCGTCAGAAGACGCAATCCATTTTTCTTACTCATGCTCAGATACCCCCGTGTGTTCGTTGATTTCGGGCTTGCTGCCTTTCATGTTGGAGAGGAAAGCCATAATCTGATCCTTGTCCATCACCATAGCGCGGACAGTGTTGATGATCTCAAGGTTTTCCAGCTCGGTTTTCTTGTCGTACAGCTCCTTGAGCTGTGCCTGAAGGTCCTCCACCTTCTTTTCGGTCTTTGCAATGTCAGCGCAGACCTTCTGATACTTGGGATTCATAGGGAAGCTCCTTTCGTTTAATAGTCGGGTCTTCCAAAGGCATAGAAATGAGACTGCCAATAGGAAGAGCTGATTGAGGTGTACTGGATAGGATCGCCGCAGTGCAGCATCACATTATCGCCCACATAAATGCCCACATGAGACACACCGGGCGTATCGTAGGTGCCGACAAAAAAGATCAGATCACCGGGCTTTGCGTTCGCCTTTGATACGGGAGTGCAGACATTGTAAAGTCCCTGCGCACCAAGTCTTCCGGTGTTCACAAGCCCTGAATTTGTCAGGACATAGGAAACAAAGCCGGAGCAGTCAAAGGAGGTACTCGGATTGCTGCCGCCCCACACATAGGGATAATTCAGGTATTTCTCGGCTTCCGCAATGAGCGTCGCAAAGGTTTCATCCGTCAGATAATCAGGATTGACCGTATAGTCGGCAGGAGGGTTTGTGATGTACTTGTCTACATAACCGGAATCCGGGAACAGATCCTCACGGTTGCCGACCACAGACATATAGGTGGCGTACATGGAAAGCTCATCCTGAGACATGATGTAGACCGGAACATGGGACAGATTGAAGTTTTCCAGCGTCACATTGCAGATGTAATAGTCGTAGGGAACGCGCACCGTATATGTGTAGGTTTCGGTATGGGATTCGCCGGTGTCCGGATCTGTAACCGTCCTCGTGCCGGTACGGGTTTCTGTGCGGTATCGGGTTTCGCGGATGACCTCTTCGGTGAGGATATACTGCTTTTCAAAAAGCATATCCAGCGTCCCCTGTACCTCGGATAAGGTGAACTCGCCCTCATGAAGCGCAGACAAAATGGAAATCAGCACATAGGGGTCATGCTCAATATCATCCAGATCAAAGTGATACTCGTCGTAGTTATGCGTTGCTTCGTAGTTATCGAGCTTTCGTTGCAGCTCTGCTTCCATCTCACAATACCTCGCCTCGGCGTCAAGCATTGCCTCGTCTTCGCTGAGATAAGAGGATGCAATAACCGCAGAGCCGGTGGACGAAAACATTGCCGTACAAGAGCTGATACCGGCGGCAAACAGGATGAGAACCATAATTCCGACACCGAGCCAGAGGAAGACCTTCTTGTTTTTAGCAAAGAACTCCTTGATCTTATCTGCTGCTTTTTCTCCTGTTTTCTTTCCGGTTTTCTGTGTAGCCGTTGCTGCCGTCTGAGAGCCGGACTTCCGAGCTGCGGCGTATTCCTTCTTGATGGCTTGCTTTTGATAGTGCTTGTTCATGTTGGGACGCTGCTTTTTCATCTCAGGATGCTCCTGCTGGGTTTTCTCGTAATAGAGCTTTGTATCAGTAGCTTGCGCCTCATGTTCCAGCTTGGAAACCTTCTCAAAGGGCTTGTTTGCCTGACTCTGACGGTGATGGCTGTAATGACGGGCAGCAGCCTCCGCAAAGATCTCGGTCCGGTGTGCCGCTTCAACACCTGAGTTTTCCTGTTCGACCTCATGGATTTTTCCATGAATGCCGGATGCCAGCGTATCACCGACCTTGCGGACGGTTTTCTCTGTTTCAAAGGACAATTTGCTCTGTCCCTTGGGCTGCTTGATCTCGTCCTCAAAGTGAAGGCGCGTCTTCGGCTTGCCCTTTTCCTCATCAAAGACGCGCTCTTTTTTGAGAACCTTCTTTGTGGGCAGCCTCTCACGGGCGGCATCCAGACGCTCATGTGCCTTCTCGGACTTCTTTTCAAGCCGTTGGATTTTCCTTGTGGCAGGAATATCTTCGTCGGGGACTGGCTGATCCGCAGCCGTTTTTGCCGCTTGATTCAGGACAGCTTCACCGTCTACATTCCTGACAGCATCCGTTTTTCGGATTTTGCTTGAAACTACGGTATCTGCGACTACACGCCCGACATTGACATGGGACGAACGGTGAATATCCGCAACAGACGGAATGGGAGAAGCTGTGTCATGTACGGGTAGCTCTCCGGGCTTGTACTCCGGCTGGATTTGCTCGGCAGGGACTTTCTCTGTATCCGGCTCAAGCTCTTCCGGTCTTGGCTGTCTGCGCTTGATTTCCTCTTCCGGAGCTTTTGCCGCAGCAGTCTCAAGCGGCTTTACGAGCTGCGCGTCTTCGAGCCTTTTTGAGATTTTCTCGGAAGTGCCTTCCGTGAGGTTTTCTTCGACAGCACCCTCCCGCGTCATTCTCATGACAACCTTGTCTTTGGGCTTGTACTCTTCACGGGGCATCAGATTTCACCTCCAATCCGCGCATAGGCAAGTTCTGTGAATGCAGGATTCAACTCAATGCCGACATAATGCCGGTTGAGCTGCCTTGCCACCATGCCGGTTGTCCCGCTTCCCATAAACGGGTCGAGAACAATGCCGCCTTCGGGACATCCTGCAAGAAGACAGGTTTCCACCAGCTTCGGAGGATAGGCAGCGTAGTGACCGCCCTTGAAGGGAACGGTGTTGATAATCCAGACATCCCGCTTGTTTCGGAGCGGATTGATCATTGCATCCGTGACTTCGCCGCGCTCCCGTGGACGGTTGATGGTCTGTACCTGAGACTGTCCGGGAATTGCCTTGCCGAACTTATTGCCGCCCTTCATGCCGCGTTTGAGCCGTTCTGCCGTTGCGGGAGCAATCGGCTCGGAGATTGCCTTGTGGTCAAAGTGATATTTCCTTGACTTGGAGAAGAGAAAAATATGCTCATAGCATCGGGCGCAGCGGTCTTTGACGCTTTCCGGCATGGGGTTTTCCTTCATCCAGATGATGTCGTTTCTCAGATACCAGCCGGAGTCACGGAGAGCAAATGCCAGCATCCACGGGATGCCGATCATGTCCTTCGGCTTGCAGCCCTCAACCTTGTAGTTGAGAGCCACAGCCTGACCGTTCCTGCCGTTGGGGTTTTTCGGATCCACAAAGTCACCCTGATTCCCTTTCCCAGCGTAGGTGTCCGAAATGTTGAGCCATAGCGTCCCATCGGAACGCAAAACGCGCCTGACTTCCGTGAAAACCTCGGTCAGACGCGCGATATATTCTTTGGGCGATGCCTCTCTGCCGATCTGTTCCTCCATACCGTAATCGCGGAGTGCGTAATACGGAGGGGATGTGACGCAGCAATGAACACTTTCTTCGGGCAGCGTTTTTAGGACTTCGAGACAGTCACCGGTATAAATTGTGTCGAGCTGTATAGCGGTTTCCTCCTTTCCGCAATCTAACGGGGTAGTTTAGTCAGAGAAATACTCGTCAGGCTCGTAGTCATCATCCAGCTCATCATCCCATCGGTCAAAGATAGCTTCGGCTTCCTTTGCCGCCTCGCGGTAAAGAGAAAGGCGGCTCTTTTCGTACTCCGCATAAGCGGGCATAAATTTTGCCATTTCCTGAATGAAGCGGGTGTCCTTGGTGCGCATATCCGATACCATGTCAATCAGCTCTGCCATAGTCAGAAGGTCTTCGATCATGTCCTCGTACTGCTCCTTGGAGATGGTGACGGTTTCCTCGTTCTCATCGTCATCCGCATCCTCAGCTTCCGCAAAGGGATAGCCGTCGCTGTATTCGGACTTGGGGATGTAACGGAAGTGCCGCTCTTCGCCGCACTTTGTCAGCTCGGCGTTGATATACGCCATCAGCTCGTTGCAGCCGTCAAGGATTGCTTCCCGAACATGGAGGTAGGCGCGATGATGCTTGCGCAGCGTCTCTTCCTCACGGATGAGCCGCACCAGCTCGGCGGTCATTTCGATCAAACCAAAGTAGCTGTCCATGCCCTCCTTGACAGTGCGGAAGGTCATCCGGACCTCTTTGTCACCAAACTTCTCGGTGAACTCGTTGATGATGTCGTTCATGGGGTGGTTCGTATTCTTGTTCATATAGATAATCCTCCTTAGTTCTGCATGGTTTCTTCGGGTTTTGTGGTCATGATACGGTAGAGCATCGTATTCTTCGGAAAATCGTCCTTGAAGGGAACGATGGTAGAGCCGTAGAAAATCAAGCCCTCACCGGCATTGGAGTTGGTGATGTAGTTCTGCTGGCTTGGGGAGATATTCAGAGCTTCTGAGAGAATCTTTCTGTCCCCGCTTGCCTGATTCAGAAGGTACACAAAATCGGAGTTCTCAAAGATGTTCTCAACCTCGCGGGAAGCAAGCAAATCCTTGACATTCTGCGTGATCCCGGTGGGAATCCCGCCCCATTTGCGAAAACGCTTCCAAATCTCCACGCTGTACGCTGCCGTCTGTTCCTCTTTCAGCAGAAGATGGAACTCGTCCATGTAGTAGCGCGTTGCCTTGTGCTGGGCGCGGTTGATGGTTACTCTGTTCCAGACCTGATCCTGCACAATGAGCATACCGAGCTTCTTGAGCTGCTTGCCCAGCTCCTTGATGTCGTAGCAGACGAAGCGATTGTTGACATCCACATTCGTTCTGTGATTGAAGACATTCAGGGAACCGTGAACATAAATCTCAAGGGCAGTGGCAATACGCTGTGCCTCCGGCTCGGACTGACCGCGCAAAATATTGTAGAGGTCTTCCAGAATGGGCATCTTGTCCGGCACGGGATCGGAAAGGTAGTCCTGATAAACCATGCGGACACTACGGTCAATGATGGTCTTCTCAACCGGCTGCAAGCCGTCCTTGCCTCCGACAATCAGCTCACACATGGAGAGAATGAAGTCGGATTTCAGTGTCAGCGGGTTTTCCTCTTCGGAGTAGTTCAGGTTGATGTCCAGCGGGTTGATATAGTCGGGACTGATGGGCGAAATGCGAATCACCTGACCGCCGAGCTTCTGAACAAGGGGATAATACTCGGCTTCGGGGTCACAGACGATGATGTCATCCTCTGTGATCAGGAAGGCATTGGTCATTTCTCGCTTCGCGGAGAAGGATTTGCCGCTGCCGGGAGTGCCGAGAATCAGCCCGTTGGGGTTTTTGAGCTGCTTGCGGTCTACCATGATCATGTTGTTGGACAGGGCATTCAGACCGTAGTAAAGTGCCTGACCGTCCTGAAAAAGCTCCTGCGACACGAAGGGCATGAAGATTGCCGTGGAAGAGGTAGTCAGCCCGCGCTCAATTTCAATCTGATTCAGACCGATAGGCAGCGAGGACATCAGCCCTTCCTCCTGCTGGAAGTCGAGCCGTTTGAGTGCGCAGTTGTACTTCTGGGCGATGGATGCCGTCTGGAATACAGCATTTTCAAGGCGAACACGGGACGGCGCAGTGTTCATGATGAGAATGGTCACAAGGAACATTCTCTCATTTCTTGTCTGGAGATCCTGCAACAGACGCTTTGCTTCGCCGCCATAGGTGGCAAGGTCGGAGGGGATAATCTCCATGTCATAGCCGGAGCGAACTGCCTTTTTCTGCTCTTCAATCTTCATCTTGTCCAGATCGGTGATTTTGGACTTGATGCTCTTGATTGCCTTTGCCTGATCGATGGTACGAATATGAAAATTGACCGTAATGTTGGTGTCCATGTCGAGGAAGTCTGCCAACATACGGTCATTCAGCTCAGGGGCGAGAATCTGCAAAAAGCTCACCGCACCGATGGTTTTTCCCATCTTGAAGCACTTGCCCTCGGAGAAATCAAAGGAAGTAGGTGCGATGAAGTCCTTGGAAGAAAGCCCTGTTCTGGCTACCATGTCAAAGGAGAACCGGAACGGCTCATTGCTGTCCATGTTGAAAACATCGTGCAGCACCTTCAACCTTTCGTAGCCGGACAGCGGCTCGGTGGTTACGCCCAGCGTTTTGAAGTTGTTGAGAATATCGGTTTCAATCCGATCCAGCTTTGCCTTTGCCGCTCTGAGAGAATCGGCTTCGATGCCGAAGGTGATGTACTTTCGCTTGATCAGACCGTTGTTTCCCTTGGTGAGCTGGTTTTGGAGCATATCCGAGTATTCGCGGCGGATGTCATTGAAGGCATCATCCTGATCCGGGATATGAACCTGTTTCTTGAACTCATTGATGCTGGTTCTCTGATTGATGAAGGAGAGCTGAAAGAAGATGGAGCTGTCGAAGTAGTTGAGGAAGTCGCACCAGTTTTCAAAGATGGCGGTCTTGTCCTCATTCTGCGCAAGCTGGTAATTGATGTCGTTGAAACGAATGGTCTTGGTGTAAAGGCGATGGTTCACCTTGCAGATACCGTCGCGGCACATTTCCACATAAGGGATGGAC
>ERZ1027032.254-NODE-254-length-20828-cov-10.423482_pt1 | contig 20828 bp, 19 predicted proteins | sample MGYA00519445_ERZ1027032 | MGnify/ENA primary metagenome ERZ1027032 (study PRJEB26926, sample SAMN06164888) | human gut metagenome | biome: ENVO:00009003; feature: ENVO:2100002; material: ENVO:00002003 | host: Homo sapiens | place: USA | collected 2012 ... | reverse complement strand
AGTACGGTCTCGTGGGCTCGGAGATGTGTATAAGAGACAGCTATAATTGCAAACATTCTATGATACTGCTTTTTATCATATATCCATTTTGCAAACATAATACATAAAATAACAGATGTCCCTACAATTGGAGATAATCGCCAACAGGCTGTATTTAAACTTCCAAATACCCAGCCTAATAAAATCAGTGCTGTCATAAATGAATGTGTTAATATCATAAGCTTATAGGCTATAGTTTCAAATTTGTTATACATTATTGTCATTATAATAGGAACAATCAAAACTACTAAGGAGCATATTATTTTTAACAGCTCTATAATACCCTCGCAAGAATATATTAACATTCCGCTTCCAACCTCTACGCCGAATAATGTAAACCATTGCGGAACAAAGCTTAGAAAATTATCCAGCCACTGACTTTGCTTAGAAAATTTCGAATATCCTTCCTGATAGCCTGCTACTATGTTTCCATTTGCTATTTTTCCTAACAGCATACCTACAATAATAGCTAATATTAAAGCTAAAATTATTTTATATTTCTTTTCATTTTTTTTGCTGGCAAAAGGTGTTTTTACGTCAAAAAATATATTTGCCATAATTGCTGCCAATACCGGTAAGCCATATATAGTAAGGGCTTGTATACCGTTCATTGAGCATAGTACTGTCCAGATTAAAAGTAATATCATATATTTCTTTTTTGATTTTTCACAATTAAGCACTCTTAGTACAAGACCTAATCCTACCATAACAAAAAGTAGTCCCAGACTATAATATATTATGTGGCACCAGAATATTTCTCTTAGCTTTTCGCTTATGGAAACTATTAAAAACAGTGCTGAAACTCCAAAAACACTCCATTTATAGCTAAAGTTCATAGACCTTAGCAAAAAGGCAAGTGCCAGGCCAAAGCATATTGCAAATAACACCATACCACATAGCTGTGCTGTCATACTGACACCAAATATTGCTACAAACGGAACCATCAAAAGCTGTCCACCAAAAGGCAACAGGCAGGCGTAATAAAAGTCGCTGTTCATAAGAGCCTTTCCATCTAAAACAGCCTCTGCCCAGGTAATAGTATCTGTACAGTCGGCATGATAATAGCCCTTTGAAATAAAAATAATATAAAAAAATACAATTCCAATAGATACTGCTCCCATCAGGGATACTGCTACTTTTACTGCCTTGTTATTTTTGCTCATGATATTCCCCCTCTGTATTTACATTCCATATATTAGACTTGTCCTTTCTGTCCTTTATGATGTTGTCTACAGCCTCAAAAGAAGTAACCATTGAATGGTCCATATTGTTATATCTATGCTGACCGTTTCTGCCTACACAATACAAATTGTCATAGGTATTTAAATAATCTACTAATTCATCTATCTGGTCATAGGTATCAAAATATGCCGGATATGCTTTTTTAACCTTTTCCCTGTGTGCATCAAGGACAGCCTTTTCATCTGAAATAATACCCATTTTAACAAGCTCCTGACTTGCAAACCTTATACATTCTTCATCTGACATATTGTAAAAATCGTCACCCTCATTGCAGAAATACTCTAAGCCTATCCATACCTTATGGTCTATGTCCTTTACAAGATATGGCGACCAGTTATTAAATATCTGGATTCTTCCAAGCTTTACATCAACGTCCTGTACATAAATCCAGCAATCCGGAACAATGTTGTTAATAGTTTTTATATTTGTCTGATTCTTAAGATTAAGCTTATCCACCAATAAGCCTACTGTAACAAAATCTCTGTATGGAAGTCCCTTTGCAATAGCAGCAATATTTTCCGGAACGCTATTCATCCCTGCTGTTAAATCCTTAAGTGGCATTGAGGAAATGAAAATATCACCCTCAAGCTCTACCTGCTCTCCGGCCTTCTCATAAACCACACTCCGGATTTTTCCGTCTGAATTGTTTATTTTTACAACCTTTGCATTTTTAATAATGCTTCCACCCATATTTTCCACTTTGCCTGCTGCTACCTCCCAAAGCTGTCCCGGACCATACTTTGGATAATAAAATTCCTCAATAAGAGAGGTTTCCACCTTTTTATTTTGGGAATTTTTCTTAAATATTTTTGAAAATACATCCTTTATAATTGCGACTATTGAAAGTCCCTTAACTCTTTGAGCCCCCCAGTCTGCTGATATTTCTCTAGGGTGGCGTCCCCACAGCTTTTCTGTGTAGCCCTCAAAAAACATAGAGTACAATTTTCTTCCAAATCTATTTATGTAGAAATTTTCTAAGGAGGTTTCTTTTTTCTTAAACACACACGCCTTTAGATAGCTAAAGCCTGCACATATAGTTGTAAAGAAGCCCATATTTTTTATAGTCTCCCACTTTAAGCTAATAGGATAATCAAAGAATTTTTTCTTATAGTATATTCTTGACACCCTATTTCTAATAAGCATTACCTCATCGTCCTTTTCCGGGTCTGGTCCGTTTTCAGCTAATGCTTTTTTTCTTCCTAATATTTTGTCATCATAGGCATCTGCACCCTGAGTAGGCATAATTCCAGCCCACCACTTCGTAACATTATCATCCTTGGAGAAAAATCTGTGTCCTCCTATATCCATACGATTTCCATTGTGCCTTACAGTTCTTGAAATGCCTCCTATCTCATTACTTTCCTCTAATATAATAATTTCATATTCATCCTTAGTATTTTTCAAAAGCTGAAATGCCGCAGTAATACCTGCCGGGCCAGCTCCAATAATAACTACTTTTTTCATAATAATCTCCAATCTATTTTTTTCTATACAAAGTAATTTTTCTAGCTACAAAATTCCAAACTAAAACTATAATAGTCGCTATAACTTTTGAAACCATAAAATACAAGCCTGCAATCTCTGTAAGCACATACATTATTATTTCAGTAAATCCTAAGCCTATTACACCTATAATTCCATAGACCAGAAATTCTATCTTTCCGTTTACACTGCTGTTCTCAAAAACCAGCAGCTTGGATAGTCCATAATTAACGGCAAGACCTATAACAAAAGCAAATATTACGGATATTAAATAGTTTACACCAATAGTTGTAATTAAGAAAAGGCTCCCTCCGTCTGCCAAAAATGCAACTCCCCCAACAAATATGTATCTAAAAAATTGTATAAAGGTATTGTTGCTTTTTGTTATAAACAGATTTTTGAAGTCTAACTTAAATATATAATCAAATAGTTCTTTCATATAGTTCTCCTCATAGTTTCATAATTAAAATTATATATAATTATTCATACTCTTTCAAGCCAATTTTCACGATATTAAACTGTTGTTTACACCTGATACAGTCTATACATATGCACTAATTAATTTCGTCATTTAAAATTCTAACTGCCACTAAAAACTGCAAGCATTTTGCAAGCGCAAAAAACGGGAAGCATATCAAAATGCTGGCTTCCCGCTGTTTTAACATTATTCAAACTCGCCAAGTTCCGGCGAATTAAACTCTATTTCCCCACTTCTCTGGAGCTTTATAAAATACTGCTTTATCTTTAAATAACTGTATTGCATCCTGCTTTAAATGTTTCTTATTGACATTATGAATTTATCGTACTAACCTAAACTCGTAGAATATATTTCAATAAATGTAATGTTTCGAAAACTTTTGGTTCCGATTATAATAGAGCAGCTTTTAGCATCTCTCATTGGAACCTGGCAGTGCAAATCTCTGCTTTGAGACGGTTCCCTTTATCACAATTACCAAGCCAATCTGTTTGGTACCATTCTTCATTATTCACAATTCTGTATAAATAAAGAACAACTCATGTGGGATTGGGGATATGCCTCACTCATTATTGGAATAAGAAAATAACTGCAAAGGAGATTTTTACTATGAAAGAAATAATTTTAGGAAATCACATACGAAAGGTTCCTTCAGTTGCAGTTGGATGCATGCGCCTTTCTGAAAAATCGAAGGATGAGATGAATCGTTTTATTCATGCAGCTCTGGAACAAGGTGCATATCTCTTTGATCACGCGGATATCTACGGTAATGGTATGAGCGAGAGTATATTCGGTGAAGCGTTCGCAAATGATTCATCCATAAAGCGTGAAGATATTTTTCTTCAGTCAAAATGTGGCATTCGCCAAGGCTTCTATGATCTCTCAAAGGAGCACATTCTGAAATCTGTCGATGGCATTTTACAAAGGCTCCATACAGATTATCTTGATCTTTTGCTTCTTCACCGTCCGGATGCACTCGTAGAACCGGAAGATGTTGCTGCTGCATTTGATGTTCTTTATGAAAGCGGAAAGGTTCGCCATTTTGGAGTTTCAAACCATAAGCCAATGCAGATTGAACTGCTGCAGAAATATGTCCGCCAACCACTCGTTGTCAATCAGGTTCAGTTCAGCATCCCTGTTTCCAATCTTGTTGCAAATGGCATGGAAGTCAATATGGAAACCCCAGGTTCAATCGATCACGATGGAAGTCTGCTCGACTACTGTCGCCTCCACAATATCACTCTCCAGGCATGGTCTCCGTTTCAGATGCCGGCATGGAAAGGCTGCTTTCTCGGAAGCGACGAATACCCTGAACTGAATAAAAAACTTCATGTGATTGCCGAAAAATATAATGTCAGCGATACTACTATTGCGGCTGCGTGGATTTTACGTCATCCGGCAAATATGCAGATTGTTACCGGCACTGCAAGTGAAAGCCGCCTGAAAGAAATTATCGCGGCGTGCGATATTACTCTGACTCGTGAGGAATGGTATGAGCTGTACCTGGCGGCAGGTCATCTGCTTCCGTAGGGATTATCGATTACCGGCATTATTTTCAAAATGCCGGTAATCCTTAGAATTAGCAAGTTGTACAAAAGAATCTTCTCTTTTACGAAGTCTGGTCTCATAAACGAGATAAATGTTCTGGCAGATGCAGAGCTTGTGTTGAGCAGATCAGAGTACACGGCCTCAGACACAGTCACGCCAGCTTACTTATTAATCAGGGCTGTGATGCCTTGTGCGAAGTGACACCTCCCTGATGCCATGTGCACTTTCAACCTCAACTGCCGGAATCCATAATTCACTCATAATAACTCCTCCTCTTAACAATTCCATAATATACTTACTGCGCCTGAAAAGCCGCATTGTTTCTGATAAGCTCATTCAGTGATGCCGGAGTGTAATTATTGATACACGCTCCTGCATTCAACGCTGTCGGTCTCGTCTTCATAAACTCATAGACATCATCCTTCCTGCCATGGATATGTCCATATATGTGCCATGAGCCATACTTGCACTTGTACCATGCAGCTATCGGGAAATGGCACAGGACAATCTCCTTATCACCATCCATTACTCTGGCAATCTTGTCCACCGACTCGAAATATGACATGGCAGCTTCATTTTCCAGTGTCTTTCTGTCATGATTTCCGATAACCAGATGCTTATGTCCCTTGAGCTGTCTTAAATACCACTCTGCCGGCTTCTCATTTCTGAAAGCAAAATCACCTACTATATATACATGATCATCCGGCCGCACTCTCGAGTTCCATAGCTTAATCAGGCAATGATCCATCTCATTAACGTCAATAAAAGGCCTATGGTCAAATCCAATTACGTTCTTATGTCCAAAATGTGTGTCACTTATGTATAAATTCATGCTGCGTCTCCTTTCCTGTTTCTGACTGACATCATTATATCTTAATTTTCTACAAAGTAGTATATATCGGTGGTTTACATAATAAACACACGAATTATAAAACAGATTAACTCACAGTTCATTTTCATTTCCGGGAAAGCAGGCTACAATATACTCATCAAAACCTCAGGCATGATTACCGCTGCCTGCAGACAGATAAGATATACACAGTACTTTACACAGAAATAATTAAGCTTGACAAATAGGAGGAAAATTCAGTGGGCGAAATTACAGAGGTATTTAAAAAAATAAACAGCGACTTATGCAGTGACAAGGAAAACTATACTAAAACAGTAAGAACTGCTCTCAGTGCAGAAGTATGTAACAACATGTTCAAACAGGGCTTCACTCTGGACCAGATCGCAAAATCCATGCCATGGCTTGAAAAATCAGACATTTACGGTCTTTCCGTAATGGTTAATGACACACCGTTTTCTGCCACAGATGAAGAAATAGAGGATATCAAATGGACTTTCAGAAGAACAAGAAAACCAAAGGTACTAGGCAAAATATTTAACACTGCGGAGGAACAGGCCAAAAGACGCTTCCGTGTTAATCCATTCTGCCCTAACCCCGACTGTCGCGAGGAACACGCATACTTTACCATAAAGCTCACTGAGGAGGAAATCAATAAAATGAATGCCTTCTACGATAAGAATGATGAAGAAAATAACTACAATGATATTGGAATCCTGTTTATGGACGAGCCACCGGTTGTCGTAGTCAGAGACTATGTCTGCCCTGTCTGCAAAACCAAATTCAAACAGGCTATGCCTGTATATCGTACAGACGAGATTGGGTACAAGCGCTATGGACATGTGGCACCGGGGAGTGTGCCGGTATAACCAGAAGCTCAAGCATAAAGAAAATTATAGAAAAATAGAGAAGCAATGGTGTAGGTGGGAAAGAGCCAGAATCATCCGGTGACATTTATGTGTTCCGCTGTTCTCTCCTACAAGATTATAATTATTTTTTCCCTTTCGGCAAAGAAGCAGAGATTCTCGAACCACAAAGGCTTCGCGATAGATTTATTAAAGGCTATAACAACGGTGCTACTAAATACCAGTGAAAAATATCAGGACATCTTCTGATGCATCTATTGCTACAGATTATGTCCTGATTATTATTTTAGATGATATTGAACATTCCAAAACCTTGGGAGTTCTTGGAACCAAGGCCTGTCTGGTAGAGGAAATCGATGCAAAGAAGAGATTTAGAAAAGCTAATTTGAAGGATTAATCCCTTATAAATGAAAATACCCTGCGGTGTCTGCCGCAGGGTATTTTTATTTTTACCAAGAAAACTATTATTTTTTATCTTTTTAACTAAACTCTAACTCACTGTTTATTGACTCAATTCCTGAATCTATCAACATACCAGCGAACGTCAAACCATCAATTAATTTAATTCCATGCTCTAATGCCATATCTTTTGCTTCTTGACTAAAACTATCTGCTGTAGATATAACCCATGGAATATAAACCAAATCTTCATTTGTACTTATTCTTATATCCATATATCTTTTAATCTGCTTAACAGCCCAGTTACTCTCTTCTCCATTATGTGCCTTAACTTGAACTATTATTGCAACACCAATTGCTTCAAATTCAGCAATAACATCTGCATCTTCGTAATCCTCCTTTTCTAAAGAATTCTTTTCCAATACTTTAGCAGACGTCGCACCAATTTTTAATAGATACCATTTAACTAATTTTTCTGTGTTTCTATCATTAAGACCTCGTATACATTCTAGCATTTTTTCTGACAGTTCATCTTTTATTTTGTTATGAAAATCAATAGGCCCCTCAACACTTTTTGCTTGCTCAACATCTTCCTTTAAATCATCTATTTGAATATTTGTTTGCTGATTCTTCATGCGAGACTGTAACTTAGAAGTTGCAAAGGATCTCTGCGTTAGATTAACAATCTTTATAGGCACAAAAAATCCCAAATCAACTTCATCGCTAAATCCAACTCTGCATTTAACTTCTTTAGGAAGGTTATCAATGATATCACATTGATCTGTTACTTCAACCACAGCAAATTGTTTGTTATATAACGGAACAACTACTGTATCACCTGTGTTTAAATTCAAAAATCGATTGACTTGCCATCTTCTATTATCATTAAAATTTTCTTTATAGATCTTACTAAACTTTTCACCATCTTTTTTAGCATCAAGGATTCCTGTTCCAGTCAATGCTCTGAATCCAATAGTAAGATATCCTTCATCAAGTAATTTTTTTGACACGCTCCACCAATGCGATATTCTATGTTGAAAATAAGCCATAAAAAGTCATCCTCTATTTTATTTCCGTACTTATATATGCGTTCATTATACATAGATTATTAAGCCTTTTCAACAGTTCACAAAGAAAATTTAATTTCTTTTCTTGATTATGTGATTATGATACAATTACGGAAAATAGTGTTTTATGAATCTGATTAATCGAATTTTTTGTGTAAAGGAGAACTTTATGAAAAAGATATTAGTGACAGGCGGAACAACTTTTGTAAGTAAATATGTGGCAGAATATTTTGTGAATGTGGGTTATGAAGTTTTTGTACTTAACAGAAATTCTAAGCCACAAGTTCAGGGTGTAAAACTCATTGAAGGAGATAGGCATAATTTGGGTGGTGTATTAAAGGATACATTCTTTGATGTTGTAGCGGATATAACAGCCTACAATGATAACGATATAATTGATTTTGTTAGGGAATTGGGTTCTTTTGATCAGTATATTATGATTAGTTCAAGTGCTGTTTATCCTGAGTATGGTGTTCAGCCATTCCTGGAAGAATCAGAGAAATCCGAAAATAAATTTTGGGGTTCATATGGAACCGATAAAATAGCAGCTGAAAAGGCATTACTTGAAAGAGTGAAAGATGCATATATATTAAGACCGCCTTATTTATATGGACCAATGAATAACGTGAATAGAGAGGCTTTTGTATTTGATTGCGCCTTGGCGGACAGAAAATTCTATTTACCTAAAGATGGCAGTATGAAATTACAATTCTTTCATGTAAAAGATTTATGCAGGTTGATGGAGGTAATAATTAAAGACAAGCCACAAGAGCGTATTTTAAATGTTGGTAATGTTGAAGCAGTTTCTATTAAAGATTGGGTCACAAAATGCTATGAAAGCTTAGGAAAAATACCGGATTTTGTAAATGTTTATGAAGATATTGAACAGCGAAATTATTTTAGTTTTTACAACTATGAGTACTATTTGGATGTATCGCGTCAAAACAAAATATACCCAGAAACCATATCATTAGAAGACGGATTGATGGATAGTGTTAAATGGTATTTGGAACATAGCACAGAAGTTAATAAGAAACCTTATTTTAAATATATAAATGAAAATCTAGTGGAGGATTAATTTCAAAAGCTATTGTTGTAAAGGATACGATAACATTTAGTTCATCAAAATGATGACAGACAGGGAACTTGATATTTTTGTTACAAAGGCATCAATATATCTCCCATAATTCCCATAAATTTATGGAATTAAAATTTCATGATACTTATAAAACAGTTCCGATTTTCTATCGGATTTCTCCTATTAGTGAGACAATAATTATTTTTACACAAGCAACGCTACAATCAAGCTACCAAAGGACATCAGCAATGCTAATATCCCAATGAAAATCGAAATGATCTCATAAGCCGTCATCGGCGCCACCTCTACACTCCGCTCCGGTCGGCGCTAAACAATCGTCCCCCCCGACGCTTAACGCCCTGTCATGGGTACTTTCCTTAGATAGTATCCTAACATAAGAGCTAATGCTTCTGCCAGGATAAATAAAAATTATTGATTATCCCTCTACGTCGCAAAATACTATTTAGCATCGGTTACAATCGGAAAGTTTATTTCAACAATAAACTCTTTTTTTTCTATTTTTGCTTCAATCTCTCCATCCATCCGACTAACCAACTCCTTTGCAATAGATAGTCCCAATCCAGTAGATGTTTTACTTCTGGCAACATCTGCTTTATAAAATCGCTCAAATACCTGATCTATATTAATCTGTTCTGGATGTGTAACCTGATTGCTGATTCTAAGCACCGCCTGATTTTGATCACGTTCCAACACAATGCTAATCTTCTTTTCTCCATGATCCAGCCCATTTTTTATCACATTCTGGATAACACGGCGGAGTCCCTGCCTGTTTCCATGTATATACAACTGTTCTTCCGTAATCAGAATATCCGGCTGAATTTCCATTATTACCCATTCATCATAGTATGAAAAAACTGTTTCTTTCAAAATCCGGTTCATACAGCACAATGTCAATTCCAAACTGTAAGATTCGTTTTTTAACTTTGTAAACATAAAAAGTTCTTCCAACATTTCATTCAGACTATGAATTCTTTCGTGGATAATGCTTAAATAACGTTTCTGATCCTCTATATTTTCACATTCTTCCATTAGCTGGAAATATCCGTCCAAAGATGTCAGTGGTGTGCGGATATCATGAGAAAGATTTGTATAAGTGTCCACAATCAGAGCTTCTTTCTCCTGATAATACTGCTTCTCTTTTCTTCGCAGTTCCAGAAGCTCATTCAACTTGTCAGAAAGCTTTCCTATTCCACCCACATCAAATTCATGGTTAATCAACATGTTACTGTCATGTTTCATCATAAACGCCAATTGGCGGCAGATGTCTTTCACCTGCCGCTGGTATTTCCACATAATAATAAATTGTAAGATAATAATTCCTGCTAATATCCCAATTACGATATACATCCGTTAAATATCCCTCTTTTGAAAAACAACGCTGCTTACTGATATCATCATAACGATGAACACTATTGCCACACCAAATGCCGCCAAACACTCATTTCCACTCGGATTCATAGGAAGCAGTGATAATTTTCCTGTTATCGTATACTTATAAATCTGGAAATTCAGAATTCCTATTTTTTGAATAGCACTATTGATCACCCCATACACAATGGTCATTACATTCATGCTAAGACAGACAGCAATGACCATGCTGATTACATTATTTTTCAAAATAATTGCAATCGCCATACAAATCAACACAAGTGCATAATGAAGAGCCAGTTCAGTCAAAAAATAAGATAAAATTGCCTTTGTATTTCCCCATTCCAATTCCCCGAAAACAATACCATTTGCCGCTGCCTGAAATAAGAATGCACCTGCCATTGTCAGTACCGTAAAGACAGCCAATGCAATTGCCCTGGAAAAAATCAGAGTTCCTCTATTTCTAACCTGACCTCCTATATTCTTAATATATCCGCTACTGATATCAGCTGTTGAAAACAGAACAGTAAAAATCACCAAAAGCAGTGCATACAATTTTCCTTGAGAATTGGCAAAAAAGATATCATATACCGTCACCTTTTCTCCCGGCTCCGTAGGCAGCGTTACCATCATTCCCACATTAAGATTATCCACAGTAGGTTCAGTAACCTGCTCCTGTTTCATGGCATCCTTTTCAGTCAAAAGCTCATAATCTGTCTTGCATAAAGATGTTGTAATCAATAATATTGCTGCCAGTACGATCCAGATTACATACATACTTTTGGTTTTAAGCATCCGGTATAAATCCATTTTTATTATATTAAGCATGATCCGCACCTCCCGTCAGATTCAGAAAATAAGTTTCCAGTTCTTCACTGGTTATGGAAATCCCTTTTACCGGAATTCCTGACTTTGCAAGTTCCATATTCAATGCTGCACTTTCATTCAATCGTTCAAAAATATAAATATGCTCTTTATCTGTTACCTGATAGTTGGTAAATCCCATAGAATCCATCACCGGAATCGCCTGTTTCGGATGATCCAATGTCAACTCTATCCGTTCACCGCATCTTCTTATTAATTCTTCTCTTGTAATTTCCTGTAATAAACTTCCATTATGAATAATTCCATAATCAGTAGCAATCTTCGATAATTCCTCAAGAATATGACTGGAAATGCATATTGTCATATTCTTCTCTTTCTGAAGTCTCTGAATCGTATCCCGGATCTCTGCAATACCCTGTGGATCCAATCCATTGATTGGCTCATCAAGAACTAATAAATCTGGTTCTCCAACCAAAGCAAGACCAATTCCCAAACGCTGTTTCATTCCAAGTGAAAAATGTTTTGTTTTTTTCTTTCCCACATCCTCCAGACCGATAATTCTCAATATTTCTTCAATATAACTTTTTTTCTTTATTCCAAACAGCTTGCATTTGATATTCAGATTTTCATATGCAGTCATATTTCCATAAAGTCCCGGTGCCTCAATCAGACATCCTATCCGTGATCGAACTTTTTGCAAATCCTTTCCCTTGTATCCGAACATCTCAATTTCTCCACAAGTTGGCTTGGAAAGTCCACTGATCATCTTCAGACAAGTTGTCTTCCCAGCTCCATTCCGACCGATAAAACCATAAATAGCACCTTTTTTAATATGCATATTGACACTGTCCACAGCTTTATGGTGTCCATATTGCTTAGTCAAATTTCTTGTTTCCAATAACATTTCGCTCAAGTTTTTCATCTCCTTTTTCTTATCTGCATTTATCATAAAGGAATAATCCTAATCAAACGCAAATAAATAGTAAAAAAAGAGTAAAGATTATAGATGAAGACGATAACCGATTCCCCAGACTGTTTCAATATATTCCTCAGATGTAACTGTTTTTATCTTTTTACGAATATTGCTTATATGTACATCCAGAGTTTTTGTTTCACCCATATATGGTTCGTCCCACGCATATTCAAAAATTTCCTCTTTACTGAAAACCTGCTTCGGATTTCTGAGCAGTAATTCTAAAATCGCAAACTCCTGTCTTGTTATCTTAGGAAGTATTTTTCCACCAATGCTGACCTGAAAAGTAGCTTTGTTCAATACCATCTCTCTGAACGAAAGGTTAGATTCTTTTATTTCCTTTTCTTCTGTATGACGAAGCTGTACCTGAATTCTTGCCAGTACCTCTCTGATTTCAAAAGGTTTCGTTATATAATCATCAGCCCCACTAGTTAAAACCTTTACCTTTTCATCCAAGCTATCTTTCGCAGTCAAAACAATAACCGGAAGATTTCCCTTTTTCCGTATTTCCTCCAGAACTGCTTCTCCTGTAATTCCCGGCAACATCAAATCCAGCAACACCAGTGCATAGCTATGCTCCTGCATATTCAAAAGCAGCTTTGCCTCAGTTCCGGAAAACGCCTGCTCACAGGAATAGCCTGCTTTGGATAATGCTTCCTGAAGCAGATTATTGATATTTGTATCATCTTCTACAATCAGTATTTTCTGCATGATAGTTATCTCCTCTATTTTACACTGTGAAAACATTATTTTCTTGTATTATACGCTTTTCCCTTTTTTCCCGCAATTACTCCCCACAGATTCCCGGAATTCTCCAGTACATAACATACTTTTTGTTCCAGCTGAACTTATAATTTTCAGTATTGCTGTGCTTCCAAGATGCATATATCACTTTTTCCTTACCATTATGCCTTTATTTCTCCATCAGTGCTTTCGCAACCCTTATCCCGCCCGCAAATAGAGCCAAACTAGAGCCATTTGATAAAACAAATGCCGGAAACCCGCATAAATACAGGCTTTCGGCATTTTAATCCGTTACTCAAACTCCTCTTTGCCAAGCTGTTATGTGGTGTTTTTTGTTGGTTTTTATGGAAGGAATCATGAAGTTTTGTCTGGTTTCTACCTGTTGCACGGATTTGTGGTGGATTGTATTGTCATTTTATTGTCACACGCTCCAACACATATCATTGTTCATCATATATGGCAATACCTTTTTCTGCAAAATTCCAATTACCATTTTTATTAGGCTGCGGATAAACTTTAAGTACTTTAACTTGACTTCGCCCAGCCATCTTAAAAACATTATTAGCTATCCAAAGACTATGTTTGGGATTTATAGTTGAATACAAATTAATAGTTTCTACATTGTTAGGCAACCCGCTTACAATCTCTTTTATTGTATTACAATATTTTTTACTAAAAGCTCTAAGCATTTTTCCCGAATCGGTTCTGACAATCCAAATAGCACTTAAGTTACTTGTGCTAGCAGGTAACATTCCTTTTGATATTGGATATGTATCCGATAAAACAAGATTCACACTACTTGTATATGAATCAGAAATCCCATTAGTTTGTATATCTTCATCCTCCACAAAATTATAATCTTCATCTTGTCCTACCAAATATTCATTAAACGTATCTCTTATTACAAGTTTAAACTGCATATATATAGGTACTCTCACCAAACTACATTTTTTGTAGCCCAAAACCTTTGCACAAAACAAATATCCCAGATATGAGTGTTCATGAAAATAATTTCCTTTATTTAAGCAAAAATCTTCGTTACTTTTTCTAACTATATTAAACAACACAAATAGCATAAGTATAATACCTATTACTCCATTACCCATTTTCATTATATAATAGTATTTAACATTATCAAAATCTACTGTTGTATTACCAAATATCATTTGTATTATCCCGGCAACATTTACAACATAAGGAATCCAAAAAGCAATCACTAATATCAACACTTGTGCTATTGGTCTCAACCAGTCTCTAATTCTCTTTACCATCTATGTAATCACTCCAATCATATGTAGCTATTTCCTTTGCTCCACTAAATCCTCTTGAATACTCCCATACCCTCAACGCCTTATTCCCAACTATTATATGAAACTGTTTGACATTCTTAGGCAGAGTTTTTGAAATCCTTCTCCAATTAGCCGCATCCATAATTGAATATCTCGGATATTCTTCTGGATGTGTGTGCCACTCTCCTACATAAAGATAAATGCCACCATAGTTTTCAAATAATTTGTTATAATAATCGATATGCCCTTTATCTTCTCGAAAAAACTTCGTTCGAGTTCTCCTATCATTTCTCATAGGCACAGTAGCATATTCAATAATCAAATTATCATTGTCCAAATTTTCTCTACCGATTAGTACTCCTCCTGCTTCACAACTTGTTTGTTCAATCTGTCTATACTTAAATAACGTAGATATTACATCATCACATATTTTTATTGTCTTTCCTTTTTCCAATATAATCATAGACTAAACCACACACTTCACAGTTTTCTTTTTTAAATGTCTTGCCTTCCTGCACCATCACAATATCCGTTTGCTTTATAAATCTTTCAGAAACTTCATAGCCTGTTTTAGAAAAATAGTGACCAGAACCTTTCATAGAGACAAGTATATTTTTCTCACATCTTCCATCTATAACTGCCGATACTATATCCATACATAACGCCGCGGACTTCAACGAAACCGTTGATGCATATGGAACAAAAGCACTACCACATCCCATAATATTTTTTGTAATGTTTTGACCTGGTGCACAGTAAGCTACTTTATCGAATAATTCTTCATTTTCACTATTCCTGTCAAATAAGCACTCATAACACCCCTGATTCGCCGTATTAATAACCACAACATGACATCCCAAATCAAGTGGCTCATTCCACACGTATACAACCGGTATATTATATTTCTTATCCTGCATTAACATATTTAACCAACGATTCACATTATGATTGCCTGTAGCGGAAATAATGATATCAAAATCATCTAACCGGACATTCTCATCCTCGAGTAAATCGTATATATCTTCATCATATGGAGTTATATTAACTTTAGGCATATTTTTACTGATATATTTTGTTAAAGCTTCCGCCTTATATTGCCCTACATACTCTACTCCAAGTAAATGTCTATATATATTCTCTCCTATTAATATATCACTATCTACAAGAGTTATTTTATCTGCGCCTGCTTTTACTATCTCATTTACCAGATAACCACCTATCGAACCGCAACCAATTACCAACCAGTTTTTCCCCGAAAATGTTTTTCTATCGTTATTTACTCTATTCATAAGATATTCTTTGTCTATTCTATGAACTGATAATGGGTACATTTCTGTCGAATCCGTCTTACTTATTTGGTAAAACTCACCCTCATCATGAACACAGACGTTTTTTAGAAAAACTCCAATATGATTTTCAACACCATTTGGTTGAATAATACAAAAAACCAACATTTTTGAGTTGCCCATTTTTGAAAATATAAACGATAGCTTTTCCTTTGGTATGTACGACAGCAAGTCATTAACATATGCTAAATCAAGCACTTTACGTGCATCAGGCGGATAAATATACTCTTCTGGATTCAAATAAATATATACACCATTTTTTTGAGTGCCACTTATATTCCAAAGTTTAAATGTCCTTGAAGTATATGATGCAAACAAATTAACTTTCTTGCTTTTCTCTATATATGAAGCATATTTTTCTTTCTTACCTCTCTTCACCACATTCTCGACATATTTAATCAATTGTGTTTCTTTTTTCAACGGAACATCACACTTAATATGCCTAATGTTAGAGAATTGACACCAATATAGCGAAAATTCATCTATAAAATCGCTTTTATTACTACCCTCCAAACCTTCCAAAATGATAGTTATAGCTTTGCGAATACATTGATTTAAAATTCCTTCTATATCTCCATCAATTAAAACGCCTTCTAGTTCATATAGGCATATCTTACCTTTTGTGTCTATATGTGGCATATATGGAAATTCTTCAAAATTTTCAATGTAAAAATCTACAAGCTCCATTTTCCATTTTTTCGGGATGCCTATATATATAGGAATGTTATTATCAGCTACTATCAACTCGCATGAAACAAAAATAGAATAACTAATATTCATATATGTTTTGTCTTTATAGCAAGTAACAGATGCAATTTTACTATTATCCAATAGAATATTTCTTACATCAACAATTTCCATAAGACTAATTAACTCCAGACGCACTTGATGAAGGAATACAGTTTTTTTGCTTCTTTGATACATTTTCTACCTCTGGAACAGGAAAATCTGTACCAAATATTTTTTGTAATTTCTTACATTGCTCAACTTCATCCGGTTCGTTTTTGACCTTTTCTAAATCATCGACCAATTTTTCAACTTTATCCTTAAAATCTGTCATTTGATAATCTGTCATTTTTACAAAAGCATCTGTATCTACTTCAAAATTCAATCCTGATGGCATTGGATATTTTATCCTATACAAACTCCTTCCTTTATCATTTATTCCCACATATACAAAAAGACTTTTTATCTTTTTTGCCAATGACAAGACCGCATTCAAATCATCCAAACCATCATTGTTTGCATATGCTTCAAAATAATCTGATGCAATTAACGTTATTCCAATACTTGCAGGTTCCGCATGACCATTACTATCAAATTTTAAATTTTTCCATCTTTTGATATAACGTATTACTCTACGGTATTGCGGACGTTGTTCTTCGTCAACCGCATTATTAATATAATTTATCAATCCTTTTGGATCAGATTTTTCCCAACATATCTCATCTGGTGTACTATCTTTTCCTCTAGCTAAATACATCTGACTATCATGATTGTCTTTATTTCCATATGCATAACAAACCATATCAACATGATACGCTGCCTCACCATCTTTTTTATATGTAACTGTAACGCACGGTTTCTTTATTGTAGCACCATAATCAGTATGATTAGCCAATATCTCTTGGATAATATTCTTTAGTTCCATAGGTTCATAATCACTCTTGTTTACATTAAACCGCAAGCCCACATCTATATCGTATTCTTTCCCATCTAATGGTTCTGTCCCAATATACATACTATAGCTTCCTTGATTAAGAATATCAAATTCAGGCAATTTTTTACTGTCTCTTAATATTCCAACTAAAGTATCTCTTTTGTCTGCCAACTCTGAATTTACATCATAGTCTAACTTTATTTTCTTATGAAAATTTAAAAACTCACTTTGTACGCTCATTAATATACCTCCATTTTTCATGCCATCATTCTTTTCTGCTCTCTTACATTGCGAGTAGCAACATATTCTGCTTTTTCTTGTTCCAATTGTGTCTTCGCAAACTCAGCAATCGGTTCCGCAACAGCCAATGCCAAACGTACCGGCACTGCATTTCCAATTTGCTTATAAACCAAATCCAGCTTCGCATTATCATTTCGAGTGCTTGTTCCTCTACTAAACTCATACCAATCTGGGAACGTTTGTATTCTTGCAATCTCCTTAACGGATAATCTTCTATTATTCTCTTCCCCATCACTAAAGGCATATCTATCCTTGCCAACATGTTCCATAGGTGCTCCTGCCGGATGGATAGGCGCCTGTCTACCGGATGCCTGAATCGTAAAACTTGGTTGTGACCAAAGTTTTTTTCGATTACGCGACATAAAAATAGTAGAATACGAGCCAGTAAAATAATCTCCCGGATCGTCCTCTAAATCACCAATAGCATCACGAAGTGTTACCACCTCTTTCAATCCATCAATACCATACCCATGTGTAGGTTCCGGATGAACATATTCAAAGCCTATATCATTCCTGATACCAACCAAAATCACACGTTCTCTTATCTGTGGCACACCATATTCTGCCGAGTTTAAAAGCTTGTGATATATTGTATATCCTGCTGCTGCAAAATCCTGAACAATCTGCTTGAAAACCTCACCCTTTCCAAGAGTCATCATTCCTTTTACATTCTCAGCCACAAAAATTTTTGGTTTGCTCTGCATCAGGCAACGAATAAAATGCAAGTATAAAAAGTTTCTCTTATCATCAACCAATCTCGGTCCAGCCTCTGAAAAGCCCGGGCAAGGGAAACCGCCTAATACAATATCTGCCTTGGGAAACTCCTTTATTTTTCTTATATCACTCTTATCCATGTATATATATTTACCTGCATTCTGTGCATAGGTTTCTCTTGCTTCATCAAATATATCGTTTACATAAATCGTATTGAATACATTATTATTGATATTTTCATCAAAGACCTTTTTGTCGGCAAATGCTGCTTCCATGACTTCTTCGCCCATAACTGCTTTTAAGCCTGCCAATTCAAAGCCCAAATCCAGACCACCACATCCCGAAAATAGCGACATCAGGTTCCACTTATTGGGATCATAATTAAGCTTATCAAACTCAATGTCTTCACTACAATCTGCAAATGCCTGTCTTTCTTCTTCAATTTTTTTATTTAGAAGTTCTTTTACTTCATCAACTTTATAATCTGGAGCGGGTTTAAATTTACCACGCCCTCTTTCCTCCAAAATAACAGCCATGTTATCACCTCTATACTATTTTATCGGTTCCCGAATTATCCTCATCAATATCATCTGTTGTTCTGATATTTAATTTCCGCATATAATAAATAAGTCTTTCAGCCACCTCATTACCTTTTACTATCAAAGGCTTGTCAAAAACAAGTTCGGGAACTAATCTGTTATCAAGTGCATCCCAATTTACTTGAACTGATAATGGTCTATTTCCATCCCATTTTTCAGCAAAAGTTCTGTAATTCAAAGCCTTACAAGCAAAATAAATATCTGGGTGCATCATTACATATTCTCTTATAGGAATCATTTTATCTATTACACCTTGCGCAGAATACACATTCTCATCCATCAATATGTAGTTAGCGACACCACTATCTCTTATGATCTGCCCACAAACACTCGCATTTTTCTTATCTGGCGAAAGATTACTTCCTGCATAAACATCTACTACCTGTTCATCTGTAAGTAACATTTTCCCAGATAAATCCCCACCACTTTTGTTAAGCAACTCGAATTTCCATCCAAGGGTAATTGAACCCTTTTCAGTTCTTCTAAATCCATTTTTGTAAATCAACATTTTCTCATAAAATTTATCCTGAATAGCTGTAGTCGATTGCTCTATAATATCTATCCAATTTTCACCAAATAATTGTTCTGCACGTTCTGCGCTCATTTTATTTTCAATAAAGTCCGCATTTTCTTTTTTATAGGAAATTTTTATTTCGACTTCATCTTCACAAGATTCTGCCAATATATAAATATCAGTTTTAGGTTCACCTTTATGACATGTTGGTTTTCCAGATAACATTACTGTATATCCTTTCCCATTGAAGACAAATTCTGTCCCTTTTGACATAAATTCTAATATTCTTCTTTCCGCAGCACCAAAATCACCCATGGCAAGCCTCCTAATACTGTTTTCTGCAAATTTCATCTTTCTCTATATTCACAAATGAATTAATGTGTAATTCTCCAATGTCAGTTGCATTTTTCCTTATAAAATCAAACAATTTCGGATAATTATCCAAATAATAATACATTTGAGGACATACAAAATTGGGGTTAAACTTACGAAGTATTTCTAACTCTATTTCCTTCGTCATCTGAAAAGATAACACCGGCATGGCATAAGCATATCTTGTCAGGAAATCATCTATTCGTTCACACACTTCTTTGTCTGCTTTGTATTGTTTCTTCCATGTGTTAATATCAATTCTCTTACCCAAATGAATCCTTCCAACTATCATTTTTGCTGGAGAACTGACATACATATATGCCATTATTTCTTCGTTTGAAAATGTTCTTCTATACTCAAATATCTTGCTACCATCCATAATTTTATTGTACCATCTTGGTTTGAAGCTCAATAACATTGTTCGCATTACAATTTACTTCCTTACAAATAATTAGAGAATTGTCTATCCAACAACATTGTACCTATCCCATGTGTCCAATAATCAGGACTTGTATTAGCAATTTACTTAAGAAGCATTTCCATTCATCGAAATAAAGACAAAATTCTAAAATAATTTTATCACAATTAACCCAACTTCTCTACAACAATTTTCCTTCTTCTTTGTGAATTCTCCCATCACCTCCCTCCCCCAACATCTCTTACTTTCTCCCCCATCTGTAGTTATAGCAAACGTAAAACAATACTTATCTTTACACTTTGAAGAAACTGCTGTAGAATTTGAAGATGATAAAGATGAGTAATTTTCAAAATTATTGTCATTCGATTGTCACTCAACCAAAAACGAGCCAAGAAGCGCCGTAAATTCGGCATTTCCTGGCTCATGTACATTATTCAAACTCGCAGAGTCTGGTTCGATTTTGATTATTTCAGTGCAGTTATCTATACCGTTTTGTATTGATAACTCATACTTTTTCCACACGTTATTCTTCGTTTCACACATTTTTAGTACCAATCCAGTACCATTGCTATATTGTCATTATTGTGTGTAGTTCCTGTCTCTTATACACATCTCCGAGCCCACGAGACCGTACTAGATCTC
>ERZ1027032.252-NODE-252-length-20932-cov-8.330459_pt1 | contig 20932 bp, 14 predicted proteins | sample MGYA00519445_ERZ1027032 | MGnify/ENA primary metagenome ERZ1027032 (study PRJEB26926, sample SAMN06164888) | human gut metagenome | biome: ENVO:00009003; feature: ENVO:2100002; material: ENVO:00002003 | host: Homo sapiens | place: USA | collected 2012 ... | reverse complement strand
ACGAGGAGACCCTGCAGCCCGTGGAGTACTTCTGCAAGCTGCCGCAGGACATTGCAGAGCGTGACGTTCTGGTTCTGGACCCGATGCTGGCCACCGGCGGCAGCGCCATCGATGCCATCACCCAGATCAAGAAGCATGGCGCAAAGCGCATCAAGTTCATCGGCCTGATCGCCGCTCCGGAAGGCATCAAGGCCCTGCACGAGGCACACCCTGATGTGGATATCTACCTCGGCGCACAGGACGACCACCTGAACGAGAACGGCTACATCGTTCCCGGTCTGGGCGACGCCGGCGACCGTATCTACGGCACCAAGTAAAAAACTGTATCGCAGAAGGGCAGCTGGGAACAGCTGCTCTTTTTTGTGCAGACGAAAAGGGGAACGACGGCTGTCGTTCCCCTTTGTGCGTTATGGAAAAACTCAGATCTCGGCCAGAATGGCGTCGCCCATGGCGGTGCAGCCAAGGCAGGTGCAGCCCTCGCTCATGTTGTCGGCGGTGCGCAGGCCCTTGTCCAGCACCTTGTTCACGGCGTTCTCGATGGCGTCGGCTTCCTCGGTCAGGCCGAAGGAGTAGCGCAGCATCATGGCGGCAGACAGGATGCAGGCGGTGGGGTTCACGATGTCCTTGCCCGCAATGTCCGGGGCGGAGCCGTGGATGGGCTCATACAGGCCGCGGGTGCCGTCGCCCAGAGAAGAGGACGGGATCATGCCGATGGAGCCGGTGATCATGGAAGCCTCGTCCGAGAGGATGTCGCCGAACATGTTCTCGGTGACGATGACATCGAACTGGGCGGGGTTCTTGACAATCTGCATGGCGCAGTTGTCCACGAACATCTCGCTGTATTCCACATCCGGGTACTCGGCCTGCAGGCGGTGCATCACGCTTCTCCACAGGCGGCTGGTGTCCAGCACGTTTGCCTTGTCCACGCAGCACAGCTTCTTGCGGCGCTTGCGAGCGGTCTCGAAGCCGATGCGGCCGATGCGCTCGATCTCGTGCTCCGAGTAGGGCATGGAGTCGATGGCCTGCTTCTCGCCGCTGGCGAGGGTGTGGGTCTCGTGGTTGCCGAAGTATACACCGCCGATCAGTTCACGCACGATGATAAAATCGATGCCCTGTGCCACGATCTCGGGCTTCAGGGGGCTGGCAGGAGCCAGCTGGGGCCAGATCTTGGCCGGGCGGTTGTTGGAGTACAGGCCCATGCCTGCACGCAGGCGCAGCAGGCCCTTCTCCGGGCGCTGCTCACCGGGCAGACCCTCCCACTTGGGGCCGCCCACGGCACCCAGCAGGACGCTGTCCGCAGCAAGGCACTTGTCCAGCTCGTGCTGGGGCAGCGGGTCACCGTACTTGTCAATGGCTTCGCCGCCCATGGCAGCGTCGGTGTAGTGGAAGGTGTGGCCGTACTTTTCGGCCACCTTGTCAAGCACGCGGATGGTCTGCTTGACGATCTCCGGGCTGGAGCAGTCGCCCCAGATGACAGCAATGTTTTTTTCCATGGGAAACTCCTTCTATCGGTTTGAACCCTCTCAGTCAATGCCTGCGGCATTGCCAGCTCCCCCGAAGGGGGAGCTTTTCAGGCGGGTAAGATATTGTTCGTTGCTTATCCTGGAAGAAAATACATTCGGGAAGATGGCAAAAAGCTCGCCCTTTGGGAGAGCTGGCGCGAAGCGCCTGAGAGGGTTACTGCTGCTTCGCCTTGATGGACTTCATCAGTCCACCGGCCGAGATGATCTCCTGAATGAACGGCGGGAAGGGCTCGGCGTGGAACACCTTGCCGTTGGTCTCGTCGGTGATGACGCCGGTGTCAAAGTCCACGCTCACGGTATCGCCTGCGTTGATGGCGTCCACGGCCTCCGGGCACTCCATGATGGGCAGACCGATGTTGATGCTGTTGCGGTAGAAGATGCGGGCAAAGCTCTTGGCAATGACCACCGAGATACCGGCGGTCTTGATGCACAGCGGTGCGTGCTCACGGGAGGAGCCGCAGCCAAAGTTCCAGCCGCCCACCATGATGTCGCCGTCCTTCACCTTCTTGACGAAGTCCTTGTCGATGTCCTCCATGCAGTGGCTGGCCAGCTCTTTGGCGTCCTGCGTGTTCAGGTGGCGGGCCGGGATGATGACATCGGTATCCACGTTGTCCGGGTATTTGAAAACAGAACCTTTAGCGTTCATTGTTGTTCTCCTTTCCGATCCGCCCGTGCGGGGGTCGGTGATGCAGCCGGTCAGTGCGCTGGCGGCGGCGGTGGCGGGAGAAGCAAGGTAGACCTCGCTCTTCACATGGCCCATGCGGCCCACAAAGTTGCGGTTGGTGGTGGAAACGCAGCGCTCGCCCTCGGCCAGAATGCCCATGTAGCCGCCGAGACACGGGCCGCAGGTGGGGGTGGACACGATGCAGCCTGCATCGATGAAGGCTGTGGTCCAGCCGCGCAGGATGCATTCCTTGTAAACGGCCATGGTGGCGGGGATGATGATGCCGCGCACGCCCTTGGCGATGTGCTTGCCCTTGAGCACGTTGTAGGCGGCTTCCATGTCCTCCAGACGGCCGTTGGTGCAGCTGCCGATCACTACCTGATCGATCTTGATGTCCTTGCCCTCGCTGGCTTTGTGGGTGTTCTCGGGCAGGTGGGGGTAGCTGACGGTGGGCTCCAGCTTGTCCAGATCGATCTCAATGGTCTTTTCGTACTCGGCATCCGGGTCAGCTTCGTAGAACACCGGCTCACGCTGGCTGCGGCCCTTGAGGTAGCTGCGGGTCACATCGTCCACCGGGAAGATGCCGTTCTTGGCACCGGCCTCGATGGCCATGTTGCAGATGCACAGGCGGTCGTCCATGGTAAGACCGGCAACGCCCGGGCCGGTGAACTCCATGGATTTGTACAGCGCACCGTCCACACCGATCATGCCGATGATGTGCAGGATCAGGTCCTTGCCGGACACCCGGGGGCCGAACTTGCCCTTGAGCACGAACTTGATGGCAGAGGGCACCTTGAACCATGCCATGCCGGTGGCCATGCCGGCAGCCATGTCGGTGGAGCCGACGCCGGTGGAGAAGGCGCCCAGTGCACCATAGGTGCAGGTGTGACTGTCCGCACCAATGACGCAGTCGCCTGCGGTCACGATGCCTTTTTCCGGCAGCAGAGCGTGCTCAATGCCCATCTGACCCACATCGTAGAAGTTGAGGATGTCGTACTTGTTGGCGAACTCGCGGCACTGCTTGGACTGGGTGGCACTCTTGATGTCCTTGTTGGGCACAAAGTGATCCAGCACGATGGCGATGTGCTGTTTGTCGAACACGGAGTTGAAACCGGCACGCTCGAACTCGTTGATGGCAACGGGGGTGGTGATATCGTTGCCCAGCACGATGTCCAGCTTTGCATTGATGAGCTGGCCTGCCTTGACCTCGGCAAGACCGGCATGTGCGGCAAGAATTTTCTGCGTCAGGGTCATTCCCATGATGGTACTCTCCTTTTATCGAAAAAATGCTTTTATTTATTATTGATCGCGCTCACCAGTGCCTTGATGCCGGCCACGATGATATCGGTGTCGGTGCCGGCACCCCATGTGACGGTGTTATCGCCCCAGACAAGGCCGACGTAGGAGGCAGCGCGGGAGGTGGAGCCTTCGTCCAGACTGTGCTCGGAGTAGGTCTCGAGGTGGAACTCCATGCCGGTGGCACTCTGGATGGCGTTTGCCACGGCGTCCAGACGGCCATTGCCCACCGAAGTGACCACCTTGCGCTGACCGTTCAGCTCCAGCGTGACGGTGGCGGTGATGCCGCCCACCTGTGCAAAGTGGGCTTCCAGAACGTTGAGCGGCTTGCAGCGGTTGAGGAAGGCATCCTCGAAGATGTGCAGCACCTCGTTTGCGCTCAGTTCCTTGTGGCTGTGGTCGGAAACGCTCTTGACCTTGTAGCCCAGCGCCTCGCGCATCTTGGGAGGCAGGTTGTAGCCGAAGTTCTGCTCCAGCACAAAGCCGATGCCGCCCTTGCCGCTCTGGCTGTTGATGCGGATGACGTCGGCGTCGTAGGTGCGGCCGATGTCGTGGGGGTCCACCGGGATGTAGGGGCAGGTCCAGCGGTGCTCGCCATGCTCCTTGCGGTAGGCCATGCCCTTTGCAATGGCGTCCTGATGGCTGCCGGAGAAGGCGGCGAACACCAGCTGACCGGCGTAGGGGGTGCGCTCGTAAATGTGCATCCGGGTCACCCGCTCGTAGGTGGCGCAGATGTCCGGCATATCAGAGAAGTCCAGCTTGGGGTCCACGCCGTGGCTGTACATGTTCATAGCCAGCGTCACGGCGTCCACGTTGCCGGTGCGCTCGCCGTTGCCAAACAGGCAGCACTCCACCCGCTGTGCACCCGCCAGCACGGCCAGCTCTGCGCAGGCCACGCCGGTGCCGCGGTCGTTGTGGGGGTGGGTGGAGATGATGACGCTGTCGCGGTACTTCAGGTGCTTGTCGCAGTACTCGATCTGGTTGGCGTAGACATGCGGCATGCTCATTTCCACGGTGACGGGCAGGTTGATGATCATGGGACGGTCCGGGGTGGGCTGCATGATGTCCAGCACGGCATTGCACACATCCACAGCGTAGTCCACTTCGGTGCCGGTGAAGCTCTCGGGGCTGTACTCGAACAGGAAGTTGCCCTCGTACTCCTGACTGAGCTGCTTGACCAGCTTTGCGCCGTCGGTGGCGATCTGCTTGATCTCCTCCTTGCTCTTGTGGAACACCTGCTCGCGCTGGGCCACAGAGGTGGAGTTATAGAAGTGGATCACCGCCCGGGGAGCGCCCTTGACGGCCTCAAAGGTCTTGCGGATGATGTGGTCGCGGCACTGGGTCAGCACCTGCACGGTAACATCCTCGGGGATCATGTTCTTCTCAATCAGGGTGCGCAGGAACTCGTACTCGGTGTCGCTGGCGGCAGGGAAGCCCACCTCGATCTCCTTGAAGCCGATCTTTACCAGCATCTGGAAGAACTCCAGCTTTTCCTCAAGGCTCATGGGCACGATCAGGGCCTGATTGCCGTCGCGCAGGTCCACACTGCACCATGCGGGGGCCTTTTCAATGTGATCCTTCTTTACCCAGCTGTCATAGCCTGCGGGTACCGGGTAGTAACCCGGAGCGTACTTGGTTGCGTCCATCATAATGTGCGTCCTCCTGATGTTGTGGTGAGACGAACCCTCTCAGTCAGCCCCTGCGGGGCTGCCAGACGACTGAGAGGGTTTACATACGAAAAGGCTCTCGTCTTTCAAGGCGAAAACCTTGAGAGACGAGAGCCTGTAAATTCAAACTACAGGGCACCCGTGGTACCACTCTCTTTGCTGCGCCTTTGGGCACAGCCGCTTTGCACGATCGGCTTTTTGCGGCGAATCGCTGCCCGGGTAACGGTGGGCGTCCGTCAGAGCCTACTTGTGTGTTCAGCTCTGCCGCTCAGGGGCCAGTAACCGAAACCCTCTGCACCCGCCTTGCACCACCCGGCGGCTCTCTGTACGCAGAAGAAATTCGTTTTTTCCCCGTCAACGCATTTGTGCTTTTTTCAAAGTGGACTAAGTTTAGCATGATTCGCAGGCAGTGTCAAGCAGTCTGGCTCATTCTCAAAATGAAACAATTTCACAAAAGAAGGGGCAGAATTTTCCAAAATTGTGCACGGGTCGATTCGTGCCGGAGATCGTCCGGGGGAGGGGCAAGCGTGATATGATACAGACAAAGAAAGAGAGGAGGCACTCATTTTATGAAACGATGGACCCGAAAACTCCTTGCCGGTCTGCTGAGCTTTGGTATGCTGCTGCAGGCGGCAAGTCCCCTCAGCGCACTGGCGGCAGAGGATACCAGCGGAGCGGTGCCGGAGCTGACTATTACACTTACCCGCACCGATAGCACCGGCGATTATTACATTGCAACGGGCGACAGCGCATCCAGTGCTTTGCCGACCAAAATGGAAGGTGAGGTCTACAATCCGGATACGGTGAGCGCAAAGTATCTGCGTATCAGCACGGACAGATTTGTTCCGGTACCTTCCACTCCTTATGGCTTCAGCGTCAACAGCGAATCTGTCACCGCAGAGAATACCGAGACGACTCTGCCCGACGGTATGACCTATGATATAGCGACCAACAAGCTGACCGCAACCAAGGACATTACCGGTGATCTGACCATTAAAGTTACCGACACGGCCTTGAAGCTGGATGTGAGCCTGCAGTCTGTTACCGGTGATGTGACCCTGCTGGGTGTGAACGATGTTGCCATTACCGGCACTGTGAACGGCATGCTGACCGTGGGTGCCGAGGATGCCTACGCCAGAGGCAATGTGACCGTGAACGGCCGACTTTTGGGCGGTACCGAAATCAACTGCATCGGCGATGTGAAAGCCACTGGCAGCAGCGATGGCGGCATCCTCAAAACCAAAGATTTCTATCAGCCTGATATTATCCGCTGCAACGGTACAGTTTATCTGGAAAACACCGGCAAAGGTTACACCACCTGCAGCCTGACCGTGATCGGTGCCACCGATGTAACCGTGAAGGCAAACGGCGGATTTCACGCTGCAATTTCCGGCGAAGGCGACATCACCTGCTCCGGTACTGTAACGTTGACTACCACTGGCGTAAGAGCCATGGGCAGCAACGACCCGCTCACCTACACCCCGATGCAGGGCGATTCCTACACCGTACAGCTGGACGATCAGACACCCTTTACCCGTACCGGTATTTTTAAAGAATCGGAAGTGAACCTCCTGAACAAAGTAAAGAGCATTATCATTACCCCCACTGGCAGCACACCCGCTCCCGGTCCGGACGACGGTGACACCACCCCCGACGATACCGGTACGGTTGACTCCGGCTCTGACGCAGGCGGCGCTGTTGCAGCCGTTCTGGTGGGCGGCGCGGCCGTCTGGGGCGGTTACGAGATCGCTACCCGGGTGATCCTGCACAATATCCTGCCCGAGGGCGCAGCCATCCCCGCAAACCGCGGCCAGCTGGCACTGCTCGTCTGGAACAATGCAGGCAGGCCCGAACCCGCCGCACAGCCCGCGTTTGCGGATGTGGCCGACGCTGACATGGCAAAGGCCGCACAGTGGTGCGTGGAACAGGGCATCATGGAAGCCAAGACCGCAGAAACCTTCAAGCCGGAAGGCTGGACCCCCAAGCTCAAGGTCATTGAGACCTGGAACAAGGCGTTCCCTAAGCAGTAAACCCATGCTAAACCAAAGAGAGCGGCTTCGGCTGCTCTCTTTTTGTATGCAGAGGGAACCTTTGTTAACAAACTGCTAAGTTTTTGGAAAGTTCTGCTCGAACTGCTGTTGCGGGCCCGGCGGCTGTGCTATACTACTTGCATCAAGAACCAAAGGAGGAATTGCGTCATGAAAGAAGTCAAACCTTCCAAAAAGCCGCTGGCGATCTATTATGCCATCGTGCTGGCGGTCCTGCTGCTGCTCAACCTTGTGCTGCTGCCGTGGATGAGCGAGCGTCAGGTGGAGGAAGTGGACTACGGTACCTTTATGACCATGACCGAGGAAAAGAACATCGGCCGTGTGGATATCGAATCCAATCAGATCATTTTTACCGATAAAGAGGAAAAGCAGGTCTACAAGACCGGCCTGATGAACGACCCGGAGCTTACCCAGCGCCTGTATGACGCCGGAGCGCAGTTTTCCAGCGAGATCGTGGAGCAGGGGTCGCCGATGCTCAATTTTCTGATCTGGTTCCTGCTGCCCATCCTGCTGTTCAGCTTCATCGGCAACCAGATGAACAAAAAGCTGATGGAAAAGGCCGGCGGCGGCCCGGGGGCTATGATGTTCGGCGGCGTGGGCAAATCCAACGCCAAGGTCTATGTGCAGTCCACCCACGGCATCCGCTTTGCGGATGTTGCCGGTGAGGATGAAGCTAAGGAAAACCTGCAGGAGATCGTGGATTACCTGCACGACCCCGGCAAGTACGAGAGCATTGGCGCATCCATGCCCAAGGGCATCCTGCTGGTGGGCCCTCCGGGCACCGGCAAGACCATGCTGGCCAAGGCCGTGGCAGGCGAATCCAACGTGCCCTTCTTCTCCATTTCCGGTTCCGAATTTGTGGAGATGTTCGTGGGCATGGGCGCGTCCAAGGTGCGCGACCTGTTCCGGCAGGCCAAGGAAAAGGCCCCCTGCATCGTGTTCATCGATGAGATCGATGCCATCGGCCAGAAGCGCAACAGCGGCAATCTCGGCGGCAACGACGAGCGTGAGCAGACTTTGAACCAGCTGCTCACCGAGATGGACGGCTTTGAGGGCAACACCGGCGTCATCATTCTGGCGGCCACCAACCGCCCGGATTCGCTGGACCCGGCCCTGACCCGTCCCGGACGTTTTGACCGCCGCGTGCCGGTGGAACTGCCCGACCTCAAGGGCCGCGAAGAGATTTTGAAAGTGCACGCCAAAAAGGTGGCGCTGGCCCCGGGCATCGACTTCAACACCGTGGCCCGCATGGCCTCCGGTGCCTCCGGTGCGGAACTTGCCAACATCGTCAACGAAGCAGCCCTGCGCGCCGTGCGTGCAGGCCGCAAGAGCGTGACCCAGGCCGATCTGGAGGAGAGCATCGAGGTGGTCATTGCAGGCTACCAGAAGAAGAACTCCATCCTCACCGACAAGGAAAAGTGCATCGTGGCCTACCACGAGATCGGCCATGCACTGGTGGCAGCTAAGCAATCCAACTCTGCCCCTGTGCAGAAGATCACCATTATCCCCCGCACTTCCGGCGCACTGGGCTACACCATGCAGGTGGACGAGGGCAACCACTACCTGATGAGCAGGGAAGAGCTGGAAAACAAGATCGCCACCCTCACCGGCGGACGCGCCGCCGAGGAAGTGGTGTTCCGATCCATCACCACCGGTGCCTCCAACGATATCGAGCAGGCCACCAAGCTTGCCCGCGCCATGCTTACCCGCTACGGCATGAGCAAGGACTTTGACATGGTGGCGCTGGAGACCGTGAACAACCAGTATCTGGGCGGCGACACCTCGCTGGCCTGCTCGGCGCAGACCCAGCGCGAGATCGACCAGAAGGTGGTGGAGCTGGTCCGGGCCCAGCACGAAAAGGCTGTCCGCATCCTGACCGACAACCGCGCCAAGCTGGACGAGCTGGCACAGTATCTGTACCAGAAGGAGACCATCACCGGCGAGGAGTTCATGGAGATCCTGAACCGGGAACCGGCACAGGCCCAGTGACCCCGGCGGCAGAGCTTCCAAAAAATTTTATAGCCCGCTGCAATAATCCCGCCGCCGCATCCGTTTATAAGACAGATGCGGCGGTTTTGTATTACACCGCATGGCAGACCATGGTTTTCCACAAAACAAAAATGTGCGGTGAAAAACCGCCGTCAACGGAGGTATTCCAAATGAAACTGAACCATAAATTTGTCCGTACCGTCACCACCACCGCTGCAGTGCTGGGTGCTGCCGCTATGCTGAGCGTGGGCGCATTTGCCGCAGAGGCAGACATCAACGACCCTGCTGCCGCAGGCTATCTGCCCCCGCAGGAGCAGATGGTGCAGGGGGATATCGCCCTGCACAGCGCCGATGTGGCGATCGGCGAAAAGGACCCCACCTACGGCGGCTACGGCGCACCGGAGGGAAACCCCATTCAGGGCAATATCATGCTGATCTCCGGCGATGAACTGGCCGCCCCGTCTGCAGATGCAGCGGCGAAAAAGAGCGAGGCCCGTTACACCGTCAAGGGCCTGTTCGGCAGAGAAGTGCTGTACACTGCCCGCCAGAAGGACAGCGTGCTGACGCTGGATGTGCCCGCCGGTTCTGCTACCTTCCGCACCACCGTGCAGGACATGCAGACCCTGCTGAACGAGGGTGTGAGCACGCTGGTGGTCCAGACTGAGAAGGGCTCCACCACCCTGAACCTGTCCCTGCTGGTGGAGGGCCAGAAGGGCACCGACCGCGTGGTTCTGCGCCGACTGGGCGAAAACACCTTCCTCACCGTGGGCCTGCGCTGCCGCCGCGATTTGATCGTGGGGCGCTGACCGCTGAGATCAAATGATGAAAGGGCTGTTGCACGCAGGGATGTGCAGCGGCCCTTTTTGCGCTTTTCTGTTAAGTTTTTGAAAATTTGCGCAGATGCCTTTGCAAAGTCTGCCGGGAGATGTTATAGTTAAATTGAAACAGTACGCATTCCCGATAGAAAGGAAAAGACGCCATGGAACACTTTGTGGAGTTTGAGGACGTTTGCAAATACTACCAGACCGGCAGTGTGAAGATCGCCGCCGCAGACCACCTGAATTTCTATGTGGATAAGGGCGAGTTCTGTATCATCGTGGGGCCCTCCGGCGCAGGCAAGACCACCCTGCTGAACATCCTTGGCGGTATGGACAGCTGCGACGAGGGCAACGTCTGGCTGGACGGCCAGAATGTGAGCCACTTTACCGCCAGAGAGCTGACGACCTACCGCCGGTACGATGTGGGCTTTGTGTTCCAGTTCTACAACCTTGTGCAGAACCTGACCGCACTGGAGAATGTGGAGCTGGCCAGCGAGATCTGCCGCGACCCGCTGGACCCCAAAGAGACCCTGCGCAGCGTGGGTCTGGGAGAGCGGCTGAACAACTTCCCGGCCCAGCTTTCCGGCGGCGAGCAGCAGCGGGTGTCCATTGCCCGCGCACTGGCCAAAAACCCCAAGCTGCTGCTCTGCGACGAGCCCACCGGTGCACTGGACTACAAGACCGGCAAGCAGGTGCTGGCCCTTTTGCAGGATACCTGCCGCCGCACCGGCCGCACGGTGATCGTTATTACCCACAACACCGCCCTGACGGCGATGGCAGACCGCATCATTCAGGTGCGCAGCGGTAAGATCGTCTCCAATCAGGTCAACGAGCACCCTATGCCGGTGCAGGAGATTGAGTGGTGAGAGCTGTGCTGAAAAGTTATCGTAAAAACATCCTGCGGGAAATGAAGGACAATCTGAGCCGCATGGTCTCGCTGTTCGGCATCGTGGCGCTGGGCATCATGATGCTGACCGGCCTGATGAGTTTTGCGCCCAGCATGCGCATCGCCGGGCAGAAATACTACGTGCAGCAGAATGTGTTCGACCTGCGGGTGCTGTCTACGCTGGGCCTTTCGGAGGAGGACATTGCCGCCATTGCCGCCGTGGACGGCGTGGAGGCTGTGCAGCCGGTAAAATATCAGGACGTGGAGGCCCAGTGGCAGGGCCAGAGCGAGACGGCGGTGGTGCGCCTGCAGCAGCTGCCCGCTGACCCCGGGGCCGACACGGCAGAAAATATGGACCGTCTGGTGCTGCTCTCGGGCCGGATGCCTGAGACCCCGGACGAGTGCGTGGTGCATGTGATGGGCTACGGCGACCCGGTGGAACCGGGCACTGTGCTCACCCTGCCGGAGGACACCGAATATGTGAGCCGGAAGCAGTTCACGGTAGTGGGCACCGTGCAGGATCCGCAGCATTTTTCCACGGACAAGGAGAGCAGCACCGCCGGTGACGGCCAGCTGGATGATATCGTGTTCCTGCCGGAAGGCAGCCTGACCATGGATTATTATACGGCGTGCTATCTCAAGGTGAAAAATGCCGGCCTGTATGATAATTACTCGGACGAGTATCAGGCGACAGTGGATGACACAGCCGCAAGGGTAAAGGCCATCAGCGGGGCACAGTGCACAGCCCGGCGGGCGGAGCTGATCGAGGACGCCAGTGCAGAGCTGGCCGACGCCCGGGCCGAGTACAACGACAAAAAAGCCGAAGCAGACCGTCAGTTTGCAGAGGCAGAGCAGCAGCTGGCCGATGCACAGGCGCAGCTGGACAGCGCCAAAGCCCAGCTGGACGCGGGCGAAGCGGAGCTTGCCGCCAGCAAAAAGGCCCTGCCGGATACCATGCAGGGCGGTGCGGACGAGCTGGTGAGCGGCGAGCAGCAGCTGCTGGAATTTGAGGATCAGCTGCAGCAGATCGAGATGCTGGTGAACCTGAAAAAGGTGGCCGACCCGCTGCTGGGCTATGCAGAAACGGCTCTGCACAACGCGCAGAAGGCGCTGGACGAGGCCGAGCCCGCCGACGAGGAATACACCGACCTGCGGGATGCCCTGCAGAAGGCGCAGGATGCTTACGACAACATCAGCGGCCAGCTGAACGGCTATCAGGCCCAGCTGGACGCGGGCAAGCGCCAGATGTATGCACAGGGGCTGATCTCTTCGCCCAGCCTTTCCAACGAGCAGCTGGTGACCGAAGCCAAAGCCGCACTGCGCCAGATGAAGGTAAAGCTTCTGCAGGGGCAGCTGCAGCTGACCACTGGCACGGCCACAGCCTACACCCAGTTCGATGCGGCGCGCACCCGGCTGGACGAGGGCTGGCAGGAATACAGGGACGGCGTGCAGCAGTTGGCCGATTCCCGCGCGGAGTACGAGAGCCGGAAGGCCGAAGCCGAACAGCAGCTGGCCGACGGCCTTGCCCAGCTGAACGATGCCGAGGAGCAGGTGAGCCAGATCAAGAGTGGCGAGTGGTATGTGCTGGACCGCGGCTCCACCATGAGCTTTGTCACCTTTGAGCAGTATGCCGACCGCATGGATGCCATTGCACGGGTGTTCCCGGTGTTCTTCTTCCTGGTGGCGGCACTGGTGGCCACTACTACCATGACCCGCATGGTGGACGAGAACCGTCTGCAGCTGGGCACCCTGAAAGCGCTGGGCTACTCCAACGCAAAGATCGCAGGCAAGTACCTGTTCTATGCTCTCAGCGCCAGTGTGCTGGGCAGCATCGTGGGCATGGTCATCGGCTTTGTGGTGTTCCCCCTCATCATCTGGTATGCCTACCAGATGATCTTCAGCATGTCCACCTTCACGCTGCACTTTTACCCCGGCATGGCGGCAGCCAGCGTGGCCATCAGTGCGGCCGTCATCGGTTTTGCCACATGGAGCGCCTGCCGCGCCAGCCTGAAGGAAAAGACCGCAGCCCTGCTGCTGCCCCGGGCACCTGTGGCGGGCAAGCGCATCTTTTTGGAGTACATCACCCCGCTGTGGCAGCACATGAGCTTCTCCCAAAAGACCACAGCCCGCAACCTGTTCCGCTACAAAAAGCGCTTTTTCATGACCGTGCTGGGCGTGGCGGGCTGCACAGCGCTGCTGCTGATCGGCTTTGGCATTCAGGATTCCATCCTGCCTATTGTGGACAAGCAGTCTGAGCAGCTGACCCACAACGATATGACCATCGTCCTCAGCGACGAAAAGGCACTGACCATGGAGCAGGGCCTTGCCAGCACGCTGGACAGCAGCAGTGCGGTCCGCAGCTGGGGCGCGTTCTACACAAAGTCCACCACCCTTTATAATGAAGAGGGCGGGAGCGCCGATGTCAGCATCGTGGGCGCGGAGGACGATGCCCGGATGACCGAATACTTCACCTTCCGCACCCGGGTGGGCCACGACCCCATTCCCTTTGAAGAGGACAGCGTGATCCTGACCGAAAAAACGGCCCTGAATCTGGGGCTGAGCGTGGGTGATACGTTCTACGTGGAGGCTGCAGACGGGAGCCGTGTGCCGCTGACCCTGACCGGCATTGCCGAGAACTACATGTTCACCCGGCTGTATCTGTCCGGTGCGCAGCTGGAGAGCCTGCTGGGCGGCACACCGGAGTGGAATACCGTGTACGGCCTGACCGGCTGTGCCACCGAGGTGGAGTACAACGCCCTGCGCACAAAGCTGCTGGGCTGCAACTACGTCAGCAGCGTCAGCTTCACCGAGGACACCACCTCCATGTTCGGCAGCCTGATCGGCAGCCTGAACTACGTGGTGGTGCTGATCATCGTGTGCGCGGCGGCGCTGGCGGCGGTGGTGCTGTACAACCTGATCAGCGTCAACCTTGCCGAGCGCAAAAAGGAGCTTGCCACTATCAAGGTGCTGGGCTTCTATGACAAAGAAGTGTACCGCTACATCTTCCGCGAGATCGAGCTTTTGTCCCTCATCGGCTCCGGTGTGGGCCTGCTGCTGGGCGTGCCGCTGCACCGGTTCATCATCCTGACCGTGGAAATGGATCAGCTGATGTTCATTCGCACCATTGCACCCCGCAGCTACCTGCTGGCAGTGGCGCTGACCATGCTGTTCACCGTTGTGGTCTGCTTTGCCATGCGGCGGCATGTGCGCCATATCAGCATGGTGGAAAGCATGAAGGCACCGGAGTAATTGTTCACTCCTGCAGCGCGGCAAAGAACCGGTAAATTCATAAAAACTTCATATAAACAACATGTTTTCGCTGAAATTATCTGGTATCCTGATATCACCGGACAGGCAGAGCCGCAACTGCCTGAATGGGTAACATGATTCCTCCTTTACAAACCAAATACCGCAAAAAATACCGCGCCCCGTCTGTTCCGCAGCAGACAGGGCGCGGCGTTTTGTTTATGGGCGAAAAGTACAGCGCGGGCTGCCGCTCAGACCGTCAGCCCTGCAGCCTCTTCCGCGATGGCATCGGCCTGCATCTGGGTGAGCACCCGGCACTTGACCATCCGCTTGAGCACGGTCTGGGTGCGCTTGAGGGCCAGCTCTGGGCTGCTGGCGTAGAGCGAGGGCGCGTTGGGCAGGCCCGCCAGAAACACGGCTTCGGCATCGGTCAGCTGGGCGGGTTCCTTGCCGAAGTACCCCTCGGCGGCCTGCGTGATGCCGTAGCAGCCGTTTCCGAAATAGATGGTGTTGGCGTACATCTCAAAGATCTGCTGCTTGGAGTAGGCCTTTTCCAGATCGAACGCGGCCAGCATTTCGGCGGCCTTGCGGGCCAGATGCTTGTCCTGCGTGAACAGCTCGTTCTTGGCCAGCTGCTGGGTCAGGGTGCTGCCGCCCTCGGCCAGAGAGTGGGTACGCAGGTCGGCCAGCAGAGCGCGGGCGATGGCACCCGGGTCGATGCCCTTGTGGGTCATAAAGTGCTCGTCCTCGGTGCAGATGACCGCATTGATGTAGGTCTGCGGCAGCGCATCGTAGGAGGTATAGCTCCCGCGGGCACGGATGGTGTCGTACATGGAAGCCACCGGGTAACTGCTGGCGGCACTGCGGTACAGCTGCCTGCCCTGATAAAAGAACCAGCCGCCCGCCAGCAGTCCGCCGAGCAGCAGAATGCACAGGAAGGTGAGCAGACTCTGTGTTACAAAACGAAAGAAACGATGAAGCATCGAAAAACTCCTTTGATGATAAAAAAGAACGCTACCATAATAAACGATTTGCCGGGCTTTTGCAAGAACGGTTCCAGTATAGCAGCAAATTTTTAAGGTTTTATCAAGGAATGGAAAAAGTTCTCCGAAGGAACGGAAAAGTATGACTCCTGTTGCAACTGCACAAGGCCCTGCCGCAAATGCGGGCTGCGCATCGTGCAGAAAACTCAATTTGCAAAAAACTGGAATTAACCCATTGACAAACTAGGTAAGAAGGAATATAATGCAGACAACAAATCCACAAGCCTGATGGGAAATTGAAAGACCGGCTTGTAGAGGAGTGGGAAAGAGTTTTACGGGAAAGGAGGGCACGGATATGAAGCTGATTTGGAACGACCTGCTGCATGCAAACTTCCGCTGTGGGCGAATGTGCGGTGACCGGGCAGAACATCTGGCTGTGAACTGTACGATGCCCTCTTGTTGTGCACGAATGTGACATGGGACAGTTTTGCAGCTGAATTGTGATTGCCCGGTGCGCTTTTGTATCACGCATCGGGATTTTTTGTATCAGGAAATTATACTAAAAGTACAAATAGAGAGGTAAAATACAATGTCTAACTATAAATTTGAGACCCTGCAGCTTCACGTTGGCCAGGAGCAGGCCGATCCCGCAACCGATTCCCGCGCAGTGCCTATCTACCAGACCACTTCCTATGTGTTCCGCAACAGCCAGCACGCAGCAGACCGCTTTGGTCTGGCAGACGCCGGCAACATCTATGGCCGCCTGACCAACTCCACCCAGGACGTTTTTGAGAAGCGCATCGCGGCCCTGGAAGGCGGCGTGGCGGCTCTGGCGACCGCTTCCGGTGCCGCTGCCATCACCTACACCATCGAGGCTCTGGCACAGGCCGGGGATCACATCGTGGCCCAGAAGACCATCTACGGCGGCAGCTACAACCTGCTGGAGCACACCCTGACCCAGTTCGGCGTCACCACCACCTTTGTGAACGCACACGATCTGGCCGAGGTGGAGAACGCCATCCAGCCCAACACCAAGGCAATCTATCTGGAAACTCTGGGCAACCCCAACAGTGATATCCCCGATATCGACGCCATTTCTGCCATCGCGCACAAGCACGGCCTGCCGCTGGTCATCGATAACACTTTCGGCACCCCGTACCTGATCCGTCCCATTGAGCACGGCGCAGATATCGTTGTTCATTCCGCCACCAAGTTCATCGGCGGTCACGGCACCACGCTGGGCGGCATCATCGTGGACAGCGGCAAGTTCGACTGGAAGGCAAGCGGCAAGTTCGGCAACATCGCCGATCCCAACCCCAGCTACCACGGCGTCTCCTTTGCCGATGCAGCAGGCCCCGCAGCCTTTGTCACCTACATCCGTGCGATCCTGCTGCGTGATACCGGTGCCACCATTTCTCCATTCAACGCCTTCCTGTTGCTGCAGGGCACCGAGACCCTGAGCCTGCGCATCGAGCGCCATGTGGAGAACACCAAGAAGGTGGTCGAGTTTCTGGCAAACCATCCGCAGGTGGAGAAGGTCAACCACCCCTCCCTGCCGGATCACCCGGATCACGCCCTGTACGAGAAGTACTTCCCCAACGGCGGTGCTTCCATCTTTACCTTCAACATCAAGGGCGGCCGCGAGGAAGCATTCAAGTTCATCGATAATCTGAAGATCTTCTCTCTGCTGGCAAACGTTGCGGATGTGAAGAGCCTTGTCATCCACCCCGCTTCCACCACCCACAGCCAGCTGAACGATCAGGAGCTGGCCGAGCAGCAGATCTACCAGAACACCATCCGCCTGTCCATCGGCACCGAGCACATCGATGATATCATTGCCGATCTGGAGGCAGGCTTCGCAGCTGTCCGCGGTGAGTAAATCGCTTTCCCTTGAGCGTCTCCGACAGAGTGTGTATGTGCCTTGTCTTTTCTTCTTTTCTCTCCTTGTCTGATGGAACCATTCCCTGTATCCTGAACACAGCAAAAGGGCCCCTGCCAACCGGCGGGGGCCCTTTTGCGGTCAGATGTGCTTTAGCCTTTGACACCGCCCAGCGCCACACCGCGGACGATGAACTTGGAGAGCAGCAGATAGACGATGATCACCGGCAGGATGGCGATGGCCACCATCATGTACACCTTGCCCATATCGAACTTGAGGAAGTCTGCGCTGCGCAGCTGTGCAATGAGGATGGGCAGGGTCTTTTTGTCGGCGCTGTCCAGCACCAGAGCGGGGATGAAGTAGTTGTTCCAGCTGGCCACGAAGGAGAAGATGGCTTGTACGGCAAGGGCCGGCTTCATGATGGGCAGCACGATCTTATTAAAGGTATAGAACTCGCCTGCACCGTCGATGCGGGCAGCCTCCACGATCTCCATGGGCAGGGAAGCGTCCAGATACTGCTTCATGAAGAAGAACACCGTGGGCGCTGCGATGCTGGGAAGGATCAGCGGAACAAAGCTGTTTTTCAGGCCCATTTTGGTGATGAGCTGCAAAAAGCCCAGAGCCGACACCTGCGTGGGCATGGTCATGATGAGCAGGATGATGGCAAAGGCGGCTTTTTTGAACCGGAAATTGTAGGCGTAGATGCCGTAAGCCGTCAGGGCCGAGAAATACACGCTGAGGGCTGCCGAGCAGGCCGAGACGATCAGGCTGTTGCGGATGCCGGTGCCCACCGGGATGTTGGCGTCTGCCAGCACGTTCCGGAAGTTGGTGACGAGGGACTTGCCCGGCAGCAGCGAGAAGCCCTTCTGGATCTCAAAATGGGTGCGGGTGGAGTTGATCACCAGCACATAGAAGAAGAACAGACACAGAAAGCTGATGAGCACCAGCACCAGATAGCACCAGGCGCGGCGTGCCGCCAGTGTTGCTTTTTCAGACTGCGTTTTCGGAGTGTGTGCCATATTCACTTGCCCCCTTTAGCTGCTGCCTTCCGGGCAGCTTTCAATTCTCTGCGCTGGGCTTTGGTCAGGCCGTCATCCTCCCGGGTGAGGGAGAAGTAGACCACCACGCACAGCACCGCACAAACGAGGAACAGCACCACCGAGACAGCACCGGCCATGCCGTAGTTCTTGCTGAACAGGTGGTTGTTCAGGTACATGATCATGGTGGTGGAGGTGCGGTCCGGCCCGCCCTTGCCGTTGGTGAGGATCTGCGGCACATCGAACATCTGCAGACCGCCGATCATGGAGGTGATCATCACGTAGACCAGAATGGGCCGGATGAGCGGGATGGTGATCTTCCAGAACATCTGGTTCGGGGTGCAGCCGTCCAGCTCCGCAGCCTCGTACAGGGTGGGGTCCACGCCCATGATGGCTGCCATGAGCATGATGGTGGTGTTGCCGAACCACATGAGAAAATTCATCAGGCCGATGAGTCCCCGGTTGCCCCACACAGTGTTCAAAAAGCTGATGGGAGCCTTGATCCAACCCATGCTCAGCAGCACGGCGTTCACCGGGCCGTTGTCCGAGAACAGCGCAAAGAACAGCATGGCAAAGGCCGAAGCCATGATGAGGTTGGGCATGTAGATGACCGTTTTGAAGAAGGTCTGGCCCTTCAGCTTCAGGCGCAGGTCGGTGAACCATGCCGCCAGCAGCAGCGAAACGGCGATCTGCGGGATAAAGCCGATGATCCACAGGATCAGCGTGTTGCTGAAATACTTGGGCAGGTCGGTGGCGAACAGGGTGATGTAGTTTTTCAGGCCCACAAAGCTGGGGCCGATGATCTTCAGGCCGCTGCGGTAATATTCAAAAAAGCTGTAGTAGATGGTGGATGCCAGAGGGATCAGCTGGAAGACCGCGAAGATGATAAAGAACGGCGCAATGAAGATGTAGCCCCATTTCGCGTAGCTGATCGACCCTTTCTTTTTCTTTTCTCCCATAGGATCGCCTCCTGTTATCTGTAGAAAAGCAAAGAGGGCGGGCGAGATATGCCGCCCGCCCCCCTGTATTTACTTTTCCGTGTCAGCGAATTGGGTCATGCCGCGATCATGCGGGCCAGACCACATCGGTCAGCTCAGGGTACTTCTCCTTGATGGCGGTCTCGAAGTTTGCCTTTGCGGTATCCTCGTCCACATTGCCGGTGAAGTAATCCTTGAACGCATTCTGGAAGCTCTCGTTCAGGCCCTGATCGTAGGGACCTGCGTTGGACATATCGATCTTCTTTGCAGCCTCGGCAAACAGGGCGATGTGGTTCTGCCCGCCAAGGAAGTCGGACTTGTAATCGCTGCCTGCGATCTCTTCCATGGCCTTCTCGTTGTTGGTGTAGTCCTGCGTATCCATGGTGATCTGCTTCATGATGGCTTCATCGCAGGTCAGCTTCTGCATAACATCCTTAATGGTCTCGATGTTGTCGCTGCCGGCTGCGCCGCAGATCCAGGTGCCGCCCCAGTAGTAGGGCTGAGGGCCTTCGCACACGGCGTAGTCGCCGTAGATGCCGTTGCCCACTTCCTCCTTGCCGCCCTCGGCCACAGGGGTCTCCAGCGAGTTGCCCAGCAGGGTGAAGTTGATGCCCCATGTGGAGTAGAAGAAGCCGAACACCTTGCCGGTGGGGCCCTGATCGGCTGCCCACTGGCTGTCCCACAGGCTGGACTTGTTGTTGTAGCCCTTGTCGGTGTATTCTTTGGTCTGTTCCACCCACTTCATGATGTTCTCGTCCACGGTGACGGTGGTGCCGTCCACCCACGGAGCGGCCACATTGTTGGAGAAGGTGCGGTATGCATCGTCAAAGCCGGACAGCATCTTGTAGCCCTTGGCAGAGGCCTGTGCCGCCACATCGTTGAACTTATCCCAGTCGGACAGGTGTGCCTGCACCTCGGTGGGGTCGTCGGTGCCCAGAACATCCTTGGCGATGCTGCGGCGGTATGCGAACAGGCCGGGCGTTGCCTGCCATGTGGTGCCGCGCTGGCTGCCGTCCACTGTAACGATGTCCTTGGTATACTGGTACTGGCCGGCCAGGTCGTCGTCGGTCAGGCCGATGTCGGCCTTCACATCCAGAACATAGTCGGAATCTACATACTTCAGCGCGTAGTCGGCCTCGATCAGGAAAATATCAATCTTGTCATCGTCGGCGGCGCTGTCCTGACTCAGCAGTGCTTCGTCCAGCTTGTTCTGGTAGTTGTTGTTCTCGTTGGCGTTGATGGTCCACTTGACGGTGGTGCCGTCCTTCAGGGTGGTGGTGGACTTGTCCGCTGCGATCTCGGAAACTTCCGGATAGTAGTCGTTGAAGCGGCTCTGGAACTCGTCGTTCCAGCACCAGATGTTCAGCACCTTGCCGGCGGCAGAGGTGCCGGAAGCGGCTGCGCTGGATGCGGGAGCGGAAGAAGCAGTGCTGGTGGAAGCGGAGGAACCGCCGCAGGCAGCCAGAGCTGCACCAATGGTCACTGCGCCGGATGCGAGCAGGAAATTACGACGAGAGATCTTTTTCATAAGGGTAAACCTCCTTCATGGTTTTCCATCAAATAAAAATCATTCTCAAAAAACTCTGCGCTGGGAGTTGTGGGCCTTTGTCAAAGGATGCGGACGGAGCCGCCGTCCAGCAGCTTGCCGGACACCCGGATCTGCTCCGGCAGGGTCACACGCGGATGCTCGATCAGCTCGATCAGCTTATCCGCCGCCAGCCTGCCAAGGGCTTTGGTGTTCTGCTGGTAGGTCACCAGCGAGGGTTTGACCACCCGAGAGAGATAGATGCCATCGTATCCCATCACTGAGATATCCTCCGGGATGCTCAAGCCCGCCTCGGCCAGGGCGTTGTAGCCGCCCAGTGCGGAAACTGTCTCTTATACACATCTGACGCTGCCGACGACTTAATAGGTGTAGA
>ERZ1027032.250-NODE-250-length-20956-cov-6.279795_pt1 | contig 20956 bp, 17 predicted proteins | sample MGYA00519445_ERZ1027032 | MGnify/ENA primary metagenome ERZ1027032 (study PRJEB26926, sample SAMN06164888) | human gut metagenome | biome: ENVO:00009003; feature: ENVO:2100002; material: ENVO:00002003 | host: Homo sapiens | place: USA | collected 2012 ... | reverse complement strand
GTCGTCGGCAGCGTCAGATGTGTATAAGAGACAGATGATACCCAGTACCAGCATGTTCTGAGATGCCCATTCCACGTTTTTCGGTTTTGCTGTCACTGCATAGCGTTCGTGACCGCGAGCTGCACGGTTCTGCATCGTCAGCCAGAAAGCGTAGATGATGTGAATTACAAACAGGGCAGCCAGTCCGACAGTAGCTACCAGCGCATACCAGTTAGCACCGAGGAACTCACAAACCATGTTGTACGCCTCGCCCGAGAACAATGCAACAAGGTTCATCGCCATGTGAAATGTCAGAAACAGGACAAGGGCGATACCAGTAACACTCATCACCACTTTCCTTCCAATAGATGAATTACTTAACCACATAAATGATTGAATTTAAATTATTTAATTGTTAGAACTATAAATTCGCACTCAAAGGTCCAAATTATGATGCAAAATTAGAAGATTTATTGAGATAACACAACAGATTATGGAAAAAATTCTGTAATCGGAGGCCGTGAGCCACACGTAAAAAGCCTATCTTTTGGGAAAATTCATGCCGGGCTTGCGCAGTAGTTCAATGGCCTTTTTCATGCTGTCGTTCAGCGTGTTAATCACCTGGAAGTATTCGTTCATGTCCCAGATGTCGCGGGCTAGCAGGGCTTTCAGCTGGGTCTTGACCAGCGGAAGTGCCGTGCGGAACTGTGCCTCGTTGTAGGTGATGCCCATGGAGGTGCCTTGTTCCACCAGCTCATCGAGCATGGCCTGGCTCACTTCAAACTCGCGGTTGAAACGGTCGAACGTCTTGTACTGCTGGAGCCATTCTTTCCGGTGGCGGTCAATCAGCTTGATGTTCAGCTGTACCATGGCGCCCTTGTCGCGCAATGACAGATAATAGTTGGTGTACATCGTGGTGTCGATGGGCACGAAATAGTCGGGCATGATGCCTCCTCCACCGTACACGGTACGTCCTAACTTCAGGGTCTTGGCCTTGAGCGAGTCGGGGAAGTGGATGCTGTCGGCACTCATCATCTCGCCCCGGTTGTAGCGGTCTATCAGGTCTTTATTGTATTGCTCAATGCTTTCGTAAGGTTTCTGGATACAGCGGCCCGAAGGGGTGTAGTAACGAGCGATGGTCAGACGGATCATGGAACCGTCGGGTAAATCGATGGGGCGCTGCACGAGTCCTTTTCCGAAGGTACGGCGGCCTACTACGATACCTCTGTCCCAGTCCTGAATGGCTCCGGTGACAATCTCACTGGCGGAAGCCGAGAATTCATCGACGAGCACCACCAGACGGCCTTTCTGGAAATCGCCGTCGCCCTTGGCTTCAAATTCCGAACGGGGATTGCGGCGGCCTTCGGTATAGACGATGAGTTCCTTTTTACCCAAAATCTGGTCGCACAGGCTGATGGCGGCATTCAGGTAACCGCCTCCGTTGCCTTGCAAATCGAGAATCAGGTCTTTCATGCCTTGTTTCTGCAACTTGTGGAGGGCATCGGTAAACTCCTGTCCGGTGGTAGCAGCAAAGCGGTTCACACGGATGTAGCCGATTTTTCCTTCTACCATGTACGAAGCATCGAGGCTGTACACGGGAATCTTGTCGCGCTTGATGGTGAAGGGCAGCAACTCTTTCACACCGGCACGCAGCACTTTTACCGTCACCGTGGAGCCTTTCGGTCCACGCAAGCGGCGCATCACTTCGTCGGTGTTCATCTTCACACCGGCAATGACCGTGTCGTTCACTTCGATGATGCGGTCGCCGGCCAGGATGCCGACTTTCTCGGAAGGTCCTCCCGATACGGGCTGGATGACAAAGAGGGTATCGGTGGCCATATTAAACTGGATACCGATGCCGTCGAAGTTTCCCTGAAGGGGTTCGTTGAGCCGCTTCACTTCTTCCGGATCGGAATAGGTGGAGTGCGGGTCGAGCTCTTCCAGCATGCTGACAATGGCGGTTTCCACCAGTTTGTCTTCGTCTACCTTATCTACATAGAGATTGGAGATGGCGAACTCGGCCAGCTGCAGTTTGCGCGAAGGCGAATCGAGCAGCTTGTTCTGGGCAGGAAGTGCCGTCCATGCCGACCACCCTGCCAATAAAGCAAATACGTATTTTCTGATTTTCATGTGCATTCTTTCATTTTATTCCACTTCCATGCCTTCGGGCAGAAAGTCGGATACATCCTTGCCATACTGCAGGAGTTCACGAACGATGGTAGAACTGATAGAGGTCAGTTCGGGCTCCGTAAAGAGCAGGATGGTTTCTACGCCGGCCAGCTTGCGGTTGATGTCGGCAATGGTTTCTTCGTATTCAAAGTCGTGTACGGTACGGATGCCGCGGATAATGAATCCGGCCTCGCGCTCGCGGGCAAAATCAACGGTAAGGTTGCCGTATGCCTCGACTTTGATGCGCGGTTCGTCGGCATAAAGTTTGCGAATCATCTCTACGCGCTTCTCGGTGGGGAACCAGGTTTTCTTTTTGTCGTTCACCCCGATGCCGATGATGATTTCGTCCATAAAGGTCAGGGCACGCTTCACCACGGAATAGTGCCCGATAGTAAACGGGTCGAATGTGCCCGGAAATATCGCTCTTTTCATCACTGATGACTGGCAGTTATTAGTTATTAATTCTTCATTCCTCATTTTTAATCAGGTCTTCCTCTACCACCAGGTTGTCGATGATAAAGTTCTGGCGTTCCATGGTGTTCTTTCCCATGTAGAACTCCAGCAGCTCCTTCACGGCATCGGTCTTGCGAAGGGTGACCTGCTCCAGACGCATGTCCTTGCCGATGAAATGGCGGAACTCGTCGGGCGAGATTTCTCCCAATCCTTTGAATCGGGTGATTTCGGGGTTGGGACTCAGCTTCTCGATGGCAGCCACGCGCTCTTCTTCCGAATAGCAGTAGATGGTTTCGTACACCCCTTTCTTGCGGTTACGCACGCGGAACAGGGGGGTCTGCAGGATGTACACATGACCTTTCTTTATCAGGTCGGGGAAGAACTGCAGGAAGAAGGTAATCATCAGCAGACGGATGTGCATACCGTCCACATCGGCATCGGTGGCCACGATTACCTTATTATATCGGAGTCCGTCGAGCCCTTCTTCAATGTTCAGGGCAGCCTGCAGAAGGTTGAACTCTTCGTTCTCGTAGACTACCTTCTTGGTGAGTCCGAAAGAATTCAGCGGCTTACCGCGCAAACTGAACACGGCCTGCGTATTGACATCGCGGCTTTTCGTGATGGAACCGCTGGCGGAGTCTCCCTCGGTGATGAAGATGGAACTTTCCAGGCGGGGGTCGTCTTCTTCTTTCTTTCCGCCTTTCTGATCGTTCAGGTGGATGCGGCAGTCACGCAACTTACGGTTGTGCAGGTTGGCTTTCTTGGCACGCTCACGGGCTATCTTCGTGACGCCGGCAATGGCTTTGCGTTCTTTTTCGGATTCCTGGATTTTCTGCAGCAGGACTTCGGCCACATCGGGATGCTTGTGGAGGCAGTTGTCTACCTGCTCTTTTACGAAGTCGCCCACAAACTTGTTGACGCTGACGCCCGACAAAGGATAGGGGTTGCCTTCGGAATCTTTCTCCGGTGCCATAGACAGTGAGCCCAACTTGATTTTGGTCTGGCTCTCGAACGTAGGTTCAATCACGTTGATGGCAATGGCAGCCACCAGTCCGTTACGGATGTCCTGAAACTCCAGATTCTTTCCGTAGAACTCCTTGATGGCACGGGCTATGTGTTCCTTGAACGCGCTCTGGTGGGTTCCTCCCTGCGTGGTGTGCTGACCGTTGACAAAGGAATAGTATTCCTCGCCATACTGCGCACTGTGGGTAAAGGCTATCTCAATGTCTTCGCCCGTCAGGTGCACAATGGGATACAATCCCGGCGCAGTCATGTTGTCGTTCAGCAGGTCTTCCAGTCCGTTACGGCTCACGATGCGATGACCGTTATAATAGATGGAAAGACCCGTATTTAAATAGGTATAGTTGCGGAGCATGGTCTCAATGAACTCCGGACGGAAGTGGTAGTTCAGGAACAGGGTATCGTCGGGTTCAAAGAAGATGTAGGTTCCGTTTTCTTCGTCGGTGGCGCAGGTCTCGTCGCTGACCAGTTCTCCACGTTCGAACACGGCCTTGCGCATCTGTCCGTCGCGGGCACTCCAAGCCACGAAACGGCGGCTCAATGCATTGACCGCCTTGGCTCCCACTCCGTTCAGACCGACACTTTTCTTGAAGGCCTTGGTATCGTATTTACCTCCGGTGTTCAGCATGGAAACGGCATCGACCAGACTTCCCAAAGGAATGCCTCGCCCATAGTCGCGCACGGACACCCGCAGATTGTCTTCCATCTGGATTTCAATGCGCTTTCCGGCTCCCATCTTGAACTCGTCGATACTGTTGTCGACGACTTCTTTCAACAGCACATAAATACCGTCTTCCACCTGCGATCCGTCGCCCAGGCGACCGATGTACATACCGGGACGGGTACGTACGTGCTCCATGTCGCTCAAGTGGCGAATGTTCTCTTCGGTATAAGCTACAGAGGAAACGGTTTGTTCATTGAGTTCTTCCATATCTATTCCCCCTCTGTTTTTAAATCATTTTCTTATAAGCACGGCGGCGTTTGTGCTGCACGGATTCAAATGCGCTCCACTGTGCCTGTACTTTCTTGTTGAGCTCAAGCTCCGGATTACTTTCTCCATACTCAAATCCCATCTGCTGGAAAATAGGCACGAGGTCGTAGAACAGGAGGGCATTGACTCCCTTGCTCTGGTATTCGGGCTTCACTCCTACCAGCAGCAAATCAAGCACACGCGGGCGCTTGATGAACAGGGCCTTCAACAGGTGGTACCAGCCGAAAGGAAGCATCTTTCCCTTGGCCTTCTGCAAGGCTTTCGACAAGGACGGCATGGCGATTCCCACTGCCACTAAGTTGCCTTCCGCATCTTCTACCAACGATACCATGCGCAGGTCGATGAGCGGCAGATACATCTTTATATATTGGTTGATTTGCCCCTGTGTCATCTGCGAATATCCGTAAAGAGGCGCGTAGGCTTCGTTAATCAAATCGAAGATTTTCTGCCCGTAGTTCTGCTTCTTGATTTCGCTCCGCTTGAGCTTCTTGATTTTCAGGTTGTACTTCTGAAGAATGATTTCGGAGATGCGTACAAACTTTTCCGGAAGCTGGTGCGGCACGCTCAGTTTGTATTCCACCCAGTCGGCTTCTTTCTCAAAGCCTAACTGCTCCATGTGTTCCGGATAATAGGAATAGTTATAGATGGTGGCCATCGTACTCAACTGGTCGAATCCTTCAACCAGCATTCCTTCGGCATCCATATCCGTAAATCCCAACGGACCGACAATGGCTTCCATACCTTTTTCTTTTCCCCATTGCTCTACGGCTTTCAGCAAGGCTGAAGACACTTCTTCTTCATCGATGAAGTCCAGCCAGCCGAAGCGGACTTCTTTCTTGTTCCAGGTGTTATTGGCACGGTGGTTGATGATGCCAGCCACGCGCCCCACTATCTCCTCGCCTTTGTATGCCAAGAAATATTCTGCCTCGCAAAATTCAAATGCCGGATTCTTCTTGGGATTGAAGGTATTCAGCATGTCATCGTACAAATCGGGAACGGAATAGGGATTATTTTTATAAAGTTCGTAATTAAAACGAATGAACTTCTTCAGTTCTTTTTTCGTAGTGACTTTTTTAATCGTGATAGTCATTGTGGTATAATTTTCTTTCGTTCGCTTTGAGTTTAGAAAAATTAAGGCTGTAAAGATAGTGTTTTTTCTCCTAATAAGCGGGCTATTCACTGATTTTCACACTTTAAGGATTTTCACGCAGGAAGCAAACGGCATACGAAAATTAGAAATTTGATGGGATTTTAAGGTATCTTTTCATTTCGTTTCCAGAATGAAGAAAGCAGGAATTCCGGTAAAACACTGTTTGACAGTAAAATAAGCCACATTTCCCTCTTGAGAATTGAAAAATCAGCCTCCCCCAACGGATGGACGGGATTTTCAGATTCTCGCGACGTTTATTTCCACCAGTCGCCAGGCAAGGCAAGAATCATGGCCACCACTTCGGCATAGTTTTTCTGTCCGGAAGGAATCTGGTTGCCTTTGAGGTAATACTCATACATCAGTTCCTGCACTCGTCCTACCCACGGATTGTAGCGTGCCTGCCAGTAGGCTTGCTTTTCACGAAGGGTCTGTAAAATCTCGGGACGGATGGAAGCAAGCAGTTGCCGGTAATCTTCTTCTTTCAACAATGTAGCGGCATTGGAGAGCACATAGGGTAGCAGACCGAAATAGCCGGAGTAGCGGACGGCTGGTGAAACGGAGCGGATGCAAATCTGATAGGCCCAGAAGTTGGCTTCGGCCTCGCTGCTTATTCCCAACAGATGGGAATATTCATGGGCATAGGTGAACGGCCATTGCAAGGAAGGCAACTCACGGTTGAGCTGTGACTCGGCAAAGAAAGGGCCCATGTAGCCCAACACGCCGACACTGGAATAGAGTGCGTTGAACATGACTTGCTTGGGATGCTGGTAAGCTTTCGGTGAAGAAAGGCCAAAGCGGGAAGGCACCTGGGCAAAGCGTTGCTTCACTTCTTTTTCGATGACCTCGTGCGAAGGAAAAGGCGACTGCGTGTAGGCTTGATTCAGGCGACGGGTATAGTCGGCCAGAAAGTGATGGAAGGTAGAATCCTGGTAAGCTACATATTCTAACGAGGAACGCGTAAAGAAGTCTTTCCGGAAATAGTTAATTCCCCAGCCTACATAGAACCAGAGGTACACTCCTACCAGCAGCTCGGCTTCTGCACGCAGGGTCCACTTCCACCCTTTCTTTTTCTTCCAGCCCCACAGCGGAAGTCCGGCAAGGAGTACACACGCGGCTACAAACAGCCATTCTTCCATGGAGAAGGGTATCCAGGAAACCAGGGCCGACAGGAAGGCGGACAAACCGGGATAAAGGTGACGGGCATACATCTCGCCCCAATCGGGCAAGAGGCGGCAAAGGAAGATGAAGCACACCCCCAAGGCCTCTGCGATCCAACGTACGTAACGTAAGGGAAAACTTTTCATACACACAAAGTTATATGTTTTCAGACAAGGTGAAGGAAGTGACAAAGAAATTATATATTTTTGTAACACAGATTAATCATGAATTATACTTAGATAGAAATGGCTTTAAACTACATCTGGATTGCATTTTTCCTTCTGGCCTTCGTAGTGGCACTGGTTAAGCTCGTATTTTTAGGCGACACGGTCGTATTTCCGGAGATTATCAATTCCACTTTCGCTTCTTCCAAAACGGCGTTCGAAATCTCATTGGGACTGACGGGGGTGTTGTCGCTCTGGCTGGGCATCATGAAGATTGGAGAAAAAGGGGGCGTTATCCAACTTTTCGCCCGCCTACTGAGTCCGCTGTTTTCGAAACTGTTTCCGGAGATTCCCAAAGGGCATCCGGTGACGGGAAGTATTTTCATGAACTTAGCGGCTAACATGTTGGGACTAGACAATGCGGCCACGCCGCTCGGCCTGAAAGCCATGGAGGGACTGCAGGAACTGAACCCGCGAAAGGATACGGCCAGCAATCCGATGATCATGTTTTTAGTGCTGAACACGTCGGGACTGACACTGATTCCCATCAGCATCATGGTATACCGGGCACAAATGGGAGCCGCACAACCCACGGACGTGTTTGTTCCGATTCTGCTGGCGACTTTCTTTTCGACGATGGCCGGCATCATTGCGGTCAGTCTGTACCAGCGCATCAACCTGCTGAACCGGACTATCCTGTTGTTTCTCGGTGGAGCCAGCCTGCTCATTGCGGGCATCATCTGGCTTTTCCTCCAGCTTAGCCGGGAACAGATTGACCTCTACTCTACGACCTTTGCCAATGTGTTTCTCTTTCTCGTCATCATCGGCTTTATCGTGTCGGGCATGCGGAAAAGAATCAATGTGTACGACGCATTCGTAGAAGGGGCCAAAGAGGGATTTTCTACTGCCGTGCGCATCATTCCTTACTTGGTGGCCATCCTGGTTTCCATCGGTGTGTTCCGTGCTTCGGGCGCCATGGATTTTCTGATTCAGGGCATCGCCGGGGTGGTTCGGAGTTGCGGTATAGACGACCAGTTTGTCGGCGCACTGCCCACGGCACTGATGAAGCCGCTGAGCGGTAGCGGGGCCCGCGGACTGATGGTGGATGCCATGAGCACCTACGGAGCTGACTCGTTTGTCGGCCGTCTGGCCTGCATCTTCCAGGGGTCAACGGATACTACATTTTATATTCTGGCGGTGTATTTCGGAAGCGTCAGCGTGACACGCACAAGGCATGCGTTAAGTTGCGGACTGATTGCCGACTTTGCCGGAATATTAGCTGCCATTTTCATCGGATATTTATTTTTCAATTGATATAAGCTATGATTAGTTATCAGACAGAGGGCATAGACATGCCCGCCATCAAGAAGCGCGAAACGACTGCATGGATCAAAGCCGTGGCCGAGACCTACGGCAAGAAGGTAGGCGAAATCGCGTACATCTTCTGTTCGGACGAGAAGATTCTGGAAGTAAACCGCCAGTACCTGCAGCATGATTATTACACGGACATCATTACGTTCGACTACTGCGAAGGCAAGAAACTGTCGGGCGATTTGTTCATCAGCCTGGACACGGTACGCACCAACGCCGAACAGTTCGATGCCGCGTATGAAACGGAACTTTACCGCGTAATCATACACGGCATACTGCATCTTTGCGGCATCAATGACAAGGGGCCGGGAGAACGCGAAATCATGGAAGCCGCCGAAAACAAAGCGCTGGAAATGCGGAAAGATTTCATGTAATTCGTATTTTTGCAAAGGATTAAAAACATAAAAGCTAATGGATTTCAAGTATGATGTAATCGTAATCGGAGCCGGTCATGCCGGATGTGAAGCGGCGGCTGCGGCAGCCAATCTGGGCTCAAAGACCTGCCTGATTACAATGGACATGAACAAAATCGGGCAGATGAGCTGTAACCCGGCCGTAGGGGGGATTGCCAAGGGACAAATCGTCAGAGAGATTGACGCCTTGGGAGGATACATGGGGCTGGTGACAGACAAGACCGCCATCCAGTTCCGTATGCTGAATCGTTCCAAGGGACCGGCCATGTGGAGTCCGCGCGCCCAGTGCGACCGCGGGAAATTTATCTGGGCCTGGAGAGAAATTCTGGAGAACCTGCCCAACCTGCATATCTGGCAAGATACGGTGGAAGAGTTGTTGGTGGAGAACGGAGAAGTGACCGGCTTAGTGACTTGCTGGGGAGTGACGTTTCATGCCAAATGCGTGGTGCTGACTGCCGGTACTTTCCTGAACGGACTGATGCACATCGGACACAAGATGCTGGCAGGAGGACGCTGTGCGGAACCGGCATCGTATCACCTGACTGAATCCATCACCCGCCACGGCATTACGGCCGGACGCATGAAGACTGGTACCCCGGTGCGCATCGACGGAAAGAGCGTACACTTTGATCTGATGGACACGCAGGACGGCGAGAATGATTTCCACCGTTTCTCGTTTATCAGCGAACCGCGCCACCTGAAACAGCTGCAATGCTGGACCTGCTTTACCAACGAAGAGGTGCACGACACGCTCCGGAAAGGACTGGCCGACTCTCCCCTTTTCAACGGACAAATCCAGAGCATCGGACCGCGTTACTGTCCGAGTATCGAAACCAAAATCGTGACCTTCCCCGATAAGCCGCAACACCAGTTGTTCCTGGAACCGGAAGGTGAAACCACACAGGAACTTTACCTGAACGGCTTCTCTTCTTCCCTCCCGATGGACATCCAGCTGGAGGCTCTGAAGAAGATTCCTTGCTTCAAAGACCTGGTGGTGTACCGTCCGGGATATGCCATCGAATACGACTACTTCGATCCGACACAGCTGAAGCATACGCTGGAATCGAAGGTGGTGAAAAACCTGTTCTTTGCCGGACAGGTGAACGGCACAACCGGATACGAAGAAGCCGGCGGACAGGGTATCATTGCAGGTATCAATGCACACCTGAACTGCCACGGCGGCGAGCCGTTTGTGCTGGGACGTGACGAAGCTTACATCGGTGTACTGATTGACGACCTCGTAACCAAAGGTGTGGATGAGCCGTATCGTATGTTTACTTCGAGAGCGGAATACCGCATCCTGCTCCGTCAGGATGATGCCGACATGCGACTGACCGAACGGGCTTATCAGCTGGGACTGGTGAAAGCCGACCGCTACGAAATCCTGCAAAAGAAACGGGCCGAAATAGACCGCATCGTAAACTTCGTAAGCACCTTCTCCGTGAAGACCGACAAGATAAACGATGCCCTCGAAAAGTTAGGAACGGCTCCGCTTACTCACGGATGCAAGCTGGTTGACTTAATCAGCCGTCCGCAGATTACGATTGAAAATATCGCTCCTTATATCCCCGCCTTCCAGGCAGCACTCGACAAAATCGAAGACCGAAAAGAAGAGGTGATTGAGGCAGCCGAAATCCGCATCAAGTACAAAGGCTACATCGACCGGGAGCACACGATTGCCGACAAGATACACCGGCTGGAGTCCATCCGAATCAAGGGCAAGTTTGACTACGCGAACCTGCAATCCCTGTCGACCGAAGCCCGCCAAAAGCTGGTGAAGATAGACCCGGAAACCCTGGCACAAGCCAGCCGCATCCCCGGCGTATCACCGAGCGACATCAACGTGCTGTTAGTGCTTCTGGGACGATAAAGCAGGCATGTTTCACGTGAAACAATTTGTTTAAGGAACACACATAAAATACTGGATATGAATAAAGAAACATTAAAGAAAAACCTTCGAGAAATACCCGATTTCCCCAAGCCCGGAATTCTGTTCTACGACGTCACTACCCTGTTCAAAAATGCGGAATGCTTGCAGGGCATGATAGACGAACTGTATGAACTGTACAAGGACAAAGGGATTACCAAAGTGGTAGGTATCGAGTCCAGAGGATTCATCTTGGGAGGTGCCTTGGCGGCCCGCTTAGGAGCCGGATTCATCATGGCCCGCAAGCCCGGAAAGTTGCCGGCTGAAGTCATTGAAGAAACTTACGCCAAGGAGTATGGAACCGACACCATACAGCTTCACAAGGATGCCATCAGCAAAGACGACGTGGTATTGTTGCACGACGACTTGCTGGCTACGGGCGGAACCATGGCAGCAGCTTACCGACTGGTGAAACGCTGCGGCGTGGAGAAAGCGTACGTCAACTTCGTCATCGAACTGAAAGGGTTGAACGGAAGAAACGCCTTCGAAAAGGATGTAGAGGTTACTACCCTTTTAGAACTATAACACGAGACAAATCCCTTGCAAAAAGGGAAACAACTGTGCAGCCTTCTTTGCAGGAAACCTCTCCTCAAAGAAGGCTGTATTCACCCTGACAAGAACCCAACGACATGGAAGAAATAGAAAAGACAAGCAACACCAGTGAATACCTGAAAGGAATCGTATTGAACCTTCCGGAAGGCCCGGGCATCTACCAATACCTGAACAAGGAAGGGGTCATCATCTACGTGGGAAAAGCCAAGAATCTGAAGCGCCGTGTCTATTCTTATTTCTCCAAGGACCACCAGTCGGCCAAGACACGCATGCTGGTTTCCAAGATTGCCGACATCCGCTACATCGTGGTGAACTCGGAAGAGGATGCCCTGCTGCTGGAAAATAACCTGATCAAAAAATACAAGCCAAGATACAACGTGCTGCTGAAGGACGACAAGACCTACCCTTCCATCTGCATCAGCAACGAGTATTTCCCGCGCATCTACAAGACCCGGAAGATTATTCGCGACGGCTCGAATTACTTCGGCCCGTACAGCCACGTGCCTTCCATGATGGCCTTGCTGGAGCTGATTAAAAAGCTGTATCCGCTCCGTACCTGCCACCTGGCACTGACGCCCGAAAACATTGCGCAAGGAAAGTTCAAGGTCTGCCTGGAATACCACATCAAGAACTGTAAAGGGCCCTGCATCGGAAAGCAGTCGCACGAAGAATACATGCAGCAGATAGCGCAGGCAAGGGAGCTGCTGAAAGGCAATACCCAGAAGGTAAGCAATGCGCTAATAGAGGAAATGAAACGCCTGGCAGAAGAGATGAAATTTGAGGAAGCACAAAAGCTCAAGGAGCAATACATGCTCATTGAAAGCTATCGCGCCAAGAGTGAAGTGGTGAGTTCGGTGCTTCATCACATCGATGTATTCTCCATAGAAACGGACGAAAATACGGCATACATCAACTACCTGCACATTACCAACGGATGCATCAACCAAGCCTTCACCTTCGAATACAAAGTACGCATGAATGAGAGCAAGGAGGAGTTGCTGCAGTTGGGTATCGTGGAAATGCGCGAACGTTATAAGAGCACATCGAAGGAAATCATCGTACCTTTTGAACTGGACATGGAAATGAACGGCGTGACGTTCACGATTCCTAAAAAGGGCGAGAAAAAGCACTTGCTCGACCTTTCGCTGATGAACGTGAAGCAGTATAAAGTGGACCGCCTGAAGCAGGCCGAGAAACTGAATCCGGAGCAGCGGAGCGTGCGGCTGATGAAAGAAATCCAGGCACAGTTGCAACTGGAGAAAATGCCGAACCACATTGAGTGTTTTGATAACTCCAACATTCAGGGGTCGGATGCAGTGGCTGCCTGCGTGGTGTTCAAGAAAGCCAAACCCAGCAAGAAAGACTACCGGAAATACCTTATCAAAACGGTGGTGGGACCGGATGATTACGCTTCCATGCAGGAGGTGGTACGCCGCCGCTACAGCCGCATTCTGGAAGAACAGGGCGAACTACCCGACCTCATTCTGACGGATGGAGGAAAAGGCCAGATGGAAGTGGTAAGGCAAGTGATAGAAGACGAGCTGCACCTGCAGATTCCCATTGTGGGACTTGCCAAGAACAACCGTCACCGTACGTCGGAAGTGCTATTTGGATTTCCACCGCAGACGCTCGGCATCAAGCAAGGCACTCCCCTTTTCCATCTGCTGGAAAATATCCAGGATGAGGTGCACCGCTTTGCCATCACCTTCCACCGAGAAAAAAGAAGCAAAAGCCAGATTGCCTCTGCACTCGACCATATCAAAGGTATCGGCGACAAGCGGAAAACAGCCCTGCTGAAAACATTCAAGAGTGTGGCCCGCATCCGGCAAGCCAGCTTGGAAGAGATTGCAGAAGTGATTGGAGAAAGTGCAGCGAAAAGCGTCAAGGAATCACTATCAGAATCCAAATAATTTGCTATTTTTGTAGAAACAAGACGAATCACATGAGAGTAGTTATACAGCGCGTGACACACGCATCCGTGACCATTGACGGAATTTGTAAATCGGCCATCAAAGAAGGCTTCATGATTCTGCTCGGCATTGAAGCTGCCGACTCGCAGGAAGATGCAGACTGGCTCTGCAAGAAGATTGTCAATCTCCGCGTTTTTGACGATGAGAATGGCGTAATGAACAAGTCCATTTTAGATGTGCAGGGAGAAATCCTCGTGATAAGCCAGTTCACACTGATGGCTTCAACCAAGAAAGGAAACCGCCCTTCTTACATCCGGGCTGCCGGACATGAAATTGCCATTCCTCTGTACGAATATTTCTGTAATGAACTGAGCATTGCCCTTGGAAAGGAAGTCGGAACCGGCGAGTTCGGTGCCGACATGAAGGTAGAATTATTGAACAACGGACCGGTGACCATCTGTATGGACACCAAAAACAAGGAATAACCATGACACTGGAAGAAGCACAGAAGACCGTAGACGAATGGATAAAAACGTACGGAGTAAGGTATTTCAGTGAGCTGACCAATATGGCTGTGCTCACGGAAGAAGTGGGCGAACTGGCACGCATCATGGCACGCACCTACGGCGACCAGTCGTTCAAGGCTGGCGAAAAAGCGGACTTAGGCGACGAAATGGCCGACGTGCTCTGGGTGTTGCTCTGCCTGGCCAACCAGACAGGCGTAGACCTGACGAAAGCGTTCAGAAAGAACCTGGAGAAGAAAACCAACCGAGACAAGGAAAGACATAAAAACAACCCTAAACTATAAAGAATATGAATCCTAATCACGAACATGCGTGCGGATGCGAACACACGCACGAAGAAGAGAACCAGTACAACAAGTACGAAGATGCGTTGAGCAAATATCAAACGAATCTGAAGGACGATGAAATTGCGGAGAAGACAGCCCGTCTCATCGAAAAGCACCTGGAAGAAAACAATACGAAGGAAGTAAAGAAGTTCCTTTTCAACTGTATTGACTTGACTACACTGAAGTGTACAGACAGCGACACAAGCGTGATGAAGTTCACGGAGAAGGTCAATGAGTTTGTCGACCGCTACCCTGACCTGAAGAACGTGGCTGCAATTTGTGTATATCCCAACATGGCTGAAATCGTCAACGATACACTGGAGGCAGACGACGTGAAGATTGCCTGCGTATCGGGAGGTTTCCCCTCTTCACAAACTTTCATTGAGGTGAAAGTAGCCGAAACTGCCATGGCCATCCATAGTGGCGCAGACGAAATAGACATCGTGATTTCTGTGGGCAAATTCCTGAGCGGTGACTACGAAGGTATGTGCGATGAAATCGAAGAACTGAAAGAAGTATGCGGCGACAAGCACTTAAAAGTAATCCTGGAAACCGGCGCATTGGGAAGTGCTTCAAATATCAAGAAAGCTTCTATCCTATCTATGTATTCAGGTGCTGACTTTATCAAGACTTCTACCGGAAAAGAAAGTCCGGCTGCCACACCGGAAGCTGCTTACGTAATGTGCCAGGCCATCAAGGAATACTTCCTGGAAACCGGACGTAAAGTAGGATTTAAGCCCGCTGGAGGCATTAACTCCGTGCGCGATGCATTGGTGTACTACACCATCGTAAAAGAGCTGTTAGGAGAAGAATGGCTGACCAACGAGCTGTTCCGCCTGGGTACAAGCCGCATGGCCAACCTGTTGCTTTCTGACATTGTGGGAAGTGAAACCAAGTTCTTCTAAAAAGACCTCGTATAAGGACAAAAAAATCCCCTCTCTTCATCGAAGAAAGGGGATTTTTTATAAATCATTTATTTCGTTCAATCACATAATCGATATAAGCGGTCAAAGCTTCTTTCAGGCTGGAATCGGCCGAAGCGGGAACCAGGGCCAGCGCCTTATCGCGGAACTCGTACATCATGCGGGTGGCGTATTCAATTCCTCCCCTTTCTTTCACGGTTTCTACAAAGTCCGCTATTTCTTCTTTTGAAGCTTCCAAGGAACGTATCTTCAAGGCGGTCTGCTTCAAGCTGTCATCCCCCGTCTGGTTCAGTACATACAAGGCAGGAAGCGTGAGCTTTCCTTCCAGCATATCATTTCCTGTAGGCTTGCCCAACTCCGGACTCTCGAAGTAATCAAAGATATCGTCCTTTATCTGAAAGGCAATGCCAATCATTTCGCCTAACAGACCGGCTTTCATTACCTCTTCCTGCACGGCTCCTACTGATACGGCTCCACTCTGCGAACTGGCCTTAAACAAGGCGGCTGTCTTCTTCCGGATGACATCGAAATATGCCTCCTCCGAAAAGTCTTCCTTACCAATATTGCCTAACTGCAGAATCTCACCTTCCGACAATTCCTGCCCTAAAGAAGCGACCAGTTCTACCAGTTCCACCTTACCGGTCAGTGCGGCATGCTTCAGGCTTGTGGCCAGCATGTAATCGCCCACCAGTACGGAAACCTTGTTATTGTAGATTGCGTTTACGGAAGACTGCCCCCGACGCTTGTCGCTCTCGTCTACCACATCATCATGTACCAGACTGGCGGTATGGAGCAATTCCAGCGACAATGCCGCATGAAAGGTTGACTGATTTAATGTACCGAACAATTTAGCCGTCAGCATCACCAGAATAGGACGCATCATCTTTCCGCTCCGCTTCTTGATGTAAGCCAACACCTCTCCCAAAAGAGGATCTGTACTCGTCAAAGAGTCCTCAAAAAGCCCTCTGAATTCCTCTAATTCTTTTTCTACAGGCTGCTTTATTAAATCAATTTTGTTCATGTACATTTATTTAGGCCCACAAAAGTAATAATAAAAGACTGAATACCGTATTTTTTTGTACTTTTACATGAAAAAACTTAATATTTTTACACGAATGGAGAAGCTATTTCTATTAGACGCTTATGCACTGATTTACCGTGCCTATTACGCCTTTATCAAGAATCCCCGCATCAATTCGAAGGGTTTCAACACCTCTGCCATCCTGGGATTTGTTAACACTTTGGAAGAAGTGCTACGGAAAGAAAATCCTACGCACATCGGTATTGCCTTCGATCCGTCGGGACCTACGTTTCGCCACGAGGCCTATGAAGCATACAAAGCGCAACGGGAAGAGACTCCGGAAGCTATCCGGCAGTCGGTTCCTGTTATAAAGGATATTATACGTGCCTACCATATTCCTATTTTAGAGATTGCCGGATACGAAGCTGACGACGTAATCGGCACACTGGCTACGGAAGCCGGCAAAAGAGGCATCAATACCTACATGATGACTCCCGACAAGGACTACGGACAGCTGGTGGGTGAACACGTGTTCATGTATCGCCCCAAATACGGCGACAAAGATTTCGAAGTAATGGGAGTGGAAGAAGTCAAGGCCAAGTTCGACATCCAGTCGCCTTTGCAGGTCATCGACATGCTCGGACTCATGGGAGATACAGCCGACAACATTCCGGGGTGCCCAGGTGTGGGAGAGAAAACAGCACAGAAACTGATAGCCCAGTTCGGCAGCATCGAGAATCTGTTGGCTCACACCGACGAACTGAAAGGTGCCATCAAGAAGAAGGTGGAAGAAAACAAAGAGCAAATCACGTTCTCAAAATTTCTGGCTACCATCAAAACGGATGTGCCCATCGCACTCGACATGGAAGCACTGAAAAGAGAAGAGCCCGATGAAGAGGAATTGCGCCGTCTGTTCGAAATGCTGGAATTCCGAAGCCTGATTGACCGGGTAATCAAAACAGAAAAAAAAGCTCCCTCCTCTCCTGCCGCTCAACCCGATCTCTTTGGCTTTTTTGCGGAGGAAGATACAGCTGACGCCAAAAATTCAATTCTCACGAGGTTAGAAGACCTGCCATACGACTATCAACTCGTTGATAATAAGGAGAAAATGGCGGTTTTGGCCGAAAAATTACTTGTCCAGAAATTTTTCAGTCTAGACACGGAAACCACCGGAATCGATCCCATCACGGCAGAACTGGTGGGAATGAGCTTCAGTTTTGCCGAAAACCAGGCCTTTTATGTACCGGTACCGGCTAATCGTGAAGAAGCCCTTACAATTGTGAATATATTTAAACCAGCCTTCGAAAATCCAGATTCGCTCAAAATTGGACAAAATATCAAATACGACCTGATCATGCTGGCCAATTACGGAGTGACCCTGAAGGGAAAGATGTTCGATACCATGATTGCGCATTATGTGCTGCAGCCCGAACTTCGTCACGGCATGGACTACCTGGCCGAGATTTACCTGAAATACGAAACCATCAAAATCGAAGAGTTGATTGGAGCAAAAGGGAAAAAGCAAGGAAACATGCGCGACCTGGCTCCCGAGGCAGTTTACAAATATGCTTGTGAGGATGCCGATGTAACCCTCAAACTGAAACAGGTACTCGGGAACGAACTGGAGACTAACGGAGTCAAAAAACTGTTCGAAGAGATAGAAATGCCTTTGGTGCCGGTATTGGCTTACATGGAAAGAAACGGAGTACGTATTGATACGGAAGCACTGAAAGAAACGTCACGACATTTTACGGCCCGGATGAACCAGATAGAAGAAGAGGTACACCAGCTGGCCGGAATGGAATTCAACATTGCCTCTCCCAAACAAGTGGGTGAAGTGTTGTTCGACCGCCTGAAAATCGTGGAAAAAGCCAAGAAGACGAAGACCGGGCAGTATGTCACTTCGGAAGAAGTGCTGGAAAGTCTAAGAGGAAAGCATGAAATCGTAGGAAAGATTCTGGAACATCGCGGACTGAAAAAACTGTTAGGTACCTACATTGATGCCCTACCCCAACTTATCAATCCGGCTACCGGACGCATCCATACATCTTTCAACCAGACGGTCACAGCTACCGGACGACTGAGTTCTAGCAATCCGAACCTGCAGAACATTCCTATCCGCAACGAAGACGGAAAGGAAATCCGAAAGGCTTTCATCCCCGACGAAGGAAGCGAATTCTTCTCGGCTGACTATTCACAAATTGAGCTGCGCATCATGGCACATCTGAGCAATGACCCGCACATGATTGAAGCTTTCCAAAAAGACCAGGACATTCATGCAGCTACTGCCGCTAAAATATATAAGGTAAAACTGGAGGAGGTGACACGCGAACAAAGAAGCAAGGCCAAGACTGCCAATTTCGGTATCATCTACGGAATTTCAGTGTTCGGACTGGCAGAACGTCTGAACGTTGACCGCAAGGAGGCCAAAGCACTTATCGACGGATACTTTGAAAACTATCCGAATGTAAAGGCCTATATGGACCAGAGCATTCAGGAAGCACGCGAAAAAGGATACATTGAAACCATCTTCAAACGCAAACGCTATCTGCCGGACATCAACTCCAAAAATGCAGTCGTCAGAGGGTATGCCGAACGAAATGCAATCAATGCCCCCATTCAGGGCAGTGCCGCCGATATTATTAAGGTAGCCATGATACGCATATACCAGCGCTTCCAGGAAGAAGGTATCCGCTCGAAAATGATTCTCCAGGTACACGACGAATTAAACTTCAGCGTCTTGCCGGAAGAAAAAGAAAAAGTGCAGCAAATTGTGATAAGCGAAATGGAGGCTGCTTACAAAATGAAAGCTCCACTGCGTGCTGACCATGGTTGGGGACACAATTGGCTGGAAGCACACTAAGTCATCCAAATTGTTAACCAATGTTTAATTAGTGACATTTTGCTAATTTGTCGCATTTTTTTTGCCGGAATGCATACAACATATCAAGGCTTTTACTACATTTGCACCGTCAAAAAGAACAAAACGTAAGTAAAACCTTAAAATTAGAAAGATATGAAAAAGATGAATTTAGCAAAGTGTGTAGTTGTTTTAGTTATAACTTTTGTTGCAAGCTTGTCAACTTATGCTGCTAAAATGAATAACAACCTGATTTACAATGCGCAAGAAGTTAACGGATTGAAAGTTGCAGAAACTGTATACAAGAAAGACGGTAACATGCTGACAAACTACATGAAGTATAACTACAAATACAATGACAACAACCAGATGACTGAAAATATGTCACAGAAATGGAATGTAAACAAGAACTGCTGGGAAAACGATTTGTGTATCCGTTATACATACGACAACAAGAGTGTAACTACAGAATACTACAAATGGAATTCCAAGAAGAATGATTTCATTCTGATTCCTGAAATGACTGTTACAATGGACAAATGATTAAATAAGAAAATTCATAAACTCTCTTTTACAAAAGAGGCACTTCGTGATGAAGCGCCTCTTTTTTTATTTTCCACCGACGAAGTCTGCCAAAATTGCCGCTCATTCTGTAGAAGAATAGGCAGGAACTTAAAAAATAACTATCTTTGCAGAGAATTAGAGTATTATGCATCTGAAAATAGATTAAAAACAAACTATAAATTATGGCATTACAATGTGGTATCGTCGGTTTGCCAAACGTGGGAAAATCGACACTTTTCAACTGCTTATCAAACGCAAAAGCCCAGGCGGCCAACTTCCCGTTCTGCACCATCGAGCCCAATGTGGGCGTGATTACGGTGCCCGATGACCGTCTGAACAAACTGGCCGAGCTGGTGGACCCCGACCGTATAGTGCCCACTACCGTGGAAATTGTGGACATTGCCGGACTGGTGAAAGGGGCCAGCAAGGGCGAAGGGCTGGGCAACAAGTTCCTGGCCAACATTCGTGAAACGGATGCCATTCTGCACGTGCTGCGCTGCTTCGACGATGAGAACGTGACGCATGTGGACGGCAGTGTGGACCCGGTGCGCGACAAGGAAATCATTGATACGGAACTTCAGCTGAAGGACCTGGAAACCATTGAAAGCCGCATTCAGAAGGTACAGAAACAGGCGCAGACCGGGGGCGACAAGGTGGCCAAGCAAACGTATGAGGTGCTGGTTCGTTACCGTGAGGCGCTGTTGCAAGGCAAATCGGCACGTACCGTGCAGTTTGAAACGAAAGACGAACAGAAAATAGCACACGAACTGTTCCTGCTCACCTCGAAGCCGGTGATGTATGTGTGCAACGTGGACGAAGCCAGTGCCGTAAGCGGCAACAAGTACGTGGAGCAGGTGCGTGAGGCAGTGAAAGAGGAAGGTGCTGAAATCCTGATTGTAGCGGCCAAGACGGAAGCCGACATTGCCGAACTGGAGACGTACGAAGACCGCCAGATGTTCCTGCAGGAAGTGGGGCTGGAAGAGTCGGGCGTGAGCCGGCTGATACGTGCGGCCTACAAGCTGCTGAACCTGGAGACGTACTTCACGGCCGGAAAGATGGAGGTGCGTGCCTGGACGTTCCACAAGGGATGGAAGGCTCCGCAGTGTGCCGGTGTCATCCACACGGATTTTGAAAAGGGATTTATCCGCGCGGAGGTCATCAAGTACGACGACTTTATCCACTATGGCTCGGAAGCTGCCGTACGTGAGGCCGGAAAGCTCAACGTGGAAGGCAAGGAATACGTGGTGGAAGACGGCGACATCATGCACTTCCGTTTCAACGTATAATCAACTTATTTATCAAGCACGGGCTTACACGCTCCGTGCTTGTTTTTCTTTATAACTTTTTTCACCATGAATTATCTCATCATCGGAACGGGCGGTGTAGGAGGATGCATCGCCGGCTTTCTGGCACTGGCAGGCAAGGACGTGACCTGCATTGCCCCTGTCTCTTATACACATCTGACGCTGCCGACGACTTAA
>ERZ1027032.247-NODE-247-length-21079-cov-6.055651_pt1 | contig 21079 bp, 24 predicted proteins | sample MGYA00519445_ERZ1027032 | MGnify/ENA primary metagenome ERZ1027032 (study PRJEB26926, sample SAMN06164888) | human gut metagenome | biome: ENVO:00009003; feature: ENVO:2100002; material: ENVO:00002003 | host: Homo sapiens | place: USA | collected 2012 ... | reverse complement strand
GTCGGCAGCGTCAGATGTGTATAAGAGACAGGGCGTACACTTCATCTGCGGTCTGGGCAACTCTGTGGTAGAGTTCACTGGCCTCCATGTTATTGCTTCCGGCAGGGAGGAGGAACGCATCACTCCCCGCTGAAACAGAGAGAACCGGCTGATTGTTCAGCAGCACTGTCAGCCGGTTCTTCTCCGGATGGCCTGCGGTGATTCCAGCTGCCCGCAGGCGGCGGGCTAACTCTGCAAAATATTTATTTTCCAAACTCATTCCTCCCCTGAAAATGAAAAAGCCGGAACCTCTTTTTAGATTCCGGCAGAACAGAAAAAGCGGCAAATATTCCCCGCAGGAAATATCGCCGCTCTTTTCTGTTCCCTATATCATCTGATACCCGCGGGTTTGACTCTTATCAGAGTGAATAGCGCAAGGTCAAATATCGATAAAATGAGGCCCGTAGATTTACTAATCTACGGGCCTCGGAAGCCTTGAAAACACTGGGGTTTTACACCCAATATCTTTTTTGACCTCCCTTTCTGGTCCACCGACCGATTGTAAATCCGAACTTTCAATATCAGAAAAATCAAGCCTTGTTTCGCCGTCCCGGTAATTGAAAGTAATCAAAATGTGGTCATCAAAGATGGTGACAGAGTTCACAAAACTGTCAATCAACCGCCGCCGCTCGTCCAGTTTGTCTACATCGAGTTTACGGAAACGGCAAATCCAAAATGTCACATCTTCCCGTGAAAGAAGGGGCTTTTTGATTTCCTCTTGGATAATCCGCAATTCAATGTCCTTTTTCCGTTCCTCCAACTCGTCAAGGCGCTGTTTGGTGGAGGCGTTTATAATCCCCATCTGGATAGCGTTCAGCATATTCTCTATGCCTCGTTCTGTTTCTGCCAACTGCTGGCGGAGGGTGGGGAGTTCACTGCTCTCCTGGCTCTGCAACTCCATAACCCGGTCTGCTATGTACTCCACAAAATGGTCGTCCATCACTTTCACCATCGTTGCGTTTACCACGGCATTTTCCAGGGGGATCTTGCGGACGCTCTTGTGTTTTGCGTTGCAGGTCTTGTGTTTCTTGGTATTCACACAACGATAATAGTGGTATTTTCGGCCCTTGCTGGCGCTGGTTCCGCTCTCGCCTACCATCATGGCCCCGCAAGTGCCGCAAAACAGTTTTGTTGTTAAGAGATAGTCGTCCTCGGCCTTGTGACGGGCTGGGGCTTTCCTGTTCTGCTCAAGCCGTTGCTGTACCCTGTCAAAGAGGTCTTGCGGGACAATGGCCGGGATACCGCCGGGGGTGACGATATGACGGTAACTGTATTCCCCGATATACTTCCGGTTCTTCAGCATACGGGCAATAAAGTTCAGATCAATCTTCCGGCCCCGTATTGTGGTAAAGCCATTCTCCGCCATATACTCCATGACTTCTTTCATCGTGGCCCCCTGGTCGTAGCGGATATAACTTTCCAGCACCACGGGGGCGGTGTGCGGGTCGATCTGATAATACTTGTCCTTGTCGATGACATAGCCGAAAGTGGGGGTGCCGCCGTTATACTTGCATTTCAAGGCGTTCTCTGTGTGGCCCCGTATCACCTTTTCGGACAGTTCGGCGGAGTAGTATTCCGCCATGCCCTCCAGCATACTTTCCAGGATGATACCCTCCGGGCCGTCGGAAATATTCTCCGTAGCGGACAGCACCTTGACGCCATACTTGCGGAGTTGCGCTTTATAGTGGGCACTGTCGTAGCGGTTGCGGGCGAAACGGTCAAGTTTCCAAACGATGATAACATCAAAGAGGCCCTTGGCGCTGTCCCTAATCATGCGCTGGAAGTCTGGGCGGTGGTCGGTCTTGGCGGACATGGCCCGGTCAATGTATGTCCGCAAGATGGTTATATCGTTCTTCTGGCAGTAGGCCGTACACTCCCGCAACTGGCCCTCGATGCTTTCTTCCCGCTGGTTATCGCTGGAATACCGGGCGTAAATCACCGCTTTCATTCCTCTTTCGCCTCCTCCTCGGATAAGATACGGAACAGCGCCTCTTTCAACCGCTGATTGACGGGCGCTTTCGGGTCAAAGCACATTTCAATAAATTCCCTCATTTCCCGGTTCTGCTCCGTTTTCTCTTTCAGCGCCTGGGGCTGGTAGTCGTAGAGTTTGCCCCTGGGGTCGTCTGTGCGGCAATAGAGATAATCCATTGACACATCAAAATAATCGGCGTACTTGATGAAGATTTCCGGGGCGGGGGTGGTCTGGCCGGTTTCATAGCGGTTTATCCGGGATTGCTGGACGCCTAAAATCTCGGCCATGTTTACCTGTGTCAGCCGGACACCCTCCCGCAAGGCCCGGAGGCGCTTTCCTATCTGCTCCATGTATATCCCTCCTGTCAAAGTTAAAATATCACAAATAAGGATATTTGTAAATACCATTTTGCGCTTTCTCAAAATATCTGTGCGGGGTGTCGGCCAGCCTGCGGCTGACACCCCTTGATAACCGACAAGCCCAGGGCGCTCCCCCTGTCAATGGCGGCGCAAAGGGCCGTTTATCTCGACCATTGACAGGGGGAGGGGCCTGGGCTACTGCCGCAAGAGGGGATAACTACAAGATGTAGATAGTTTACAGAATATTCATCTATATGTAGTTGCCTTTTCTGGGCTTCTATGGTATTCTATTTGTGCGTCAGCCGAAAGGCATAAATGAAGAACAAAAGAAAAACTGTAAGACACACATGAAAGAGCCGCTTTTAGCGGCGCACAAATGAGGACACTGTTTTATCACGGCACAAGGAAAAAATGAAAGGAAAGGCGACGCCATGCGCTTTTCCGCAAGGTGAAATGCAGTCAACTGTATTTCCAACGGATCGTTTTATGCGTTTGTGGGTTCTGTCGTCCGGGGGTAGTATGGTAACTATTATACTATCTCGACATTCCACAAAGGAGGTGGTGCGTATGCAGAAATCCGGCTTTCTATCGTTTCCGCATACAACAGTCACGAAGAACATCACCTCCGGCGGCGGGAACCATTAACCACTAACAGGTAAATTGGATTGCTGAAAAGCGGGGCAGACCGCTCCCGTTTGACAGCACACAAAGAGGAAGAAACATCTGCCTGCAAATCCCAGCGGACGCTGAAAATTGTAGGCGAAAACATCAGAAGTGAACGGATACGGCAAGGGCTGTCCCGTGAGGAACTTGCGGAATTGGCCCATACATCAGTTGACACCATCAAGCGGTTTGAGAACGGAGAGGGCGTCCGGCTGGACATGGCGCTTGAGATAGCCAGCGCACTCAATGTTCCGTTTCAAGTGCTGCTCCCCAGGGAGGAACGCACGCTTGAACAGGTCTTGCGTGAAATATCTGCGCTTGTCCTGACCGCCATTGGACTTCTCACAAAGGAATAAAACGATTGAGAGCAGAACTGCCCCATCATAGGGCTGTTCTGCTCTCGTTACTTTGCAGGGACTTTGATATGATAATGGTGCAATCCGGATTGACAACTAAACCATGGAGGAAAATGCACCATGAAAATTACTGACCTTATCATCGACCCCCGGAGCCTGGGGAATAAGTTGTGGCTGGTGGATGTGACGCCGGCATACGAGTACCAGAACAACAAGCGGACGGACACTGTCCTCGGCTACCGCTATGCTGTCGCCCTGCCGGAAAAGGGCCTGGACAAAATCAATGTCCGCATTGACGGCGACAAGCGCATGGAGGCCCCGGACGGCTATGTGGAAGTTTGTTTTGATGGCCTGGAGGTATTTATCTATTGGAGCCAGGGCCAGCCCCAAGTGGGGGCCAAAGCCACGGGTATCCATCTGGTGACGAAGTCCTGACGCTCCGGCGGCGCTGGTGAGGCCAGCCGGGATTAGGACAGTCCCCTCAAGGGAATGGCCCCCGGCGGCATTGCCAGCGCCGCCGTTCCCATAAGGGGTTAGTATTACCCCTTATGGGAACCTTGTAGCATGTAGCAAGCAAGGAGGGTAAACATGGGAAACAATTCCCAATCCCGCAAATGGGCGCTGGTAATCAACAATCCATTAGAGGCCGGATTAGATCACGCCGCTATCGCCAAACTGCTGTCACTGTTTTCTCCCGCCTATTACTGCATGGCGGACGAAATAGCGACGACAGGGACATATCACACGCATGTATTTTTCTATGCTCCATCGCCGGTACGCTTTCCCACCGTGAAACACCGTTTCCCGACCGCTCACATTGAAAAGGCATACGGGAGCGTGAGGGACAACCGGGCTTACATTCGGAAAGAGGGCCGCTGGGCGGGTACGGACAAGGCGGAAACCTCGGTGCCTGGAACATTTGAGGAATGGGGTGAGATACCCCCGGAGAGTTCGGAGAAACACCCGGAGATGTTCCGCCTTGTCCAGAATATCCGGGAGGGGCTTACCACCACAGAAATCATTGACGACAATCCGGCCCTGGCCTTTCGTGTGCGTGATATTGACCTGCTCCGGCAGACCTTGACGGCGGAGAAGTACGCCGTGGAAAACCGGCCTCTGGAAGTGACCTACCTCTACGGGGCCAGCGGGACGGGCAAGACACGGAGCATTTACCAGAACCACGACCCCCGGAGCATTTACCGGGTTACGAATTACCGGGCGTCAAAGGGGATTTCCTTTGACGGCTACCACGGGCAGGATGTGCTGGTGTTCGAGGAATTTAACAGTCAAATACCCATCGAGGATATGCTGAACTACCTGGACATTTATCCTTTGGCGCTCCCGGCCCGGTACAACGACAAGACGGCCTGTTACACAAAGGTCTATATCACCTCCAACCTGCCACTGGAAAAGCAGTACAGAGGGGAACAGTGGGACAGGCCGGAAACCTGGCGGGCGTTGCTCCGCCGTATCCATACCGTGATAGAGTACCTCCCGGATGGCTCCACGGTCATTTACAAGGAAGGAGGGGTTGCCTGTGACCCGTAACGACAGGGACAATATCAACCAGCGGACGGAAAACCGCCACCTTCTCCGGCGTATGAAAGCGGGGCTGGCGGCGGTGCGGACTACTCCCTATAAAGGGGCGCTGGCGGCGGTCTATCTGCTGGGCGCTATGCTGGTATGGCTGTTCCGGGGACGGCTGTTCGCTCTGGACACTTATGGAATGTTCTCCCCTGTGTTAGAGGCCGTTATCAACCTCCTGCTCCCCCTCTACGCCGTGGGGGGCCTCCTGGCCCTCCTGGTACTCCTGGGAACGCCTTGGGGCGGGAGAACGGCCAGGGAGGGCTTGCAGAAAGTGGGGCTTGTCAACCATGCGGGGGAGGCTCCTGTTCTCCTGTCCAAAAGGCCGGACACGGATAATCCCCGGCTGACGGTCTGGGAGTTTGACCCCTGCGGGATACCGCTCAATGAGTGGGAGGACAAGCAAGCCCGGATTGAAACCGCCCTGGACATTACCATAGCAAAAATAGCCTGGGCGGAGGGGCGGAAAATCATTCGTGTCCACGCTGTCCCCGCCGCAAGCGAACTGCCTTCTCTGCTCCGATGGGAGGATAAATACCTCTCCCCGGAAAGTTTTGTCCTGGTGCTGGGGGAAAGCCTGCTGGGGCCTGTGACGGTCAACCTTGCTAATATTCCCCATATCCTGCTGGGCGGCTCCACGGGGAGCGGCAAGAGCGTCCTGCTGAAACTCCTGCTCATGCAGGCGCTCCGCAAGGGGGCGGAGGTCTATATTGCCGACTTCAAGGGCGGCGTGGACTTCCCTAAAGTCTGGCATAAGAAATGCCGTATGTGTTTCAACGAACAGGATTTACTCTATACCCTCAATCAACTTGTGGCGGTGCTGGAATACCGCAAGGGACGGCTGGCGGAAACCGGGTGTAAAGACCTGGACGCCTACAACGAGGCCACGGGGGAGGGCCTGCCCCGGCTGGTGTTCGCCTGTGACGAGGTGGCGGAAATGCTGGACAGGACGGGCCGGAGCAAGGAGGACAAGGAACTGCTGGCCCAGATCGAATGCAGGCTGGCGACGCTGGCCCGGCTGGGGCGGGCGTTTGGTATCCATCTGATACTTGCCACCCAGCGCCCGGACGCAAATGTCATTCCCGGCCAAATCAAGAACAACCTGGATTTCCGGGTATGCGGCAGGGCGGATGATACTCTTTCGAGTATCATCTTAGGCAACAACAGCGCCGACGACCAGATACCCAAAGACGCAAGGGGCCGCTTTATCCTCCAGGATGGGACGGTGTTCCAGGGCTACCTGTTCGACGAGGGACGGCTCTAAGACTGGGGGCGGCTCCTATGGCAAGGAAAAAGAAGGTCAACGACTACGGCACCGGGATACCTGTCCATGAAGTGGACGCCCTGGCCAGTATTCTGCTCCCGAAGATACAAGCCTTTTTCGAGAGCGAAGAGGGGCAGAGGGAATTTGCCGAGTGGAAAGCACAGCAGGAAAAGAACAAAGTAAAACAGGACTAAGGCACAAGGCGGGAACATCTATAACGATGCTCCCGCCTTTGTCCAATAATTCTGCTTTAGTAATTTAACACCTTTACTTTAGAGGGAAAAGCCCCAAATCCAGTACCTATTCCAGAATTATCTTCTAATATTTTGATAAGACCAACATTCTCCAATTTTCTTAATGTACGTACCGTCACATTTCCGCCTGGCGTATAAACAATACCTTTTTGCGCCTCCAAAATTTTTTGAGCATTTGCATAATCTTCTTTTCCCATATTTTCAAAATTGATAGAATGCGATCTGGCCTCGTCTATTTGCGCTTTCAAAAATGCCATTGTCTCTTTTTGAAGAGGGGTGAGTTTATACATTTTCTCCCTCCTATAAACATACTATACTTTTAATTGTTCTTAGAACTCATATTCAGCAAGTTCTAACGTATATGTTTCTCCCGGAATCAGATCATAAATGATGATAGATTCATCTTTGAATTTATCTCCTTGATTCAACGAGTTAAGATATACACTCCCCGAATCGACCATGTAGTTTTCACTATCATACAGTTTATAACTGATTACATCGTAACCAGAACTAAAAATTGAATTATTGTTGCTATAAGTTTTTGTGCCGGAAATAGTTACTGTCAGCGTTGGCGTATAGCCCTTTTCACATTCATAGGTTACATCGTCTATTTGAATTTTGGATGTAATTGACCCGTCAAAACCTTTCACATTTAACTCAATAGGAAAGGGCCCAGATTTTAACTGAATATCTTTTATGGGGAGACAATAGAAAGCATCACAATTTACTTCATCAAAAGCAACAACATCTGCTTTGTAAACCGTCAAATAAACCTTACCACTTGAATCTGCGCCGGGAGTAATTTCAGAAGCAGGAATTCTTATATTGGCAAGATATTGTTCGCCTTGGGCTTGGCTCGTATAATAGCCAAAATCATCTGGTGAAACAGAGCGTGTACCTTTGAACACTTCCTCGTCTCTATCGTTAACAATCCGAATATCCACATCAACATCGGCAGATATAGAATTGCCTGATTTATCTCTTAATTCAAAAAATACACTGTAATCATCAGTTCCCTCGTTGTATTGGAAAGACCAGTTATTCAAAGTCTCAATAGCCGGACTAGCCGAACAACCACACAGCCAAATAAGCAATAGAAAGTTCAGAAGAAAGGAAAAACGTTTCACAGCAATCACCTCAAAACTAATCTTGATTGAGAGAAAGTCTAGTCCCGTCATGTAAAAATATAGCAGAATTTAGGAAAAAGGTCAAGGGCGGCGCAAAGTTGCGCCACCCCTGACGTATTAAAGAACATTCTCAATAGAAATGATAAATCCGAACACATTACCCACTTGGATAATGTAGTTCGGATTATCATTGTTTGGTCCGAGATGGGAGACTCGAACTCCCGGCCTGATGGTCCCAAACCACCCGCGCTACCAGCTGCGCTAATCCCGGATTTTTGGTTATTGAGTTTTTGCGCCAGATGTGGTCAAACATGTGGTCAAGTAGTTTTTTTGACCACCTCGACTTGCGGGGGAAATGCCTGTATCGCAGGCGTATCAAGGGATTGCGGACATAGCGTTTTCCGGCTTGAAGGGGGAGCGACCCGCTCCCAAACCAGGCGCGATACCAACTTCGCTATACCCGGATACTTTTTCAGTATACCACAGCTGCGGGTGGAAGGGAAGAGAAAATTTTTGGTTTACATAAATAAGGTCGTCATCGGCGGGCGCTTGCCTGCCGATGACGACCTTATTCAGATCTGTATAAAACACTTAGCTTGCTGCGCTCTCCGACAGCGGGAAGGTGATATCCGCGCGGAAAAGGTCGGCGTCGATGGCCAGGTCGAAGCGGCCGCCCTGCAGCTGCACCAGGCTCCGTGCGATGGACAGCCCCAGCCCGCTGCCCTCCGTGTGCCGCGAGGCATCGCCGCGCACAAAACGCTCCATCAGCTCGTCGGGGGAGATATTCAGCTCGTCCCGCGAGACGTTCTTGAAGCTGATGGTAACGGCCTCCCGGGACAGCGTGGAAACCACATAGACCCGTGTGCTGGGCAGGGCGTACTTGCAGATGTTGGACACCAGATTGTCCATGACGCGGCTCAGCAAACGACTGTCGGCGCGGATGACGGTACCCGGTGCGGGAGGCTGCGTTATCAGCGTCAACTGGCAGGCGGCCAACCGTTCCTGATACTCGCCCTCGATCTGTGAAAACAGCACGTTCACGTCCGTGGGCTGTAGGTCCACATTCAGCACGCCGGAGGAGGCTTTGGACGCCTCCACCAGATCCTCTGTCAGCTTTTTCAGCCGATGGCTCTGCCGGTCCAGCACGGCGATGTACTCCCGGGCCTCTGGGGAGGGGATGTCCTCCTTTTTCAACAGATCCACATAGTTGACGATAGAGGTCAGCGGCGTCTTGATGTCGTGGGACACGTTGGTGATGAGCTCTGTCTTCAGGTGCTCGGCCTTCATCTGCTCCTGCACCGCCTGCTCCAGGCCGGACTGCACGTCGTTGAGCTCCTGGCCGTAGCGCTTGAAGTCGCCGATGAGGTACTTCGTGTCGATGGGCGAGGAGAAGTCGCCGTTCGCCAGCTTTTCGCCGCCCTTCTGTAGCGTCCGCAGATTGACGGCTACATACAGCACCGCCAGCAGTTCTGCGAGCTTCAGTGCCAGAAACGGCGCGGCGAGGGTGCCGTAGTAGTCCTGTATGAAGAGGACGGATTCAATAAACACCAGTATCAGCCCCGCCAAAGCTGTCTTCCAGATCAGCGGCAGGCTTCTGGCGATGCGCCACAGCCCCAGAAACAGCGAACGGACAATGCGCCAGAGGAACCGGGCTATCCGCGCGATCAGCGCGCTCCGCAGGACGGTGCCCGCCTTGCACTGGGCGGCAAAGGCGCACAGGAACAGCAGTACAAACGGCACCAGCGCCGCGCAGAAGAAAACGCGTCCCCACCCGTAATAGAACGCTTCCCAACCAATGAAAAACGTACACAGCAGTACGATCAGCCATACATCCGCGGGGATCTTGCTCGGCCAGGTCAGATGTATGCCCTCGTGCCCCTGCCAGTGTCCAGCGGCAGCCAGGGAGAAGCAGAAGCAGAACAGCGCCAGCAGTGCGAATAGTGCGGTGAGGAAGATAGTCAGGCCGGTGTGCTCCAGCAGCCATTGGCACAGCAGATATGAATAGCTGGGCGCGTTTTCCGACCGCAGCAGATCGGCGGCAATGGTGACCATGGCGGTGTTGCCGGTGTTCAGCTGATAGGTGAACGTCTCCTGCGTGGCGTACAGCGGCTTGTCGCCGTCTGTCAGTTCAAAATTTTCAAAGGTACCGACGACCTCCCCATTTCCTCTGACGGTGACGGTCAGGTGACAGTCGGCGGCATCGCGGGAGAACTCCTCCGCAAAAACGCGGGGCAGGTCGCTGATCACCTGAGCCCGCTCCTCCTCGGTGACATCTCCATTTTCAACGGTACTGTAGTCATAGGTACCGTCACTGACCAGCACGCCCGCATTGGCCAGCGTGCCGCGCAGGAAGCTGTCGGCGGTGTCGATGGATCTGACGCAGCTTCCCTCGTACATCGTCTGGCGCAGGAAGTCGCCGCCGTCCAGAAACACGTCGTAGCTGATAAGGATACCCACACCCACGCCGCCCAGAACGGTCAGAACGCCGAACACCAGCGTCAGCACGAAGGCGGCGGCCTTCGCCCACGTCTTGTCTAAAAATCCCTTCATGAGATGCCGCCCTCCATCTTATAGCCCTTGCCCCAGACCACCTTGATGTACCGGGGCTCTGAGGGGTTGATCTCCAGCTTTTCCCGCAGGTGCCGGATGTGTACCGCGATGGCGCCCGCGGCGTTCAGCGGCACGTCCTCCCACACCCGGCGGTAGATCTCATTGGGGGAGAACACCGTCCCCGCGTTCCGCATGAGGAACCGCAGGATGTCGTACTCCTTGGGTGTCAGCGCCACCGGGTCGCCGTCTACGGTGACGGTCTTGGCGTTGTCATCCAGGCAGATGCCGCCGATGATGAGCGTGCTGGCCTGCACCTGCCCGCCGCCCAGCTGCAAATACCGCCGCAACTGTGAGCGTACCCGGGCCAGCAGCTCCACCGGGTTGAAGGGCTTGGTGATATAGTCGTCCGCGCCCACGTTCAGCCCCAGTACCTTGTCGGTGTCCTCGCCCTTGGCGGTCAGCAGGATCACGGGTACGTTGCTGGTCTGCCGCAGCTGGGCCATGGCGGACAGTCCGTCCATCACGGGCATCATGATATCCATCAGAATGAGGTGTACGTCCTCCCGCGCCGCCGCGGCCAGGGCCTCTTTCCCGTTGCAGGCGGACAGCACCCGGTAGCCCTCGGCCTTGAGATAGATCTCCAGCGCGGAGACAATATCCTTTTCATCATCAACGACCAAAATCGTGTACATAGAGGGACCTCCTGTGGGAGTAATACATCTATCATACCCCTATTCCCGCCTTTGCACAAGGTCAATTCTTCACAGCGGGGGAGGGGAGCGACGTCAGGTTCACGCTGTGGTGGATGGGCTTCCACTCCACCTTCATAAACAGCGCCGCCAGCGAGATGGGCAGATACGTCAGCATAAACAGCGGGAACGTCAGAGTGAAAGCGATCTTTTTCCACGCCGGCGCGTGGATACGCCGCCACTCGCTGGCCACGGTGATGCCGCCCAGCACCAGCAGCGTGGCCAGGATACTGCCCATGCACTCCAGCAGGGACCGCATGGCGAACCACGCGCCGTCGCCCTGCATAAGTCCCAGCGCCGTCAGCGTCAGGTTGGCCAGCAGACCCAGGGCCGTCAGGATAAACGCCGGCAGGATGGACATGGACATATCGAAGCAGCTCCAGCTGCCCTTGGCCGTGCCCTTCAGCAGGTCCGCACCGTAGCGGCGGAACACCTGTATGTAGCCCTTGGCCCAGCGCAGCCGCTGGCGGCAGGACTGACGGAAATCGGTGGGCTGCTCGTCATAGAGCACCGCGTCCTCGCAGATGGCGATCCTCTCGCCCCGCAGAATGTGGTGGATGGAAAACTCAATATCCTCCGTCAGCAGATAAAAGCGCCAGCCATGGCTCTCGTCCAGTATCCGCTGCGAGAACAGAAAGCCTGTCCCGCCCACGGCGGCGCTGCTGCCCAGCCGGTTCCGCGCGCCGTTCAGATAGCGGCTCTCCCGCAGGAACCACAGGGCGTACCCGGCGCTGATCCAGTTGTCGCCGAAGTTTTTGCTGTTGCGGTAGCTGGTCACGATCTCGTTTCCGGCGGAGAAGCTCTCGTTCATGCGCTCGAGGTAGTCCGGCGAGAGGATGTTGTCCGCGTCGAACACGAAGTAGCCGTCAAAGCCCTCCGGATAGTCTGCGCCGATGTGCTGCAGCAGAAAATCCAGGGCGTAGCCCTTACCCACGTTCACGTGATTGAAGCGCTCGTACACCACCGCCCCGTGTGCCCGCGCGATGGCGGCGGTGCTGTCGGTGCAGTTGTCCGCCGCCACGAACACCGTCACCAGGGACATATCGTAGGTCTGCGCGGCCAGTGAGTCCAGCAGCCCGGCAATGACGTTTTCCTCGTTCCGCGCAGCGATGAGCACCGCGTACCGATGGGACGCGGCAGGGCGGGGAAGGGGCCGGCGCTTTTTCAGCAGCACCAGCGGGATATAGAGAAATTGATAGGTGTAGCAGATAAAAAACAGCGCCGAGATCACGGCATTGATGGTCCGCAGCGTGGGTTCCATAGGGGCACTTCCTTTCTTTCCTTTCTGGCTCCATGGTACCGAAATGCCTCTTAAGAAACAAGCAGGGGGAGGATTAAGACTTTATTAAGACGAAAAAGTAAACCTGTAGGCTGCCGCGGGCAGTTTACAGGTTTACCGTAATCAAAATTATTGTCAACTTATTACAGCAGCAGCCCGGCCAGATGCCCGGACGACCAGGCCCATTGCAGGTTGAAGCCGCCGCAGTCGCCGTCCACGTCCAGCACCTCACCGCAGGCGTACAGCCCCGGAACGACGCGGCTTTCCAGCGTTTCCGGGTCAAATTCCTCCGTCCGCAGGCCGCCCGCCGTGACCTGTGCCTGGTCAAAGCCGCAGGTGCCGGTGATGGGGAGCGCAAAGCGCTTCACCTGCCGGGCGATACGCTCCAGATCGCTGTCGGTGAGGTCGGCGGCGCGCTGGCTGGTGAACCCGGCGGCTTTGCAGAGCATCTGCCCCAGCCGGGTGTGGCAGGAGCCTACCAGCAGGGTGGAGGCCTCGTGGGCGCCCATGGTCTCCCGCCGCAGGCGCAGCCAGTCCAGCACCTCCCGCGTCTCCCAGTCAGGGAAGAAGTCCAGCGCGCAGACCAGCCCCTCGCCGCCGGTGGACACCGTCCGGGAGATGTCGAAGATCGCCGGACCGCTGACGCCGTATTCGGTGAACAGCACCTCGCCGTGGTTCGCCGCCACACGCTCGCCGCCCCGGAGGATGGCGATGCCGCACTCGGCTTTGACGCCCTTCAGCGCCCGGGGGTAGGTGGGATCGGTCCTCAGCTGCACCAGGGAGGGGTACAGCACGGTGCGGTGGTGTCCCAGCATTTTGGCAAGGCGATAGCCGTCCATGACGCCGCCTACTTTGCTGCCGGCGGCTCCGCCGGCGGCCAGTATGACCTTCCGCGCGGCAAAGACCTCCGTCTCGGTCCTGACGGTGAAGCCCTCCGCTATTCGCTTTACGGCGGTGACCGCCTGCCCGGTGCAGATCTGGATGCCGGGGCGCTCCAGCGCGTAGCGCAGTACGTCCAGCACACTGCCGGCCATGTTGCTCATGGGGTACACCCGGCCGCTGTCCTCGCTGACCGTCAGCAGTCCCAGTGAGGCAAAATACTGCAGCGTTGTGCCTGTGTCAAAGGCGCACAGCGCGTGAGCGCAGAAACTGCTGTCCTCCCCATGGTAATGATCGGGAGATACATGGTAGTTGGTCAGGTTGCACCGGCCGTTGCCGGTGGCCAGCAGCTTGCGTCCCACCCGGCTCTGCCGTTCCAGCAGGACGACGCTGCGGCCGTTTTCCGCGGCGGTCAGCGCTGCCATCATGCCGCTGGCGCCGCCGCCGATAACGATAACGTCCGTCATTTCGCGCCCTCCAGCCGCCGGCGGGTCAGATAGCCCTCCAGCATCAGCGCGGCGGCCACCGCATCCACGGTCTTCTTCCGCTTTTTGGCGTTCTGCCCGTTCTGAAACAGGATGTTGTGGGCGTCGATGGTGGTGCGGCGCTCATCCCAGAGGATGACCTCCAGCCCGGTCGCCTGCCGCAGCAGCGCGCCGAAGGCGGCGCATTTCTCGGCCCGGGGCCCCTCGGTGCCGTCCATGTTCCGGGGGTAGCCCAGCACCAGCAGCTGTACGCCGTGCTCGGCGATGAGCCGCTGTATGCCAGAGAGCACCTCCTCCTGCCGGCGGGAGTGGATGGTGTCGGAGTAGCCCGCCAGCGTTTCGGTGTAGTCGGAAATGGCGATGCCGGTGTGGGCGTCGCCGTAGTCGATGGCCATGATCTTCATGGGGATGTACCTCACTTTTCGCGGCGTGCGCCGCCGCGTTTTTTTCATATCGGCTCTATCATACACAAAATGGCGGCGGGAAGCAACAGAAAATGGGACGAAACCGCGAAAAATACGGGATTTTTCTGCAAAAAGCGGTTGACCGGCGGGGGAAAGTGTGGTATAGTGGGCATTACCTGTGAGTGGGTGTTTTCTTTTTGCGCGCTTTTTCGCTTCGAGCGTGCAGAGGGGGACCATCCGGCAGGGAGGCAAAAGGGCGTTCCGAAGCGGAAGCCTAATCTAATAAGGAGGTGCCGTTAATGCGCGTGAAGATCACTTTGAGATGCAACGAGTGCAAGCAGAGAAACTACAACACGATGAAGAACAAGAAGAATACCCCTGACAAGCTTGAGCTGAACAAGTATTGCCCCTTCTGCAGAAAGCACACCGTCCATAGCGAGACGAAGTAACCGGAAGGAGATATTGACATGGCTGAAGAGAAGAAGGTCAGTAAGGATCGCGGCAAGTGGTTCCGCGAGATGAGAAGCGAACTGAAGAAGGTCGTTTGGCCTGATGGCAAGACTACCGCCAAGAACACCGGCACCGTCCTGCTGTGCTCCCTGATTGTGGGCGCGGCGATCTGGATCTTTGATGCCGTGGCCGTGCTGGCGGTGGATACCCTCATCAGTCTGTTCTAAGGTACAGGACATGGCTGATAACGCAAAGTGGTATGTGGCACATACCTATTCCGGCTATGAAAACGCGGTAAAGGCCGCCATCGAAAAGTCCGTGGTGAACCGCGGGATGGAGGACATGGTCCTCAAGACCGAGATCCCGATGGAGACGGTCACCGAGGTCACCGAGACCGGTGTGATGAAGGAAGTGCAGCGGAAGGTATTTCCCGGCTACGTCCTCATCAAGATGGTCATGACGGACGATACCTGGCACCTGATCCGCAACATCCGCGGCGTCACAGGCTTCGTGGGCGAGGCCAACAAGGCGATCCCCCTGACCGAGGACGAGGTGGCGGCGCTGGGCATGGAGAAGCGCGAGATCGTCGTGCTCTACCATGTGGGCGACACGGTGCGTATCACCGAGGGCCCGCTGTCCAGCTTCACCGGTACCGTGGAGGAGATCGAGCCGGAGAAGAACCGGGTGCGCGTGGTCGTATCCATGTTCGGACGCGAGACCCCCGTTGATCTCGAACTGGACCAGGTCGAGGTCAGCAGCAACTGAGCGCAGAACGTCTGCGCGGAAGTCCGGTACAGGTGTGCCGGCAAAGTGGGAGAGACGCTGCGCGTCTCGCCAAAAGCGGCAAGTATCCCCGCCGCTACCACATTTTATTGAAGGAGGTGCCTACAAATGGCACAGAAAGTAGTTGGATACGTCAAACTGCAGATCCCCGCGGGCAAAGCAACTCCCGCACCCCCCGTTGGCCCGGCCCTGGGTCAGCACGGCATCAACATCGCTGCCTTTACCAAGGAATTCAACGAGCGCACCAAGAATGACATGGGCCTGATCATCCCCGTGGTCATCACCGTGTACGCCGACCGTTCCTTTAGCTTTATCACCAAGACCCCTCCCGCGGCTGTCCTCATCAAGAAGGAGTGCAACATTGAGTCCGGTTCCGGCGTTCCCAACAAGGAGAAGGTCGCCACCATTTCCAAGGCCTCCATTCAGAAGATCGCCGAGCTGAAGATGCGCGACCTGAACGCCGCGTCTCTGGAAGCCGCCATGAGCATGATCGCCGGTACCGCCCGTTCCATGGGCGTCGTGGTCGGCGAGTAAGGAGGGTGTAAGAAATGTTTAGAGGTAAGAAATATCAAGAGAGCGCCAAGCAGATCGACAAGGCTACGCTGTACGACCCCAAGGAGGGTCTGGAGCTGATCTGCAAGACCGCTTCCGCCAAGTTCGACGAGACCGTGGAGCTGCACGTCAAGCTGGGCGTGGACTCCCGTCACGCTGACCAGCAGGTCCGCGGCGCCATCGTGCTGCCCAACGGCACCGGCAAGTCCGTCCGCGTCATGGTGTTCGCCAAGGGCGACAAGGCCGAGGCTGCCAAGGCCGCCGGCGCCGACTACGTGGGCGAGATGGACCTGGTGGAGAAGATCCAGAAGGAAAACTGGTTCGACTTCGACGTGGTCGTCGCCACCCCCGACATGATGGGCGTTGTGGGTCGTCTGGGTAAGGTCCTGGGCCCCAAGGGTCTGATGCCCTCTCCCAAGTCCGGCACCGTGACTCCCGACGCCGCCAAGGCTGTTCAGGAGGCGAAGGCCGGTAAGGTCGAGTATCGTCTGGACAAGACCAACATCATCCACTGCCCCATCGGCAAGGTGTCCTTCGGCGCTGACAAGCTGTTTGAGAACTATTCCGCCCTCATCGGCGCTATCATCAAGGCCAAGCCCGCCGCTGCCAAGGGCCAGTATATTAAGTCCTGCGTGGCTGCTTCCACCATGGGCCCCGGCGTGAAGATGAACGCCAACAAGCAGCTGTAATTTTGTGAGGGCACCGCGATACCGACTCCACCGCACAGCTCACCGGCAGATTTTCCGCCGGCCTGCGTTGAAGCCTCTTGAAATACACAAAGTATTCCTGCGAGACTTCGCCTTGCCCAGCGAAAAATCTGCGCGGAGATCTGAACGGCGGCTCGGTATCTTGGTACCCGGGGCGCTTTCAGGAAGTGTCCTGAAAATGCCGGAAAATTGTTATCTTTGGCTTGACAAGCTGTGAAGCCTTGGATATAATATTGGTTGCGTTCCAAAGACAGCAGGTGGCGAAAGCCGTAAGCCCTGCCGAGGATGGCAAGTCATTTTGATTGCTTTTACCGTCCTCATGTCCTTTGGCATGAGGACGGTTTCCTTTTTTGAACGCACCGACAATTCTAACGGAGGTGAAATCAAAGAATGCCCAACGCAAAGGTTCTGTCTGAAAAGCAGGCGATCGTGGCGGCGCTGACCGAAAAGCTGCAGAATTCTGCAGCCGGTGTCATCGTTGATTACAAGGGCATCACCGTGGCAGAGGATACCGAGCTGCGCGCGGAGTGCCGTAAGAACAACATTGAGTACGCTGTCATCAAGAACACCCTGCTGCGTTTCGCTTTCAACAACTGCGGTCTGAACGAACTGGACGATCAGCTCAACGGTACCACTTCTCTGGCTATCTGTGTTGACGATCCCGTCGCCCCGGCCCGTGTGATGGCGGACTACGCAAAGAAGCTGAAGGACAAGTTCGAGATCAAGGGCGGTTTCATGGAGGGCAAGGTCGTCTCCATGGAGACCGTGAACGCGCTGGCGTCCATTCCCGCCCTGCCCGTGCTGCAGGCGCAGGTCCTGGGCACCATGCTGGCCCCTATTTCTGGTCTGGCTTGCGTGCTGAAGCAGATCGCCGAGAAGAACGGCGCTGCCGCCGAGTAATTCGGCCCCCTTTCCATCGCAGGCACAGGGCCTGCACAACATCAATTTAAATCTTACAAATAGGAGGCTATCACAATGTCTGAGAAGATTACTGCTATGATCGAAGAGATCAAGGGTTTGACCGTTCTGGAGCTGTCCGAGCTGGTGCACGCTCTGGAGGAGGAGTTCGGCGTTTCCGCCGCCGCTATGGCTGCTCCCGCCGCCGGCGCTGCTGCTCCCGCCGCTGAGGAGAAGACCGAGTTCGACGTGGTCCTGGCTGGCTTCGACGCCGCTCAGAAGATCAAGGTCATCAAGGTCGTCCGCGAGATCACCGGTCTGGGCCTGGCCGAGGCCAAGGCTGCCGTCGAGGGCGTGCCCCACACCCTGAAGGAAGGCCTGTCCAAGGACGATGCCGAGGCTATGAAGAAGCAGGTCGAAGAGGCCGGCGGCAAGGTCGAGCTGAAGTAAGTTCTTTTGCAAGCAAAAAACAGCCACCCATCCGGGTGGCTGTTTTTTCGCGGCCGGAACAGCCAGCTTTTCCCGCTTTACAAAGCCCCGCGGCGAATTGCCGGGTGGTCGTAAAACAGTAAAATCAAAAAATGATGAAAACCTTGTGTTTCCATGGGGTACGGCGTGACTTCGGTCACGCCGTTTCCTTTTTCATCAGCTCATTCAGGGGGATAAAGCCCAGCCTGTCGTACCTGATATGGATGTGCTGTACCCGCTTGCCGCTGGACTTGTCCGGTGCGTCCACATAGATGGCAGACACCAGTTCACGCAGCGCGTAGCCGTCCAGTTCCTCAATGCCGACATACTTGTGCGCTTTCTGAATGAACTTTTCAATGTTTTCGTTCTGTCGTTCCTGTACTTCAATCTCCTGCTGCAAGGTGATCGCTTCCGCTTCCAACTGCTTCTGCTCCGCTTCATAGGTCTGGCTCAGCATATCATAGCGTTCATCCGTCAGCCGCCCGCTGGCGTTGTCCTCATAAATCTTGATGAACAGCCTTTTCAGCTCGGCAATGCGCCGTTCGTTGCTTTCCAGACGCTTTCTGCGGATGCGGATTTGCTCACAGCTTTCCACGCGGAGCTGTCCCTCCATGATCGTGCGAAAATAATCCTCGTGTCGCAGGATATACCCCATAACCGCTTGAATGTGCTTGAGAACCAGTCGTTCCAAGACTTTGACACGGATGAGCGGATCTCCTGCACCTTTTCAAACACATCATCGTCAATAATGCGCTCGTGGGCATTGGGGAAAATCGCCTGCTTTTCAATAGGATTATCCCTTTGCTTCTTATCCCAGATAGAATTGGTGTAAGTCTTGAAGTTCACCGTGCAGCCTGTGTACTCCCGGCGTTCCAGAATCGCCACAACGGTACTGCGGCAGTCCATCCGGACGCGGGGCGCATTTGCAACACCGCTTCAGAAGCTGCGAGCGCTGCCATCCTATATCGAAATACTGACCGTGCCGATGGCTTTGCGTGTCATCCGCATCGCCGAGACGCTTTCCGCCTCCGCCAAAACACGGGGCATCGACTTAAAGCGCCGCAAGAGCAATTATCTGTCGCTTCGGTTCTCGGCGTGAGATGCTGTGTTCTGTGTCCTGCTGGCGGCATCGGTCTCCGCCGGTCTTATTATTCAACAAAGCCCGTACCAGTTAAACTGATACGGGCTTTGTTATGCTCCGCGTTTATCCGCCCCCCTAACGCTAATAACACAGAGTCTGCAAGGAGCAGAGAAGCACCTTGCCGCCTCTCTGCTCCCTCACTTGCTTGTTTATTTTTGGGTATTTTCTTCATCGTTCAGCAGATCGGTCATATTCCGCAGGCTGATGCCCAGGGTGGACCCGTTGTGCAGCAGTGCTGAGGTTGTGGGCGGCAGTACACCCGCCACGCCCAGCGCGATCAGCGTCAGGTTGAAGCCCACGATGAAGCGGTAGCTGCCGTGGATACGCTCCATCAGCGCCTCACCGAGCCTGCGCAGCGTTACCAGCGCAAAAAGGTCTTCCGAGGAAACGGTGATGTCTGCGATCTCCCGGGCGATGGCCGCGCCGGTGGAGATGGCGATGCCCGCGTCCGCCTCCGACAGAGCAGGGGAGTCGTTGACGCCGTCGCCCACCATGATAACGGTGTGGCCCTTCGCCTTTTCCTGCCGGATAAACGCGGCCTTGTCCTCCGGCAGCACCTCGGCATACACGGCGTCCACGCCCACCTCGGCGGCGACAGCCTCCGCCGTGCGGCGGTTGTCGCCGGTCATCATCACCACGTTGGCAAAGCCGCTCTCGTGCAGCGCCCTTACCGCCTCCCGTGCCTCCCGGCGCAGGGGATCGTGGATGCAGATGACCGCCGCCAGCTCCCCGTCCATGCAGAGGTACAAGTGGGAATACGCGGCGGGCAGGGTGTCAAATTTCGCCTGCTCTCCCTCCGGGATGCGGCAGCCCTCGTCCTCAAAGACGAAGTGCGCACTGCCGATGATGACCTTCTTGCCCTCCACCATGCTGGAGATGCCGTGGGCCACCACATACTGCACCTGCGAATGATACTCCTCGTGGGTGAGCCCGTGCCGCTTTGCCTCCGCCACCACGGCGTTTGCCATGGAATGTGGGTAATGCTCCTCCAGACAGGCGGCAAGGCGCAGCATTTCCGCCTCATCGTGGCCGCCGAAGGGGATGACCGCCGCCACGGTGGGCGTCGCATAGGTCAGCGTGCCGGTCTTGTCGAACACAATGGTGTCCGCCTTGGCCACCGCCTCCAAAAAGCGTCCGCCCTTGACGGAGATGTGATAGCCGCTGCTCTCCCGCATGGCGGACAGCACCGCGATGGGGATGGCCAGCTTCAGGGCGCAGGAGAAGTCCACCATCAGCACCGCCAGCATTTTCGTCACGTTCCGGGTCAGCAGATAGGTCAGCGCCGTGCCGCCCAGCGTATAGGGCACCAGTCTGTCCGCCATCCGGGAGGCCTTGTCCTCGGCGGTGGATTTCAGCTTCTCCGACTCCTCGATCATGTGAACCACCCGGTCATACCGCCCACTGCCGGAGGATTTCTCCACGGAGATGACGCACTCGCCCTCCTCCGCTACCGTCCCGGCATAGACGGGACTGCCGGGGTGCTTCGCTACGGGCATGGACTCACCGGTGAGGGAGGACTGGTTCACCATGGCCTCGCCCTCCACCACCCGGCCGTCCAGCGGGATCATGCCGCCGGTGCGGATCACGATACGATCGCCCGGCTTCACATCGGTGATCTTCGTCAGCACCTCGGCGCCATTTACCTGCTGCCAGACGCTGTCCACCCGCAGGCTCATGGCGGAGGCAAGGTCGGCCACGGACTTTTTGTGGGTCCATTCCTCCAGAATTTCGCCCAGATGCAGCATGAACATAACGGAGCCGGCGGTGGCAAAATCGCCCCGTGCCATGGATACCGTGACGGCGGTGGCATCCAGCACGGCGACGGACAGTTTGCCGTGCCACAGTGCCGAAAGCCCCTCCCGGATGTACTTTACGGAGCGGAGCAGTGCCAGCGCCGTGGTGATGGGCGCAGGCAGAAACAGCTTGGAGACACACCGCCGCATGACGGCGACCGCCAGCTTGTCCTCAAACTCCCGGTTCAGTGCACGGGAGGTATGCTCCGGCACCAGCTCCATGGCCTCCGCCTTGGCGAAGGAGAATTGTGCCAGCGCACGAATTATGTTTCCGCGCTCCGCCTCATAGAGCACCACCGCGTCCTGCGTCCGGTCGTAGACCTT
>ERZ1027032.235-NODE-235-length-21583-cov-8.540691_pt1 | contig 21583 bp, 20 predicted proteins | sample MGYA00519445_ERZ1027032 | MGnify/ENA primary metagenome ERZ1027032 (study PRJEB26926, sample SAMN06164888) | human gut metagenome | biome: ENVO:00009003; feature: ENVO:2100002; material: ENVO:00002003 | host: Homo sapiens | place: USA | collected 2012 ... | reverse complement strand
GATCTAGTACGGTCTCGTGGGCTCGGAGATGTGTATAAGAGACAGCCAGCGCACCCCGCGCGGCACAAACAGGTCGCGGTACACGTCCATCGGGCGTGAACCGAGCCGCCCATGCATCCGGAACACCGTGCCGCCCGCCACCGTCAGCGCAATCGGCACAAAAAAGCGCAGGGTCGATCCGCTTTCGCCGCAGTCCATCACGGGCATTTTCGCAATTTTCCCCTGCATTCCGCTGATGGTCAGGGTGTCGCCGTCGCGGTTGAAGGTGCTTCCGAGCGCACCGAGACAGCGCATCGTCGCCGCCATGTCCGCAGAATCCATAAAACCGGTCAGCATCGTTTCACCTTTGGTCAGCCCTGCGCAAATCATGCGCCGATGCGCTTCGGATTTGGACGCCGGCGCGCTGACCGTGCCGATAAGATGCGCTGGGAAAAACGTTTTCTTCATTATAATGATAACTCCTTGTACTATTTCCAAATGAGAATGCGCCAAGATGCAAGCACATGGCGCAGGTGAATGCAGGAAATAGCATTCGTGTATTCCTTAATTATCATAGCACAAAGGCGGCAAAAAGTCATGTTTTAACGCGGCACTTTTATTCAAAGTACACAAAAAAAACACGGTCAGCGAAAACTGACCGTGCGGATGGTCAATACAACTTGCCTTACTTGTCGTAATTCACGACGAGAGAGAAATCGGGCGCCTTCAGGGACGCGCCGCCAATCAGGCCGCCGTCGATTTCGGGCTGCGCCATCAAGCCCTTGACGTTCTTGGGATTCATCGATCCACCGTACTGGATGCGCACCTTGTCAGCGCATTCCTGACCATACTTGCGGGCAACCGCCTTGCGGATGACGCCGATGGTCTCGTTTGCCTGCTCGTCGGTCGCGGTCAGACCGGTGCCAATCGCCCAAACGGGTTCGTAAGCGATGACGACGTCCGCCACCTGTTCGGCGGTCAGACCGTTCAGCGCCATGATGGTCTGATAGTCCACCAAGCCGTCGGTCGCGCCCGCTTCACGCACGTCCTTCATTTCGCCGACGCACACGATGACTTTCAGCCCCGCCGCAACAGCCGCCAGCACGCGCTTGTTGACCGTCTGGTCGGTTTCGCCAAAGTACTGGCGGCGCTCACTGTGGCCGATGATGACGTATTCCACGCCAGCAGCCACGAGCATCTCCGCGGACAGTTCGCCGGTGTACGCGCCGGACGCCGCCCAGTGCACGTTCTCCGCGCCCACATGGATGTTCGAGCCTTCCGCCGCCGCCTTGACCGCCGCGATGTCCACCGCCGGGACGCACACGACCACGTCGCAATTCGCGTCCTTCACGAGGGGCTTCAAGTCATTGACCAGCGCCGCCGCTTCCGCGGGGGTCTTATTCATCTTCCAGTTACCCGCAATAATCGCCTTACGCATTCCAATCACCTCATAATTAAAAGTACGACTGGGGCGTTGCCCCAGACCCCACAAGGGACTCTGTCCCTTGACCCTGCAAGGGGCAATTGCCCCTTGACCCCTTTTCGCGATTCAGTTGGTGACTTCTCCATACTGTGTCCGCGTGAAAGTTTAGGATTTTTGACAGGACAAAGCCGCCCCTGCGGTTGGCAGGGACGGTCTTGCCCATGGAAAATTACTTCTCGTCGAGGCACGCAACGCCGGGCAGCGTCTTGCCTTCGAGGTATTCCAGCGAAGCGCCGCCGCCAGTGGAGATGTGGGTCATCTTGTCGCCCAGACCCATCTGTTCCACAGCCGCCGCAGAGTCGCCGCCGCCGATGATGGTCACCGCGTCGGAATCCGCCATTGCCTGCGCAACCGCCAGCGTGCCAGCCGCCAGCGTCGGGTTCTCGAACACGCCCATCGGGCCATTCCACACAACCGTCTTGGCGGACTTCACAGCCGCCGCGAACAGCTCACGGCTCTTCGGGCCAATATCGCAGCCTTCCATGTCCGCCGGAATCGCGTCCGCATCGACGGTCACGGTGTCAACCGGCGCGTCAATCGGGTTCGGGAAGTCCTTGATGCACACGGTGTCAACCGGCAGCAGGAGCTGAACGTCCTTTTCCGCAGCCTTCGCCATCATGTCCTTGCAGTAATCAATTTTGGTTTCGTCCAGCAGGGACTTGCCGATTTCATAGCCCTTCGCCTTCAGGAAGGTGAACGCCATGCCACCGCCGATAATCAGCGTATCAACCTTTTCCAGCAGGTTGTTGATGACATTCAGCTTGTCCTCAATCTTCGCGCCGCCCAGCACCGCGACGAACGGACGATCCGCATTTTCCAGCGCCTTGCCCATCACGGCGAGTTCCTTGCCGATCAGATAACCTGCCACGCACGGGGACAGGAACTTCGTCACGCCCTCGGTGGAGCAGTGTGCGCGGTGGCAGGAGCCGAACGCGTCATCCACATAGCAGTCCGCCAGGGAAGCCAGTTCCTTGGAGAACTCCTCGACGTTCTTGGTTTCTTCCTTGCGGAAGCGGGTGTTCTGCAGCAGCACGACGTCGCCGTCCTTCATCGCCGCCACAGCAGCCTTGGCGTTGTCGCCAACCACCGTGTCGTCATTGGCGAACACGACGGGCTGACCCAGCAGTTCGCTCAGGCGAACCGCCACGGGTGCCAGAGAGAACTTCTCTTCCGGGCCGTTCTTCGGCTTGCCCAGATGGCTGCACAGGATGACCTTGCCGCCGTCAGCGATCAGCTTCTTGATGGTAGGAAGCGCGGCCACGATGCGCTTGTCGTTGGTGATCTTGCCGTCCTTCATGGGGACGTTGAAGTCACAGCGAACCAGCACCTTCTTGCCAGAAACCTTGATGTCGTCAATCGTTTTCTTAGCCATTGTTGATGCACACTCCTTCAAGATTGCTCTTTTGGTTGCTTGTATTTGAAACGTCATTCACACATCGGTGACTGACGAACAACCCGTATTTGTTTTGAGGATGGCAAGCATCTGCTTTGCCGCACCCTCATCCGTCACCAGCAGCGTATGCGGATCATGCCGCAGGACGGAGATGATGGCTTCCGCCTTCTTTGCGCCCGCCGCGACCGCAATCATGCGGCAGTCCGGCGTCAGGCGCGCCAAATCGACGCACACGCCGGATGATTTCAGCAGGCACTGCCCATCCCGGTCGTAATACGCGCCGAAGGACTCCCCGACCGCGCCCTTCTTCATCAGCAGGCGCACCTGCTCCACGGGCAGGCGGCTCATCGTCTCCTGCGCACAGCCGATGCCGTGCAGGATAATGTCCGCACGCTGGATGCGCTCCATCGTCTCGCGAATTTCAGGCAGCCGCAGCATTTCCTGCTTCGCCTGCTCGTCCATGTGGTCAGGCAGATGCAGCAGCCGATGATGTCCGCCGAGCCGCTGTGCGATTTCCGCCGCCAGCGTGTTCGCCTGCGTCTCCATTTCGCGCCCGAAGCCGCCCTGTGCGGGAACGACCATGACGTTCATGGGAGCGCTGCTCTGCATGGCGTGTGCCGTCGCCGCGATGGTCGAACCGCCCGTGACTGCCAGTGTCGACCCGGAATGCAGCAATTGCCGAACGCCCTGCGCCGCCAGCCGCCCCACGTCGGACAGTACACGCACATCCGCATCAGCATCCCCCGGCGCAACGAAAACTGTTTTCACCGGGAGAACCTGCATCAGCGCCGTTTCCAGCGCGGTCAAGCCCTGCGTCTGCCGGGCGAAGCTGCGGGCACTTTCCAGCCAGCGGGACGCATTCGGCGTCGGATTCATCCCGGCTTTGTCCAGCGTAATCAGGCCAGCGTCGCGGAGCTTCTCCACGTCCGCGCGCACTTCCCGCTCCGCCAGATTCAGCCGGAGCGCCAATTGCCGCCGCCCAACCGGGGCTGATTCCGCAATCGCCGTCAGCACCATGGCACGGCGCGCCATTGCTTCCGCCATCTCCGGCGCAATTGCCTGCATCAGCGCCACAAAATCCTCCGCCATGCCTTTCCGTCCCTTCCGGCTCGTCAGAAAATCCCCAATGTCTATCATACCACGTTCGGCACGAAATGGCAAGATTGTTTTTCCGCTTCCGCATACACTCTTCTTACAAAGGAGGAGATTTGTATGTGGATTTTGCTTCCCGCTTTCGTTTTGACGCTGCTGCTCTGCCGCTGCTATCGCCCCGGCACTTGGGGCGCGCGGCTGCTGAACTGCTGGACGTTTGGCACAGTGCTGTTGATGGCGTGGAATCTGCTGCCCTTGCCGCACGTCGGCATCAATCCGATTTCATCGTTGTTGACAGGCGCGCTGGGCATTTCAGGGCTGCCCCTGACGGTGTTTCTGAATATGATGCCGTAATCAGCAGCAGACGATTTCGATGCCCGCCATGGCTTCATCAATCAGCCCATCGATGTCGAGCTTGCTCTCGCCTTCGAGAATTTTCTCCATCTTCGGGTGCGTCGCGGGATGGCGCGGCGTAAAGACCGTGCAGCAGTCCTCGTAGGGCAGGCTGGACGTCTCGAACGTGCCGATTTTTTCACTCACGGCGATAATTTCTTCCTTGTCAAAGCCAATCAGCGGGCGGAAGACAGGCATATCCACCACCATATCGGTCGTACCGAGCGCCGTCATCGTCTGGCTGGCGACCTGCCCGACCGATTCGCCGGTAATCAGTGCCTCGCTGTTCTCCTGACGCGCCACCTTTTCGGCAATGCGCATCATGAAGCGGCGCATGATGAGCGTCGTGTACTCTTCGGGGCACTTTTCGTGGATTTCCATCTGGATTTTGGTGAACGGCACGATGTGGACGCGGATGCCGCAGCAGCTTTCGGACAAAATGCGCGCCAAATCCAGCACCTTTTCCTTCGCGCGGTCAGACGTGTATGGATAAGAGTGGAAATGCACCGCGTTGATATGCACCCCTCGCTTAGCGATCATCCAGCCCGCGACCGGGCTGTCAATGCCGCCGGAAAGCAGCAGCGTCGCGCGGCCGTTCGTCCCGACGGGCATGCCGCCGACCGCCGGAATCACCTTCACATACAGGTACGCCATGTCGCGGATTTCCACGTTCATGGTGTGCTGGGGCTTCTTCACGTCCACGGACAGGTTCTTGTTCGCCGTCAGGATGCGGTGTCCCATTTCGATGTTGATGGCGGGCGAATCCATGAAGTAGTTCTTGTCCGAGCGGCGCGCCGTCACGCGGAACGTGCCGGACAAATCCGCCATCATGGCAACCGCCTGATTGCAGAGGGCGTCAAAGTCGTCTTTGGGCATTTCGACCGCCGGGCAGACGCTGTGCACGCCGAACACCTTCGTCACGCGGCGGATGCACTCATCCAAATCGTCAAAATCCGACACGAGAATGCGTCCGTCGTGCAACAGCACCGTCGCGCCGAGGTCTTTGACGGCATACTTGATGCGCTTGACCAGCGCGCGCATAAAAAGCGGGCGATTCTGCCCCTTCAGGAAAATCTCGCCATAACGGACGAGCAGCAAATTGCGCACAGGAATTTCTCTCCTTAATATGTAGATTATCGTCTGACGTAGGCTTTCAGCAGGTCATAGTGCTTCTTGACGCACTGCGCGACATCATCCATTTCCGCCTCGGTATTGTCCGGGCAGAGACTGAACCGCAGCGTGCAGTCCGCTTCCGCCGGGGACAAGCCCATCGCCGTCAGCACGCCGGACACCTTCTGTTTATGCGCAGCGCACGCCGAACCCGCACTGACATAGATGCCGTCGCCTTCCAGCGCGAACAGCATTGTCTGGCTCCGCACAGGCGACAGGCTGACGCTCAAAATGTGCGGCGCGCAGAGCGGGTCATCCAGTGCGGGGCCGTTGCGCTTTGCCGCGGGAATCGCCTCCTGCAAGTCCGTCAGCAGGCGGGTTTTCAGCGCCATCATTTTCTCTGCCGCGCCCTGCGGATAAGTGCGAACCGCCTCGCCCAGCCCAATGATGCCGGGGACGTTTTCCGTGCCGGAACGCAGGTTGTCCTCCTGCCCGCCGCCGAAGACGATGGGCGACAGTTTGTGGTCTTTGCGGAAAATCAAGCCGCCGATGCCCTTGCTGGCATGAATCTTATGCCCGGAAAAGGCGTAGGACTGGATTTTGAGCGCATTGAAATTGAGCGGCACACGCAGAAAGCCCTGCACGCCGTCCACATGAATGGCGGCATTCGGCGCAAGGCGGTCGCGCAGCGCGGCGACTTCCGCAATGGGCTGCACCGCGCCGACCTCGTTGTTGACCTGCATGAGCGTAATCAGGTGGACATCCTCGCCCAGCAAGCCTTCCAGCGCGGGCAGATCCACCACGCCGCGGCGATCGACTGGAATCGGCACAACCTTGTGCCCCATGCGTTCGGCTTCCTGTGCGCAGTTCAGCACCGCAGGATGCTCCACGGACAGCATCAGCACCCGCCCCGGCTTATGCTTCGTGCGCAAATGCCCCAGAATGGCAATATTGTCCGCCTCCGTGCCGCCAGAGGTGAACACCATGCGCTGGTTCGCCGCGCCTGCCGCTTTCAGGCAAATTTCACGCGCATTCTCGACGGCTTTCTCCGCATCCATGGCCGGGCGGTACAGCGCCGACGGGTTGTACCAGCCATTTTCCAGCGCGTCCGTCATCGCGGCAATCACCGCGGCGGAGGGCTTCGTCGTCGCGCTGTTATCCAGATAGATGGTTTTCACGGTCAATTCTCCTGATCCGCGCCGAAGGGCAGATAGTGGCGGATGTTATCCACCATGGCTTTGCTCGGCTCAAACACAATCAGGGACTTCTTGCCGTCCTTGGAGAAAGCGAAATAGTACAGCTCCGCGTCGCGATTGAGGAACCAGCGCAGCTGCTTCACGCCCGGCGCGGACACATGCCGATGGAAACTGCCGCTGGCAACCTTGCCGAACGCATCCACCTTTGCCACGTTCAGGCTGCCCAGCGCCTTGCGCTTGCGGTTGTTGAACACCTGTGCGAAATCCATCGAGCCGTTGGTAAACGTGTAGTCGTACTCCGTGCGCAGGCGGTCATGGAAGAAGAAAATGTACACCGCGATACCCGTGAACACCAGCGTCATCACCAGCATCGAGATGCTGAAGCTGTAAAACATGACATTCAGGTACATGAACGCCAGAATCGCAGACACAATCATCACGACCCACGACGCGTAGTACAGTACCTCTTCCGCCGCGCGGTGGTGTTTGCTTACAGATTCCTCCAGAAAACGATCCATTTGCGTAAATCCTCCTCAAATCACATAAACAGCAGGAACAGCCCTGCCGTCAGAAGCCCCACAATTACGCCGCCGATGACCTCGACATGCGTGTGACCGACCAATTCCTTCAGTTCCTCATCCGTGATGCTTTCGCCATTGACGAACATCTTCTGCACGATTTCGTTGATGACAACCGCCTGCTTGCCCGTCTCGCGGCGGACACCCGTCGCATCGTACATGACAATCGCCGCCATCGTGAAAGACAGGGCGAAAATCGCGCTGTCGAAGCCCTGCGTCGCGCCAATCATCAGCGTCAGGGAGACGACGAACGCCGTATGGCTCGACGGCATTCCCCCGCTGCCGAAAAAGCGGTGCCAGTCCCATTTCTTTTCGACCAGATAGTACGTCGGAATTTTGAGCGCCTGCGCCACGAACCACGCCGTGATGCAGCACAGCAGCACCTGATTGCTGAAAAGCCCCAGAATGTTGTGTAGTTCCATTTATTTCCGCTTCCCTTTTGATGAATGATAAATCAATCCGGCGCAAGCGCACGAATCCTGTCTCTTATTGTACTCTGTTCAAGGTGCTTTGTGCAAGGGTTTGCAAAAATTTCATATCTCCGCCGATTTTCGCTGCTGCATCCACCGCCAAGGCAGTTTCCCGTGCCGCGTCCTCGCGCGTGCCCTCAATGCCGCGAATGGCAATCCACGTCAGCTTCTCTTCCGCAACGTCCTTGCCAACGCTCTTGCCCAGCGCTTCCTCCGTACCGATGACGTCCAGCAGGTCATCCACCATCTGGAACGCCATGCCGAGGTGCTGCCCGTACTCGCAGCCATATTGCACCTGATCCTGCGTCGCGCCCGCCAGCAGCAAACCCGCCTCCACGGGGGCAGTCAGTAGATCCGCCGTTTTGTGCAGGTGGATGTAGCGTACCTTGTCCGCCGTCGGCTTCGTGCCCTCGCTGGTTACGTCCATCGTCTGCCCAGCGACCATGCCCGTTACGCCCGCGTGACGCGCAATCGCTTCCATCGCCAGCACGCCAGAGCAATCCCCCGCCTTCGCCAGCTTCGCAGCCTGACGCGCCATCAGCTCCATTGCCGCCGACAGCAGCCCATCGCCCGCCAGAATAGCCACGTCCTCGCCGAACTTGCGGTGATTCGTCAACTGACCGCGCCGCAGGTCATCGTTGTCCATGGCGGGCAGGTCGTCGTGAATCAGGCTGTATGTGTGAATCATTTCCAGCGCACAGGCAAACGGCAGCGCCTTCCCCGTATCACCGCCGATGGCTTCGCACGACGCCAGCAGCAGCACTGCGCGAAGCCGCTTGCCGCCCGCCAGCAGAGAATACTCCATCGCCGTCAGCAGAATATCCGGGATTTCGCCGAGCGACCGCAGCTGCCCCGAAAGCGCCTCTTCGACCTGCTTGCGGTATTCCGCGTATGTCTTCATTGCTGTTCCTCCATCGGCACCTCGATGTCCTCGCCGCTTTGCTGCCGCAGTACCGTCAAGCGCTGCTGTGCCGCCGTCAGCTCCTTTTCGAGGGCGTTCAGCGCATTCAGCCCCGCTTCGTACTGCTGCATGGCTTCCTCTAAGGGCATTTCGCCGCTCTCCATCTTTGCAATCAGTGCTTCCACCTGTTGAAGCCGTTCTTCAAACGTCAGCTTCTTTTTCGCTGCCATAAGCACCCTCCTTATTGGGCTGCATGACCCGCATTTCGCCATCCCGGAAACGAATCGTCATCTGCGGATGCGTCCGCGCTGCTTCCCGGTCAGGCAGCACCCTGCCGCCGTCCAGCACCAGCGCATAGCCGCGCTCCAGCACCGCCTCCGGGTTCAGCGCCTGCAAATGCAGCTTCTGCCGATGCAGCCGCTCCGTTTTCCGCTGCAAATTCTGCTCCGCCGCGCTGTCCAGCCGAATCCGCGCCATCCCCAATCGCGGGGTCAGCGCCGAAATTCGCTGCGACATTTGATGCTCCAGCCGCATTTTTGCGCCGCCGAGCCGCTTCTCCAGCGCCGTCAAGCGTTGGTTCGGGTCGCACGCCGCCAGACGCTTTTCCAGCGTCATCAGCGCCAGACGCGTTTCCTGCAAGTGCTGCGAAAGCGCCGTCTGCAAGTGCTGCCGCATTCCATCCAGCCCCGCGAGAATTTCCCGCAAGTCCGGCACCGCCATTTCCGCCGCGTTTGACGGCGTAGCGGCGCGCCTGTCCGCCACAAAATCCGCAATCGTGAAGTCGGTTTCATGCCCAACCGCGCTGATGACGGGAATCGGGCAGTCATAAATCGCGCGTGCCACAATTTCCTCGTTGAATGCCCACAAATCCTCCATCGATCCGCCGCCGCGCCCGACGATGACGACCTCGACCTCCGGGATTTTCGCCGCGCGCCGAATGCCCTGCGCGATGCTCTCCGCCGCCCCTGCGCCCTGCACCTGAACCGGCACCAGCACCAGCGGCACGCCGGGATCACGCGCCCGCGACACCATGCAGATATCGTGCAGCACCGCGCCTGTTTCCGACGTCACGACCGCGATTTTCTTCGGGCGATACGGCAAGCGCCGCTTGTGCTCCTCGTCGAACAGTCCTTCCGCCGCCAAACGGTTTTTCAGCGCCTCGAACTGCTGGTACAGCGTGCCGATGCCGTCCGGACGCATACTGTCGCAAGTGATTTGGTAGCTGCCGCCCTCGCTGTACAGCCCGACCTGCCCGCTGACGATGACGGACATGCCGTCCATCGGGCGAATCGACATGCGCATCGCGTTCTGCCGGAACATGACCGCCGCGATTCGGCACCGCTCGTCCTTGAGCGTAAAGTACCAATGCCCGGACGAATGGCGCTTGAAGTTGCTGATTTCCCCGCGCAAACGGACTTTGCGAAGCGCCGGCTCGTTTTGCAGCAGCTGCCGGACGTACTCGTTGACCTCGCTGACCTCCAGAACCCACTCCGACATGGCGCTTTCACTTCCTACTTGTATCGGCTTATTTTGCCGTCTGCTTCTCCGCCGCTTCCACCGTGTTTTCCAGCAGCTCGACAATTGTCATTTTGCCCACGCCGCCGGGGACAGGCGTGATGTAGCCCGCAACGTCCGCCACATCAGGCATCACGTCGCCGACGACCTTGCCGTTCACGCGGTTGATACCCACGTCGATGACGACCACGCCGGGCTTGACCATGCTCTTGGTGATGAACCCCGGCTTGCCGACCGCCGCGACGAGAATATCCGCATTGCGCGTGTGCTGGGCGAGGTTCACCGTGTGGCTGTGGCAGATGGTGACGGTGCAGTTCGCTTGCAGCAGCAGCATTGCCATCGGCTTGCCGACGATGTTGCTCCGTCCGACGACGACTGCTTCTTTGCCATCAAGGTCAATCCCCGTGCGGCGAATCATCTCCATTGCGCCCTTGGGTGTGCACGCAACCACGCCCGGCTGTCCGCTCATCATCCGCCCCGCGTTGAGCAGGTGGAAGCCGTCCACATCCTTTTCCGGCGCGATAACCGCCAGCGCTGCCGCCTCATCGAGGTGTTTCGGCAGGGGAAGCTGCACCAGAATACCGTGGATGGTGTCGTCCACATTCAGACGAGCTATCAGCTTCTCCAGTTCGTCCTGCGTTGTCGTTTCGGGCAGATTGATGGTCACGGAGTGGATGCCGACCTGATCACACCCGACGCTCTTGTTGCGCACATAAATCTGGCTGGCTGGGTCTGCGCCGACGAGAATCACCGCCAATCCCGGCGTGACGCCCTTTTCGCGCAGGCGCGCCACCCGCTGTGCAATTGCCCCGCGAAGCTCCGCTGAAATCGCCTTACCGTCCAGTATCTGTGCTGCCATATTCTATCTCCTTCAGCGTTTGCTGTTCGCGCCATTTTCTTGCGCCAATGAGCGCCACGCCGACCGCGTTGTCCCCGGAATACTCCGGGCGACCGAAACGCACGCGCAAATCCGGCTGACGCTTGGCAGTCCGCTGCGTCACCAGCTCCCGAAAGAGCCGCGAGGACGCAACACCGCCCGCAATCAGCACCTGACGAATGCCCGTTTGCTGGGATGCCGCCGTCACCATGCGCGAAACTGTCCGCGCCAGCAGGTCGTACACCTCGCGGGCAATGTCCTCCTTGGGCATCGTCCCCTGCACAATCCAGCGCTGCACCTGCGTTTCCGCGCCAGACAAGTGGCAGTGCAGCCCGCCATCCGCCATAGCGACCGGCAGCAGCGCCCTCGCCGTGCCGCGCACCGCCAGCTCCTCCAAATGCGGTCCCGCCGGAAACGGCAGCCCCAGCGCCACGCCCGTGCGGTCAACCACCTGCCCTGCATGGAGGTCGAGCGTCCCGCCAAGCAGCGTCAGGTGGTCATCCACCAGCGACAGCACCTCGGTCGTGCCGCCAGAAAGGTGCACCGCCAGCAAATCGCCCGCCGCCACGCCGCTATCCACCTTCGCGGCTTCCACATGCCCGCGCTGGTGCGTCGTAGCAAAACAGGGAACGCGAAGCAGAGCCGCCAGACTGCGGCCCTGTGCGTCCCCTGCTTGAAACACGGGCATATACGACGCTTCCTCATCCCGTGGACGGCGGGAAGCGCACACCGCGACGATTTCGCAATCCGTCAAATACGCCGACAATTCCTCAATCAGCCCCGGCAGCTGACGGACATGCGTGAACACCGCCTCCGACTGCCGCAGCCCGCGCTGTCCCTGTGGAACAGGCAGCAGCTTGCGGCAGCTCGCAATCACATTGCCCTCCGCGGTTACGGCAGCAGCGGACGTGGTGTAGCAGCTTGTGTCAAGCCCGACAACGACGCGCTTCACGGGTTTTCCGCCTGCTTTCTGCGCAGAATCGTACCCAGTACGCCGTTGACGAAGCGGCCGCTCGTCGGCTCGGAGAAGCGGTTGGCGAGGTTGACTGCCTCGTTGATGGCGACCGGACCGGGGATTCCCTCCTCGTAGAGGATTTCCCACGCAGCCATGCGCAGGATGGTCAAATCCACATGCGGCATCCGGCTGATTTCCCAGCGCGGACTGGCAGCCTGAATCGCTTCATCCAGCTCGTCGAGGTGCGCCAAGACGCCGTCGAGCACCTTGGTGATGTACGCCCGGTCGGATTCGCTCGGCTCGTTCTCTGAAATGCTGTCCACGCCGGGAAGTCCTTCCTTCCGCAGCGCCTCATACACCATTTGCAGCGTCTCTTCGCCGCCTTCCCCGCCCGCCATATGTTCAAAAATCATCTGCATGACCGCCGCACGCGCAGTCGTCCGTGCCATATTGTTTTTCTCTCCTATTCCACACTAAAATGCGTATTGTTGTTATTCTGCTGATTTTTCGCCGTCGTCTGCCGCGTCCACCGTTTCCTCGGCGGATTCTTCTGCCGCAGCTGCTTCTTCCGCCGATGCTTCCGTTTCCTCCGGGGCATCCTCGGCAGCCTCGACTTCATCCGCTTCGGGCGCTTCTGTCACCTCCGGCGGCGCGGGCACAAACGCGGGCTGCTCCGGCGTGCCGAACAGGCGCTGATGCAGCGGACGTTCGTCGTCCTCGTCATCCTCCGGGGAAATGAACGTGTCCGGCACTTTCGGCTTCTGCTCCGGCTCGGTCGCGGGAATCGCGATGGGCTGTGCCGGGGGCGTAACCATCGGCTGTTCCGCCGTTTCCTCCGCCGACGGCAGAGGCGTCACGTCCTGCACCTCGTAGGTGGACGCAACCGGAATGCTTGCGTCGTTCTCCACCATCACGCGGATTTTGTACACATCCACACCCGTGCACGCCGTCACATACTGCTTAATCTGCTTTTGCAGTGCCCCGACGGACAGCGGGATATTCACACCCGCCGCCTGAATAATGTGCAAGCCAATCGCAATGCCGTCGCGGCACTCCTCGACCGTGATGTCCGCCTTGGCAATCGCCTCGTGCTTGTCGATGCAGGTGCGAATCAGCCCCTCGATAGCGCGAATTGACACCCCGATGGAGCCATTTTCATTTTTCTGCATCACATAGCCGCGCTGGCTCGCCGTGCGGTGCGGGAACACGCGCCACAGGCACATAAGCGCCAGCACCAATGCCAGCACTGCCACGGCGATACACGCTATGCCGCCCCATACGCCGCTGCCTTGCAGCCACGCCGTCAGTCGAATCAGCTGCCACTGTTCACCCCGCACGGCTTCCACGCCGACCAGCGCTGCTCCAGCAGAGAGCGCCAGCAGCACCAAAAAGGACAAAATCATCACCGCAATATCGCTCACACGACGCTTCATTCCCGGTTTGCTCCTTTCGTTTCCTTCGCTTGCCGTTTTCACTTTTACATTGGATAGCAACTTCAAAACCGGCAAGGCAAACACCCTGCCGGCAGTATGAAGGCATCAGTTCTCCTTGCCCTCTTCTTCAGGCACTTCCGCGGAATCTTCCGCCGCTTTTTCCTCGCTCTCAGGGGCTTCCACCAGCGGCGTTTCCTTCTTGTCCTCTGCCAGCGCCTTCTTTGCACCGGCGTTCAGCGCGTTGTTCTCTTTTTCAAAGCTAACGCCCTGCACATGCACATCCACGCGCACCACATGCAGGTTCGTCATCGTTTCGATGGCCTTGCGGACGCTTTCCTGCGCGTCATACGCCGCCTTCTGGATGGGCGTGCCGTACTCCATGACGACATACAAATCCACGCTGGCTTCTTCGGTGCCGATTTCCACCTTCACGCCCTTGGTCACGGCGCGGTTCTTGCCCAGCAGATTGCCGGAGACATTGCACATACCCGCAATGCCCTCCACCTCGCTGGCGGCGACGCCCGCAATAATCGCGAGCACTTCATTGGCGTAGGTGATGCTGCTCCCCTGCTCGGTATCCACATCGACATTCACGGGCAGATTATCCTTCTTCAGCGCCATAACGAAATGCACCTCCTAATTTCAATCCAAACTCCTGCGCACAAAAAGCACATGATTTCGCACAGGAAATGGCAAAACGCAGTCTACCGACTTTGTTTCATCCCATTATACCATAGTTTTGCCGGATTGACAAGCGTTCAATCCGGGTTTCTTCCCGTTCGGCAGAAAAAAGGCGGACGAGGATTGTTTTCTCATCCGCGTGCGGATTATTCTTCGACTTTCGTGCAGGCGATATGCAGTTCATCCAGCTGCTTCTGATCCACCTTGCCGGGTGCGCCCATCATCACGTCCTGCGCGTTCTTGTTCATCGGGAACGGGATGACTTCGCGAATCGTCTCCGCGCCCGCCAGCAGCATCACCATGCGATCAACACCGGGAGCAATGCCCGCGTGCGGCGGCGCGCCGTAGCAGAAGGCGTTGTACATCGCCGGGAACTTCGCCTTCACGTCCTCTTCGCCCAGGCGGACGAGTTTGAACGCTTCAATCATGATTTCCGGGTCATGGTTGCGGACAGCGCCGGAGGACAGCTCCACGCCGTTGCAGACCAAGTCGTACTGGTACGCCGTGATGGTCAGCGGGTCAACCTCGCCCGCCGCCGCCTTTTGCAGAATCTCCAGACCACCGTTAGGCATGGAGAAGGGGTTATGGCAGAATTCGAGTTCGCCGGATTCCTCGCCGATTTCGTACATCGGGAAATCGACAATCCAGCAGAATTCGTACTTTTCGCGGTCAATGTGCGCCGGGCAGAGATCAGCAACCAGACGGCGCAGCACGCCCGCGGTCTTTTGCGCCGCCAGCTTCTTGCCGCAGGTCAGACCAACGAACGTGTTCGGCTTCAGACCCAGCTTTTCAACCAGTTCATCCTTCTGCTCCTTGACGAACTTCGCAATACCGCCGGCGATTTCGCCCTTCTCATCCAGCTTGAACCAGTAGACCTTATTCGCCGTCACCACCTCGACATCCGCGCAGAGCTTGTCAATCTGCTTGCGGGTCGCGGTCATGTCGCTGACGACAACCGCCTTGACGGTGTTGCCCTCGAAGGGCTGGAAGCCGCAGCCGCCGATGAGGTCGGTCACATCCTGCACTTCCAGATCAATGCGCAGGTCGGGCTTGTCCGAGCCGTAGCGCTCCATCGCGTCGTTGTAGGCGATGCGCTTGAAGGGCGCGCTGGACGCGGTGTTGTATGTGCCGTACTTGGCGAAAATGGGCGGCAGCACATCTTCAAGGACGCTGAACACATCCTCCTGCGTCGCGAACGCCATTTCCATATCCAGCTGATAGAACTCGCCCGGGCTGCGGTCGCCGCGCGCATCCTCGTCGCGGAAGCAGGGGGCAATCTGGAAGTAGCGGTCGAAGCCGGAGGTCATCAGCAGCTGCTTGAACTGCTGGGGCGCCTGCGGCAGGGCGTAGAACATGCCCGGATGCTTACGCGCCGGAACGAGGTAATCGCGCGCGCCCTCAGGGGACGAAGCCGTCAGGATAGGCGTGGTGATTTCAAGGAAGCCATGCTCGTTCATCGCCTGACGCAGGGCGGTGACGACGTTGCAGCGCATGACGATGTTCTTCTTCACATCGGGGTTGCGCAGGTCGAGATAGCGGTACTTCAGGCGGATGCTCTCGTCCGCCTCGCGGGAGCGGTTAATCTGGAACGGCAGCTCATTGTAGCGGCAGCGCCCCAGCACGTCGATTTTCTCCGGCTCGACTTCAATGTCGCCCGTGGGAATCTTCGGATTCTTGTTGTCGCGTTCGCGCACGATGCCGGTCACGGAGATGACGCTCTCCTTGTTGAGGCTGCGGATGATTTTCATCTGCTCCTCGTCGTCAATAACGACCTGCGTCGTGCCATAGAAATCGCGGAGGATGACGAACGCGAGGTTCGCGCTGACGATGCGCACGCTATCCATCCAGCCGGACAGCTGCACGCGCTTACCCGCGTCCGACAGCCGCAGTTCGTCGCATGTATGGGTACGGTTCTGCATATTTGCAGCTCCTTTCTTAGTGGCGAAAGGGAGACGCGAGGGGCGCTGCCCCTCGACCCCGCCAAAGGGTCTTCGACCCTCTGGACTCCCGTTCGCGCGATTGAGTTGGTGACTTCTTCTTACTTCTTCCGCGTGTTGATTTGGGGGGAGACGCGAGGGGCGCTGCCCCTCGACTCCGCCAAAGGGTCTTCGACCCTCTGGACTCCCGTTTTCGCGATTGAGTTGGTGACTTCTTTTTACTTCTTCCGCGTGTTAATTGGAGGAAGCGAGCATGTTGCGGATGCCGTCGGCGATATTATCCAGCGCGATGGTCTGCTCTTCCTTCGTCGCCATGTTCTTGACCTTCACCACGCCGCTGGCGATTTCCTCGTCACCCAGCGTCGCCGTCAGCGTTGCGCCCATCTTGTTGGCATACTTGAACTGTGCCTTCAGGCTACGTCCGGTATGATCCATATCTGCCTTGAAGCCCGCGTCGCGCAGTTTCTGCACCAGCGAGAACGCTTCCACCTGATGCGCGCCCATGTAGGTGACGAACACATCGTAGAGCGTTGGCTTCGGGATGACCACGCCTTCGCTGTCCAGCAGCATCAGCACGCGCTCGATGCCCATGCCGAAGCCCACCGCGTGCAGCGACGGACCGCCGAGCTGCTCCACCAGATTGTCATAGCGCCCGCCGCCGCAGACGGTCAGGTTGCCATTTTCAGTCTTGGTAATCAGCTCAAAGACGGTCTTGGTGTAGTAATCCAGACCGCGGACGATGCGCGGGTCAATCTGATACGGGATGTGCGCCGCGTCAAGGTAGGACTGCAGCTGGGCGAAGTGCGCCTTGCAGTCGTCGCAGAGCAAATCCAGCATGGACGGCGCATCCGCCACAAGTTCCTGACAGTGCTTTTCCTTGCAGTCCAGCACGCGCAGGGGGTTGCGGTCAAAGCGTGTCTGGCAGGTGCTGCACATTTCGCCAATGCGCCCGGACAGGAACGATTTGAGCGTTGCATGGTACTTCGGGCGGCAGTTCGGGCAGCCGATGGAGTTGATGTTGACGGACAGGTTCTTCACGCCCAGTCCGCTCAGCAGACGGTACGCCAGCAGAATCAGCTCCGCGTCCGCCGAAGCATCCCGTGCGCCGAAGCATTCCAGACCGAACTGGTGATGCTCGCGCAGGCGGCCGCTTTGAGGCGCCTCATAGCGGAAAATCGGGGCGTTCAGGTAGTACATTTTGCAGGGCAGCGTGTCGGCATAGAGATTATTCTCCAGCAGGCAGCGCGCCGCGCCCGATGTGCCTTCGGGTTTGAGCGTAATGGAGCGGTCGCCCTTGTCCTTGAAGGTGTACATTTCCTTCTGCACAATGTCCGTGGTATCGCCCACGCCGCGCAGAAACAGCTCAGTATGCTCAAACACGGGCGTGCGGACTTCGCGGAAACCCGCTTCCGCCGCCGCTTGGCGCATCTTGCTCTCAACGTACTGCCAACGGTAGGAATCAGCCGGCAGCACATCCTTTGTGCCGCGGGGTGCTTGCGTCAGCATTGATGGTATTCCTCCTTCTGTTTGGGTGATACAGGACACAAAAAGCCCCATACCAGCCGTCAAATGCTGCATGGGGCGAAAAGATTCGCGGTGCCACCCATTTTCGCGCGGGAAAACCCGCGCCTCATTCTCCCCTGTCACGCGAGGAACGCGCCCGGCTCTCGTCGGGAAGCTCCGGATTGTCCGGCGAACGGTTTTCGGCGGGAGCTTTCAGCCGATGACTCCCTCTCTGACAGCCGCTGTCCTGTTCGCCCTGTCCTTCATCGCCCAATGACAACGCAATTATACCAGTCCGCCGCCAAAATGTCAATTGCATTCGGCAGGATTTTGCCCCTTTCGCGTCGTATTCTATGAATCGAACCCGAACACATACGAACAGGAGCTGTTTATGGCAACTTTCCATTCCGGCAGCGAAGGGCAGACGCAAAAACTGCAAGCTCTCCGCCGCCGACAGAAGCGCTTGGCATTCCGCGCAGTGATTGTGCCGCCTGTCTGCTGGGGGATTTGCGCTGCCAGTGCGCCGTGGTGGTTTCCGCCGCTGAAGGAGATGCTGGGGGTGCGCTTCGACGCGCAGACGCAGGGCTGGATGCTGCTGGCGCTGATGCTGCTGATGATTTCCCTGCCCGTGCTGATTTCCCTGCACCTCAAGCGGCGGGCGCGCGGCGCGAAGTACGCGGCGACGCTCGTTTCCTCCGGCATCCGCGGAGAAGAGGACGCCCGCGCGCTGCTCAGCCGACTGCCGGGGCGCGTGCACCTGTATCCGAACCGCATCGTCCACGCGGGGAATCGCAGCGAATGCGATTTGGTGGCGCTGTGCCGCCGCGGGGCAACGGTCATCGAGGTGAAAAATCACGCTGGGAGGGTCACGGGCGATTTGTCCGACCATGATTTGCTGCTCACCCGCAAAAACGGCACAGAGCTGACGTTCTACAACCCCGCCCTGCAGGTGACGACCCACGCGCAGACGCTTGCCCGCGCTTTGGCGGAGGTGGGTGTCCCCTGCCCGGTCAAGGGGTGCGTGCTGTTCATCCGCGAGGGCACAATTGTCCGCCTGTCCGACCGCTTCCACCGCCGCCGCGTCACCCCCGTGTTCACCCGGCGAAACCGCTTCCGTCTGCGCTGGTACATCCTGCACCGCGGAAAACGCCTGCGCCGCCGGGAAGTCCGCGCGCTCCGCCGCATTTTGGAGGATATGAAATGAAGCAATTCGGTTTGATCGTCTCTGACCCGTCGCAGGATTCTGCCCTGCGTCAGTCGATTTCATCCCTGCTGTCCGCGCAGGAAATTCCCTTTTTCGGCTTCACGGACGCCCCCGCGCCGCTGTTTGCGGACTGTCCGGACACTCGCGCCGCATTCCTTTTCCGCGCGGCGTATGCGCTGATGCAGCCCGGTCAGCCGCTTCCGGCGGATTTGCTCCTGCGTCATCTTTCCGGCGACGCGCAGCCGGGCAACGTCATCCGCAAATACACCTGCCTGCAATTATCGTTCCTGCCGTACCTGCGCCCCGGACGCGCGATTCTCCCGCTGGACGGCGGCGTTCGCATCGGGGATGACCTGCTTGTGCTGCGTCTGTCTGACGAAGGCACGATTGATGCCTCGCTCCCCGACGGGCTGTGGGCGGAGTTGTCCGGTCTGTGCTGGACAGGGCGCTGCCGCCAGATTCGCGGCTACAACGCCCTGCCCGTGCTGATTCGCGAAAATGCGCTGTTCCCCGTCGGCGTGAACGACCGCACAACCGACGCCGACGATGCCGACCGGGTCGTCCTGCACTGGTTTCAGCCGGATTTCACGACTGAATGCACGCTTGCCGACGGCACATTCTACCGCGTGACGCAAATTGGCGCTGGTTTCCGCTGGGAAACAAACGCGACGAAGGAGTGGCACCTCATCATCCACCGCGGCAGCGAAGAGCAGTTTGTAAGGTAAAGAAAGCACCTTGATTGCAGCTGAATGCATCAAGGTGCTTATTTTGATTATCTTATACTATTTCCAGATAAAAATGCACCAAGATGCGCCGCGAATTTTTCATTCTGGCTAACGTGAATGAAACGCAGCGTAGCAGCGCTACGCTAAGTGGAATGAACGGACGCCAGAATGGAAAAGGCGCAAGCAGATGGTGCAGTTGAATCTGGAAATAGTATTACCCTTTCTGTGCCTGAATCTGCTCCCACTTTTCCTGCAAAAACAGCCAGCGCTCCGTGGCTTCGTCGAGTTCCTGCTGGGTTTTCGCCTGCGTGTCCATCAATTCCGTCACTTTTGTGTAGTCGCTGGCGTTCGCGGCAATTTCCTGCTCCAGCTGCGCTAATTTCTCCTCCAGTTCCGCCACGCGGTTTTCAATCGTGTCGAAATCGCGCTGTTCCTTGTAGGAGAATTTCAGCTGCGTCTGCACGCGCACACGGGTGTCTTTCGGCTTTGCCGCGGCGGGCTGCTTCATATCCGCCATAGCTTCAGCTTTCGCTTCCTGCGCGTCGAGGTAGCTCTGGTAGCCGCCGATGTAAGGCACCATGTGCGCATCCTCCACGGCAAACAAGTGTGTCGTGATGCGGTCGAGGAAGTAGCGGTCGTGGCTGACGGCGATAATCGCGCCTTGGAAGGAGTCAAGGTAGTCTTCCAGAATGTTGAGCGTCGCGAGGTCAAGGTCGTTCGTCGGCTCGTCGAGAATCAGCACGTTCGGGGCAGCCATCAGGATACGCAGAAGGTACAGCCGCCGCTGTTCGCCGCCGGACAGGCTGGACACCTTCTGATACTGCATCTGCGATGGGAACAGGAACGTTTCCGCCATCTGCGACGCGGACAAATCCCCGTCGGGCGTGTAGACGTGGACGGCAACGTCCTTCACGGCGTCAATGATGCGTGTGTCGGGATCAAGCGCGGGGCAGTGCTGCGCGAAATACCCGATGCGGACAGTATCCCCCTTCTCAATCACACCGGAGAGGGGCGGAAGCTCGCCGCAGAGCGTGCGCAGGAGCGTCGTCTTGCCTGCGCCGTTGCCGCCAATAATACCCAGCCGATCATCACGCAGGAGCGTATAGGAGAAGTCGCGCACGAGCGTGTTTTCGCCGTAGCCGATGGACAAGTTCTCCCACGAGAGAATCTTCTTGCCCAGTCGGCTGGCGACGGATTTCATGGTAAGTTCGGCTTCCGGCGGCGCTTCTTTGATGGCTTCCGCCACCGCGTCGAAGCGCTGGATGCGCCCCTTCGCCTTTGTGGAGCGGGCAGGCGCGCCGCGGCGAATCCACGCCAGTTCCTTGCGGTAGAGGGATTTATTCTTGCGCAGGGTGGCAGCTTCCATTTCCTCGCGCTGAGCGCGTTCCTCCAGATAGCCGGAGTACGTCGTGTTGTAGATTTCCACCTTGCCGTCGCCGACCTCAAAGATGCGGCTGAACGCGCGTTCAAGCAGGTAACGGTCATGGGTGACGACAATCAGCGTCCCGCGGTACTTGAGCAGCCGGTCTTCCAGCCACTGCGCCATGTCAAGGTCAATGTGGTTGGTCGGCTCGTCAAGGAGCAGCACGTCGCTCTTGCGGCAGAGTGCGCCCGCGAGCGCCACGCGCATCTTCTGCCCGCCGGAAAGTTCCCGCACGGGCTGATTCAAATCAGCAAAGCCCAGCTGCGTGAGGATGGTCTGCGCCTCATAGGCGGCGGAGGATAGGTCTTCCCCCTGCCGCGCGGGCAGATAATCCAGCGCAGCCTGGGTGATGGTATCGTCCTCGCGGAGCACCGGTGTTTGCGGCAGATACGCCACGGACATGCCGCGCTTGACGCTGATTTCGCCGTGGTCGGGTTCTTCCTTCCCGCTGAGCAGGCGCAGGAAGGTGGATTTTCCCGCGCCGTTGCGCCCGACGACACCGATTCGGTCGCCCTCGGAGATGGTCAGGAAAACGTTGTTCATCAGCTCTTTTTCGCTGTAAAAGATGGTTACGTCGCTAAAAGAATAGGCGCTTGCCACTGTTCAGTCCCCCTTGTCAGGGGGTATTCTATCATATTTGGGGGATTTGTGCAAGGGTAACACCGCACAAATGAGGTGGTCGGCTGACGAATGGATTTTTCGTCAGATGCAAATGCAAATTTCGAAGGTTTACTG
>ERZ1027032.213-NODE-213-length-22662-cov-10.371611_pt1 | contig 22662 bp, 12 predicted proteins | sample MGYA00519445_ERZ1027032 | MGnify/ENA primary metagenome ERZ1027032 (study PRJEB26926, sample SAMN06164888) | human gut metagenome | biome: ENVO:00009003; feature: ENVO:2100002; material: ENVO:00002003 | host: Homo sapiens | place: USA | collected 2012 ... | reverse complement strand
CTCTGGACTCCGCAAGGGGCATTGCCCCTTGACCCTTTTTTCGGCGCCCGGCTTGGTCGCTTTTCCCCTACTCCGCTTTTATGCGGCTTTATGCCTTTGCCATCGCCCCATCCAAAATCTCCAGCCCCTGTTCCTCCTGGAACTGATTCGTATACAGCTGATAATAATACCCCTGTTTCGCAATCAGCTGCTGATGCGTCCCATCTTCCGTAATCTTGCCATTCTGAATCACCAGAATCCGATCCGCCGAGCGAATCGTAGAGAGTCGATGCGCAATGATGAAGCTCGTCCGCCCCGCCAGCACCTTCTGAATCGCGTGCTGAATCAGCTGTTCCGTCTCCGTATCAACCGAGGACGTGGCCTCGTCCAGCACGAAAATAGACGGGTTCGTCAGAATCGCGCGGGCAAAGGAAATCAGCTGCTTCTGCCCGGTGGAGAGGCGGTTGCCCCCCTCGCCAACGTCCGCCTGATAACCATCCTTCATGTTGCGGATGAAGGGTTCCGCGCCGACCATGCGGGCAGCTTCCGCCACTTCCTCGTCGGTGGCATCGGGGCGGCCGTAGCGGATATTATCCGCGACCGTGCCGGAGAAAAGGTGCGGCGACTGCAGGACGTAGCCGAGGTTGGATTGAAGCCACAGCTGACTGCGCGTGCGGTAATCCGCGCCGTCGATGAGGATTTTTCCCTCCGTCGGCTCATAGAAGCGGCAGACGAGGTTGACGATGGTGGACTTGCCGCTGCCGGTTTCGCCGACAAGGGCAATAGTCTGCCCGTGCTGGATGTGCAGGTTGAAGTGCTCCAGCACCTTTTCGCCCTCTTTGTAGCGGAAGGTGACGTCCTCAAAGTCAATGTCGCCGATGAGCTTGGGCCAGTTTTCGGTCTTGGGGTGGAAATTGTCGCCGTATTGCGCCACCACTTCGGGAGAATCCACAATATCGGGTTCCGTTTCCAGCAGGCTGATGACGCGCTCCGCCGCCGCCTGTGCGGATTGCAGTTCCGCGAAGATGCGGGCAATATCGCGCACGGGCTGGAAGAAGCTGACGGTGTAGTTGATGAACATGGTCAGCGTACCGACGGTCATAGCGACGCCGAAAACGTGCGTGCCGCCGATGACGCTGTTGCCGCCCTGCCAGAGCGCATACGCCGTCGCCAAAGACCCCAGCGACACAACGATGGGCAGAAAGAGGTTCGACAGCGTCGCCGCGCGGATGGACGCGGAACGCATGGAGGCGGAAACCGTCTCAAATTCCTGGATGTTCAGTTCTTCGCGCACAAGGGTTTTCGTCGTCTTTGCGCCGTTGATGCCCTCATTGAAGCCCGCGGTAATCTGGCTGTTGTTCTTGCGCACCTGACGATACGCCGCGAGAATCGCCTTCTGGAACTTCCAGCTGATGACGGCCAGCGGCGGCAGCACCAGCATGACAATCAGCCCCAGCCGCCAGTTGATGGTCAGCATCCGCACGGCGCAGGCAACCAGATACACCGCGCCCCAGCACAAGTCCACCAGCGACCAGCCGATGGTGTCCGCAAGGCGCTGCGTGTCGTTGGTCAGGCGGGACATGAGGTATCCTACGGGCATCCGGTCGTAGTAGGAGAAGGGCAGTTCCTGCAGTTTCTGGAAACCGAGCTTGCGAATCAGGTAGCACGTTCCGGTTTCGACAATGCCGCACTGCCGCAGAAAGCCGAAAATCGTCGCCACTTGCACCGCCGTCAGCAGCGCATACGCTACGACGAACCCAACCAGCCCGGCCGTGCTGTGGTTAGCAATGAACACGTCAATCGCGTAGGCATTCATGTTCGGCATAATCACGTCGATGATTGCAGAAACCGCCATGAAAAGCACAACCGCAATCAGGTTCTTGTGGTACGGCTTTGCAACCTTGATGAGCTTGCGCCACAGGGAGAGATCAAATCGTTTGGTATAATCCTGTTCCTGAAAGGACTGCATATCAGTTCACCCCTTCCGCTGCCTTGGCCTGCGTCAGTTCTTCCTCCAAGGCGTTCTGGATGCTGTTGATGCGCTGGTACAGGCCCGGCTGGCTGCACAGCTCAGCGTGCGTGCCCTGCTGCGTAATCTGCCCGTTTTCCAGCACGAGGATGAGGTCAGCCTGCGAGAGCGTCGTCACGCGGTGGCTGATGATGAGGGTGGTCACGTCCTTCTGCTCGTGTCGGAGGGCAGCGCGAATCTGCGCGTCCGTCTCGGTATCCACAGCGGAAAGGGAGTCGTCGAAGATGAGGATGTTGTTGTCCTTAAGCAGCGTGCGCGCGATGGCGATTCGCTGCTTCTGTCCGCCGGAGAGCGTCACGCCGCGTTCGCCCACGACCGTCTCCCAGCCCTTATCCGCCTTGGCGATAAAGCCGGATGCGCTGGCGATATCCGCCGCGTGCTCAATGCGTTCCGCCTCCTGTTCCGGCGCGGTGATGCCCACGTTCTCCCGGATGGACTTGGAGTACAGGAACGGCTCTTGCAGAATCAAGCCGACGTGTGCGCGCAGATATTTGCGGTCAATCTGCTGAATATCCACGCCGCCGATGGTGATTTTGCCGCTCGTGGGCGTATACAGCCGCTGCAGCAGGTACATCATGGTGGATTTGCCGCTGCCCGTGCCGCCCAGCACTGCCGCCGTCTTGCCCGCGGGGATGGTGAAGGACACGTCGCGCAGCACCGGCACGTTGTCATCCGGATAAGCGAAGGACACATGGTCAAACACAATGTCGCCGTGCAGGTCGGGCTTCAGGGCGTTCGGCTCATCCGGCTCAGCTTCCTCGTGCAGAATCGCCTGCACGCGCTTCATGGACACCATCGCCTTGCCCGCGTCGGACAGGGTACGGCCCAGCTGACGAATCGGGAAGAGCAGCATCCCCAGCGTGGAGGTGAAAACAATTAGCGTACCGACGGTAATCCAGCCGTTGCAGGCGTAGATGATGCAGACCACCAGCGTCAGCAGCGTCTGCGTCATGCTGATGGCGTCGCCGCCGCCCCAGTAGATGGCGAGCAGTTCATTCAGGCGGAGGTTCTTCTTGCGCAAATCGTTGTTCACGCGGTCAAACTTCTCCACCTCGCGCTCCTGCTGTCCGAAGGCGCGCACGACGCGGACGCCGGAAAGGTTCTCCTGCAAAACGGCGTTCAGCACACCGTCCGCTTCGTCCGCCACCTCAAAGGACTTATGCACCATTTTGAAGAACCACGTCGCGAAGCAGAACAAAGGCGGCACAAGAATCAGGCTGTAGAGCGTAATCGGCACGGAGCGCGGCAGCAGGATGCTCATGGCGATAACGACCATCAGCACCGTGTTGACGACTTCCATCACCTGAACCGCCAGAAAGCGGCGAATCGTATCCACGTCAGACGTGCAGCGCTGAATCAGCTCGCCCGCCTGCGCTTTAACGTGGTACGCAAACGGCAGGTGCTGCAAGTGGCGATAGAGGTCATTGCGCATTTTGCGGGCGATATTTTCACTCGCAATTGCGGAGGAACGACCTTTTATGAACGTGAACACGCCGTTGACGACGTTCATCAGGATGAGCGCCAGCGCGGGAATCCACAGATTTTGACGGAGGAAATCGCGTCCGCCGAGGGCGTTAATCGGGTTCATGAGGAAATCCGGCATTGTGAACGGTTCGCTGCCCAGTATGCTGTCCACGATTTCGGAGAGCAGCAGCGGCGTTAAAAAGCCGATGATGACCATCATAATGGTCGCAATGAGTGCCCAGAGGAAATGCGTCCAGTTCTGCCCGATGAGGGAGAGCATTGCGCCGAACGGGGTCTGTTTCTTCTTTGGTTTCGTTGTGGTGCGCTGCGTAGGAAATCACTCCTTTCAAGAGAGACAAAGTGGTTGATGACTCATAACTGCCCATTGTATGCTTTTTTCGAAAAGGGTACGAAAAAAGCACCATCCGTCTGAATGCAAACGGCTGGTGCTGCACACAAAACGCATGGTAACAGGAAAAGAGCGTGGAATTTTCCTATTACGGGCGCATATGGGCAGAAAGAGCCGTCGCAGTCAGTCCATTGGCACGGGATACAAGGGTTAGAATCATCATGGTCATTGCGAGGGCCTCCTTTCTGCATAATTTTGATTTTGTTGTGCTTCTCGCAAGCACGCAAGAAACAGTGTAGTCGAAAGTCAAGGTTTTGTCAAGGGGCAAATGGCGTTTTTTTCAAATATTCATCCCATCTTGCGCAGGATTCCCGTTTTCCCAGTCCCAAACCGCCTTTTCAATCAAGTCGGCAGCATTGGCGCAGCCGTGTTCATTGCGCAGGGCCTCCCCGATGCACGCCGCGTTGCGCGTGTATTCCGGGTTGCTGATGAGTGCGCGCAGCCCCTCCGCCAGATTCTCTGCCGTCAGCTTATCGCGCGGAATCGCTTTCGGCCCGCACCCGGCAGCGTACACCCGCTCCGCCCAGAACGGCTGATCGCCCCCAAACGGCACAACGAGCGTCGGCAGTGCATGGCGCAGGCTGGTTGCGGTCGTCCCCGCGCCGCCGTGATGCACCGCCCCTGCCATATGCGGGAACAGCCAGTCATGCGGCACACTTTTCACATAGAAGATGTTCGCATCTTTTGTCTTTGCTTCCTGCTGACCCCAGCCAAGTGCCACCACCGCCCGCACGCCGGACAATTTCACCGCCTGCCGGATGATTTCCGCCAGTTCACCCATGTCGCCCGACACCATCGACCCAAAGCCGATGTACACCGGCTCGTCGCCCGCGCGCAGGAACTCCGCCAGCGCCGGGTCAGGCGTGTAGTCCACCGGGCGCTCATCCCACCAGAAACCGGACATGTGGATGTTGTCCGCCCAATCCTCCGGGCGCGGCACGAGCGTCGGGCTCATGGCGTAAATCACGGGCACTTGCTTGCCCTTCACGTCATAATCCGGGCGCAAGCGAACGCGGCGCTTTGCCATGTCGTTCTCCTTGCGCCAATCCGAGAGGTAGCGGTGCTCCAGCGCCGAAATCAGCAGATACCCGATGCGGTAGCTCAGCACATTCCACCACTTGCCGAGCTTGCGGAACGGCGCGGATGAAATTGGCATATCCTTGCACGGATCCATCGGGAAATACTGCGTTTGGATACACGGAATATCGTACTTCTCCGCAATCGAATAGAACATCGTCCCGAAGAACGTGCAGACGATGGCTTCCGCGCCCTCCGCGCAGTGCAGCAAATCATCCAGCAGCATCGGCGCAATATCGCGGATACCCTTCTCAAACTCCTTCAAGTACCGCACGCCCACCGCGTCCGGCTGGAGCAGCCGCCCCATCATATCCACCACATCGCCAGAAATGGGATAGAAGGACATTCCCGCTTCCTCAATCATGCCCTGAAACGGCGCAAACGCCGCAATCGTCACCTCATGCCCCCGCTCGTGAAGCTCCCGTCCCAGCAGCATGTACGGCCGCACGTCGCCCGTCGAGCCGAGCGTTATCATTGTGATTTTCATCATTACCTCCAATGATTTCGTGATAAGTTAAAGGTATACAAACTAAAAAACTAACAATAAAATTCAAGTATGGAGGTGTGCGCTGCGAAGGGGTCAAGGGGGCGACCGCAGACTTCGTCTGTTTCCATTGCCCCCTTGTCGCCTCCGCAGAGGCGAAACCCCTGCAACAATAAAATTCAAGTATGTAGAAGAAACCAAAAGCGCCATCAAGCGCGCTTGCTTCCCGTCGCGCATGGGTCGTGCCACCCCGCGGGTACTTTCACCCGGAAGCCCTCGAATGCACTTTCCGCATCCGCCTTCACCACGCAGTGCGGCGTATACACATGCCGCATCCCCTCCTGCATCCGTGCCATGCACCACTGCGCCAAGTCAACTGCCAACGATTCACCCTCCGCCAGCGGCACAAATGCATTCCGCCGCACCAAAAAGCACATCGGCGAAACCGCCGTGACATTGTAGCTGGTTCGGTTCATGCCGTGCCATCCACCCGCTGAGACTGGCAAGCCGCGATTCCGCGACCGCACTGTGCCGTCCGGCAGAATGTCGTATCCGGCATGAAGCACCCGATTGCGTGCATCCGCCACCAGCGGCATCACCGCGCACACATCCGGACGCTGGGCGTACATCATCATCTCCCGCAGACCGTCCGCATCAGGTGCCGCCGTGTCCCCCCACAGGAACAGCAGCATGTCCGCCGACGCATCCGCCGCCAAGCGGTTCACATCCGCAGCGGACGCATCCCGCGCAAGCCGCAATGCCGCGACGGTAAAATCCCCCACGTCATACCGCAGCCGCAGCACACCGTCCTCCACCCGGCACGTTCCCGGAAACCCGGTGCGGCGCATACTTTCCTCCACCGCCCGCGCCGCCGCGTCCAGGCAGACTGCCAATTTCGTGTGGCTCATCGACCCCCGCAGCGTCCGCCAGTGGTACAGCACGCGTGGAATGTGGATGACGCCGTCCGCCCGCTCGCACGCGCGGAGCATCAAATCGTGATCCTGCGACCCGTCGAATGCCGGTCGTAATCCGCCGATGGCATCCAGCAGCGTCCGCCGAATCACCGACAAATGGCAGATATAGTTGCCGGAACGCAGATTGTCCGGACAGAAATCCGGCTTGCGGTGCGCATCAACATGAATCGCGCCGTGGGCGGTCAGCTTATCCTCATCGGTGTAGAGCACGTCGGGGTGGTGCGCGTCGATGGCTTCCGCAATCCGCCAGAGCGCATCCGGCGCAAGCACATCGTCGTGGTCGCACAGGGCGATATACTCCCCCGTCGCCATTTTAATCGCGCGGTTCGTGTTGCCGGATATGCCCGCGTTTTCCGCCCCAAACGCGATGTGGAATCGGCTGTCCCGCGCGGCGATTGCTTCCAGCGCCTTTCGCGTCTCGGCGGACGTGCTGCCGCCATCGTACAGGCAGGCTTCCCACGCGCCGTGCGTCTGAGCAAGCAGCGAATCCGCCAGCGCGCGGAGGAATTTCGGGCGCGTGTTGAACACGGGGACGACGACGCTGATGCGCACATCCGGGAAGGGGTGCGCGCGCTGTATCGCCAGTTCGCGCTTGGCTGCTTTCTCCCGCCGGAATCGCCATTCGTCCCGCAGCAGCACCCGTGCCGCCAGCATTTCGCCCGCGCGGTGCAGCGTGTACCCCGCGCCATGCATCCGCACATACGCCCGAACCCGTTTCGCCCACTGCACGCGCGTCCCTCCCGCCGACTTTCCTGCCCTCATCATACCATGCGCCGTGGGTTTTGTAAAGCACCGGGCGATTTTCTGCCAATTCGGCACATTTTTCGCAAAACCGCTTGACAAACGCCCGAAAAAGTGCTAAACTAAATCTCGTTCCGGCAATCCCGGACGAACCGCATAGGGGCATGGTGTAATGGTAACACGTGGGTCTCCAAAACCTTTGTTGAGGGTTCGAGTCCTTCTGCCCCTGCCAAAAACGAGCCAGTTTCGTGAGAAGCTGGCTCGTTTTTTAATTTCTAATCTTTTAATAAGTTCTGCATTAATAAAAATTCCCCCGATATGTCACGAGGGAAATCGAACTATTTCAACAATGTGAATATCAGTTAAGGCACCACCGCACAATTCGGCGGCGCGTCTGGCGATGTCTTTTCCGCCATCTGCATCATGCAAATTTCTCGATTTACCGCCAGTAAACCTTCGAAATTTGCATTTGCATCTGACGAAAAATCCATTCGCCAGCCGACCACCTCATTTATGCGGTGTTACCTTAATCTTGACTGGAACAACACGTTACAACAACAAATAAGTTATTCCGCCAAGTACATATGCGATAACGTCATAGACATCACTAACTCCTTGATGCAAGAAGAAAGGCGCAACGTACTCCCAGAATATTCCGCATATTAGCGTTATTGTGACTGCCATCGAAACCGTATCCACTCGATAATGACGATATTTGCTATGCTCTAAAATCAAATTGATATACGCGATTATGAAAATTCCTCCTAAAAAATCATTAAAATGACATTTTAAGATGTACGATATTGCGGGTATAACAACGACATTTTTCAAGTAAAAACGATTCAGTGCATATAGGAATAGGACGCAAACAATTTTACTGATATCACCCATCCTTTTGAATTTATTCATTAAGCGAATGATAGTATGAGCACTGCCACGATGATTGCGCCAACAACGCCCAAGAACCCCATGCCACCATTGTTCGGATTAGACATTATTTTCCCTCCTTGTCATTGTTTTCAATAGTCTTTCCGTTAAAAAACAGTAATTTCATTCTGCTCTTTATCGTCATATTCCACCATTTATCTTGTTTTCTGTGTTTCTTCCCCCCAATGCAGTTTTACTCACAAATACATATTTTATAGTACAGTCCACCGCCTCCTTATAATATACTGCTTTTATTTTACCCCTCTCCTGAAAAAGTCAAGTGTTTTCTTGAAGAATTATATATTTCTGACATTTCTGACAAAAGCATGGCAAATTGTTGTGTATCTTCACAACGACTTTCGTGTCGGCGTGTAACCACATTTCAGAAAATCGTTTTTTTCTGCCTCAACCCCCTCCAAATTTCAAATTCGCACAGAAAACGCGCCCGCCGACCTTCCGACGAGCGCGTTTATACTATTGGGGGCTCTACTCCCGAATTCAGTGCACGACTTGCTGGACACCACAGTTATCACATTTACACAAATGAGGCGGTCAGCCGCCGAGTTGTGCGGTATTGCTTTAAATTACTTCTTATTCTTCTGCTCCACCATCGCCTTGACCTTCAGCGGCAGACCGAGCAGGTTGATGAAGCCCGCGGAATCCTTGTGGCTGTACAGGTCGTGGCTGTCGCCGAAGGTGGCGATTTCCTCCATGTACAGGCTGTTCGGCGACTTCACGCCCGCGTTGATACAGTTGCCCTTGTACAGTTTCAGCTTCACCGTGCCGTTGACCGCCTGCTGCGTGCTGTCCACAAACGCGGAGAGCGCCTCGCGCAGGGGCGTGTACCACATGCCGTCGTACACCAGCTCCGCGAACTTGCTCGCGACCAGCTCCTTGTAGTGGCTGGTGGCACGGTCAAGCGTGATGGATTCGAGGATGCCGTGCGCGGCGTAGAGCATCGTTCCGCCGGGGGTTTCGTACACGCCGCGGGACTTCATGCCCACCAGACGGTTCTCCACCAAATCCGCGCAGCCGACGCCGTTGCGACCCGCGATTTCGTTCGCCTTCGTCAGCAAATCCACCGCGTCCAGCTTTTCGCCGTTGATGGCGACCGGCACGCCCTTCTCGAAGTCCACCGTGACGTATTCGGGCTGATCAGGCGCCTTTTCGGGCGTGACCATCGTCAGCAGCAGGTCTTCCGGCGGCTCGTTCCACGGATCTTCCAAATCCGCGCCCTCGTGGCTGATGTGCCAGATGTTGCGATCCATCGAATACGGGCGATCCTTCTTGACCGGGACGGGGATGCCGCGCTTTTCGGCGTAGTCAATTTCCTCCTCGCGGGTCTTGATGTCCCAGATGCGCCACGGTGCGATAATCTGCATATTCGGGTCGAACGCCTTGATGGTCAGCTCGAAGCGGACTTGGTCGTTGCCCTTGCCGGTGCAGCCGTGGCAGATGGCAGTGCAGTTCTCCTTGTGAGCGATTTCGACGAGGCGCTTGGCAATCAGCGGCCGTGCGAAGGACGTGCCCAGCAGATACTTGCCCTCGTAGACCGCGCCCGCCTTGAGCGTCGGCCAAATGAAGTCCTCGACGAACTCCTTGCGCAGGTCTTCGATGTACAGCTTTTCCGCGCCGCACTTTTTCGCCTTCTCGTGGAGGGGCTCCAGCTCTTCGCCCTGCCCGACGTCGCCCGCAACGCAGACCACGTCGCAGTCATAATTTTCCTTCAGCCACGGCACGATAATCGAGGTATCCAGACCACCGGAATAAGCCAGCAATACGCGCATCTTCGCCATAACAATCGACTCCTTTATCTTCATCCTGATTTTCATCATTTTTGTGTCCGTCTGCCGGACAAGATGGATTATACACCAAGATGAATAAAAATGCAATAGGTCTGCATAAATTTTCTCGGATTTTTTTCGGAGGGATGATGCAGTGCCTGAATTGCTACCTATTTATATGATGATGGCTTATGCCGCGCGAACTTCCTCCGCCTGATTGCGGCGCGGGGACGTTGCTCCGACGCTCCCCAAATAGCGAATCCGCGTTCTTGCCCTCTTCGTCCATCTATCCGCCGTTCCATTCATCTTGTCCCGAAAACGTATTAAATTGTGAAAAAAATATCGTTAAAATCGTGTCAGCCACTTGACAAGAGCTTAACAATCTGATACACTGTTCTCGTCACCCCGACAAACACCGACATTCCCCGTTCGCGGGCACATCCCCGCAGGACGGATGAAGCATAAGGAGAGAGTATCATGGCGAAAGAGTATCCGATCGTCGATAGCGTGGAGAGCTTCGAGGCGGCCCTCGCCCGCGTCCGCGCGGCACAGAAGGTCTATGCGACCTACACGCAGGAGCAGGTGGACAAGATTTTCAAGGCAGCTGCCCTCGCCGCGAACAACATGCGCATCCCGCTGGCGAAGATGGCGGTGGAAGAAACCGGCATGGGCGTGGTGGAAGATAAGGTCATCAAGAACCACTACGCCGCTGAATACATCTACAACGCCTACAAGGACACGCAGACCGTCGGCGTGCTGGAGCGCGACGAAGCATTCGGCATGATGAAGGTTGCAGAACCTATCGGCGTTGTCGCGGCGGTCATCCCGACCACCAACCCCACGTCTACCGCCATTTTCAAGACGCTGATTTGCCTCAAGACCCGCAACGGCATCATCATCTCTCCCCATCCGCGCGCGAAGAAGTCCACCATCGCCGCCGCGAAGGTTGTGCTGGAAGCCGCTGTGGCTGCCGGCGCGCCCGAAGACATCATCTCGTGGGTCGATGTTCCCTCGCTGGAGCTGACCAACATGGCGATGAAGGAAGCCGACATCATCCTCGCCACCGGCGGCCCCGGCATGGTCAAGGCGGCGTACTCCTCCGGCAAGCCTGCGCTGGGCGTCGGCGCTGGCAACACGCCCGCGATTATCGACGAATCCGCTGACGTGAAGGTGGCCGTCAACTCCATCCTGCACTCCAAGACGTTCGACAACGGCATGATCTGCGCGTCCGAGCAGTCCACCATCGTACTGGACAGCATCTACGACGCGGTGAAGGCGGAGTTCGCCAAGCGCGGCGCGTACTTCCTCGAAGGCGAAGAGCTGGACAAGGTGCGCAAGACCATCATTATCAACGGCGCGCTGAATGCCAAGATTGTCGGTCAGAAGGCGCACACCATCGCCAAGCTCGCGGGCGTGGACGTGCCGGAAACCGCCAAGGTGCTGATTGGTGAAGTCGAATCCGTGGATATTTCCGAAGAGTTCGCGCATGAGAAGCTCTCTCCCGTGCTGGCGATGTACCGCGCCAAGGACATCGACGATGCGTTTGACAAGGCGGAACACCTGATTGCTGACGGCGGCTACGGCCACACCTCTTCTATCTACCTGAACGCCGTCACCCGCAAGGATTTGATTGACCGCTTCGCCGCGCGCATGAAGACCTGCCGTATCCTCGTCAACACGCCTTCCTCTCAGGGCGGCATCGGCGACCTGTACAACTTCATGCTGCGTCCGTCGCTGACGCTGGGCTGCGGTTCGTGGGGCGGCAACTCCGTCTCTGAGAACGTCGGCGTCAAGCACCTGCTGAATGTCAAGACTGTTGCCATCCGGAGGGAGAATATGCTGTGGTTCCGTGCGCCTGAAAAGGTCTACCTCAAGAAGGGCTGCCTGCCTGTCGCCCTGAATGAACTCAAGGCAGTTATGGGCAAGAAGCGCTGCTTCATCGTCACCGACGCGTTCCTGTTTAAATCCGGCTTCACCAAGGCGATTACCGACAAGCTGGATGAGCTGGGCATCGTCCACACCACGTTCTACGATGTTGCGCCCGACCCGTCCCTCGCCTGCGCAAAGGAAGGTGCCAAGGCGATGACCTCCTTCCAGCCGGACTGCATTATCGCCATCGGCGGCGGTTCCGCAATGGACGCCGGCAAGATTATGTGGGTCATGTACGAGCATCCGGAAGTGGACTTCCTCGACATGGCAATGCGCTTCATGGATATCCGCAAGCGCGTGTACACCTTCCCGAAGATGGGCGAAAAGGCATACTTCATCGCCATCCCGACCTCTGCTGGCACGGGCTCCGAAGTCACCCCGTTCGCCGTCATTACCGATCAGGACAGCGGCGTGAAGTACCCGCTGGCGGACTACGAGCTGCTGCCGAAGATGGCGATTGTGGACGCTGACATGATGATGTCCGCGCCGAAGGGCTTGACCTCCGCCTCCGGTATCGACGCGCTGACCCACGCGCTGGAAGCCTACGCCTCCATGCTGGCGACAGACTTCACCGACGGTCTGGCGAAGCAGGCGGCTCAGCTGATTTTCGAGTATCTGCCCGCGTGCTACGACAACGGTCAGAACGAGCCGGTTGCCCGCGAAAAGATGGGCAACGCAGCCACGATGGCTGGCATGGCGTTCGCGAACGCGTTCCTCGGCGTCTGCCACTCCATGGCGCACAAGCTGGGCGCGTTCCATCACCTGCCGCACGGCATCGCCAACGCGCTGCTGATTGAGCTGGTCATCCGCTACAACAGCGCCGAAGTTCCCACGAAGATGGGCACCTTCCCGCAGTACGCCTATCCGCACACGAAGCGTCGCTACGCTGAATTCGGCGAATTCCTCGGCTTCAAGGGCGCGAATGACGACGAGACGGTGGAGAACCTGATTCGCAACATCCATGCCCTGAAGGAGCGCGTCGGCATCAAGAACACGATTCGCGACTACGGCGTGGACGAGGAGAAGTTCCTCGCGACGCTGGACGAAATGTCCGAGCAGGCGTTCGACGACCAGTGCACCGGCGCGAACCCTCGCTACCCGCTCATCAGCGAAATCAAGGAAATGTATCTGAAGGCGTACTACGGCGAGTAATACGCCATTCTCCCCGGCTTGGCAGGAATGCTTCTGCTGGGCCGGGCATTTTTGAGCACAAAAAATTTTGTCCGCTTGCAGGAATGTCGCATTTGGGCGGCGAATAGATATTTAGGACAAATATTGACTTTTGCGTTCTCCACTGCCGCTTTACCAACCAACAAGCGCAGGAGGGGGGCGAAGCAGTCCAGAGGGCGACCGCAGACTTCGTCTGTTTCCATTGCCCTCTGGTCGCGTCCGCAGACGCGAATCCTCGCATAAACACGCGGACGTTGTGTGATAGCGTCACCAACTCAATCGCGAAAAGGGAGTCCAGAGGGTCACAGACCCTTTGGCAGGTCAAGGGCAGCGCCCTTGCGCCTCTCCCCCCAATAAACATGAACCATATAGAAGGAGGTTTCCCTATGGATTTGACGCATGTGATTGCCGAGCGGGAGAATAAGAAGATTTACCGCGACGGCGCCAAGGCCATCAAGGTGTTTGCCGAAGGGTACAGCAAGGCGGACATTCTGAACGAAGCGCTGAACACGGCGCGCGTGGAAGAGACGGGCCTGCCGATTCCGAAGCTCCTTGCTGTTGACACGGTGAACGGTCAATGGGCGATTACGACGGAGTTCGTCGAAGGCGACACGCTGGCGGCGCTGATGGCGGCGCATCCGGAAAAGGAAGACGAGTACCTGAACCTGTTTGTTGACATTCAGATGAAGGTTCACGCCTGCACCTGCCCGATGCTCAACAGCCTGACGGAGAAGATGCAGCGCAAGATTTCCGCCACCGACCTCGACGCGACCACCCGCTACGAGCTGCACACCCGCTTGGCGAGTATGCACGTCCACAAGAAGGTCTGCCACGGCGACTTCAACCCGTCCAACATTATCTTGAAGCCCGACGGACAGTGGTACATCCTCGACTGGTCGCACGCCACGCAGGGCAACGCATCCGCTGACGTCGCCCGCACCTACCTGCTCTTCGTCCTGGAAGGCAAGGAAGCGCTGGCGGAGAAGTACCTCTCCCTCTTCTGCAAGAAGAGCGACACCGCCAAGCAGTACGTCCAGCAGTGGATTCCGATCGTCGCCGCGAGCCAGTCCCTCAAGGGCAAGCCCGAAGAGCGCGACCTGCTCATCCGCTGGGCAAGCGTTTGCGAATACGAATAATCATCAAAGGGACTGACTTCGGTCAGTCCCTTTTTTCGTGGGGATGGGAGATGCCCCATGTAACCATTTCCCCGCATTTGTTGAAATCTGCCACATTTGCAATTTGCCCTATGTAACCCACTTTTCATCCACTTTTTTTCGTGGTATCATTATTATAAGAAGGGGGAATTTGCCCTTTTCAAACTTATCTGCCGCGATTGCTTGTCAACCGCCTCCACAATCAGCATGAATGAATTATACACGGCAAATATTGCTCTCAGCGTCTTCGCCATGGCGATTATGCTCTTCTCCCTGCGCGGCGACATCAGCCAATCCAAGATCCGAAACCTGCTCTGCGGCGGCCTGTACGCCACCATCGCCATTTGCGCGCTGTGTGAGTGGTCGGGCGTGCAGATGGATGGCACGCCGCCCGCGCTGATTCCGCTGCATATCGCCGTCAAGACCATCGAACTTTCGCTTGCGCCGCTAATCGGGCTGTTCGCGGGCTGCGTCATCCATCCCTGCCCGCGGAAAGTGGTGCATAGGCTGCTGTGCCTTGCGGGCTTCCACGCGCTGCTGGTGCTGCTCTCGGCGTTCACAGGGCTGATATTCTATGTCGATGGGCAGAATTTCTATCACCACGGGTTGCTCTACGTGCTCTACATGCTCGCCTACGGGGGCAGCATGGTGTTCTTCCTCGTGCAGATTTGGTTCGCCTGCCGCGCCTACCAGTACACTGGCGGCACACAGCTGATGCTCGCGACGCTGTTCGTGCTGTTAGGGCTGATGGTGCAGCTGTTCCTGCCGATGGTCAAAATCGACTGGATTACCATCAGCTGCGGTGCGCTGATGATGTCGAAATTCTCCAGCGACATGGTACTGCAAACCGACGGGCTGACGCAGCTGGTCAACCGTTTGGGCTACGAGCATTATCTGGCGCGCCTGCACATTCCTGCCACCATCCTGATGTTCGACGTTGACCGCTTCAAGGACGTCAACGACTGCCATGGGCACTTGATGGGCGACGCCTGCCTGCGGACGATTGCCGGCTGCATCCGCCGCGCGTACGGGAATTACGGGACGTGCTTCCGCATCGGCGGCGACGAGTTCTGCGTGATACTGACGCGGCGGAACGCGCAATACAACACCATGACGGAGATTTTCCAGCACCTGATGGATGCGGCGCGGGCAGAGAATCCGGTTCTGCCGATGGTATCGGTGGGCTGTTCGCATTTTAATCCGTCAACGGATGATTTGGCGGATTCCTTGGCGCGGGCGGACGCGCGGATGTATCAAAATAAGGAAGCGCATAGATAAACACAGCCGCGACGAGCATATTCACTCGTCGCGGCTGATTTTTATTCACCTGTATCCACCGCAGTCTTGGCAGTAGCGCGCTTCCTTCGGGTTGTCTAAGCCGCAATACTTGCATGTCCAGTAGTCTGCTAACGGCGTCATTTCCGAAAGCGATTTCATTGTGCTGTTACTGTTACTGTTACTGTTACTGTTACTGTTACTGCTATTTCGCGGCAGATAGTTGTCGTTTTTATCTTTTGCAAGTTTTTTCTCTATATTTTCTAATGTTGCACGCAGTTCCAAATCAGGCAAAGCAGCAATGAGGGTGTAGCCGACGATGCCAAAGATGATGCACACGGCAATCCAGTTCCCTTTGCTGTACCCTTTCTGCTCAGCAATGCCGCCCGCATACATTGCAAATGCAACGTTGATTGCAATTGCAACCAAAACAATCAGAAAATACGCAAAATCCATGTTTCTCAACCTCCTTGTGTGTATCATATCCGTTTTTTTCTATTTGTCAAGCATTTTCCTCAATTTTCACATATTTTTTCTGCAACGAAAAATCCGAATACAAAAAACACGCATTCCACATTCGGAGTGCGTGCTTTTGTTGATATTACCGATTCACATACGCGTCGATTTCATTCCGGCTGGAGATTTGCAGCTTCTCAAAGATGCTCTCCATGTACGACTTCACCGTGTTGACGGAAACGCCCATCAGCGCGGCGATTTCCTTGTTGCTGCGTCCCTTCGCGGCAAGCATGGCAATCGAAAACTCGTAGGGTGTGAGCGCGTCGGTCACCTGCAGCGTCGACACGGGGTTGTGAATTTTCATCCACCCGCGGCTGAAGCGGTAGACCGACTGCACAATCTTGTTGTACGTTTCCAGCTCCTGCTTGCGCAGCGCGCGCTCCACCTGCCCCTGCAAAATGCCGTGATGCTCCACAAACGGGTGGATGTACCCCTCGCGGCTGGCGATGCTCCACGCGGCATCGAACTTCTGCTCCGCGCGTTCATCCTGCTTCAGGCTCATGCAAATCATGCACAGGACGATGTTGAGGTAGATGCTGTCAATGGGGTAGCGCGTGCCCGCCATCAGCAGGGCGGATTCGGCAATGCCCATCGCGTGTTCGTATTCGCGCCGGATGTAGAGCGCGTGGGCGATGGCGTACATGGCAAAATACTGCATTCCGGGCGGAAGAATACCGATAGCGGGGCGGATAGGGGTCAAGTCGAGCTTCTCGGAGTGGAAGAACACGCTGATGAGCGCGTCGGTGATGCTGCTGTACAGCCGCCACGAATCGTCGTTTGCGCGCTGCCCGTCCCGCTGAATCATTTCGAGATTCCGGCGGCACTTGGCGGCATCCCCCGTCTGCAGCATCGCCATCGTGTTGGTAATCAGCGCGGACAGGCGGATTTCGGGGCACTTGCTCGTCAGGTATTTCTCGCTGATTTCGCGGGCTTCCTCGTGCTCATCGCGGAAATAGTGGTGCAGGGCGCGGGCGATGTCGCGTTCCTCCTCGTCGTTCATGGTCAGCAGGAGATTCTGGAAGCCGTTGTCGCACGGGCGGGAAATCAGCGGCATATAGCACTTTGCCATCCGCGGGGGGATTTTTTCCTGCCCGCGCTGCCCGCTCTTGCGCAAATCCGCCGGATGCGGCGTATTCGCCGGAATCAGCCACCCGCCCGATTTCCGGATTGCCCCCTGAATCCGCCCGGTATTCAGGTAGTAATTCACCATGCGGATGGAAACGCCCCACAGCTCCGCTATTTCCTTTACGCTGAGGTAGTCCAATGCGCAGCCCCTCCTTGTTCTCCTTGTTTACGCTTACGGAATTGGCTCCCAAAGCATGGTCGCCGTTCGATTGCCATACGAGCCCTTGGGCAGCATGTAGGAGCGCGGCGTTCCTTCTACGCCGTCGATTTTCCAGCCTACAAAGGTATAGCCCGGGAGGTAGTAGGACGGGTCTTCTTCCGGTGTCCCGAAATAAACTTGGTTGTTGATGGTGTATTGAACCCAATTATATGCTTTGCCGTGGCTCACGTAGGTAATGGTGTACGTCGCCACACGCCACTCCGCCTTGTAAATGCGGTCGCCGGTTGAGCCTGCGGGGATAATCATCGGCGTTGAAGGGAACTGACCGCTGCCATCGAGGACCCAGCCGGAAAATTCGTAGCCCGGACGGTCGGGAGGGATGGGCAGGGTGACGGAATCCTCCACGGTGTAGCGTATCGAAGCTATGACTGCGCCGCCGTTCGTGACCAGTGTGATGGTGTATCTGATCACCTTCCAGTTTGCGGTATACGCCTTGTTCCCCGTCGAACCCTTCGGAATTTTGACGCTTGTCTGCGGCGTCGTGATGCGCTCGCCCGTCCAGCCGACAAACTCGTAGCCGTTGCGGGTCGGGGTCGGCAGCTCGAACTCCTCATCCGTTATGGTGTAAACCACCTTTTCTTGACCGCTGCCGCCGTCCAAATCCATGGTGATGGTGTACTCCGCCAAACGCCACTCCGCCTTGTAACGGAGGTCGCCGGTTGTGCCATAGTAAATAATGAGCGGCGTGGCAGGGATCATACCGCTGCCATCGAGGGTCCAGCCGACAAATTCGTAGCCCGTACGGAGAAGGTAAGGCAGGGTGAAGGAATCCTCCACGGTGTATTTTATCGGAGACACGACTGGGCCGCCGTTCGTGTCCAGTGTGATGGTGTATTCAATCACCTGCCAGTTTGCGGTATACGCCTTGTTTCCCGTCGAACCCTTCGGAATTATGACGCTTGTCTGCGGCGTCGTGATGCCCTCGCCCGTCCAGCCGACAAACTCGTAGCCGTTGCGGGTCGGGGTCGGCAGCTCGAAATCCTCATCCGTCATGGTGTAAACCACCTTTTCTTGACCGCTGCCGCCGTTCAAATCCATGGTGATGTTGTATTCTGTCAGTTCCCAGTTCTCGATATACTTCTTGTCGCCCGTCGAACCCTTCGGGATGGTCACGTTCGGCTGCGGCGTCGTGATGCCCTCGCCTGTCCAGCCAAGGAATGTGTAGCCCGTGCGGGTCGGGGTCGGCAGCGTTACGGTTTGCTCCACCGTGTAGAAATACACTTGCGACGAGCCCGCATTGCCCCCTTCCAGCAGCGTAATGATGGTGTATTCAATCACCTGCCAATTCGCGGTGTAAGTGCGGTTGCCCGTGCTTCCCTGCGGGATTTCCATGGTCTTCTGCGGTTCGGTGATGCCCTCGCCCGTCCAGCCAAGGAAGATGTAGCCCGTGCGAACCGGGGTCGGCAGCTGGAACGCTTCCGATTCCACCGTGTACTGGATGGGACGGATCGGATCGCCGCCTGCCGTGTCCATCGTGACGGTATAAAGCTTGTCCGCCGTCAGCGTCAAGGTCAGCGGCGCGTAGGGCATGAGGAAGGAAACCGCGTCGTTCCCCTCGCTGATACTCAGGGAAACAGCCGGGTCGCTCTGGAAAACGTGGATGCCGCGATAGCCCGCTGCGGGCGCGATTTGCACCGTCACCTGCTCACCCGCGCGGCACAGCAGGTCGTTGCCCTCCGCCGGCATATCGCTGCCCCAGAGGACGTTCTGCGCGTCGATGGTCACGCGCTGCGTGTCCGCCGTCCACGTCAGCGTAACGATGCGCCTTTCTTCGCGCCCCGTTACGGGCAGGAATGTGTCCGTCTCCTCGCCGCGCAGTCCCGTCAGGTGAATGAGGGCACGCTCGTCCGCGCCGAAGTCGCTGCGCTTGAGCTGCGTCACCCACTCGCCGCGCTCCTTATCGAAGGTGAAGCTCGCCACGGCGCCGCTGCGCAGGGTCAGACTCGGCGTGAAGTACTCAGGCCGTGCGTTGTTGATGCGAACGCGGTAGGTGATGCGCCCGTCCTGCTTGCCATAGCGGTAGACGTACACCGGGAATTCCGCCACCAGCGTGCTGTCATCCGTCAGCGGGAACACAACGTCGCCCTCGCGGGAGAGATAGACATAATTTTCCGCCACGGCAAAGCAGGATTCGCCGCCATTCAGGCGGTAGACCTTGCTCCACGGGTCTGCGCTGCGCATTTCCGGCAGCAGCACATACTGCTCCTGCAAATCCGGATACTTCTCCGCAAACGCCGCCTCGATGCTGTCCATCATGTTGACCGCACCCATCGGGCAGCTGTCGCCCGTGTACTGCACCGTCGTTTCGGTCAGCAGCGCGCCGTCCCAATCCGCCGTTTCCAGCTGCATGTCCTTGGCGCTCTGGTCAACAAGGCGGAAGCGCACGGTCAGGCTGATTTTCTTCTCCACCTTCAGCTCGCTGCCCATATGCAGCTGCTGCCCCGGCACAAGCGCGTTCTTGCCCGGATTCAGCACAATATCGCCCGTCGGCAGCGGGTCATCCGTCAGGTTCACGAGGTTCGTCGCAATCCCGATATTGAGATTCATCGGCTTGTCCACCACGATGGTGGAGCGGACATTGCCCTCGCCGTTCAGCGACACATTCCCCGATGCGCCCAGAATCAGTTCCTGAACATCTGCCGCCGCGCCGATGTTCAGCCGCACGTCCTCGTCCGACAGCACATACAGGCGGTCGATTTTGCCGGACGGCAGATTGGCGTTCAGCCCGCCGAGAACCAGCAGATTGCCGTTCATTTCCGGCGCATTGAACTCTGTGTCGCCCAGATGGTCAAAAATCGCGTCGCCGATGAAGGACTCCGGCGGCTGCGTGTCCTTATTCAACACGGTGATGCCAAACTGCTTGATGTTCTGCTGAAACGCCGGGTCATCCCAGTCCGTATTGTCCCACATGCCAGCGCCGATTTCTTTCGCCAGCCGCTCCATCGCCGAGTCCTTGCCCTGTGGTGTCTGGTTCTTGTTGATGGTGTTCAGTGTGTTCAGCGCACTCATGTTGTTTTCCACAATCATGGCCGCCGATGCTGTACCCGCCCAAATGATGCTGCATAAGAGCAGGAAAATGGTGCTCCATCGTGCGATTCGCTTCATGCTTCTTCCTCCTTGCTGATAGCTTCCGCGGGCTTTTTTCCCATAGAAATCGCCCTTCTGGTTTCAGTATACCATTGACAAGCGCTGTTTGCCACCGCCATTCAATGGATTAATTGGACGTTTCCCTGCCCTTTTCCTGCTGAAAATTCCTGCATTCACGCAGATTTCCCGTCTATTCGCGCATGTTTTCCGCCGAATGTACCTTTCCAAGGCAGGAAATATCGGTTGCCAAGGATGGCAAGTACATCTTTCCAACATGCGAAAAAAAGGCGAACCGGTTTTGAAGCCGATTCGCCCGTGGATTTGTCCAAACCGAGATGGAATTACTTGGCGATGGTGCAGTGCATGAAGTACTTGTAGCCCAGCGGGTTGGAGAAGAAGCCCTGCACGGAGTCGTCGATCATGTAGATGTCGGTGTAGTAGTACAGCGGCACGATGCAGCCGGTATCCATCAGCATATCTTCCGCGATGTGCATCATGGCATAACGGTTCGCGCTGTCGGTGCAGCTCTTGATAGCAGAAATCAGCACGTCATAGGTTTCCGCCCAAGTGCCGTTCTCCACCTTCACGTCGTAGCCGTAGGGGGTCAGGTCGAGGTTGTAGATCTTCAGATCCGCATTCGCGCCCTTGCCGAACTGCACGTCGTTGTTGCCGGAGCCGGTCACCCACATGTCGAGGAAGCAGATCGGGTCGTTGTAGTCGGCAATCCAGCCATTGCGGGCAATGGAGTAGTCGCCGGACTTACGGGTGTTCAGGAAGGTGTTCCATTCCTGGTTGGTCAGGTTCATGGTGATGCCGACCGCAGAAACCGCGCTCTGGAGGTATTCGCCAATCGCCTTGTGGGCTTCGGAGGTGTTGTAGAGGTAGGTCAGGGACGGGAAGTTGGTGAAGACGCCGTTCTCCTCGTCGTAGGTGTAGTACTTCTTCAGGGTCTCAACCGCCTTGTCGAAGTTCGCCATGTAGACGTCTTCGTCGTCGGTCACGTCGTAGTAGCCGGTGATGCCTTCCACATAGCCCGCGTTCTTGTAGAACTCAGAGCCGTCCGCATCGGTCATGCCCATAGGAACGAAGCTGGACGCAGGCACCTGACCCGCCTGACCGATTTCTTCAACGATGTAGTTGCGGTCGAACAGCAGACCAATCGCCTGACGGATTTCTGCGCGCGCCGCTTCCGCTTCTTCGGGGGTCATGTTCGCGAGCACGTCAGCGGGCAGGATTTCTTCGTTGATGTTCCAGCAGACATAGTAGGTACCAATCTGACCGGCAATAACGAATTCCGTCGGATACTGTTCCTTCAGGGAAGCGATTTCAGAGGTAGGAACGTCGTCGATCAGCTGCCAGTCGCCCTTCTGGAAGTTCGCCAGCATGTTGTTCGCGTCGTCGGAGAGGTAGAAGTCCAGCTCGTCCATCGTGACCTTGTCCACCGCATGATAGTAGGGGTTCTTGGTCAGGGTGATCTTGCTGTTGTGTTCCCACGCGGTCATGGTGTACGGGCCATTGCCGATGTAGGTGGAAGGATCGGTCGCCCACGCTTCGTTGGCGACGACGTCCTCACGGACGGGCATGTACGCCGGGAAGGCGAGCAGCTCGTTCCAGTAGGCAACGGGGTTGTTCAGGGTAACGGTCAGGGTCTTGTTGTCCACGGCGGTCACAGCGAGGTTTTCCGCCTTGGGGTCGGAGCCGTCCGCAGTGTAGCCCTTGATGACTTCAAACATGTAGCCATAGTCCGCGCCCAGCTCGGAGGAAGCAGCGCGCTTCCACGCGAACTCGAAGTCCTTCGCGGTCAGATCCTTGCCGTCAGACCACTTCAGGCCATCAACGAGCGTGTAGGTGTACGTCACCGTGCCGTCGTCATTGACCACCGGATCCGGCAGTTCCACCGCGCAGTCCGGCAGGATTTCCAGCTTGCCGTCGTCGGTCTGCGCCCAAGTGGACAGGCCTGCGAACAGGTGAGCGACCATCGTCGCGCCGTCCACAGCGGAGTTCAGCGCCGGGTCAAGCGTATCAGGCTCGGACGCGATGCAGACAGCCATGTACGTCTTGCCGTCTTCGGCGACAGCGCACAGGGTGCAGGTCACCATCATTGCGATGGCGAGCAGGAGAGCAGTCAGCTTCTTCATGAAAAAACCTCCCTTAATATTCTGTGACAGCCTTGCTTTTCGTAGACTGTCTGTATCAAAAATGCGTGTTGACGCATCCTTGAAGCAATTTTTTTGCGCGGATAAACACGCGGGCACACTATGCCAGTGTCACCAACTCAATCGCGAAAAGGGTGTCGAGAGGGTCGAAGACCCTTCGCG
>ERZ1027032.201-NODE-201-length-23025-cov-7.658032_pt1 | contig 23025 bp, 18 predicted proteins | sample MGYA00519445_ERZ1027032 | MGnify/ENA primary metagenome ERZ1027032 (study PRJEB26926, sample SAMN06164888) | human gut metagenome | biome: ENVO:00009003; feature: ENVO:2100002; material: ENVO:00002003 | host: Homo sapiens | place: USA | collected 2012 ... | reverse complement strand
CAGACCGTAAGCCTCCATAAACTCGCGGCGGCAATGCCAACCTCTGTTGAAAGGGACTCCAACCTTCGCCGCATTCAAAGATTCATAGCCAAGTACGCCCTCAACTTTGACCTTGTGGCGCAGATGATATACTCTCTGCTTCCCGTCAAGACAGGGCTGGTGCTGAGCATGGACCGTACAAACTGGAAGTTCGGTGATTTCAACATCAACATCCTCATGCTCGGCGTGGCATACAAGGGGATTGCATTCCCATTGATGTTCAGCCTTCTGCCTAAGAAAGGGAACTCCAATTGGAAGGAACGCAAGGCAATCGTTGAACGATTTGTCCGACTGTTCGGCTCCGAATGCATCGACTCTCTTGTTGCCGACCGGGAGTTTGTCGGCAAGGATTGGATCGGTTGGCTCAACCGCAATCATATACGATATTATATCCGGATCCGGCAGAATTTCTGGCTTGTCAAGCCTTCCACAGGGGAAAGAATCCGTGCATGGTGGCTCTTCAATTCCCTGAAAGTGGGGCAGGAAAGATTTTATTACAAGCTTTTCCTGCACAAAGGTGAGTACGTTTATCTTGCCGGAAGCCGAATCAAGAACTCCGACGGTGTGCCTGAACTTCAGATCCTCATCTGCTTCAACCGCCCGGAAAAGGGTGTAGACACTTATAAAAGGCGATGGGAGATCGAGACCGCATTCCGGGCTATGAAATCCTCCGGATTCAATATCGAAGACACGCATTTGCGCGACACAGAGCGGATTGCAAGACTTCTGGCAATGGTTTGTATTGCTCTTGTATGGGCGTATCTCGTTGGGGAACATAAAGATGAAAACGTAAAGCCTATAAAGACATTGAAACATGGACGTAAAGCCAAATCTTTAGTAAAGTACGGCTTGGAGGAAATCTCCAACGTGCTTTTTCGACCAATTTATGTCCCGAAATTTGATGTATTCAAATTTTTGTCATGTACTTAGGACACACATAAAAAGACTTTCCAGCAAGTCTTCCCAAAAGAATACGCAAACCAAGATGTACGTTCACTCTATGAGGATACAGAAGGTAATATTTGGGTAGGCACTAGTGACGGAGTCTTTCAAATAAATCGGGATTCAAAAATAATTCTTCAACATAAACATGTTCCAGATAACTTAGTACGTACAGTCATCAAAGACAAAAAAGGGCAAATATGGATAGGAAGCTTTGGAGGAGGGATTTTTCTTTATTCTTCAAAGTGGGAATTATTAAAAGAATTCAACACATATCAAAACTTCCCATCCAACACCATCAACCAAATTTTTGAAGACTCAAAAGGATATATATGGGCAGCTACAGGAGAAGGTCTTGTCCAGTTTGATAATAAGTCTCCGTGGGAATATAAGGTTTATCAGCGTAATGAAGGATTAGCAAATACTTTTATTTGGGCCATTGAAGAAGATGAAAACCAGAATATCTGGTTCAGTACCAATCAGGGAATCAGCTGTTTTGTCCGAAATGAAAGAAATATTTATAATTACGATTTCAGAGATAATATTCCAATGGCAAGCTTTACTGGAAGAAGTGTATGTAAAGACAAAAACGGGACTATGTATTTTGGCTCCACTAACGGCCTCTGCTATTTCACCCCCAGCAACATTTTGGAAAAACGACAGTCTCCTAAAGCTACAATCGGAAAAATTACTATTTTTGAACCCCTTGTCTCTGAAAATAGCAATGAAACAGAGATTTCTTTAATCAACAAAGAAAGCGTACAGCTAAAATACTTACAAAACAGTTTCAATATCTCATTCAACATACAAGACTACTCACTGAATGAAAGAATAGAGTATGCCTATATGTTAAAAGGCCTGGAAAACTCCTGGTACACTGTAAAGGATCCTAACAACGTCACTTTCCGCAACCTACCCCCCGGAAAATATGAATTCATGATCAAGACTCGTATCCGAAACCAAGAATGGTCAGACGAAATATCATCCATAGAAATTATCATTGCTCCCCCGCTCTGGCTTTCCTGGTGGGCTAAATTACTCTATGTAATTAGTGGTGTAGGTCTGCTTTTCATCGGGCTATGGGCTTACAAACGTAAATTAAATTTAGAGTATTTATATGAATCCGAAAAGAAAAGTCATGAGCAGGAACAAGAACTGAATGACGAACGTCTGCGGTTTTATACAAATATTACCCATGAGCTACGCACTCCGTTGACACTGATTTTGGGTCCATTGGAAGATTTGGTAAAAAGCAATACGCTTTCCAGCAAAGACCATCATCGGATTTCTGTTATCCATCAGAGTGCCGTACGATTACTGAATCTGATAAACCAGATACTGGATTTCCGAAAAACAGAGACACAAAACAAAAGACTTTGCGTTACAAAAGGAAACCTGACGAACGTAGTCTATGAAGTCGGTCTGAAATATAAGGAATTAAACAGTAAACCAGACATCCAGATTCTGATAGAGGCAGAAGAAGAAAACATGTTCCTGTTTTTCGACAAGGAAATTATCACTATGATTTTGGACAACCTGATTTCCAATGCACTGAAGTATACCGATAAAGGATACATCCGCATCCATACTGAATGGGTTACAGAAAATGGCATACGATATGCTCAGCTCTCTGTGGAAGACACCGGATACGGCATCGGAAAAGAAGCATTGGCCCACATATTTGAACGCTATTATCAGGAAAGCGGAGAGCACCAGGCTTCTGGAACAGGTATCGGGCTGGCCCTGGTAAAAAACTTGGTAAAATTACACGAGGGAGATATTCAAGTAAAAAGTCTGCCCGATGTCGGTACGACATTCTACCTACGGCTGCAGGCTGAGAATACATATCCTCAAGCACTACACGGAGAAGATATGCATACTGAAAAGCAAGATATCAAAGAAGAAGAGTCTACTATAAAACCGGAAGTTATAGAACCGGATAAAAATGCACGTCCTATTATTTTGGTAGTAGAAGACAATGCCGATATACGCGACTACATTGCCGACTCGTTTACGGATTTATATGAGATAAAGACTGCTGCTAACGGAAAAGAAGGATTACAAATAGCCACAGATTGTATTCCGGATATTATTGTCAGCGACATCATGATGCCGGTAATGAATGGTGTCACCATGTGTCAAAAGCTGAAAGCAGACATTCGTACCAGTCACATTCCAGTTATTCTGTTGACAGCAAAAGACAGTATTACCGATAAGGAAGAAGGCTATCAGGCAGGGGCAGACTCCTATCTGACGAAGCCTTTCAGTGCCAGTCTGCTGCAAAGCCGTATCAGCAATTTGCTGACTCAGCGGCGACTTTTATCAGAACGATTTGCCATCCGTCCAGAAAAGCCGGAAAGACAAAGCATGGAGGAAAAAAGGGCCATTATCACGGAATCTATGAACAAACTAGACAAGGAATTCCTGGATAAAATCACCAATACGATTACCGAAGGATTAGCTGCTGCAGAAAATATAGATATTACCGTACTTTCCAATGTGATGTGCATGAGCAGTTCCACACTCTATCGCAAGGTAAAGGCACTTACGGGCATGTCAACCAACGAATATATCCGGAAAATCAAAATGCAGCTGGCTGAAAAGTATCTGTTGGAAGGGAAATATTCTATCTCGGAAATCGCATTCAAGGTAGGAATCAACAGCAACGTATACTTCCGTCAGTGCTTTAAAGAAGAGTTTGGCATGTCTGCTTCCGATTACTTGAAGCAACTGACAGGTAAATCTATTGATGAGAAAGTCGATGAATAATCAGCTATAAAAAAACGTCCTTACGTTTGATTTAAAGCACAAGTACATTTGAATCAAAACGCAAGGACGTTTTACTTCAAACACAAGGACATTTAAAACCAAACGCTTAGACGTTTTAATCCGAACGCCTAAGCGTTTTTTCATGCTCATAAACCACATAAAAAAAGCGGCCGCTTTCACGAGGAAAACAGCCGCTTTCAAACATTATATCAGATTTCTATTTTTATTCTGCTTCACCAGCCTGTTTCGGCATCTTATGACCCATTGTCAGGTAAGCTACCGGAGCAGCTACGAACAATGAAGACAATGTACCGATTACTACACCCAGAATCATAGCGAATGCGAAGCTGCGGATGCTGTCACCACCAAGGATGAAGATACTCAGCAACACAATCAATGTACTCAAAGAAGTGTTGATGGTACGAGCCAGAGTCGTGTTCAACGAATCATTGAACAGCTGCGTACGGTCGCGTTTCGGATACAAACCGATGAACTCACGTACACGGTCGAAGATTACCACCTTATCGTTGATAGAGTAACCGATTGCAGTCAAGATAGCACCAATGAATGTCTGGTCGATTTCCAAAGAGAACGGCATCCATCCATAGCACAAAGAGTATGCACCGATAATCAATACGGTATCCACCATCAATGCTACTGTAGCACCGATACTGAAGGCGATGTTGCTGAAACGAATCAAGATATACAGACCGATAGCAATCAAAGCCAATACAACTGACCATACAGCTGAAGTCTTAATATCGTCGGCGATGCTAGGACCTACCTTCTGAGAACTGATGATAGAACCTCCGGCACGATTATCACGGTCGATAAAGATTTCCAGTGTAGTACCTTCACCCAACAAATTACCTTCTTTCAATGCATTGTAAAGGAACTCTTCAATTTCTGCATCGATTGTAGGAGAATCTTCGTTGATACGGTAGTTGGTAGTCACACGGATTGTCTTACCATCTGTACCCAAAGCAATAGCCTGTACGTTTGCATCACCCACTTTCGGCTGCAGCAAGCTACGTACTGTTTCCGGCTGTACAACCTGTTCGAACTGAACTACGAAGTTACGTCCACCGGTGAAGTCGATACTCTGTGCAAGACCACGTACAAAGAATGAAATGATACATACTACGATGATAACTCCCCAGATAGTGAACGAACGTTTCGTAATACCCATGAAGTTATAGTGTACATTCTGCATCAGGTTCTTTGAAATACCTGTAGTGAATGTCAGGTTCAACCACTTGTCTTTGTTCATGAAGTGTTCGTAAACCAGACGAGTCAAGAACACAGCTGAGAAGAATGAGCAGAGGATACCGATAATCAAGGTAGTGGCAAAACCACGGATCGGACCAGTACCGAAGTTAAACAGGATGATACCTGTGATGATAGAAGTCAAGTTAGAGTCGAAGATGGCAGAGAATGCGTTCTTGTAACCTTCAGCCAATGCCTGTTTGGTTCCCTTACCAGCACGGAGCTCTTCTTTCGTACGTTCGTAAATCAATACGTTAGCATCCACAGCCATACCCAGTGACAACACCATACCGGCGATACCAGACATGGTCAATGCAGCCTGGAATGAAGAAAGGATACCCAGTGTGAAGAAGAAGTTGATGAACAACGCACCGTTAGCCACCATACCCGGAATAAATCCGTACATCGCACACATATAAATCATCAGGACAATCAAAGCCACGATGAAAGATACGATACCCTGGTTGATAGATTCCTGCCCCAGAGACGGACCTACGATGTCTTCCTGTACGATACGTGCAGGAGCCGGCATCTTACCAGACTTCAATACGTTAGCCAAGTCTTTTGTAACTTCCGGAGTAAAGTTACCGGTAATCTGTGAGTTACCACCAGTAATTTCAGAGTTTACACGCGGAGCACTGTATACATATCCATCCAATACGATGGCGATTTCCCTACCGATGTTCTTCTTAGTCAAGGCAGCCCAACGACGAGAACCTTCTGTATTCATAGACATGCTTACACAAGGTTTGTTGAACTGGTCGTATTCATCTTTTGCATCAGTTACGACATCACCTTCCAGCGGTGCACGACCGTTACGTTCTGTCGACTTGATAGCATACAATTCGAAGATACGTCCCGTCTTGTCCATATCTGAAGCTTTCACACCCCACATCAGTTTCAAGTCGCGCGGCATTACTTCCTTCACAGCCTTCATGTTCAAGATACGGTTTACGTCAGCAGTATCCTTATAGTCAGCATAACCTACGATACAACCTACACCGCTCTGGTTCAGCTGCAGTACAGCCAGCAACGGATGTTCTTTCTTCAGTTCTTCAATATTTGTGTTAGAAGCAGTAGCAGTTTCACCCTTCAATGCGGCAGCCAGACTGTCTTTTGCAGACACAGCAGAAGCCTCAGCTACAGCAGTTGTATCAGCTTCTACCTTTGCAGAATCAGCAGGAGCATCTGCATTCAGCAGGCCACGTGCGCGGTTATCAGCAGAAGCCAATACCGGAACGATGTCTTTTGCTTCAAATGTTTCCCAGAATTCCAGGTTAGCAGAACCCTGTAAAAGTTTTCTCACACGTTCCGGTTCCTTGATACCCGGCAATTCCACCATGATACGGCCCATTTTGCCTTCCAGTGTCTGGATGTTCGGCTGAGCTACACCAAAACGGTCAATACGTGTACGCAAAACATTGAATGAGTTATCAACAGCAGCACTTACCTCTTCACGTAATACTTTTTCTACTTCAGCGTCAGTACTACGGGTATTTACTTTATCCTTCAACTGCTGAGTTGCAAACAGTTCAGCAAGCTTGCCTTCCGGTGCCAGTTTCTTGTATTCTCTGATAAACAGCGTAATAAAGTCTTCCTGGCTGTTAATTTGCAATTTTGCAGCTTCCGCTACAGCTTTATTGAAAGCTTCATCCGGTTTGTTGTCGGCCAACGCCTTCACTACATCTGGTACAGAAACCTCCAGAATGACGTTCATACCACCTTTCAGGTCCAAACCCAACCCGATTTCCATCTCACGGCATTGTTTCAGCGTGTAAATCCCCAACCACACCTTCTGATTCTGCATGGAATCCAGGTAATGTGCCGAACCTTTCGGGTCCTCAGCCGCCTTGTTCATCTGATAACGTGTAACGAATGAGAACGAAAGATAAAAAGCACACGCAAGGGTCAGTAATACCGCAAAAACCTTTACAAATCCTTTGTTTTGCATGTTACTTTAGTTTATTATATTTACTTTTAAAATTTGATACGTTTATTCAAGGTTGCAAATATAGTTTTTTTTTCATTTATATGCGGAAAGGATTGTAAATATTTAAGGCTTAGAGCCTAAAAAAGGGAGTACAGCTTGCAAAAATGAAGCCATACTCCCTCTTTTAGTTATACTCTGTACAGATTTTTCCTGCTATCCGGACATTTTATTTCAATCCGCGAGTCTTCAGCAACGCATCCAGACTGGGTTCTTCCCCACGGAAGGTTACATACAGTTTCATCGGGTCGTCTGAACCACCTTTTTCCAGAATGTTCTTACGGAAAGAAGTAGCGGTAGCCTGGTCGAACAAGCCATGTTCCTTGAATGCTTCAAAGGCATCTGTATCCAGACGTTCAGCCCAGATATAGCTATAATAACCAGCTGCATAACCACCCATGATGTGGTTGAAGTAAGTAGAACGATAACGAGGCGCAATCTGAGGGATCAGTCCCAATTTGTCCATCAGCTGTTTTTCAAACTGAAGCACATCGAATCCTTCCATCGTAGTCAGACAGTGCATTTCCATATCCAGGATGGCAGCTGCCAACAGTTCTGTAGTCATAAATCCCTGGTTGAACAATGCCTGATTTTCAATCTTGGCAATCAGAGAATCAGGAATAGCCTCACGAGTCTGGTAATGTTTGGCATACATTTTCAGCACTTCAGGTGATACAGCCCAGTGTTCCATAATCTGTGAAGGAAGTTCCACGAAATCCTGAGCTACAGAAGTACCAGATACACCTTTATACTTGCACTGAGTCAGCAATCCGTGCAAAGCATGTCCGAACTCATGATACATGGTGCGTGCTTCATCGATTGTCAGCAAGGAAGGAAGGTCACCAGCCGGTTTGGTAAAGCTGGCCACATTATAAATCAACGGACGAACCCCTTCCTGCTGTTCACGGAAGTTACTCATCCAGGCGCCGCTCCGTTTGCTGGCACGAGGCATGTAGTCGCTATAGAACACGCCCAACAGTGAACCATCTGCATCCTTCACAATATAAGTCTTCACATCCTTATTATATACTGAAATAGAATCACAAGGAGTCAAGGTAATGCCATACAACTTGTTAACTACCGTACACAGTCCATTGTGTACATCTTCCTGACTGAAATAAGGCTTGATAGCATCTTCATTCAAATCATATTTCTCCTGGCGAAGCTTTTCTGCATAATACCACCAGTCCCATGCTTCCAGTTTCTCACCTTTTCCTTCACGGTCCATGATTTTCTGTAACTCAGCTGCTTCCGCTTTGGCATTCTTGATAGAATATTCCCACAAGCCATACAGCAGGTCAAGTGCATTTTTCGGGTTCTTCGCCATGTTGTCAGCCAACTGATACTCTGCGAAATTGTTGAATCCCATCAGCTGTGCCTTTTCCAAACGAAGAGCAAGCACCTTTTTCAGCACTTCCTTGTTGTCATTGGCATTGCCACGGTTACCCAGGCTGGTATATGCCTGATAGATATTCTTTCTCAGTTCACGGTTCTGAGCATACTGGAGCAACGGAGTACGGCTGGATTCCTGCAAAGTAAATACCCACTTACCGTCTTTTCCGTGTGCCTTGGCTTCCTGTGCAGCTCCTGCAATAACTGCATCCGGCAGACCAGCCAAGTCTTCTTTCTTATCTACCACCAACAGATAATCGTTGTTGTCGGCCAACACATGATTACCGAACTCAATGGTCAGTGTAGAAAGCTGTTTGTTGATTTCACGCAGACGTTCCTGCTTCTGTGCATCCAGTCCGGCACCAGAACGAACAAATTCTTTATAATATTTATCCAGCAAATAATGCTGTTCGGTAGTCAACTGAATCTTTCCAGCCTCTTCCTGAGCATGAACAGCAGCCACTCTCTTATACAGCTCCTGATTCAGGAAAATATTATCACTGTGTTCAGACAACATCGGAGCAATCTTTGCTTCCAGCGCCATCATTTCGTCATTGGTATCAGCTTCTGTCAAAGCAAAGAACACACCGCTCACACGAGCCAGAATCTCCCCACTGTTGTCCAATGCCACAATCGTATTTTCAAAACTCGGTTCCTCCGGGTTCTCTACAATGGCTTTGATTTCCCCATTCTGCTGCTCAATACCTTTCAAAAAAGCCGGTTCATAATGTTCCACCTTGATACGGTCAAAGTCAGGTGTTCCATAAGGGGTTTCAAACTCAGACAGGAACGGATTGCCCGTATCTGCCGCCTGCTGACCGCAGGCACATACCATACAACTCATAGCTGCTGCAAAAATTAAATTCTTCATCTTCTATTTATTATCAGGTTATAACTTCTCTACCAAACACCACAACGGATAGTGGTCGGATGCCGAAATGGAATTGTCCACACGGCATTTCAATACTTTAAATCCTTTGTTCACAAACAAATGGTCAATGCGGAAATACAGAAAATTCCGGTTATACGAGAATCCCGGTCCCCAGCCGGCTTCACGATAAGCATCTGTCAATCCTTTTCCGATAGTATGATGTGCATACGAAATAGGAGAATCATTGAAATCACCGCACACCAGCAAATACTTGCCCGACTGCCGAGAGATGACCTGTGCCACCGAATCCGCCTGCGGTCCACGGATGGCCACGGCATCAGCTAATTTATGCAGCAGATACTTGCTGTCCGATTTTACGTTTTGTTCTTCAGGCGATTTCAGCAATCCCTCGTACACTTCCTTATCGTGCGCATCCAGCTTATTCGATTCCAGATGATTGCATATCAACATCAGTGTATCCCCTTTTATGTTTAGCCGAAGCAAAAAGCTGGCATTACTTGCACTTTCATAGGGAATCGGTTCTACCGAAAGAATCGGGAATCGCGACAGACAAGCCATCCCATTTCCGTTAGACGCTTTCAGTAACTTTCTGTAAGGATACATAGGGAAAGCCTTCCTGGTCTCTCGGGCATCCCACTGATACTCCTGCAGACAAACCACGTCTGCATCACTTTCCTGAATATAATGTTGCACGGGACGAGATTCATCTTCCGCATCTCCGTACATATTCATGACGTTGTAGGTCAGAAATTTCAATACCTCCCCGTCCGTAGGTTCTTCTCCTCCTCCAAACGGAGTATACGTCGCGACTGCCCCTCCTCCTGCCAGTAAGAGCAGCAAAGGAAGGCACATAAACTTCCATCCATGAAACAGCCCTACTACTGCAAGAACAATCAAAGCCAACAAGAAAAAGGGAAAAAACAATCCCGCACAAGCCAGCACCGGATGAGCCACCGGCGATAGAAGCGGACTGTAAGCACAGCACAAAAATCCGGTCCCGACAATCAGGTTTCCTAAAATAAAAACTCCTCTAAACGTATGTTTCCAAATACTCATTTCTTACTTGCATCAAATAAGCTTTTCTTCTCGTCATCCGTCAGACTGTTATAGCCCGACTTACGCAGTTTGTCCAGAATCCGGTCAATTTCTGCTTCACGTTCCTTTTTCCGGGCATTGTATTCATAATCCACCTGACGTCCTCCGTAGTGCACCTTCATCTTGGGTTTACGCTTCACCGGACGTCGCAAGCCTGCAAACCAGTCGCACACCAGGTTTATCCATTTCGTGGCATCGTGGCCGCCCTGCAATCCTGCCGCGAACCACCATCCGGCCAGTGCTCCACCCAGATGTGCGATGTGCCCGCCTGCATTGTCAGAAGTCATGAATAGCAAATCAAGCACCACCATGAACAAAGCCACATATTTCAGACGTACCGTACCGATAAACAGAAACTGTACCGGATAATTCGGTTCACGTACACTTACCGCCACCACAATGGCCAACACAGAAGCCGAAGCACCCAGCAAATAGGAAGAATACACGGCATCCTGAAAATAAGGAAACACATTATATGCCAGCATATAAAGCAATCCGCCACAGATACCTCCCAGGAAATAAAGTCCGCGCAAGTGCTTCGACGAGAAAAAAGCTAAAAACAGGCGACCGAACCAGAACAGCCACAGCATATTAAATAAGATGTGCAGCACACCGGCATGCATGAACATGTAAGTAATCAGGGTCCAAGGCCTACGGATAAAAACTTCCGTCCATGCCGGCAGTTCCAGATAGTTCATCCATGGCGAAGAAGGCACATTGAACAAAGTCAGAAAAATCTGCACCAGTGTCACTGCCAGAAACACCGCCACATTCACGTACACCAGACGCAGCACAATATCTCCCTGCTGGAACTTTCTTTTCAAATCAGTAATAAATCCGTCCGCCGCCATTTTTCTTTCTCCAATAAACAATCAGTATCAAGCCGAACAACATACCTCCCAGGTGAGCGAAATGGGCAACTCCGTCGTTGCTTCCCAATCCTAAAAGCAGCTCCAGCACGGCATATCCAATCACAAAATACTTCGCCTTGATGGGCACCGGTATCGGGAATACAAACATCTGACTGTTGGGAAACAACATACCAAATGCTAACAAAATGCCATACACCGCTCCCGAAGCACCTATGGTAGTCAGCTGGTTCAAAAACACATCTAAAGGGATGTCCCCCAGAATCGTAGGAATCAACTCATAATTCGACCATACCGCCAGATACTCCACATACTGCACCAACTCCTGAATCAGACCGGCACCAATACCACAAATCAGGTAATACGTCAGGAAGCGTTTAGGTCCCCACACCTGTTCCAACACCCGTCCGAACATCCATACCGCAAACATATTGAAGAAGATATGCGAGAAATTGGCATGCATGAACATGTAAGTGATAAGCTGCCCCAGGTTAAAATCCGAAGCCAGGAAAAAGTGAAGACCCAGCATATTTTCTATATCCACTCCGTATTTCCGGGCCACAAACATTCCGAAGAAACAGAGCACATTGATAATAAGCAGGTTTTTCGTTACTGTTGGAAGATTATTCATATTGTTAAATCATTGATTCAGTTACAAATGTACAACATAAAATCGGGTTTGAAGGAATATGTATCCTTAAATTTCATTGAACGCACGCACCGAGTCACGCAGCACCAGCAAGCTTTCCGGTCCCATATTGAACAGCAGGTCAATCACACTGAGATTAGGCAGAAAACCCAGCTTCTGGTCAAACACCTGATAATAAGGCTTGGGAAAGAAGGCTTTGTCCGCCTCCCGATAATCCCGTTTGGGATGAATCAGTTCCCGGAAATCATCGGCACATTCCACCTCCGGCATGTATTCCTCGGTAGGTATCAGGCGAGGCTCCATGTCAATCTGCCGGCACACCCACTCACACAGCTCCAGATTAAAGTCGAACAGAAACTCATATTTCTGCTCAAAGAACCGGTGAAACTCATCCGCATAGTAATCAAAGAAAGGACTATGCTTGTAAGCGGCTACAAACGCATTCCAGTGCACATGCCGCCAGTTGCCATGGTCTGAAATACGTACATCCTTCATCACACACTTCAGGTCATCACTCTTTTCCGTCGGAATGGTCAGTGCCAACGGTCCGTCGGCCGATGCAATCACACACCGGTTGCGGTAAGTCTGCTTCATGTAGTGGTCATAACGCTCCACACGTACCGAAGGATAAGCAAAAAGTTTGGTATAATATTCTACGGGAGCCAGATAGGCCGACCCCAAAATCACTTCATTCTTCATTCTTTCTTAGTTTATGTCATTGCACCCGCTGCCAGAAGCGCCCCTTCCGCGAAGAGTACCAGATGCGCCAGGCCTTCCCTATCAGGTGGTCCTCCGGCACGAACCCGAACAAACGGGAATCGCAAATATTCACCGGGTCATTGGAAGCCACCCAGTAATAATCCTTGCCAAACGTATAAGCCTCCACGGGCTTTCCCTTCACATACAACGTATCGTGACGAATCTCTGCAGGCTGGTGTTCATGCGCCACAATCGTATTGCAGAGCAAGGTCACATTCCAGGGATACACCTTCACCGGAACACCTTTTGCCGGAATCACATACGGATGCACTTCCGTACGGTTCTTTTCATCCAGCGGAACCAGCGGAATCCGTCCCTCCAGTTTCTGCGAAATCAAGTAATATTCATATTGGCTGAAACTCCGTATATACCCCCCGTCGGAAGTATATCCGGCCAGCGTATTTCCTTTGATACCCAGCACCGACAGCACAGTCAGCATCAAATCTTCCGAGGATACCGGATAAGCATACAGCGATTTAGCGTCCGGACTGAGCACCTCTCCGCCCACACAGTTCAGGTCGGCATCCAGCATCAGCGTATCTCCCGGCGTACCGATACAGCGGCTGATGAACAGCTCTCTCCACTCTATTCCTTTCTCCACCTGCTGGGGATGAGGGTTATTGAACAAGAGAATATCCCCCTTCTCCGCGCGCGAAGATGCCAGCCGATGATAGCCGAAAAGCGAACAAAAAGGCAAACGCAGCCCGTAGCTCCACTTGTTGACCAGAATCCGTTCTCCCTGATAAAGAGAATTTTCCATCCCGGAAGAAGGAATTACACAAGTCGTCACAAGCAGGGTCCGCACCAGCCATACGGTCAACACCGTCAGGCCGGCCGCTCTCAACCACCACCATCCGGACTTTCCTTTGTTCATAGATTATTTAATGGAATCCACAAACTTAAACAGACGGTTCCAGCGAATCTTTCCGTCAAACCAGCCACGATCCTGGTTCAGCGACAACCAGATAAAAATAGGTTTACCCACAATATGGTCTTCCGGCACAAACCCCCAAAAACGTGAGTCGGCCGAATTATGACGGTTGTCACCCATCATCCAGTAATAATCCATCTTGAAGGTATATTTCGTCGTTTCCTGTCCGTTGATGTAGATTTTTCCGCCTTTCACCTCCAGGCTGTTGCCTTCGTAGTTTTTGATCGGACGTTCATACATCGGCAGGTTATCCAGTGTCAGGTCTATGGCAGCTCCCTTCTTCGGAATCCATATCGGACCGTAGTTATCTACTGTCCAGCCCGTCAGCTTGTTATCCGGATACAGTCCGCCCGCATCATCATCCGGCACGTTTTCAATGGAAGTCACCAAGTCCTTCCGTGCCAGCAAAGCAGCCTTCGCCTTTTCAGTCAACGGCATGTTATACACCGATTCCTCCGTATAATAAGCCATCAAATCCTCCTGGCTGATGCCCAATTCATGACATAAATCCTCCGGCAGCATGCCCTTGGTATGCACGAAATAACGATACTGCACATTATCCGGCTCCTTGTTGGCCTTACCGTCCAGGTAAATAATCCGGTTCTTGATTTCCAGTGTCTGGCCCGGCATACCCACACAACGCTTCACATAATTCTCTCTCCGGTCTACAGGGCGGGTAATCACCTCACCATACAGCTGCGGATTTTCGTCAATATACTTGCGTCCTACCGCGTAATAATAATCATACACATCCCGTTGCTGCTCCAGGTTCAGGCTGGCCAGGTCAATAGGCTGCGAAAGTTGCTTACCGATGGCATAGCTCATGCGATAGATATCTTCTGCCGGATTGCCGGTAGCCACCGTATCCCCTGCCGGGAAGTTGAACACCACGATGTCATTCAGCTGCACCTCTCCCAGTCCGGCCACCCGTTTGTAGTCCCACTTCGGCCATTCCAGGTACGACTTGCAGTTGAACACCGGCAACGTATGCTGCGTCAGCGGCATGTGGAGCGGTGTCTGCGGAATACGGGCACCATAACTCATCTTGCTTACAAACAGATAGTCACCCACCAGTAGCGATTTCTCCAGCGACGAAGAAGGAATCACGTAGTTCTGGAAGAAATACAGATTCACAAAATAGACTGCTACCAGCGCAAACACGATGGCATCCACCCAGCCCATCACCGTCAGCACGGTCTTATTGGTCGATTTCTTCCACCATGTCCAGGGAATCTTTTTGGAAATATATGCGTCAAAGATGAACGGAACCACTACCAGTCCCAGCCAGCTTTTCAACCAAATCAGGAAAATCAGGTAAAGCACCAGCACTATGCCGAACTTTATCCATTGTTTACGCGATGCCTGTATCATACTCAAAACTGGAATAAATCATTCATACCTAAGAAGCCCTGGTGTGCAGCCGTATATTCTGCAGCCAGCACCGCTCCCAATGCAAACCCCTTGCGGTTCTTTGCGTCGTGTGTAATCACGATAGAATCAGCTTCTGATTCATATTTGATGGTATGGATACCCGGCACTTCCCCTTCGCGGATGGCACTCACGGGCAATTCATCCGGTGCACAGTCGGTCGTACCTGTCACCGTACCGTCGGGAGCGGTCAGTGTGCCCATCACCCATTTCTGCTTGCGGTCCAGGTTTTCCAGAATCCCTTCAGCCAGCGTAATAGCCGTACCACTCGGGGCATCCAGCTTGTGCACGTGGTGGGTTTCTACCATTGACACATCGTAGTTCGGGAACTGGTTCATAATCTTTGCCAGATACTTGTTCACCGCCGCAAAGATAGCTACCCCCAAGCTGAAGTTAGACGACCAGAACAGCGTCTTACCTTCCTTCTGGCACAGACGGCGCATCTCTTCGCCATGCTCTCCCATCCATCCGGTGCTGCCCGATACCACTTTCACCCCATTCTTGAACGCCTCCAGACAGTTGCCGTAAGCCACTGAAGGAGCCGTAAATTCAATGGCCACATCGGCCGAACGGAAAGCCTCCGAAGCAAAATCTTCCCGATTATTTATATCAATGATACTCACAATTTCATGACCTCTGGAAAGGGCAATCTTTTCAATTTCCTTTCCCATCTTTCCATATCCAATTAATGCAATTTTCATAATTCTGATGATAATTTTATTCGCAAAGATAGTGTTTTTCAGTATTAATCATTACATTTACCCAACATTTACAGCTCGTTAACATGGAACATCTACTCCAGTTTGTATGGAAACACAAGCTTTTTCCGCTCACTCCGCTGCATACCACGCAAGGACAAACCGTGGAAGTCATTGACCCCGGACTCCCCAATCCCGATGCAGGACCCGACTTTTTCAATGCGAAAATCAAGATAGACGGTATTCTGTGGGTGGGAAATGTAGAAATCCACGTGCATGCTTCCGACTGGAAACGCCACCACCATCATCAGGACCGTGCCTACGACTCCGTGATTCTGCATGTGGCTTCCGACATCGATGCCGAAACCTTCCGCACCGACGGCGAACCTATCCCGCAAATGGAGCTGCACTATCCGCCCTACCTGTTAGACAACTACCGCGAGCTGATTGAAACCAGCCATTACCCGGCCTGCTACCACCTCATCCCTCGCCTGCCCAAACTCCTGCTCCACAGCTGGCTCTCCAGTCTGCAGACCGAACGTTTCGAGCAGAAGACACAGCGCATCCAGGCCCAGCTGGCCCAGAGCAAAGGCGACTGGGAACAAGCTTTTTTTCTCACCTTGGCCCGCAACTTCGGTTTCGGCACCAACAGCGATGCCTTCGAACAATGGGCACAGACCATTCCCTTGCAAGCCGTCAACAAGCACCGCGATAATCTTTTTCAGATAGAAGCCATTTTCTTCGGGCAGGCCGGCCTGTTGCAGGAACTCCCGTCCGACGACTATTCCGCCCAGCTTACCAAGGAATACGCCTACCTGGCCCACAAATTCGAGCTACAGCCCTCCGAACACCTTCGGTGGAAAATGCTCCGCATGCGTCCGGGCAACTTTCCGCACGTACGCATCGCCCAGCTGGCCAACCTCTACCACCGTTCCCAGGGCATGCTCTCCCAGTTGCTGCTGGCCTCTACGGTGAAAGAACTGCGCGACCTGCTACGTGGAGGTACCTCCCTTTACTGGCTGACCCACTACGTTTTCGGCGAACCCTCGCCCGCCCGTCCGAAAACCCTCAGCGACGCCTCCATCGACCTGCTGATTATCAATACCGTGGTTCCCTTCCTCTATGCTTACGGCAAGCACAAAGGCGAGGAACGGCTCACCGAACGTGCCGGCAACCTGCTGGAGCAACTTAAACCGGAAAACAACTACATCATCCGGCTGTGGAAAGAATGCGGTCTGCAAGCCGCCCATGCCGGCGACAGTCAGGCACTCATCCAGCTTAAAAAGAATTACTGCGACACCAAGAAATGTCTGTTCTGCCGCATCGGATACGAATATTTCAAGAAAAAAGAAGAGTGATTTATCCCCGCAATGCCTCTTCCACTGCCCGCAGATACCCATCCAGGCGATTGCTCTTCAAGATAGCCTTCCGCTGTTTCTTGTCCAGCTCCGGCAACAGGTACTCCCAGCAGGTCTTCAGCTTGGCCAGCAGCTGGGCCTCTCCGCCCTCTATCACCCGATGATAATACAGATACATCTGCCGGTGCATCTGCGCTACCCGTGCCTTCAATTCGCTCTCGGACAATTCTCCCTCACGGAAAGCCAGCGCCAGCGCCGGATTCGCCAGCAGCCCGCGGCCCAGCATCACCCCTTTCAGCCGGGGAAACGTTTCCAGCACCTCCCGGATGTCGGCCACTGTCAGCAAATCACCGTTGTACACCAGCGGCCGCTCACACGCCTCATAGAACGCACGGAACGCCTCCCGGTCCACCGTCCCCTTGTACTGCTGCTTCCCGATGCGCGGATGAAGCGTCACCTGCGTCACACACGAACGGTTGAGTAACGGCACGAGCGCCTTCCACTCCTCCGTATCCTGACCGCCTAACCTCATCTTCACCGAAAAGCGAATCTCCGGAAACACCTTCATCGTCTCGAACAGCGCCTCCACCTTCTCCGGAGAAGACAAGATACCCGCTCCCTTCCCACGACGTACAATCAGCGGAAACGGGCAGCCCATGTTCACATCTATCTCCTGATAGCCCTGCGAGGCCAAAAAGTCCGTCAGCACCTTCAGTTCCTCCGGTTCCGAGGCAATCACTTGCGGAACCAGCCGGGGCACCGTGTTCTCTTCAGGCGACACGTCGCGCCTGTCCTTGTTACGAATCTCCCCCTTCTCCAACCGGACAAAAGGAGTATAATACGCGTCCACACCTCCCAGACACTGCGCATGTGCATTGCGCCACGCCACTTCCGTAAAGCCCTGCAAAGGGGCTGCATAAATTACTGGTACATTCTCTTTCATATCCCGCAAATATAGGAATAATTCGCTATCTTTGTGAAAATACATAAACTTCACTCTCATGGAGAAATACATCTTTGAACTGAAAATGAAGGTCCGCGACTATGAATGCGACCTGCAGGGAATCGTCAACAATGCCAATTACCAGCACTATATCGAGCACACCCGCCACGAGTTTCTCTCCTCCGTCGGTGTCAGCTTCGCCCAGCTTCACCAGCAGGGCATCGACCCCGTGGTAGCCCGCCTGAACATGGCTTTCAAAACCCCGCTGACCAGCGGCGACGAATTCATCTCCCGTCTGGCACTCCGCAAGGAAGGCATCAAATACGTCTTTGTGCAGGACATCTACCGCCTGCCCGACCTGAAACCCGTCATCAAATCGACCGTAGAAACCGTGTGCGTAGTCAATGGACGCCTGAGCGACAGCGCCCTCTTCAATGAAATCTTTGCTCCCTACCTGAACCAATGAACGAAAAAGAACTCCTCTGCCGCATGGCCCTTCCCCTTGTGCCCGGCATCGGTCTGGTAGGAGCCCGCCACCTGATTCAGGCTGCCGGAAGTGCAACCATGCTTTTCGAACACGCCCGCGAACTGCCGGCTCTTCTTCCCGGAGTCACTCCGAAGGTAGCTACCGCCTTTCAGCATACGGAAGTATTCCGCCTGTGCGAAGCCGAGCTCTCGTTTGCCCAGAAGCACCAGATTCAGTGCCTGACCGAAGACGATGAAGCCTACCCTTCCCGCCTCCGCGAATGTCCCGATGCCCCGCTCGTGTTGTTCTACAAAGGCTCGGCCAACCTGAACAGCCAGCACATCCTGAGCATCGTAGGCACACGCAATGCCACCGACTACGGCAAATCCCTCTGCCAGCGTTTCATGCAGGAACTCAGCGCCCTGATTCCCGACGTACTGATAGTGAGCGGGCTGGCTTACGGCATCGACATCCATGCCCACCGTGAGGCACTGACCCACGGATTCGACACGGTAGGCGTACTGGCTCACGGTCTGGACCGCATCTACCCAGCCGTACACCGCCGCACCGCCACCGAGATGCTGACACAGGGCGGACTGCTCACCGAGTTCATGAGCGGCACCAACCCCGACCGGCAAAACTTCGTGAAGCGAAACCGCATCGTAGCCGGCATCAGCGACGCCACCCTCGTGGTAGAATCCGGCCCCAAAGGTGGCTCCCTCATTACCGCCGAGATAGCCGAAAGCTACCAGCGCGACTGCTTCGCCTTTCCGGGCCGCGTAGGCGACACCTACTCCACCGGCTGCAACCTGCTGATACAAAAAAACCGCGCTGCCTTGATACAGAGCGCGGAAGATGTGGTAAAAGCCATGAACTGGGACCATGTGCCCGTTTCCCCTCAGGTAGTCCAGCGCCAGCTGTTCCCGGAGCTGACACCCGAAGAAGAACAAGTCATCACCCATTTACAGAAACATCCCGACGGGATACAAATCAATACGTTGGTAGTGGAAAGCAACATCGCCATCAACCGCATGACCAGCCTGCTGTTTAATTTAGAGATGAAAGGCGTGGTTCGTGCACTGGCAGGAGGAGTTTACAAAATGGCATAAAAAATGGGAGAACGCTTTCTCCCAACCTTGTTAACCTTAAATCTAATACTATGAAAAAAATCACGTGACAAATGTATGAATAACACTTATTCTGTGCAAATATTTGGCTTCTGATTTTCAGCTTTTTAAAAGTTTTTAAAAGACAAAAAGAATTCGCCCCGAAACAACGCGTGTTCCGGGGCGAATCTTTATTTATCTGGAAAAATCCAGTAATATTAGTCTTTCAGTTTTGCTTTGATGAAGTCGCGGTTCAAACGAGCGATGTTGCTGATTGAAACGCATTTCGGACATTCTGCTTCACAAGCACGAGTGTTGGTACAGTTACCGAAGCCCAGTTCGTCCATCTTGGCAATCATAGCCTTTGCACGACGCAATGCTTCCGGTTTTCCCTGAGGCAACAGGTTCAACTGGCTTACCTTGGCAGAAACGAACAGCATGGCTGAACCGTTCTTACAAGCAGCTACACAAGCACCACAACCGATACAAGAAGCGGCATCCATTGCCTCGTCAGCTACCGGTTTCGGAATCAGGATAGCGTTGGCATCCTGAGGAGCACCTGTACGTACGCTGATGAAACCACCTGCCTGCATAATCTTGTCGTAAGCTGTACGGTCTACCATCAAGTCCTTGATAACCGGGAATCCGGCTGAACGCCACGGTTCTACAGTGATTACATCACCGTCTTTGAAACGACGCATGTAGATCTGGCAGGTAGTAGCACCTGTAGCAGGTCCGTGCGGATGTCCGTTGATGTACAAAGAACACATACCGCAGATACCTTCACGACAGTCGTGGTCGAACACTACCGGTTCTTTTCCTTCTTCAATCAACTGTTCGTTCAAGATATCCAGCATTTCCAGGAAGGAAGTATCACCCGGGATGTCCTTCATCTGGAATGTATCGAAATGACCTTTTTCCTTAGGTCCGTTCTGACGCCAAACTTTCAGCGTAAATGATATATTTTTATCCATTTTACTTAGATTCTTTAATTGTTTAACTTCACTGATTAGCTCTTGTAGTTACGAGTCTGTACCTTGATAGCTTCGTAAACCAGCGGTTCTTTGTACAATACCGGAGCCTTGTCGTCGCTTCCCTGGTATTCCCAGCAAGCTACATAGAAGAAGTTTTCGTCATCACGTTTTGCTTCACCTTCTTCTGTCTGGTATTCTTCACGGAAGTGACCACCGCAAGATTCGTTACGGTTCAATGCATCGTAAGCAATCAGCTCGCCCATTGTGATGAAGTCGTTCAGACGGAAAGCCTTATCCAGCTCTACGTTCAAACCTTCCTTAGAACCCGGGATGAACAGTTCTGTTTCGAATTCCTTACGGATGTCTTTCAGCTTAGCCAGACCGGTCTTCAAACCTTCAGCTGTACGGCCCATACCTACGTATTCCCACATCACGCGACCCAGTTCCTTGTGGATAGAGTCTACAGACTTCTTACCCTTGATGTTCATCAGGTGGTCAATCTTGTCCTGAACAGCCTTTTCTGCTTCTGCAAATTCAGGCAGGTCAGTAGAGAAGCGAGGAACAGTAATCTGGTCAGCCAGGTAGTTCTGGATAGTGTAAGGCAATACGAAGTATCCGTCGGCCAGACCCTGCATCAATGCAGAAGCACCCAGACGGTTAGCTCCGTGGTCAGAGAAGTTACATTCACCGATAGCGAACAGACCCTTGATAGAAGTCTGGAGTTCGTAGTCTACCCAGATACCACCCATTGTGTAGTGGATAGCCGGATAAATCATCATCGGGTTGTAGTATTTCACACCGTTGATTTCGCGAGCCAGTTCGCCCGGATTTACGTCGGTGATTTCTTCGTACATATCGAACAAGTTACCGTAACGCTGGCGAACTACGTCCAAGCCCAGACGTTCGATACTTTCAGAGAAGTCAAGGAATACGGCCAGACCTGTGTTGTTTACACCGAAACCGTGGTCGCAACGTTCTTTAGCGGCACGTGAAGCCACGTCACGCGGAACCAGGTTACCGAATGCCGGATAACGGCGTTCCAGGTAGTAGTCACGGTCTTCTTCAGGAATATCGCTACCTTTCTTTGTTCCAGCCTGCAATGCTTTGGCATCTTCCAGTTTCTTCGGAACCCAGATACGACCGTCGTTACGCAGAGATTCTGACATCAAAGTCAGCTTAGACTGCTTGTCACCGTGTACCGGAATACAAGTCGGGTGAATCTGTACGTAAGCCGGGTTAGCGAACATAGCTCCCTTACGGTAGCAAGACATGGCAGCTGTTACGTTACATGCCATGGCGTTAGTTGACAAGAAGTAAGTGTTTCCGTAACCACCGGTTGCGATAACTACTGCGTGAGCAGCGAAGCGTTCCAACTTACCGGTTACCAGGTTCTTAGCGATGATACCGCGTGCACGACCGTCAACCAATACTACGTCGAGCATTTCGTAACGAGTGTACAGTTTTACAGTACCGGCTCCTACCTGACGGCTCAATGCAGAGTAAGCACCCAGCAGCAGCTGCTGACCTGTCTGACCTTTAGCGTAGAATGTACGAGATACCTGTGCACCACCGAATGAACGGTTAGCCAATGTACCACCGTATTCACGAGCGAAAGGAACACCCTGTGCCACGCACTGGTCGATGATGTTGTTTGATACTTCAGCCAGACGGTAAACGTTAGCTTCACGAGCACGGTAGTCACCACCTTTCACTGTATCGTAGAACAGACGATAGATAGAGTCACCGTCGTTCTGGTAGTTCTTGGCAGCGTTAATACCACCCTGTGCAGCGATAGAGTGTGCACGGCGAGGAGAGTCCTGGATACAGAAGTTGAACACACGGAATCCCATTTCACCTAAAGAAGCAGCAGCAGAAGCACCTGCCAGACCTGTACCTACCACGATGATGTCCAGACGACGTTTGTTAGCCGGGTTCACCAGTTTCTGGTGAGCTTTATAATTAGTCCATTTCTCAGCTATCGGGCCTTCAGGAATCTTAGAATCGATTATCTTAGTCATAATGTTTTTTCAATTTAATCAGTTACACTTAAATTAGCAAGCACCGCAACCCATCATGTTTTTCAGGAAGAACACAACGGCTACCAGCATGAAGCCAAGTACGATGATGGTAGAATAGATGTTAGAGATGCATTTCCAACGGTTAATCCAGATGGTGTTGTTCCAACCCAAAGTCTGCATAGAGCTCCAGAATCCGTGAGTCAGGTGGAACCACAAGGCAATCAGCCAGATGATATACAACACGAAGAACACCGGATTAGAGAATGTCTGCATGATGTAGCCGTAACCGTCGGCTGCATGAAGACCACCCATCATCGGGTTGCCGATGATTTCAGCAAACTGCATTTTGTACCAGAAGTTAACGAAGTGAAGAGCCAGACCCAGGATTACAATGATACCCAGTACCTGTCTCTTATACACATCTGACGCTGCCGACGACTTAAT
>ERZ1027032.193-NODE-193-length-23474-cov-10.826551_pt1 | contig 23474 bp, 15 predicted proteins | sample MGYA00519445_ERZ1027032 | MGnify/ENA primary metagenome ERZ1027032 (study PRJEB26926, sample SAMN06164888) | human gut metagenome | biome: ENVO:00009003; feature: ENVO:2100002; material: ENVO:00002003 | host: Homo sapiens | place: USA | collected 2012 ... | reverse complement strand
GGAAACGGCACCTTAAAATAAAGGATATTATATTATATAAATATAACAAAAAGTTACAAAAACGCGCGGAAGGCAATAATGGTGGGTTTCCCTTCCGGGAGATTGCCACAGCATCGCAAACGATGCTTCGCAATGACATGATTTTCGAAAGCGCAGTCACAAAGATAAGACGGGAAAAATAAAAAAGTACGATTGACGGAAGGAGGTCAATTATGCTGACGTTATTAAAGAATATAGAAAGGTTTAACAAGCGGTACAATAAAAAACGCGGCAGCGCGATGCTTATGGTACTTATGACTATGGCGATTATTATCGTCGTAGGCACTTCTATGCTCTTTGTGACGCTTTCCTCCTTCTCGAACAGTATTGCGGACACCCAGCAGGAACGCGCGTACAACGCCGCGCTCGTAATGACCGAAACGCTGAAAAGCTCCTCATATCTCGGCAAACTTATCGAAAGCAATTCCTTTGAGCTTGAACAAGATAATCCCGTCAAACTCCAATTCGACAATGGTGATCTTGACGATGAACTTGACGATTTCACGATAATCAACGGCGTGAAAGTTTACGTCACGTTTACCAACGCGTCAAAGGAAAAGACGTCGCTTGACAGCGTACTTGTCGACGTAAGGGGCGTAAAAGGCTCGCAGGAAAGAACGGTGAGCTTCACTTATAACAAAGAAACGACAGTCAAAAACGTTACGCTCAAAGACACGTTCGGCAACGCCTTGGTAACCAACAACAGCCTGGGCGGAGAACAAAAACGCGACGACCTTGTTTTCAAGAGAATCGAGGGCGATATTTCCATAAACTGTTGGGATGAAGAAGTCGTGAACGGTCAAACCGTGAAGAAGATGACCACCCGATACTTCAACCCGATTATTCTTGAAGGTCTTACGGGCAGTATCTTTGCCAACGGCGACCTTATCATCGGCGCTGCCGACAACGTTATAAAAGTTCAGGGCAATATCTATTGCGACGGCAACCTTACAATACGCGGGCTTGACCTTGGCGTAAATCTTCCCGCGCTTTACAAAAAAACGTACAACAAAAAATATATCAAATACAGCACAATCGGCAACAAGACTTTTGCAGGCTTCGATATCCTTGGCACCGGCGAATACATAGAGCGCGAAAAATCGGGCAAAGTGAACGAGGCGATGTATCTGAAATACACGAAAAACGGTGACGACGACTTTTTGCCGTTGCAGGTTTACGACGAAGTTTCGCACTTCACCCTTATGGATCTTGCGCCTGAAGATGCCGAAACGTACACTTTCTGGACAAGAAACTGGGAGAACGGCGGCGCGGTTGAAGAAGTCACAATAACGCTCAGGGTAATGGTTAACGGCGAATTGCAGGCGGTTGACGCGACGTATAATAACAAAAGCGGCGTCAATAACTCGCAATATCTCGGCGCGACGATGTATTCCACGCCCGAATGCAACCCCGAAGACATGATAATGCAGTATCCGAAGGGCGGCAACGTATATTGCAGCGGCGATATTATCTTTGACAGGGTAAACTATGGGTATAACTGGGTTTACGCGCCGGCATCATTAGGCAACAGCACCGAATACCAATATCACGACCTGGCGATTTACGACAGCACCGGCAAAGGGACAATAGACGCTTCAAAAGAAGAGGATTGTACAAAAGTTGAAAACGCCACCGTGTCTTACAACAAAACCAAGATGAGAGGCGACATATTCTGCATGGGCCGTATGATTATCGCGCCCGAAAATCTTGCGTTCACGTCCAAAAGCACCGGTTATAAAGACGAAGCCTTGGTATTCACGAGAATGAACGGTTCAAACTTCAATCGTTATCTTGATAAAGATACCATAAATAATCAGATTTACAGCAATGGCAATGACTTCTTTACGCGCCTGAAAGAGGTGTTTGGTTTCAACGGCAACAAATGGAACTATAACTTAAACAAAACCTACAACTATGACTATACCGGCGGGTATAGGTTATATAGCAATAACGGAAATATTGAAAACAGAGAATATTACAAAACCGCAGAAAATTTCAAGAATGAAAATTTGAAACCTTTCATTGAGCAATTAAAAGGAAAGAACGGTCAAACCTATACCGACTTAAAAAACCTTTTCGAAGACATAATTAACAATGAAAAGGCCAATAATAGCGGAAAATTATACAATTCCGACTATATCTTAAAAGGGGACGGCTACTTGCCCGGTATGGGAACGGGAGACGGCGAGCATTATGTGCTTCATCCCGTAGAATTCAGCGAAACTTCCAACATTTATATCTATAACTGGGATTACGCGTCGCTTATTGAAAATACGGAAAATAAAGAAGGCTCGGAAGAAAAAGTAAAGATACAGCGCCAACTTAACAGCACTTCACTGGTGCAGGAGTCGCGCGTGGACAGTACGCTCGATAATACCTCGGTCAGCACGGTAAACGACGTAACTTACAAAGCCGCGCTCACGGTAAAATATCAGACTCTCAACGTAAACGAGATTTACGTAGGCAGCGGTAATATCGAGGCTGTCGGTATCGACGCGTTCGGTTACGAAAGCGACGCCGAAGTTAGAGCGAAAAAAATCGATACCATTGGCGATATGATTTCAAGCGAATATCAGGAGCAGAGCCTGCTTGACATCATTATGAAAATTTATGGTTTGGACAAGGAACAAGCGCTTGAAAAACTGAAAAATGATTACTGGAAAGTTGACGATAATTATAATGCTGTTGCCGACTTATCGATAAGCGTAAAAGATCATGAGTTTAAGGACAAATGGTATGGGGACGTTAAGCACGATGGCATAATTTTAAGTTATAAGGTGAATTATACCATGACGGTGGATTATGAATGCACAGATGTTAAGGAACGGGATTGGGGAGATTGGACAAGAAAAGCAACATGGACTAAAAAAGCGGCTATGCCCGAATACGGATATCAGGAAGGCGATAGCGGCAACGTTCACATAAAATTTACCTATGAGATAGAGTACTTTATGTACGATACGAAGTTCTATGACGGAAACGGAGATGAGGTCAAAGACGAAAAGATAAAAGAAGTTTTCGGATGGGATAACGCCGCGCTTGTAAGGTTCAAAACAAATGCTGCCAAATTTAGCGACGGACTGTTTTTAGACCTTAACAAAGTCACATTTGAAAGCAGTATTAAAACAATCGTTAAAGATTACGTATTACAAGACACAAGTGTTTTTCCGACCACATATGAGACACAACGTGGCAAAATTGGTCAAACACAACAAAAAGAGAGCGAAAAAAAGACATATAAAACGTATAGGATGACCAAAACGACTTCGGAATACGATACCGTTGAAACCGTTTTGAAATATGACAGCGTAAAAGACACGCTCAAAGATTTTGTCGAAGACGTCAAACAGCTGGCGCTTTTAAGCAATAGTGACAAGAACAGTTTCAAGGCAATCACGAGCAAAGAAGACGTTGATAATATGATAAAAGCCGACACGACAACCAAAGTCGGCGAAAGCGCATTCTTATCCGTCCGCGCGTTCAGCGACGAAGACCACGGGATGTATCTGCGCTCATCCAACGCGCGGTATGCGAACGCGGACAAAAATTCAAGCGTTTCAGCGGTTTTCAGGGAAATTATCGACGAAGGGTTTGTAAAAATCGCGATACTTAAAACAACCAAACTGACCGCAGAGTTTATGCGCGATCAAATCGACACAGGAAAAATCACGGTCAACGAATACAACCAGGTAAGCGAAGTACAGGACGACGCGTCGCTGAACCCGTTAAGGGAGCTTAAACAGAGCGAGTTTATTTTGAAGAAACTGAACGAAAAAACCGCCACGTACACGATCGATGATCTTAATAAAATGTTAGAAAAAAAGCCAATCGATCCCAGGGGTATAACTAACTTCTATGACATTAACAATCTTGCAAACATAGAAGGTAGTGTCGGTATACTTGGGTGGATTGACAAAAACACCAACAATGTATGGACGTATACCAGGCATCAAGCAACGGCGCTAAATTCAAAGAATCGTTTCTATGCGATTTACAACAGCGATAGCGTTGACAAAAACGTGCGCGTTTTACGGTTCACAAACGGAGGCAAAAATGTCACGCCGTTGACTTGTGACAATACTTTCGGATTGGATCCTCTGTATTGTACTTATGACGACAAAGGGAATCCCGTTGGCGGAAATCAGGGCGGTGTATTTGTCAATCTCTCGCTGACCGGAATACGTACGCAGGTTGACTATACCATATCCGAAGACACGTATTTCAACTTCGGCGGGGAAGGCACAGGCGGTATAAATACCAAGTTGCAAGATCCCGTCATCTTCGGCGCGAGCAAAGATGACGGCATAATCGACTCGATTAACCAACTGAACAATACAAAACGTATGAATATTACAATCGACGCAACCGAAAAAGACGTTTACGTTTATATCAACGCGCCTTCGAAATACATCATACCCGAAAACGGCAAGAAAGGTTCATACGTGAAAAACGGCGACGAGTACACGCTTGTCGGCGAAGGTAAGGGCGATTACGAACTTCAGGCGGGCATTGAGTTCAGAAAATGCAGCTGGCGCGTTAAGGGAAAACACAACGCCTATATTATGCTTGTCGGCGACACTTCCATCAATGCAAACGCATATAAACTCAGCGTCAACACGGGCGGCGGTGTTTTCGATAACTCGGCGGACAGAAGTGACTCGATGCTCGGCACGCATTTCTATTCGGGCTTCTACACCACCTATTCGGGTTCTTATACAATGAACGAAGAAAACGAAAGCAGTCTTAAACTTGCGGCGAAAGAAGTCAGCACAGTCGAAAGCGGCAATCTGTGCATTATCGGGACGATGGGCAACCAGCTGCTTCTGGGACGTGGCGGTTATATCAACGGGTTTGTGTATCTTCCCAATGGTAAATACGTCAACAACTCCACGGGCTTTTTGGGAATCCTGCCCAACGCATATTCAAACAACAACCAGGCAACAGTTGTCGCAAAAGATATTTCGGTCAAAGGCAGTAATATCGGAAACCTGGTCTTCCAGGCGTTTGACGTATCGTCAAGCGCGGGCGGCGCGGGCAGCGATATCGATATCGACTATATCGAATCAAACGAAAAGATAACTTATACCAAATGGAATTTCGGCGGGTACTATTACGGCTAAAATGAGAAAGGTTTTGAAACGCTTAAAACTGAATAAAAAAGGCTTTACCTTTGCCGAATGTATCGTTGCAATCGCGTTGTTTGCGATCGTCGGCACGTTGGCGTTCACCATGTTCAACACGGCGACGCGCTATATGTCCAAGGCGAAAAAGGAAGAAGCCAAAAGAGCGCAGGCGCAGGAGCAGGCTCTTTTGAACACGTTCAAGTACAAGGAAGACGACGAGGTAAAGGGATATATCATTTATCCGAGCCGCGTTTTGCAGGTGTCGTACATCAGCACGTCAAAAGGCAACGTGCCGCAGTACTCAGTGGTGCTTAATTACGACACCGATTACGGCGCGGTACCGTTTGCGGTTGCGGTCGAAAAAGTAGGCGCCCCCAAAGTGCCATATATCCACAGTATCACAAAATATCAGGTGACGTCGGACAAGGGCACAAAACGTATACTTTTTGTTTATGACGACGATATCGATTACGACCTGAACAATCCGGAAGAAGTCAAAAGTAATGTTCTTACGCTTGACGAAGTAGATAGGTACTTTAAAGATTAAAATGAGAAAACTCGCAAAAATCTTAAAAAATAAAAAAGGTTTCACCTTGGTCGAGGCTATCGCGGTCGTCGCCATTATGGGTATTCTCGCAACGGTTATCGGCGGGCTGGTCACGGCGGGCACGACGGCTTATATGCGCCAGAAAGAAAACGCCGCCGCAAAAGACCTTGGCACAATCGTCCAGAACGAAATCAAACGGGCGGCAAGGTCGTCGGTTGAGGTATATTTGCAGGACGGCGAGCTCCCGAGAGATACCAACATAATCGGGATTGACGATAATCAGACCACTTATACAATGAAAAACGCGCCGACGGGCGAGTACAAGATGTTCTCGTCGTCCGAAAACGGCAGGCTTGTGTATTCGACGGACAGCGGCAACACCACGCAGGAATACTTCACTGATCCTTCGCGGGAGGCGGAAGGACGCGCGTTTTACGGCAGTTTCACGATTAAGGTTTACTTCCGTGCGATTGTCAATACCTTTGGTGAGATTACGTCCGTCAAGGTGTTCTGCGACGTCTATAACGCCAAAGGGCAAAGAAAATTTGACTCCCCGGGGCTTGAAATCGACTTTATCGAGGCGGATTACAGCCAATCGACGGAAACTAAACGTTTCAAAGGCATTTTCAGTTTCGAGCAGGGCAATATCGGGGCAATCACGGGCGACGCAGCCGCCGGTCAATACAAAAACATGCTGCTGGACGCTAACTACAAGCCGTACAATAACAACGACAAAGGGTTCAAGAATTTTTATTTCCGAACCGTGACAGGCGGTTGATAAAATGGAACTTGGCCATCTGTTATTCACGATATTTTCCGCATTTTTCGGGCTTGCGGTCGGCAGTTTTCTGAACGTTTGCATTTACCGCATTCCCAAAGGCACGTTTTTCACCGAAAAACACAGTTATTGTCCGAAGTGCGGGCAGCCGCTGAAATGGTACGACATGGTGCCGGTTTTCAGCTGGATTTTTCTTGGCGGAAAGTGCAGGAATTGCAAGGAAAAAATCTCCGCAAGGTACCCGATTGTGGAGTCGCTCAACGCCGTATTGTGGACGTTGTCGGCATATTTTATTGGGCTTAACGCCAACGCGTTCATATACGACGCGCTGTTTTCGGCGCTCATCGTGATGACGTTCATAGATATCGACACGAAAGAGATCCCGAACGGCATCGTCGTGTTCATCATAATTTTGTCGATCCCGCTGTTTTTCACGGCGAAGGACGTTGTGTGGTGGCACAGGCTTGTGGGCGCGGTGGTTATCAGCGTGCCGCTTTACGTAATCGCGCTCGTGACGGGCGGCATCGGCGGCGGCGACATAAAGCTTTATTTTGCGCTTGGGCTTGTGTTGGGGCTTTACCCGACGCTTGTGTCGGCGTTTATCGCGATAGTGTCGGCGGGGCTTATCGGCGGCGCGTTATTACTGACGAAAAAGGTCAGAAAGGGGTACGAGCTTCCGCTTGGTCCGTTTATCGCGCTTGGTGCGGTGGTCACGGTTTTTGCGGGCACGCCCATAATCGACGGCATAAAAAACTTATTTGGAATATAATATTTATATATCATAAGGAGAAGAGATGCAAAGAGGAGCAAGTTTAGGCGACATCCTGTTGGAGAAAGGCTTTATTAAGCAGGCGCAACTGGATGACGCAAAACGTTGGCAAAAAACACATCCCAACGAAAAAATCAGCGCGATATTATTGTCGCGCGGCATTATCACCGAGGACGAGATGCTCTCAGCAATGGCGGAGCGTTTCAACACGACCTATATAAATACGGAGCTTGTCGTCCGTCGTCCCGAAATTCTGAAAAACATACCTGAGCAAATCGTCAAAAAGCACTGCATAATGCCGCTTGACGTGAAGGCGGGGCAGATCATCATCGCCACGCACGATCCGCACGACATCGGCGCGTTCGAGGACGTAAAGATGGTCACGCGTATGGACGTCGGTTTTGTCCTTGCGCCGCAGCGTATCATCGAAAGCGCGATTGAAAAGTACTACACCAACGCCGGCAACTTCTTCGTGTCGGACGAAGCGACGCAAAAGGTTGTTCAGCAGACTTCGGCGGCAACCCAGCAAAAGTTGTCCGAAATCGAAAGCCGCGTTGACAACACGCCTGTCGTCAAACTTATCAACAGCCTTATCACGCAGGCGTACATGCGCCGCGCGTCGGATATTCATATTGAGCCGTTTGAGGAGCAAATCCTTGTCCGCATGCGTATCGACGGCGAGCTTGTCGAATGTATGCGCTTGGACATTTCCACGCTTAACAGTATCGTTTCGCGTTGTAAAATCCTTGCGGGCATCAACATTGCTGAAAAGCGAATCCCGCAGGACGGCCGTATCGACTTCAACAACGGCGACATTAACATTGACCTTCGTGTCAACACGTTGCCCACGATTTACGGTGAAAAGGTCAACATGCGTCTTCTTGCAACCGAGGACGCCGCTCTTATCACACTTCCCGACCTTGGCATGCCCGACAAACTGTTTAATCAGTTCTCACGCATCATCAAAGCGCCGAACGGGATCATTCTTGTCACAGGGCCTACGGGTTCAGGTAAATCGACGACGTTGTACGCCGTCCTTAGCGAACTCAACAAACCGAACGTCAATATAACGACTGTCGAAGACCCTGTCGAAAAGCAAATCTTCGGCGTCAATCAGGTGCAAACCAATGCAAAGGCGGGCTTAACGTTCGCAAGCGGACTTCGCGCAATCCTGCGTCAGGATCCGGACATCGTCATGATCGGTGAAATTCGTGATACCGAAACCGCCGAAATCGCAATCCGCGCGGCTATCACAGGACACTTGGTTTTGTCCACGCTGCACACCAACGACGCCGCGTCAAGTATCGTCCGTCTTATCGACATGGGCGTTGCGTCATACATGGTCGCGTCGTCCGTGAACTGCGTTGTCGCGCAAAGGCTTGTCAAAAAACTTTGCCCGGAATGCAAGAGAAAGCGCGAAATCAAGGCGGAAGAGGCCGCACTTTTGAAAGACCCGTCAATCACTCATATTTATGAGCCTGTCGGCTGCCCCCGCTGCGGCAACACCGGCTACAAGGGACGTACCGCAATTTACGAAATTATCGAAATCGACAGCGACCTTCGCCGCATGATATCCGAGGGCAGGACAACCGAGGAAATCCGCGACTTCGCCAAAGAGCACGGCGCAACGTTTTTGGAAGACAGCATCCGCACGCTCATCGGCAACGGCACGACGTCCATGTCCGAGTTTTACCGCCTTATTTACAGCATTTAATAAACGCACTTTATGTCATTGCGAAGCACCGCTTTGCGGTGCTGTGGCAATCTCCCGGAAGGGAATCCATATGGAACAAACCAAAACAAAACTCTGCAAAAACTTGCAGAGTTTTTTAATCCAAGCGGTAACCCTTCCGGGAGATTGCCACGCTACGCTCGCAATGACACAGTACTTCGTACGGAATAGAAAAAGGGTGTTTGTCAGAAACAAATAGCAAGTTTACGTGCGCTCTTTATACTATTCCGTGCAACGCACTTAATGTCATTGCGAAACGCCGCTTTGCGGCGTTGTGGCAATCTCCCGGAAGGGTTACCGTATAAAAAAAAGCGAGGCGTTTGCCTCGCTTAATGTTTTGTTGTTAAAAAGTGATTTTAGGATTCGGGGTTAGTTTGAGTGCCGCCTGTAGTAAATTTAGCGGGAAGGGTGTCGTTGGTGCTGCCTGTTATTTCTTTTACAACACCATTAGTAGTAATTTTATATCCTTTATTTTTGTAGTTGCTCGTCTTAGCACCAAAACAAACGACTATAAAGGATTTATCTTGGCTAATATAAACGCCAAATTTACCTTTAGCGGGTGCGTTAGTTTCGGAAATACCTTTTCCTGAAAATTCACCATCAAGTATCTCGATTAAACTAGTAAGATTTGTTTTGAAAGTATCTTGTTGAGTAGTTGTTGTGTCTGCAGCAGCAGAACCGGCGGCAACATCAATGTAAGTATCAGGATCTTCAAGGATAAGTCCGCTGATGGTGGTAGCAATTTTGTTTGCTTGCGTGAGATTGGTTTTGTCCGTATTTTTGTTCAATTGCGTGACCGTAACACCGGCGACCGTACCTGCAAGGACTGCCATGATTGCGATTACGACGATAAGTTCAACGAGCGTGAAGCCCTTTTTGTTTTTTCTAAGTTTTAACATTTATGTTAATCCTCCACTATAATTATTTCAATGTTTGAGCATACAGGGCAAAAAATCCTTATTTTGTGAGAAATAGGGCAATAACAAGGATACCCTTCCGCACGGCGCACACTGTGCTTTTGAAATCACATTATCGGGGGCGATAATGCTCACTCTTTTGCTTGTGTGCGCCTTTTTTCCACGCAAGTACAAAAGTATCTTGCGTGGGTTTTATAATATGGTTCCCTTCCGGGGGATTCTCACGTCGTTGCTATGCAACTCCTCAGAATGACATAAAGTGTGTTGCTCGCAAGGGGACAACGGCGGTGATACATATTCAAAGCGTTTCCGAAACATTTTCTCTGCAAAAAATAATATATTGACACTGTACGCGCGAAGTAGTATAATTATATAAGTATGAAAAGGCGTGTTTTCAAAAATAAAAAAGGCTTTACGCTCGTTGAACTTATCGTGACCATTGCCATTATGGCGATTCTTGCCGCGGCGGTTACGCCTGCCGTTTACGTCACGACAAAACGCCGCCAGAAGAGCGCTGCCGAAACCGACACGCAGACCATGTACAGGAACTCGATCGCGGCGGTTACGTACCTTTCGGGGCAGTATATTTATCCCAACAAGCCGGATCCGCGCGGCGAAGCTGTTGTCAGTCAGAATGGGTGGTACGTCGAATATTCCAAAAAAGTGTGTGAAAGGATTTACAAGACGGTCATAGGGCTGGACATTCCCGTCAAATACTACGATCCCGGTGCGTCGGGGAAGCAGGTTCTTGTGCCGCAGGGCTGCAACGCGGTGGAGCGCAGTTCCTTTGTCAACGCGGACAACAAAAATCCTTATATCGTCATTCAGGTTGTGGGCGTTACGAATAACGACGAAATCGAATATTACCTCATCGTCAGCTACCACAACGACAAGAATAAGTTTGAGGCTTGGGACGGCGGCGCGACGGTGCCAACGGCTACGCTTGAATACGTCACGAAAGATCCGACGACAAATCCGCAACTTAACCGCGCATATCAGACCAACAAGGGCACTCCCATCCGCTATACGTTCAAAATAAGAACAAAGTAAGGCTATTATGAAATATATCTTGCAGTTTTTTTACCTGGTTTTACAGTTCACCTGGGGCGCGATTCAAAACGTCCTGGGGTTTTTGCTTTTCCTGAAAAATATCAGGTGCGAGCACGCCTATTACCACGGCGCAATCCTGACCTTCCACGAGGGCGATTGGGGCGGCGTGTCGCTGGGCGCGTTTATCTTCATCAATGGCAAGCGCGGCGATGAGTACAAAAAAACCGTGTCCGTGCATGAGTACGGCCATACCATTCAGTCGCTGATTCTGGGGCCGCTGTATCTGTTTGTCGTCGGGATTCCGTCGTTTGTATGGTGCAACAACAAGAAGTGCATTGCTTATAGACAGGAACAAAATAAATCCTATTACGATCTGTATTGCGAAAGCTGGGCGAACAGGCTCGGCGAGGCGGTCACGCACGAGGAGGCACCGCACAAGTGAAAGAAAAGTTCAACGGGGTGCTTTTGCATATAGGAAGTCTGCCGTCTGAATACGGCGTCGGCGCGCTGTCCGAGGGCGCGTTTTCTTTTGTCGATTTTTTGGCGGACGCGAAGGTCGATTTCTGGCAAACGCTGCCGTTATCGCCAACGTCTTTCGGCGACAGCCCGTATCAGTCGCCGTCGGCATTTGCGGGGAATCCGTACTTTATTGATATAAATACGCTTGTTAAACGCGGGCTTTTGACGGAAAACGAGGCAAAACGCGCCAAAACAAAATCGCTTGACTACGCCGAAATTTTTAACTCGCGATACGACGTGCTGCGCTGCGCGTTCAAAAGATTTCAAAAAAATTCCGATTATTCAAAGTTTCTTGAAAATAACGATTATTGGCTGGACGACTTCGCGCTGTTTATGGCGCTCAAAGTCAAAAACGGGTTTTCGTCGTTCGATACGTGGGAAAAGGACGAAAGACGGCGCGATACGCTGTCCGACGAAAAAATCGCCGCGCTTCAGGACGAGTGCGATTTCTGGCGGTTTTTGCAGTTCGAGTTCTATCGCGAATTGACCGCGCTTAAAGACTACGCAAAATCCAAAAACGTCGCGCTTATCGGTGATATTCCCATCTACGTCGCGTACGACAGCGCGGACGTCTGGGCGCACCCCGAAATATTCAGACTTGACAAAAATATGCGCCCGAAAGAGGTCGCCGGCGTGCCGCCCGATTACTTCTCCGCCGACGGGCAACTGTGGGGCAATCCGCTGTACGACTGGAAAAAACAGCAGGCGGACGGCTTTTTGTGGTGGCATCACCGCTTGCTGCATCAGTTGCAATTTTTCGACAAAATCCGCATCGACCACTTCCGCGCGTTTGAAAGCTACTACGCCGTGCCGTATGGTGCAACGACCGCAAAAATCGGCAGGTGGGTGAAGGGCGTCGGCACGAAAATCTTCGACGGGCTTGACCTCGACGGCAGAATCATCGCCGAGGACCTCGGAATTATCACCGACAAGGTGCGCCGCCTTGTGAAACGTACCGGTTTCCCCGGAATGAAAGTCTTTCAGTTCGCTTTCGACGGCAAGAGCGATAACGAGCATCTGCCGGAAAACGTGAAGTATAACACCGTCTATTACACCGGCACGCACGACAACGATACGCTGAAAGGCTGGTACGACGCGCAGGGTGATGGTACAAAAGAGTACGTCAAAAAAACCCTCGGCGCAACCGACGAGAACGTCTTTGATAAAGCTTTCAAAAGGGTAATGCGCTCCCGCGCGAAATTCGTCATCGTGCCTATGCAGGACTATCTGTTGCAGGGCTCGGAGGCGAGAATGAATACCCCGGGGACGAACGACGGGAATTGGAAATACGTCCTGCCGAAAAATTACGCAAAGGTGAAAAACCGCATAAGAAAGTACGTCAGGAACAGATGTTCAGATAGCCGAGCCAGGAATAAATAAGGGAAACAACGTTAAAATCCTGTGCCTTTTTCGGTGACGACGTTTTCACCGCTCAGGTAAATTTTGTAATATACCTCACGATATTCTTGCGATTTTCCCTTGTAATAAAGATAAATCGCATTTTCCTCCGTGTTAAAATCGGCGGAAAAAGTCCCCTTTTTTTCGGGAACGCCGTACGAATCAGCCCATTTTAAGGACGAAAACCTGTTTTTCAAGGTATTGTAAGCGGCTTCCGAGTACGCATCCGTCCATATTACGTTGCCATACAACAAAAGATCTGTCACGTCGATTTCGATCCCCGTAAGTTCGGTGAAGAACGCAGGGCGTTCAACGACTTCCTGCGCCCACGAAACGATTTGTGCAGAAATTTGCTTTCCGTTGTATATGTAGTTGACTTCGTCGGTTTTCTTGTTGAGAATGCCCACGGTTGCGCCCGAAACGACGCCGGCAAGCACCGCCATAATCGCAATTACGACGATAAGCTCCACAAGAGTGAAACCCTTTTTATCGTATTTCATAATTATATTATACAAAACCGCCGACGTTTTGTCAAAACCGACGTATTATCAGGGCGAAACGAAAAATCGATTTTGGAAAACCGCCGTTTTCGTTTTGTCGAGTTCAAATTTTTTGAAGGTTTTTTTGAAATTGAAAAGCGTAATATGTTGTGTATATTGACAGCAGTCATTGTCATATTGACAGCGGCGCACGGGATATTATAACAAGGAAACCCTTCCGGGAGATTGCCACGCGTCATAAACTACGCTTTTGACCAATCATTTCACGCTAAAAGCGAAAATGCTTGTCTTTTGCTTGTTTATTCCTTTTCCCCATGGGTACAAAGTATCCCGTGGGGTCCCCGTTTTTTCGCTCGCAATGACACAGTACTTCGTACGGAATATAACAAGAGTTTGTTTACCGGAAACTATTTGCAAAATTTTCGTACCTTCTTTATTCTATCCCGTGCAACGCACTTATGTCATTGCGAGGAGCAACGCGACGTGGCAATCTCCCGGAAGGGTAACCGCATTGTAATGATATAAAGAGTGTCGCACGGAAGTGGTAACGTATCATGACTTGTCGTTGCGTTTGTCGCAAAGTATGAGCGATATATCGTCGCGCACGATGCAAAGGAATTTCAAAAGACATTCCGTCTCGGACACGGTAAGGTCGCGCGTCAGTATCGTCGCAACGGACAGGGCAAGATTTGTGAGTTCAATGACGTTGAGCCGCGAAAGTTCCATAAGGCAGTTTATGCTGTCTCGGCGCACACTGTGCTTTTGAAATCGCATTATCGCAGGCGATAACGCTCACTCTTTTGCTTGTGTGCGCCTTTTCTCCACGCAAGTACAAAAGTATCTTGCGTGGGTTTTATAATGCGGTGTCCGTTCCCGGCGATTGCCACGCTACGCTCGCAATGACATAAAGTGCGTTGCACGGATGACAACAAGTATATGGTGTCGCAATGGTATAGAGTGCGTTGCACGGAAGATAACGAGTATACAATGTTTTGAAAGGGTAACGGCGAAAACGGGACATGCAAAATGGCACGTCATAATGCAAAATAACTTGACATTCGGTTGTAATATCTTGTATATTATATTTATAGCAATAACTTTTGGGCGCATTATGCCCAAAATTGCACATACTATGGCTATACCGCCGGGTTTTCCGGCGTATCGGAGGAGAGATATGAGAGCAAAAAAATCAAGCAAAAACTTACTTCGTATCAGCGGACTTGCATTAGTGTTTATGCTTGCAGTCGCACTGCTTGTCAGCGCAATTTCTTTTACGCGCGTGGGTGCGGGTGAGAATCAAACGTCTTTTGCGGCAGTAACAAAAGAACCGTCGATCACGGAACTGGCAATAGATGCGTCAGGTTGGAAATGGAACGTGCCTTTTAATAAAGATGCGGACGGGAATATTGCCGTATTTTCTTACAGACCTTCTACATACACTAACTACTTCGCTTGGATTGGTGGGGGTTATAAAGGTATCAGCGGTGTCGAACGTAACGATGAACACGCTTTATTGAGACCTAATACGATTGGTAATATTAGGCATCGTTTATATGCGTATTATAAACTGCCCGATGTTCTTGTTTCGCTTGGCGCGACGATTGAAATCAGCTCCAACATTAGCAGTGCTGTCAGCTATTATAAAATGCAAAACACAATGGAGTTTGTTTCATTTGCGTCTTCGGTACAACTAATCGACGATAACTCCGATTATGTAAACGACACTTTCAATAACGGAACCAAATGGAAAGTTACGTCAAGCAATCAATACATACTTGCTTATGTAGGCGGCGAAGAAGCCGGTGCAGGCGAAAGCACAGAAATCAGAGGGCTTGAAATCACGATTAAGGTCAAGTCTGTCGATAACCCGAGCTTTTTCATACCCGTTACCGCAGCATGGGACGGAACAACCAAACCGGACATTGCGGTTTTGGACACCATTGAAAACATATCGAATCTTTATACCACCGACAACAATATTGTCGGCAACCTTGACTGGGCATTGAACGGCGAAGACGTTCTTGATCCTATGTTCAACAAGTTGACGTCGATCCGCACCGACGGAACTCAATCAAAGCAGTTCTCCTTCCTGCTTTTTGACAAATTCTTCGGACTTAAAGAGGCGGATATCAAAGGTTTTAATCTTCTTCAAGCATATAGCGGCGAAGGCGCAATAACGGACGGCTCCCCAAAAACATACAAAAGAGATGATTATACCGCAGAACAGCTTAGTGACTTGCGTTATCCGACGGGATTGGAAAGCATAAAGGTTGAGCCGTTTGCGTTTGACAATAACGACCCCGCGACGGGTTCTTTCCGCGGGCTTTACGTCACGGTCATTTACGACGGAAAAGACAACGGGCTTTTGCCTATCGAAACCGACACGATATATCTTGTAAATTATAAAAACTCAATCAATCTTTCGGGTAAGACGTTGAGCATCGACTGCGACGGTATCGACTACACCCCGCCAGCGGCATTGGACGAAGTTGCTCTCCTTACCGAAAGCGTTTTTAACGAAAACGATGGCGTCACGTATTTTTATACCGACACCATAAAATTCAAACCTATTCTTGAAGACACCGACAATCGCGGCGACGTCAAGTATTTCTATACCCTTTACAAAAAGGTTGACGGCATTTACGTTGAAATCGAAGGGCAGACAGGCATTGCAATCAACAACCCCGGCTCCGACATCTTCACCCTTTCGGGACTTGAAACGGGCGAATACGCAATCAAGTTCAAAGCGATCGACACGGTCGGACGATTCTACGAAGGCGCGAGTGCTGAACAAATCGCACTTTTTAACAGCATACAAAAAGGCTGGGCAAACCACGCCGTTTACAGCGGTTATCACCATTTCACAATCGACGACAACAAGAACCTGCCCGAAAAATGGGAAACCGCAATTTACCTTAAAAACGGTGGTGCGTATAACGGCGAATGGACGAATCAGAACGTCGTTATCGAGTTCAATACGCTCTCTTCCATCATGGAAATAACCTATCAAATCAGTTATCGCAACCTTAAAAACGGAGTTTTCGTAGGTAAACAGACCGAATGGGTGAGCATCAACGACAAAATCATCGATAACAAATATATCATAGGCTATGACGAAACTTCGCCCGAAGGATACGAACGCATCTATTATCTCCAGGCGATTTATAATTCGTCAAATATCAAGTATACCGTTAACGTTCCCGTGAAATACGACAATTATAACGGATACAAGCCCGAAATTGCAAGGCTTCTTGACTTCTCGACAGACGCGTATGCCGACTTATTGCCGCTCAAAGTTCAGCTTACTTACAGACAAGTCGGGAAAGACGGCTTCGTCAGCGAATTTTTGGGCAGCCCGATGACTCTTTATTACGCAATCACCCGTGACGGCGTCGAGGGCGCGGCAAAGGAACTTTCGCTTGATACAAACGACGTTTATATGGATTTGTTCGAGGGCAGAAACGTTTCAGGCCTCACGCAAATTCAGGTCAGATTCTGGCTTGTCGACGAAGCGGGCAATACAAACGAGCAAACCACCTACAACGTCAACCTTGACAGGGCAAAGATCAACGTCAACTTCAACATCGATACGAACGCCCGAAGATACTTCAACAATACGACCGACGTAAGTGCGTCGCTTGTTTCGTACACGTTGTCGAACAAGTTTGCAGGCACTATCCCGTCGGGGAAAATCGGCATTACTTTCGACGCGGCGTACGACGGCGTCAATGCAGGTAAAAGACACGTGATTGTCAGCAACGTCCGGGCTTCCTACGTCGAAGGCTCGGCTTATACGCCTGCGCTCATCGAACAGTATGAAAAAGTTTACTTTGACGTAAACGGCAAAGTCATGACGCCCGAAGCAGACGGCAGTTACGTCATCGGCACGCACGAAATCAGAAAAGCGCGCCTTACGATCGACGAGAATTACAGACATGCGCCGTTCGTTTATAACGGCACCATCAGCTACGCAATGACCGACTACGTTTCGGGCGACGGCTCTTTATTGGTGCTCGATAAGGTTCTGGGCGACAAAGCGGACGAATGGAAAAATATCCAATGGAAAGGCACGTTCCAGCTTGACAGCATTGCCGTCAACAACGGGCTTCGCGCGTCGCTTATAAATATCGAAATCGCGGGCGAACTGAACAACAATTACCAGATCACAAACGCGGGCGGCTCTGCAAGCGCACCCAAAGCGTATATCGATATCCTACCAGCCAAACTCGGTAAAATCACGCTTATCGCCTCAAAGATTTATAACGGCGAAAATACGATTCTGACGAACTCGGACAACTGCACGTTTAGTATCGAGGGACTGCAAGGCACGGACAACATCACGCTCGAATACGGCACGATTATCCTGCCCGGCAAGGACGTCGGCACATATACCTTTAACGTCAACGATTTCAAACTCGTCGGCGAAAGAAAAAAATTCTATGACCTGACAGACGTTACCGTTGAAGCGACGATTACCGTAACGCCCAAACCCATCACGGTTACGGTGAATAACGTCGATAAACCTTTCGACAACAAAACGTCGTTCCAGATCAGCAGCTATACGTTTGGCGGCGTTGTATCGGGCGACGACGTGAAACTGTTAACAAGCACGGGCAATACGGCAAATATCAACGTCGGCACTTATCCCGATTGCAAAGTCACGCTGGGTATTACCGGCAATGACAGCAAAAACTACGTCCTGAACGTTACCGAGGCGGTCGTTACGGTCACCATTTCTCCGCGCGAAATCGGCGGCGCGAAAATCACCGGTATTTACGCTGTCGACACGAACGGCAATTACTACTACATCAATGAAATCGGCGCAGGCGAAGTTGTGATTTATCAGAAAGACGGCGCAGGTTATATCGCGTACAGCAAGGACGAAAACGGCAAAGCAAAGACCGAAAACGTTGACGTTTTGCCAGCAGGCGCAACCGTCTGGGTGCTCGATACGTTCGTAAAAGGCGGCGTTTGCATCATCAACGGTCACCGCTTCGAGCTGTCGCAAGACATCGTTTACGCAATCGAATACTATGAGGATACCGAACTCAAAAACAAACTCGACATCGGTGAAATCGACTTCACACAGCGTCAGTATCAGCCCGTCGTCGTCGATCAGAACGGCAAAACATTCATTATCAACGTCGACATTAAGGACGGCGTTTACGACACCACTTCGGGCGCGTATCAATATACGTTGAAAATCGAAAGCTTCGGCGCGAAAAGCAACTTCAAGAAAATAACGGGCTTCAACGACACGGAAACCAAAGTCGTGTCCGTGCTTGACTTCTCGGACGTCACGTTTGAAAATAAAATGTTCAACGACAAAGGCAACGTCGATAAGTTCAGCGCTCCGTACAACGCGGCGGCATACACGCTTAACGTCATAAGCCCGTCACAGTTGAATATTGAACTCGCGGAATACTTCAAGAAGGGCGCAGACGGCGTATGGGTGCCCGTTGACAAGGCAATCGACGCTGGCGTTTACTACGGTAAGTTCACGGTATCGCGCTTGAATAACGAATACATTCTTGAACAAACTTTCACGATTGAAAGAATCGACACCGAAATTAAGATTAAAGACGCGTCAGTTACGTACGACGCAAAATACGGCGAAGACTTCGCTGAAAAAGTGCAAAAGGTCGACGACGCGTTCAATTACTACAAGACGACTTACGGCATGGTCGTCGGCGCAAACGACATCGTTTACGAATATTCCTTTGATGAAGATTTCAAGACGATTCTCGGCAGTGCTCCCGTCCGTCAGGGTGGTGGCGTATGCTACGTCCGCGTGAGATATAAGGGCAACGAAAATTTCATCGGCTCGGTCTCGCTCGCCCGCAAAATCAACGTTAACGGCGCGAAATTCAACCTTGTCGATATCACGGCAAACGTAGGCGAATCGTTCAATCTGCCCACGGTTGAAAATCTTATCGACAAAGACTCCGTCGGCGGCAACTACAAAGAAATCGCAAAAGACTTTGTCATCGTTTATCGCGTCAGCGACGCCAGTTACAAGGTCGTGAATAACGCTGCGGGACTTGTGGGCGAAGGCAGATATCCTTACAGAGTCGTTCATAAAGGACTTATCAAGGGCGGCGCCTGGACGGTCGACAGCAGTGCGGAATCCGAAAGATATACCCGTGCCGTGTCGGCGGACGGCATAATCGAAGCGACGATTTCCATCACCGAAAACGAACTTAACTCGGTATGGGGCGGCGACGTTAACGTTCCCGACGATAAAGTTCTGGAAGATAACGGCATCGGCACGATCTCGGGCAGCTGGACGCAGGCTGACAGCGGATACACCGTTTACTTCTGCATACTCGACAGAAACAACGCCGCAAGCCGCGATAACTTCACCAACGGTTTAAGACAAAATAAGGAAATCTTTGGCAAAGAGTACGTCGCTGGCAAGGTCTACTTCCTGTCGCTCAGCGAATATAAGAACAAAAGCGTCCTTATGAACGCCGACAAACAGCCCAGACTTATGAGCCCCGCAACCGTAACGATGAACGTCAGCGCAAACGGCGCGAAACTCATCAGATACAACAACGGCGAATGGACGGAAGTAAACTACGTCGATAACGGCGACGGCACCGTAACGTTTGAAACCGATAAGCTCGGCTACTTCATCTTTGCAGAAGACTACGTCGCGCCCAAAGCGAAAACAAACACGCTGGCAATTGGCATCGGCGCAGGCGTGGGCGGCGCGGCAGCGCTTATGGCAATCATCGTGGTTACGGTGGTCGTCATTAAGAGAAAACGCGCATAATCGTTAAACAAACGCACGCGACGGCGTGCCGTTTCCAAAATATAAAATATTTTATAAGGAGAAGAAAAATGAACAAATATGCAGGTACAAAAACCGAAAAGAACCTCGAAACGGCTTTTTCGGGCGAATCACAGGCAAGAAACAAGTATACTTACTTTGCGTCGGTTGCGAAAAAAGAGGGCTATGAACAAATCGCGTCCCTGTTTCTGAAAACCGCCGACAACGAAAAAGAACACGCCAAACTTTGGTTCAAGGAACTTAACGGAATCGGAAACACAACGGAAAACCTTGTTGCCGCAGCGGCGGGCGAAAACTACGAATGGACGGATATGTATGCGGGCTTTGCAAAAACAGCCGAAGAAGAAGGCTTCCACGAACTTGCGGCGAAATTCAGACTTGTCGCGGCGATCGAGAAACACCACGAAGAAAGATATCGCGCGCTGTTGAAAAATATCGAAACGGCGGAAGTTTTCAAAAAATCCACGGTGAAAGTGTGGGAATGCAGAAACTGCGGCCATATCGTCGTCGGAGAGTGCGCGCCCGAGGTTTGCCCGACGTGTAATCATCCCCAAAGTTATTTTGAAATATCCGCGGACAACTATTGATTGTCGCAAAACCCAAGGACAATCGTTTTCAAAGCGTCGGGACACCCCGACGCTTTTTAATGTTTAATATTATATATTATATATTATATTGTTTATATAACGAAAATGAAGGGCGGCGGGTAAATTTCGAAGGCGAGAAGAAGCGCGATATTTTCAAAAAAAATAATAATAAAAAAATTTTCTTTTCCTTCTTAAAAACGGTTTACAAAAAATGCCGCTTGTGTTATTATAACCCTAACAGAAATCTTTAATTATGTCCAGAGAGGCATACAAGGTTATCATACAATAAACAGGTGTATCATATCTTGCGTGTCTTGACGCAAGATTTTTTTTGAGGTTTTATGGAAATTAAGGCAAACATTATGGATGATACGGCTGTCGCACGCGCGCTGAAAAGGGTATCTCACGAGATTATCGAAAGAAACGACTCCCTGGAAAACGTCGTGCTTATCGGCATTAAAAGCCGTGGTATCCCCCTTGCCGGAATAATTGCCGAAAACGTGAAAAAATACGAAGGCGTGTCGCTTGATGTGGGTGAACTCGATATAAGTCTTTATCGTGACGACCTTGCGGAAAAAAGCGAAACTCCCGTTATCGAAAAAATCAACGTTCCCTTTGAAGTAAGGGGACGAGACGTCGTCCTTGTTGACGACGTTTTGTTTACCGGAAGGACGGCGCGCGCCGCAATCGACGCCGTGTTCACGCTGGGACGTCCGCGCACGATACAACTTGCCGTGCTTATCGACCGCGGTCATCGCGAACTTCCGATACGCGCGGACTACGTCGGCAAAAACCTGCCAACGTCCAAGCAGGAGGTCGTAAGGGTAATGATACCGCCCTATGACGAGAAAATCGCCGTCGACCTGTTTTCACTCTGATATATCAAAATATAAATAAATTTTAAAGGAGATTGTTACTTATGAAGATGATTTACAACGTTGAAGACAAGCTGTCCTTCAAACAAACGCTTGTGTACTCGCTTCAACAATTCTTGGCGGTCGTATGCGCCACGATTCTCGTGCCTATTCTTTGCTCGGGAAACGGCGTCAACATGAGCCCCGCTGCCGCACTTTTCGGCGCAGGTATCGCAACCCTGTTCTACGTATGGGTTACCAAGAAAAAGAGCCCGATCTTTATCGGAAGTTCGTTCGCGTTTATCTCGGCGTTGATCGGCGCAACTCAATACGGCTGGTGGGGAATTATTCTCGGCGGCGTATTCGCAGGCGCTGTATACTGCATACTTGCCTTTATCGTCTGGAAGAAAGGCACTGAATGGATCAACAAACTTATGCCCGCGGTCATCATCGGGCCCACGGTTGCTCTTATCGGCTTAGGTCTTTCGGGCAGCGCAATCAGCAACCTTACCACTGCAAGCGGCAGCGGACAATCTTACAACCTTGTCGCAATCCTTTGCGGTCTGTTCGCATTCTTCGTAACGGTCTTCGTATCCTGCAAGGGCAGCAAAAAAATGCAACTTATGCCTTTCATCATCGGTATCGGCGCAGGTTACCTTCTCGCATCGTTCTTCTCCATCTTCGGATACGCATGCGACGTCGAATATCTCAAAATCGTCAACTGGACTCCGCTTGTCGAAAACTTCGTAAAAGACGGCAAATTCACGGGCGTCACCGCATTCCTCGATTATCCGCACCTTGCGATTATCGAAGCAATTAAGGAATCCGTAAACGGCACCGCAAGACTTACCGGCACGGGCGTCGGCGCAATCGCGCTTCTGTTCATTCCCGTATCGCTGGTCGTTTTCGCGGAACATATCGCGGACCACAAAAACATGAGCACCATCATCGAAAAAGACCTTCTCAAAGAACCCGGTCTCCATCGCACGCTAATCGGTGACGGCTTTGGAACGACCGTCGGCACAATCTTCGGCTGCTGCCCCAACACCACTTACGGCGAAAGCATCGGCTGTGTGGCAATCACCAAAAACGCCTCGATTTACACCATAATCGGCGCGGCTGTTATCTCGATTATAATCGCGTTTTTCAGCCCGTTCATTGCGCTTATCGAAACAATTCCCACCTGCATTCTGGGTGGCGTATGCCTGGCGCTCTACGGATTTATCGCAGTCAGCGGTCTTAAAATGCTGCAAAACGTTGACCTCGGCGAAAGCAAAAACCTCTTCGTCGTATCAGCAATCCTTATTACGGGTATCGGCGGACTCGCTCTTAGATTCGGCCTTGCAACGAAGGGCAAAGAACTTGTCACCATCACCAACATCGCAACCGCTCTTATCGTAGGTATCCTTACCAACGTCATTCTTTCCATCAAAACCAAGAAAGAAAAACAGGGCGAAGCAAAAGGCGGCGAAAGCATCGCGGTCGTGGGCGAAGGCGTAACGTATGACACGGACGACAAACTCCCCGGCGTCAGAAAAGACGAAGTCGTGGCAGACAGCGAAGCAGTCGAAGAACTCGGACTCGAAGACGAAGACAAAACAGCGACGGTGGAATTCCGGGCGGTTGAAGAATCAAAGGACGAGTCGTCCGACAAGTAATAATCAACGAAATATCAAAAAGTCCTCATAGTTTTATGAGGACTTTTTTTATACCTGAAATGCATTTTTTTGCATAGTTTTAAAACACAAGGTAACCCTTCCGGGATATACGGCGCACACTGCGCTTTTGAAATCGCATTATCGCCTGCGATAACGCTCACTCTTTTGCTTGTGTGCGCCTTTTCCCCACGGGTACACAGTATCCCGCGG
>ERZ1027032.145-NODE-145-length-25747-cov-11.066636_pt1 | contig 25747 bp, 19 predicted proteins | sample MGYA00519445_ERZ1027032 | MGnify/ENA primary metagenome ERZ1027032 (study PRJEB26926, sample SAMN06164888) | human gut metagenome | biome: ENVO:00009003; feature: ENVO:2100002; material: ENVO:00002003 | host: Homo sapiens | place: USA | collected 2012 ... | reverse complement strand
GTTTCGGCTGGTTTACTGCTGATGGTTATTGACTGGATTTTTGAGAATTGCTATAGGAGGGCAATTATGCCGTCTTTATCAACCTATTCGGCGGAGCTGGATTATGCCTACGCACCGGGGATGTTCCCGGCGATGGAATGCCTGCTGCACCGCCCGGAAAGCTGCCGCCGCGTGCTGCTGCATAGCCGAAGCGCCGGAACCGAGGGCGCACAGCGGCTTCGCGAGGAAGCGGAAAAGCACCATATCCGTGTGGAAGAGGCGGACAAGGCGCTTTCCCGCATTTCGGGGAAGGATAACTGCTTCGCGGCGGCGGTGTTCAGCAAGTTCGAGGATGACCTGCGCCCTGACAAGCCGCATATCGTCCTGCATCACCCGTCGGACAGCGGTAATGTCGGCACGATTTTCCGCACAGCGCTCGGCTTTGATGTGCAGGATATTGCCGTCATCCGCCCGTGCGTGGATGTGTTTGACCCCAAGACCGTCCGCGCCAGCATGGGCAGCATCTTCCAGCTGCGGCTGCATGTCTATGATGATTTTTCGCAGTATCAGGCGCAGTTCCCGGAACACACGCTCTATCCGTTCATGCTCGACGGGTCGAAGTCCCTGCCGGATGTGTTAGGCGACATTCCTGACCGATGGACGCTGATTTTCGGCAACGAGGGCAGCGGTCTGCCGCCGGAGTTCAGCCGTCTGGGGCAGCCTGTGCGCATTCCAAGCAGCAATAAGGTGGATTCGCTGAATCTGTCCATTGCCGCGGCGATTGGGATTTACGCCTTTGCAAGGCGGTGACTTGTAAATTCTTCACCCACAGGCGAAATTTGCTTGACGCAGGGCTGCGCTCTGCGCTACAATGAAGAATGCGGAATCCCTTTTTCGGAAATTGGTAGGAGGAAAGAACCATGAAGCAAAGCATGAAAAAGGCGGCGTTGGTGCTGATGCTGGCGCTGGCGGTGCTGCTTGTGCCGCAATGGAGCAATACAGCGCTGGCGGTCACAACGCCGTCGGATATCACCACGGGCAGTGACCTGCCGCCCGCGCCGCCGCTGCCTACGCCGCCCGCGAAAGGCGAAGTCGTTATTTCCGGCGCAAAGACGGTTCGCGGCGGCGAGAAGCTGACGTTCTCCGTCACCATCGACGGAAAAAACGTCCCGAACAGCGATTTGGAATGGACGCTGTACCCGGCGGATGCTTCGCTGGCGACCATCAAAAGCGGCGTTATTACCACCAAACGTGTGGCATACACGCACTATGTGCAGGTGTCGGCGGCGCTGAAAAGTGACCCGTCGCGCTATGCGAACTTCCGCCTGTGCATTGCGCCGAGCGTGAAAAAAATCACCGTCAGCGCGCCCACGACGTATGTTGATTTGAGCGGCAGCAAAACTTTGCAGCTGAAAGCGACGTGCGACCCGGAGGACGCGATTACCGATGTCACATGGTCGAGCAGCAGCAGCAAAATCGCGACGGTGGATGCAAGCGGCCTGGTGACGGCGCGCAAGACCGGCAAAGTGACCATCACTGCCACGGCGAAGGACGGCAGCAAGGTCAAGGGCAGCATCAACCTGCGCGTCGTCAGCGGCGTGACGGGGCTGACCATCGAGGGCGCAAGCAGCGTCGCGGCGGGCAAGTCCATCACGCTCAAGGCAGTGATGATGCCGGCGGATGCGACGGAAAAGAGCGTCGTCTGGTCGGTGGACTGCGACAAGAGCATCGCCAGCATCAGCCAGAGCGGCAAGCTGACGACCAAGAAAATCAGCGCGATTACGACCATTACCGTGACGGCTGTGTCCAAGCAGAACAGCGCGATTCGCGCCACCCACACGGTCACGATTCGCCCGGTGACGACGGGACTTGCGATTTCCGCGCCGCGCCTGACGATTGACCTCGCTTCCCCGACGCTTCAGCTGACGGCAAAATGCATCCCGGAGGACGCCTCCCAGCAGGTGGCTTGGTCGACCAGCAACAAGCGCATTGCGACGGTGGATGCAAACGGTCTGGTGACGGCGAAGAAGGTCGGCAAGGTGACGATTACCGCCAAGGCGACGGACGGTTCGGGCCGCTCGGCGAAAATCACCCTGACGGTCGGAAGCGCGGTCGGTACGCTGGAAATCCGCGGCGCAAGTGCCGTTGCGCAGGGAAAAACCATCACGCTGAACGCCGTCATCACCCCCGCTACGGCGACGAACCAGAAGGTTATCTGGTCGGTGGATTGCGGCAAGGACATTGCGACCATTGACCGGCATGGGCGCTTGAAGGCTGGCAAGGGGCTCACCGCGCCTGTGACCATCACGGTAACGGCGGTCAGCGCGGAGAACAGCACGATTACGGCGACGCGCACCGTGCAGATTCTGCCCCCGGTAACGACGGTTGCTATTTCCGCGCCGAGAAACTACATTGATGTGGACGGCGAGGACAAGACGCTTCAGCTGACGGCGCGCGTTTTGCCGGAAGATGCCGCGCAGAGCGTCACTTGGTCGACCAGCAACAAGCGCATTGCGACGGTGGATGCAAATGGCGTTGTGACCGCGCTCAAGGCGGGCACAGTGACGATTACCGCGACGGCGACGGACGGCACGGGTGTCCGCGCGAAGTTCACTGTCAAGGTACAGAAAACGGTCAAGTCGCTGACTATCAGCGGCGCGGCAAAACTCGGCGGCGGGCAGTCCACGACCATCAAGGCGACGATTCTGCCCAAGGATGCCGCAAATCAGAAGGTTATCTACTCGCTCAACTGCCCCGCGAGCGTCGCGACGATTTCGACCAGCGGCGTGCTGACCACGAAGAACGTGACAGAAATCACGACGGTAACGGTGAACGCCGTCAGCGCGGAGAACAGCACAATTTCCGCAACGTGGACGCTTGTCATTTACCCCAAGACGACGAAACTCACCTTGACGGCAGCCAGTAGCTGGATTAACGTTGGCGCGTCGGTGCAGCTGCATGTGTCGGCAACACCCGAAACGGCGCAGATGCCCATCCGCTGGCGCAGCAGCAACACCCGCGTTGCGACGGTGGATGCAAACGGCGTTGTGCGCGGCCTGAAGGCGGGCACAGCGACGATTACCGTCCGCACGACCGACGGCTCGAACAAGCGCGCGTCGTTGCGCGTGACGGTCGGCATTCCGGCGACGGGCGTGGTGATTACAGGCAACCGCATCGTCCGCGCGGGTGCGACGCTTCGGCTGATGGCGACGGTGCAGCCCGCGAACGCCACGGTGAAGCGCGTGACGTGGGCGGTTAACTGCCCCGCGAGCGTTGCGACGATTTCTGGCGACGGGAAGCTGCGCGTGTCCGCAAACGCGGAAACACAAATTGTCCTCGTCACCGCGACGGTGAATGACGGTCAGCGGGTGAGCGCGGCATACCCGGTGTACATTCAGGGCAAAGCCCCGGTGCCGCCCACGCCGACCACCCCGGATGCGCCGGAAAAGTAAGCAGAATAAAGAACAGACCAGCATGGTGTGATGCCGTGCTGGTCTGTTTTTGGTGATGGATTGAAGAGGATGTTCGGGGAAAGCAGATAGAAACGGAAGTCAAGCAATTCGGTCGCGCCCATTTGGCGCGACAATGTGCAAGTGGTTGGTAGAGCAGCTTGGGGGCGCTCCTGCGGGAGCGCGAAGTTACTGGCAGGGACGCTTCGCTGCCTGCGCCTTGTTGACTTCTTCCTTTGAGTAGGCTTGACGAGAAACAGTTGGGGCGTTGCCCCAAACCCCACAAGGGACGCTGTCCCTTGACCCCTTCGCGCGATTGAGTTGGTCTCTTCTTCCTACTTCTTCCGCGTGTTTATCCCTTTAGCCCTCGAAGGCGAAGGGGGCGAGCGGAAGCCCATTCCGCCCAAACAGCGACACCTTCCCCCAATTCACATATGCATACCTTACCTTCGTCGGGTGGAGCACCGCCACGCTCCGCAAGCGCATCTCCGTCCCATCCAGCGTCACCGACTGCACAGGGTGATACGCCCCGTCCTCCCCGGCAATCTCCAGCAGCAGTTCGCCCGTCTCCCGGCGCAGCACAGGTGCGCTCAGCGTGACAACGAGCGTATCTCCCTGCGTATACTTCCCCAGCGCGCGGGGGGATTCCGGCGCGTCCATGCCATAGACGACGCGCAGGGCAACGTCGCACAGGCGCTCACCGGGGGTACGCTTGTCGGTCGGGTGGATGTTGTCGAACTCGCCGCAGTCCAGCAGAATCGCCAGACCGCCGGGCTGGAGGGCGCTCGCCGCGCGTGCCTGTGCAAGACGCAGGCGCGCCCAGTCGTGCTTATCCTCGTCGCCGGCGGCAATCCACATCGGCAGCTGCATGTTGAGGAAGGGGAGCGAATCGTCGCGAAAGAGCTGACGCAGGCGCATCACCATCGCAGTCAGCAGCACGTCGTAATGCTCGGTTTTCGCGGTGTCATCCTCACCCTGATAATACAGAATGCCGGTCAGCGTCGCGGGAACGACGCGCTTGGTCATCGTTTCAATCAGCCCGCCCGGACGATACGGCGAACCGGGACCAACCGGCGGATGCCAAGGGCAGGGGCCGACGGTTTCGTTGATTTCCGGCCACGAGATACCGGGATTGTCCTTCTTCAGCTGAGCAACATGCGCATTCCATGCGTTCATTTCAACCCAAAAGGCATCTTCCTCCTGCCGCCACTGGTCAAAAGGCTTGTCGCCGCCCTGCTCACGGTAGCGGGTGATGTAGCGCTGCCCCTCGGCGGTTACTTCCAGCGCTTCCTTATCCATCCAGCAGGTCACGGATGTACCGCCCCAGTAGCAGTCAATAATGCCGATAGGGCAGTCAATCGTCCGCGCGAGTTTGCGGGCGAAGAAGTACGCGACGGCGGACATATCCCGCGCATAGCCGGGGCGGACACGCTCCCAGCGGGAAGCGGCTTCGGCTGCAATCGCGTCGTCATCCCAGACGCTCTTTTTCGGGACGTTGAAGTAGTGCACCAGCGGGTCGTCATGCGCCGCGATTAAATCTTGCCCCTCGTCGGCGTTTTGCAGTTCCAGCTCCATGTTGCTCTGCCCGGACGCGAGGTAGACTTCGCCAACCGAAATATCGGTGGATGTGCACGTTTCTGCCCCGCAGGTGACGGTCAGTGTGCAGCCGGTCGCCTGTTCCATCGGCGGAAGATGCAGGAGGAAGCGTCCGTCGCGCGCTGTGCAGACGCCTTCGGAGAGAATCAGCCCATCCGCCGTCGTCACGCGCCCGGTGACAGTTTGCCCATCCGCCGCCGTACCCCAGACGCGCACTTCCTTGCGGCGGCACAGCACCGCGCCGCTGCCGAACAGGGGCGCAAGTTTGAATTCAATCGCCATTAGTCGTCCTTCTTTCCCATAAACGCGAGATTGTGCGAGATGAGCAGGCAGCGCTGGCGCACGCAGTCCGGCGAACGCAGGGGGTCTTTGGGCGTGTGCAGCAGATAGTCGCACAGGCGGTCAATGTCCGTTTCGGCAACGTGCAGGCGCGTGTCCGACGAGGCATAGTAGATGTACACCTTGCCGTTGTCATCCGCAATTGCGCCGTTGGAGAACACGACGTTGCTCACGTCGCCGATGCGCTCGTGCCCCATCGGGCCAAGCAGCATCCCCGACGGCTCGGCAATCACGCGCGACGGGTCATCCAGCGCCGTCATGAAGGCGTACAGCACATAGCGCAGACCTGCCGCCGTGTTGCGAACGCCGTGCGCGATGTGAATCCAGCCCTTGTTGGTGCGAATTGGCGTTGCGCCCGCGCCGTTTTTGCTTTCGGTGATGGTGTGGTAGCGGCGCAGGGAGATGATTTTCTCCTCGTCAATGACGGGGTGCTCAATATCCTTGCACAGCCCGAAGCCGATGCCGCCGCCCGAACCCGTCTCGATGAAATCATCCATCGGACGGGTGTAGAAGGCATATTGCCCGTCCACAAATTCGGGGTGGAGGACGACATTGCGCTGCTGCGGCGAACGGAGCGTCTTGAGGTTCGGCAGGCGCTCCCAGCTCTGCAAGTCCTTCGTGCGTACGATGCCCGCCGCCGCAACCGCCGCGGACAAATCGCTGCTGGTGCGGTCTTTGCTTTCGGAGCAGAATACGCCGTAAATCCAGCCGTCTTCATGCTGCGTCAGGCGCATATCGTAGACGTTTGTTTCCTCCGCGCAGGTATCGGGGAGGACGACAGGATAATCCCGGAAGCGGAAGCCCTCAGTGGGCTTGTCGGATTCCGCGACGGCGAAGAACGACTTGCGATCCATCCCTTCGACGCGCACGACGAGGCAGTACTTGCCGTTCAGCTTGATTGCGCCGCTGTTCATGGTGGCATTGACGCCCAGCCGCTGCATCATGAAGGGGTTCGACGCGGGGTCAGCGTCGTACATCCAGAAGGGCGGGATGTGCTCGCGGGTGAGGACAGGGTAGCGGTAGCGGGTATAAAGCCCGTTATAGAAGTGGTCATTGGCGGGGTTCGGGCGCGCGATGAGGCGCTCGTAGGACTCCATCAGGGAGGAAAAACTGCGGATTTGCATAGCAGTGGTCGCTCCTTTGCATTGTTTGTTTAGTACAGGTGCTAAGGGAATTGATTTTGATTGTGGCAGGGGGAATCGCCTCTGCAGAGGCGAAATCTCTCCATCAACACGCGAAAGCAGTATGAAAGAGAAGTCAACTCAATCGCGCGAAAGGGTCAAGGGAGGGGACTTCGTCCCGTTTCATTCTCCCTTGCGGAGTCCAGAGGCAGCGCCTCTGGCGCCTCCTCCTGCACAAAAAGAGGGATGTACGCACTCGTACATCCCCGCAAAATCAGAAATCGTCCTGCGCGATGTCGTCGCCCCATTGGAGCTTGGAGTGCGCCTTGATGTAGGTGACAACCTCGTCCACGGTGGTGAACGCCAGACCGACGTTGGTGTCCGCCGCGCCGTAGTAGATGGCGATGCGGCCGGTGTCGCCGTCCTGCAATGTAGCGCAGGGGAAAACGACGTTCGGCACGAAGCCAGTCGTTTCGTAAGGCTCTTCCGGCGTCAGCAGGTGGTTTTCGCAGCGGTACAGCACCTTCGACGGCTCGTTGATGTCCAGAATCGCGCCGCCCATGGAGTACACGAAGCCGTTGCAGGTGGTCGCGACGCCGTGGTAGAACAGCAGCCAGCCTTCGGTCGTTTCAATGGGGGCAGCGCCGCCGCCAATCTTGACGGACTCCCACCAGTTGCTGCCACGCCCCATCACATGGCGATGGTGTCCCCAGTACTCCATGTCGGGCGATTCGGAGATGAAAATATCACCGAAGGGCGTGTGGCCGGAGTCGGACGGGCGGGACAGGAGCTTAAACTTGCCGTTCACCTTGCGCGGGAACAGGACGGCGTTGCGGTTGAAGGGAATGAAGGGGTTCTCAATGCGCGTGAAGGTTTTGAAGTCCTTCGTCTTCGCCATGCCGATGGCAGCACCGTAGAAATCGGTGCACCAAATGATGTAGTAGGTGTCATCCACCTTCACCAGACGCGGGTCATAGGCGTAGTGCGGCATTTTCGGGTTGCCGTTGTCATCCACAAAGGGCACTTTTTCGCGCTCGACGTCCCAGTGAATGCCGTCCTTGGAATGTCCGAGGTAGACATACGGGACGCCGTTGACCTGCTCGCCGCGCAGAACGGCAATGTAGCCATCCTCCCACGGCACAACGGCGGAGTTGAAGATGCGGGCAATTTCCGGCGTGGGATTGCGCCCCATGACGGGGTTCTCGCTGTAACGCCAGACGGGGGAGGAAAGCTTGTAGTCAGCCGGCTTCTCCTGCCACGGAATGTTGGGAAGGGAGGGGACGTTGAGCATCTTGACAGCCATGTTCTCGTACCTCTTTCTTTTTTTCATCCTCTTTTCAGCTTCGCCTGTCCCAATTTGCTCGCGCCTTTTTCCCTCTGGCGTCCGGTCATTCCATTTAGCGTAGCGCTGCTACGCTGCATTTCACTCCCGTTAGCCAGAAGAAAAAATACGCTTCGCATCTTGGGGCATTCTCAGCTGAAAATAGGATTGTTATGATAGGACAACTGATGGGGGACACGGAAAGCAGTTGCTCTCCGGGATTCATGAATCAGTGCATGACAGACACCGGCGCGGCGGAATCGCGGAAGACGCATTCGCCGCCAATCACCACGCGCCCGACGGTTTTGCGGTCGCCCGCGCAGCGCTCGCCAATCAGCTTGACCGCCATGCGGCACATCGCGGGGCAATTGACACGGAAGGTTGTCAGCGGCGGCGTGTTGCCGGCGGTCGGGCAGAAATCATCGAAGCCCACGACGGAAATGTCCTCCGGCACACGGTAGCCGCGGCTTTGCAGGTCGGTAATTAGCGCCTGCGCGGACATATCGCAGTTCACGACGAACGCAGTCGGCATTTTCTCCGGCAGCTGGAAGGTGTGGAACATGCTCCCTTCCGGGTCGCGGTCGGAAAAAACGCATTCGGGGCGCACGGGCAAATCCTTCATCAGCATTGCGGAAAGGAAACCGAGGTAGCGTTCCATGATGGAGGACGTTGCCTTGATATCCCCGACGAAGCCGATGTCCCGATGCCCCTGCTCAATCAGCCAGTAGGTCAACTGCGCCGCGCCGAAAGCGTTGTCGCTGACAATGGCGTCAGTGGTGACAAAGGGGTCGTGGAAGTCCAGACAGATGACGGGCATTTCCTGCCGCGTCAGCAGCTGCATATACGGGGAAGTCAACTGCCCAAGACAGATGAGTGCATCGACGTGGCGCGAACGCAGGAGATTCGGCAGGGTCAGCGCGGTCTGCATGTCATGCGTAACCAGCTCCATGATGCCGAAATGCCCCGCGTCGATCAGCGCCTGCACGAGCTGCTTGTAGAAAGTTGCATAAAAGGACACGACGGAGAAGAAGTTCTCCGGAATGAGGATGCCGACATCCAAGCCGGATGTGGGCGTGGTTTGCGGCGCGTTGGGGTTGACATAGCCGAGTTCGGATGCGCGACGGATGATTTTCTGCCGCATTTCCTCACTCACGCCGGATTTTCCCGCGAGCGCCTTCGACACGGTGACGGCGCTGACCCCCAGCTGCCGCCCAATGTCACGCATGGTGATACCGCTCATGGTGAAATAAAACCTCCAGATTTGTGGATGTTTGCGAGGGCAAAGTCCGTTTTGATGGCTCTTGTTTTTTTAGACTTCTGGAGTATTGCTGCAGGGGTTTCGCCTCTGCGGAGGCGACCAAAGGGCTTTCCGATCGCCCTTTGGAAACCTTCGGTGCTCTCCTAAGTTAATTGAATTGTATCGGAAGTTTTTTTAGTTAGTGTGCTTTTCGTTCCTAAGCAGCAATACAAACCAATAAACAGGAGTGTGCACTGCGAAGGGGTCAAGGGGGCGACCGCAAAGCCCCCTTGTCGCTCCCGCAGGAGCGAAATCCCTGCGCAAGGCGAAAGCACATTCAGAAAGGTAAAAACAGCATGAATGCACCCGTCAGCGCGATAGCCGATGGAACATTACGCCAGATGCTCCATCACCCGCAGGCACATGCGGCTGTTGTGGTACGGACACTTCCACTCTTCCACAATCGGCTTGTCCGTCGGGACGCCGGATTCGGTCAGCGACCAGAACCACTCGCTGTTCGGACGCGGGTCAACGAAGGCGCGGCGGATGTAGGCAAACTGCGCTTCCGCCTGCCTCAGCCAAGTGGATGCGCCTGTCAGTTCGTAGGCATTCAGGAAGCCCAGCACCGTCTCCGCCTGTACCCACCAGACACGCGTGTGGTCAACTTTGCCCTCGACGACTTCGTTCTCCAAGCCGTGGTCGGTGAATGCGCGTTCGCGGACAGCTTCCGCCAGCGTCAGGCACATGTGCAGATACGGCGCGCGGTTTGATTCGGGCAGCAGCGTCTCTGCCGCGTCCCAAATCAGCCACGAGGCCTCAATGTCGTGCCCGAAGGACTGCATATCCAGCAAAGAGCGATAATTGCGGTCGTAGAAGACCTCCAAGCGGCGCTTGCTCGGATTGTACATCACGTTCAGGAAACGCTCTAAGCAGACTTCTCCGGCGCGGCGCACAGCTTCGTCCGGCATGGCGCGGTATAATTCCGCATAGCCCTCCAAAACGTGCAGCAGCGTGTTCATCGTGCGGGACGCCGTCTCGTGGCGCTCCATCAGCTTCGGGTTGTCGGACAGCTTCTCGTTGCCGACGGGGGTGAAATCCGGCTCATAGGCCTCGCCGTAGCCGCCCGCGTCGCTGCACTTCGTCTCAATCAGGCGGAAAAGCGCCATCGCCTTGTCGCGCGCGGGGATGTAATCCGGGTCGCTTTCGCCGATGGCGCGCATGTACGCCGCCAAGCCGTAAATCGCGAATGCCTGACAATAGGTGTGCTTTGTCTTGTCCAGCGGCTCACCGTCCGCCGTCACCGACCAGTACACGCCGCCGCGCTCGGTATCCTCAAAATGCGGCAGGAATGCGAACGCATGGCGCGCATAGCGCAGCAGGGATTTATCGCCCGTCACCCGCGCCGCCGTCGAGAACGTCCACAGAATGCGGCTGTTGAGGATGCAGCCCTTGTGCGCGTCACGCGCCACGGACAGGTCATGATTCACATAGCCGAACCAGCCGCCGCGTTCCCAATCGGTCAGGTTCTCCCAGAAAGGCAGAATGGTCGTAAGCAGATGGTGCGAACAATCCTGACGAAACATGAAGCAGTCCTCTCTTCCTGTTAGCTTAACAGTTAGGTATATGGGTATTATAACCCGGAAAAATGCCCTTGTCAAGCGGCAAGAGAAGAAAAAAGCTGTTAAATGTGGCGAAATTTCACCGAAAGGAACAATGAAAGGAAACGACGTAAGGCTAACGTGTAAACTAATCAGCCGGCAGGAAAAAAAGCCGTGCAGGGGCTTGCTTTCACGGCGGAAATGTGGCACAATATAAGGTAGCATCGTATCAAAATCCGGTGCTGCTTTTCAGTTTGAAACTGGGAAAGAAATAGTGGAGGAAATCAATCAATGGCGGAAACACAGAAAATCGTCATTCTGAATTTCGGCGGACAGTACACGCAGCTGATTGCGCGGCGCGTGCGCGAATGCCATGTGTATTCCTGCGTCCTGCCCTATGACGCGAGCCTGGAGACGATTCGCGCGCAAAACCCCGTGGGCGTGATTCTCTCCGGCGGCCCGGCAAGCGTGCTGGAACAGGATGCCCCCCGCTGCGACGAGGGCGTGTATCAGCTGGGCGTGCCGGTGCTGGGCATCTGCTACGGAATGCAGCTGACGGCGTATTTGCTGGGCGGCACGGTGGAAAAGGCGGCACAGCGCGAATATGGCCGAATCACCGTGACGATGGATGATAAGACGAGCCTGCTCTCCGGCATGTCGGATGCTTCCTCCTGCTGGCTGAGCCATACCTATCAGGTGAAGAAGTGCCCGGCTGGTTTCCACCCGATTGCGCACAGCACGAACTGCCCCGTTGCGGCGATGGCGAACGACGACCGGCGCATCTACGGCGTGCAGTTCCATCCGGAAGTGACCCACTCCGACGAGGGGCGCGCGGTCATCGAGAACTTCCTGAATATCTGCGGCTGCGTGGGCGACTGGTCGATGGAAACCTACGCGCAGACGGCGATTGCCAACATCCGCGAAATCGTGGGCGACAAGGGCACCGTGCTGCTGGGACTTTCCGGCGGCGTGGACTCCTCCGTCGCGGCGGCGCTGATTTATAAGGCCATCGGCGACCGCCTGACCTGCGTCTACGTTGACCACGGCTTCATGCGCAAAGGCGAAACCGAGCAGGTGGTGAATGTGTTCACGCACACTTTCCCCGTGCGTCTGGTTGCGTCCGACGCCAGCAAAATCTTCTATGAGGACTTGAAGGGCGTTTCCGACCCCGAAACGAAGCGCAAGATTATCGGCCGTGACTTCCTGAAAGTGTTCAAGGCGGAATCCGAAAAGCTTGGCAAGCTGGATTACTTCGCGCAGGGCACGATTTACCCGGACGTTATCGAGAGTGGTCAGGCGACGGGCGCGGCGGTCATCAAGAGCCATCACAACGTCGGCGGTCTGCCCAAGGAACTCGGCTTCACGCAGCTGATTGAGCCGCTGCGGATGCTGTTCAAGGACGAAGTGCGCGCGCTGGGCGAAACGCTGGGTCTCCCGCACGATCTTGTCTGGCGTCAGCCGTTCCCCGGCCCCGGCCTGGCGATTCGTGTCATCGGCGACCTGACCCCGGAAAAGGTGGAGATTGTCCGCGAGAGCGACGCGGTGCTGCGCGAGGAAATCGCCAAGGCCGGTCTGGACGCCGACATCCACCAGTATTTCACCGTCCTGACGGGCATCCGCTCCGTGGGCGTCATGGGCGACGAGCGGACGTACGACTACACCGTCGCCATCCGCGCGGTCACGACGGACGACTTCATGACCGCCGACTGGGCGCGCATCCCGTACGACGTCGTGCGCACGATTTCCGCAAGGATTGTCAATGAGGTGCCACATGTGAACCGCGTCGTGCTGGACGTGACGACCAAGCCGCCGGCGAGCATTGAGTGGGAATAATACCAGAAAGGCTGCAAAACCTTGAAAACACGCACTTTTTCAAAACAGGATTGCCTGTTTGATAGCAAAATGATAGCAGCCGCGGCGTTCGTGCTATTCTGATGTGTCGGATGGCGCAAATGGCTTGCGGGTGCTGGAATATAACTTTATAGGATGAAAAAGGCTCTGCTGACTTCCGTGAAGGAAGAACGGCAGAGCCTTTTGCTATTACTCGGATTGATTTGTAGGGAAATTGGTGAATATATCGGGGGGATATGGTGCCAGTGACCGGTACCTCATTTGTGCGGTGTTGCCTTAAAATTTTACCATTGAGAGTATTGACAAAATAGAGGAACTTATGTACACTAAATATGAAGTTCAACCGTTCAAATTTAATATGAAGATGGAGAGATACTATGAAGAAGTGGTACGCGAAGTCAAAGCGTCCCGGACGCAAGCAGGTGGAGGTGAAGGAACATCTTTGCGCGGTGGGAGAATTGAGCAAAGAGTATGGAAGACAACTGGGCATGGAAAAAGAAGCGGAAATGGCCGGAACGGTTCATGATGCTGGCAAGCTCACAGATAAATTCCAAGATGTTTTGGAAGGAAACGCATCCAGAGTAGACCATGCAAGGGTGAGCGCTGCGTTTTTGTGGTGGCTGCTTATCAAAACGAGTAAATACGCAGGGAAAGAAACGAAAGAGTGCATAAGTGAAAAAATTGCAAGTACAAATTATGCAACCATTTTGGAAGCCATCAATGCGCATCATGGGACGCTGCTCTGCTACAATCAGCTGAAGTATTCGCTACTTGAATGCATGACAACGCAAAAGTGGTTGGAAGGTAACGAGGGAAAGGAGGTCGCGTTGACAGGAGAAGAGAATTACAGGGCGCTAAGAGATATATTTCGTGAGGAACTTCCGGACTGGAAACGAATTGGAATCAAGAATATGACGCTTGGGGAAGAAGAACGGATGCTTTGGTCGCGAATGCTGCTTTCTTGCTTGGTGGATGCAGATTACACCGCATCAGCGGAAGAGGATGGAGAAATCATCCCGGAGCCGCCGAAATGTGATGCGGAAAACTGGCTGGAGCGCTTAAATGCGCATCGGGCGGAACTGGCAAGGAACTCAACGGCTGATAAAAAACTCAATGCACTGCGGAATGAGTTGTTTGAAACGTGCGGCAGGGCGGGGGATCATGCGCCGGGGATTTACACCCTGACAGCGCCTACTGGCACAGGAAAAACGCTGGCCTTGCTGCATTTTGCGCTGCGCCAATGCCGCAAGAACGGTCAGCAGCGAATCATCATTGTGCTGCCGTTTATTACGCTGACGGAACAGAATGCAATTGAATATCGGAAAATCCTTGGGGATGACGTTTTGCTGGAAGATCATAGCCAACGGCAGCTGACAGAAGAGCAGCGAAAGTTTGCACAGCGCTGGGATATGCCAGTCATTGTGACCACATCCGTGCGATTTTTCGAGGGGCTGTTTGCGGCAAAAGCCCCGAATCTTCGGAAACTGCATCGGTTGGCGAATTCTGTAATCATTTTCGATGAAGCGCAGAGCTTGTCTGCAGAATTGTTTCCTGCGACGCTCAAAACCATTCAGGCGCTTTGCAATCTGCCGAAGAAGAATGTGACGATGCTCTTTTCTACGGCGACACAGCCGGATTATCAATCAATCCCTAATCTTACTTGGCATGCTACGGAGATTTGTCCGAACCATGCCGATATGTATCAGCAACTTCGCCGCGTTCAGGTGACATGGCGAGTTTTGCCGAATGAGAGAATCTCGTGGGAAGAAATTGCGCAGAAGATGGCGGCGCAGCGGAGCATCTGCACCATAGTGAACATGAAAAAGCACGCGAAGAAGCTGTTTGATGCGCTGAAATTGGTATGTGAGACGGAATCAGTATTCTACATCACGACGGAATTGTGTCCGGCACATCGGCGCGTCGTGATAGAGCAAGTCAAAAAGCGGCTGCGCGACGGCTTGCCTTGCCGTGTGGTTGCGACGCAGTGCATCGAAGCGGGGGTGGATTTGGACTTTGACAGCGTTTTCCGCGCGCTGGCCCCGCTGGAATCAATCATTCAGGCGGCAGGACGTTGCAATCGAAACGGTCGCCATCCCGAAGGCGGGCAAGTGCTTGTGTTCCTTCCGGATGAAGAAAGGCTATATCCTGATACATGGTATGAAAAGGCGGCAATGCTGGTTAGTGCATTGCATATTGAGAAACCGATTGACTTGATGAATCCGAGCGACATTCAGCGCTACTATCAGAAGCTCTTTTGGAAGCTGAAAGGGGAGAAGGAGCTGAGCGAGGCCATCCAAATGCAGGATTATGCAGGGGTCGAGAAAAACTATCGCATCATCAAGAATGACGGCGTGCAGGTGCTTGTGCCATATGAACCTGAAAACAAGCTGTTTGAGAAGCTGAAGGAAGAAGCCTTGGAAAACGGCGTGACGGCGAAGTGGATGCATGAAGCTGCAAAGCTGTGCGTGACAGCATATGCGAATGATGACTTCAACTGTTATGCGGAGCAGCTGTATTTTGCGGGAAAACGGAATGAGAGCAGGCAGCCATCCGGCTATTGGGTGCTTCGCAGGAAGGATGATTATCATATGGATACGGGGATGCAGCTGAAAAACGACCTCCCAATATGGTGAAAAAAATGCTTATATACCAGATTTGCCATTGACAATTCATGCGAATTATATTATATTTGTACTGACAGCTTGAAACACTGATAGGGTAACAAGCTGAGAATTGAAATAGTACAAAGATAATGCTATCCTCTCTGCTGATTTGGCAGAGAGAAGAACATGGAGGTGATGAAAAATCATGGAGATTTCAGTGACCGTTTGGGGTGACTTGGCGTGCTTCACTTCGCCGACAACGAAAGTAGAAAGGCTTTCGCAGGCAGTCCCAACACCATCAGCAGCACGAGGCATACTGTCAAGTATTTACAGCAAAAGGACAGAATTTTTTTGGATGGTGACAAAAATTGAGGTGCTGAAGCCGATTCGCTATATCAGCGTCAGGCGCAATGAAGTGAAAGACAAGTTAGGGAATGACATGCAACCAATTGACACAAATGATCCAGACAAGCGAACACCGCGGCAAACGGTTTTCCTGTATGATGTCCGCTACCGCATTACCGCGCAGATTGTGCCGCGGCCGGATTATCATGGTACGGTGGAGCAGCTGTATGCACAGGCTGAACGGCGAATTAAAGGTGGCAAGTGCTTTTGCCAGCCTGCGCTCGGCTTAAGGGAATGCGTTGCGTACTTTTCTGAAAGTGACCCGAACGAAAAGCCGATTCAGCAAGACATGGATTTGGGCTTGATGGTGTACGACATTTTTGACCTGCATGACGCGGAGGTTCGCAAGAAAACGCGGACAAGGCTGTCCCTGTATCATGCGGTGATGAAGCAGGGCGTCATTGAAGTGCCGCCCTATGATAGCCCGGAAGTCCTGAAGGGGGATGCGATATGCTGAGACCGCTGTACGATTATGCCATGCGTTACCAGCTGCTGCCGCCTCCGGGCATGGTGAAAAAGACGGTAAAGGCATGGGTTTGCCTTGGCGCGAATGGCACGTTCCTTGGCGTGAGGCAGGACGGCGAGGATGAATACTTTTGCCCTGACATTGGCAGCTTGGCGAATGGCAAAGACAAGTGCAATGTGCTGGTAGAAAAATACGAGGTTGTTTTTTGGAAAGATACGCCGGAAAGCAAAGTTGAGCAAAGAGAGGAAGGCAAAAAGCCGAAAGACAACACGCTTAAGCATCGATACTTTCTTGCTTCTCTTCAGCAGGCAGCGCAGAAAGTACCTGAATTGTCAGTTTGCATGCATTTGCTGGAGGACGAAACCTCCTGCGAACAGGTACGGCAGGAACTGCTGCGGCTGAAGCTGAAGCCATCAGACCGCGTTTCATTTGAAATTGCAGGAACGCCTATTGTCGAAATTCCGGAGGTGCAGGAATGGTGGCGGGAGTTTCGTCAGCAGTTCGCGCAGCATGGCGCGGCAGAAAGCTTGTGCCTGATTACTGGAGAAAAAACGATGCCGGTTGCTACCCTGCCGCCAATTAAGGGACTCTTGCAAGTCGGCGGACATGGACGCGGTGACGCTTTGTTTTGCTTTGACAAGCCAGCATTTTGCTCGTACGGGCTAAAGCAATCGGCGAATGCGCCTGTTTCTTCGGAAGCAATTGATGCGGTGAAAGCGGCGCTTGACCATCTCATGTCAAGCGAAACGCTTTCGCCAACATTGGCGGGAATGCGCTTTGTCCACTGGTTTGACTGCTATGTTCCTGCGGAATGCGACCCGATGCAGCAAGCACTGGAGGGCGATCCTAAGAATCAGGAAACAGAACAGCAGACGGAAGATGATGATGGATACGACGACGATGAAGAATTTGATGAAACGGTAGAAGCACCGTCAAATCCTGATGCTAAACGCGATATTGCAGCCAAACGCATCGAGAGCATTGAAAGCGGAGCAGCGACAACCACGATTCCAGCCAGCACGCAGTATTACATCCTCCTGCTGTCCGGCGTTACAGGGCGTGTCATGGTTCGCAGCTACGACCACGGGAATTACGGCGAACTGGAGAAGAGCATCCAGCAATGGCGCAATGACTTGCAAATGGTCGATCTCGGTGGAACGGGATTCACAAAAATTAATTCGCTGAAAGCAATGATGATTCGTCTGATGCCGCGGCAAAAGAGCGAAAAGAACGTTTTCAAGCGGATGGACAAGGAACTTTCAGGAATTACGCCAGCGGTGCTGCACGCAATCTTGACGGACAGTATGCTGCCGGATTCCGTGGCGGTTCGTGCGCTGCGATACATTCGCAATCAAATGGCCAGTGCCAGCGAAGAAGATAAACATGCGCCCGTGCCCAATGCAATGTGCTGCCAATGGCTGAAAGTATGGCTGATTCGGAAAAACAATCGAAAGGAAGGCGTGATAGAAGCTATGTATCAGGCGGAAAATACGAATGTTGCGTACCGCTGCGGCGCGTGGGTCGCCGTGTATGCGAGTATGCAGCAGTTTGCAATGAGAGATGTTCAGGCAGGTATTGTACAGCGCTACTATGCATCTGCTTGTCAGATGCCAGCGCTGGTGCTGGGGCAGCTGTCAATTCTCTCCGTACCGCACCAGGACAAAATCAAGGGCGACTATCTGAAGATGTATCTGGAAATGCTGGATAAGGTGACTTGTGACATTGGGGAAATCCCCACCATGCTGAACTTGGAGCAGCAGGCTTACTTTGCACTGGGGTATCGCCAGATGACAGCGGAATTGAATCGGAAACTCAATGAACTGCGGAAATTGAAGAAAGAACAGAAAGCTGCGGCAGAAACGGACGAGGAGGAATAAGAAAATGGCACTGCAGAACCGTTACGAATTTATGTACTATGTTGCTTGCACCAATGCCAACCCGAACGGCGACCCGGATATGGGCAACATGCCCCGGATTGACCCGCAGACCATGCAGGGATTTATCACCGACGTGGCCACGAAACGCCGCATTCGCAACTATATTGAGATTGCTTATCCGGGCGTGCCGGGCATGGGGATTTTCGTGCAGAAGGCGGTGAATCTGAATAAGCAGATTGCGCTGGCAAAGCGCGAAGCGGGGATTGAAGGTGCGAAAGAAAAAAATCCGGTTTATGCGGCACGCAAAAAAGCGTGTGAACTCTTCTACGATGTGCGCACCTTTGGGGCTGTGATGTCTACTGGCCCCAATGCGGGGCAAGTCCGCGGTCCTGTTCAACTTGCTTTCGGCAAGAGTTTGGATTCGGTACTGCCGCTGGACATATCCATCACGCGCATGGCGGCGGCATTGGGCGGAAATGACAAATCCTACGAGGAATATGAGAAAGCGGAACAGGAAGCGTCTGAAGATAAGCTGCGCACGATGGGACGCAAGCAGATTATCCCCTTTGGTCTGTATGAGGTGCGTGGCTTCATCAGCGCGAATCTTGCAGCGGAAACGGGATTCGATGAAGCTGATATGAAGGCGCTGTTTGAGGCGATTCTCAACATGTATGAGCATGACCGTTCGGCGAGCAAGGGCGAAATGGAGGTTGTTTCTCCGCTCATCATCTTCAAGCACGAAGGCACGGATACGAATCCTGAACAGCGCGCACGTCAAGCCAAATTGGGCTGTGCACCGGCGCATAAACTCTTTGAACTGGTGACGGTGCAGAAGAAGGTGGATTTCCCCCGCAATTATCGTGACTATGAAGCAAAGGTGGCGCTGGATAAGGTGCCTGCGGGGGTACGGATGGGGTTCTTGAGCAATCCCTACGGGGAGATTGTCTGGGATGAACTGCCGCAGGGAGAAAGCTGGTTTACCCGTGGATGACGAGCAGGAGTATCTTCCGTTATCGTGGCTGTCGCAGGCAGATTACTGTCTGCGGCGCGCCGCGCTGCTGCTGAATGAACGTGTATGGGTAGAAAATGTCGAGACGGCGAAAGGTCGCGCCGAGCATGAACGGGTTCATACACAGCGCGTGGAGCGGCGCGGCGATTTCGTGAAGCTCTACGAGAACAGTGTCTTTTCGGACGAAATGCAAATCAGCGGAAAATGCGACTGCATTGAAGCGGTGCGGGATGAAAACGGCTGCACGATTCCCGCAGTGGATTTCCCGGTGCGGCTGCTGCCGGTGGAGTACAAGCATGGGAAGATACGCGATGAATCAGAATACAAGATTCAGCTTTGCGCGGAGGCGATGTGCTTAGAGGAAATGTATCACACGACGATCCCGGCAGGCGCGCTGTTCTACATTACCGCGCATCGCAGAGTGGATGTGGAACTTGATGAAGCGCTGCGTGAACAGGTACGGCAGACTGTGCAGAAACTCTGGAAAGTCCGCCGCGAAATGCTGATTCCGTCGGCAGTTTACGGCCCGAAATGCAAACGTTGCTCGATGCAGGAATACTGTATGCCGAAGGTAAAAACATCCGCGAAGGAATATTGCAAGGCGCTTCTTCTTGAAGCAGAGAGGGTGGAGACGGAATGAAAAAATTACTGGAAACCCTCTATGTGACAACGCCAGACAGCTACCTTTTCTGCCGCAACGAGAATATCTGCGTGAAAATTGGCGGCGAAGAGAAAGCAAGCGTGCCAGCGGTAATGCTGGACGGAATCGTGTGCTTTGGGGAAATGACAGTCTCCGCGCCGCTGATTGGTTTCTGCGCTGAGCACGGGATTACGCTGACGTTCCTATCGTCGAATGGACGCTTTTACAGCCGCATTTGCGGGCCGGTCAGCGGCAATGTGCTGCTGAGAAAAAAGCAGTATCAAGCGCTGGATGATGATGACTTCCGCATGAAATTCGTGCAGAACCTCCTGGTGGGAAAGCTACTCAACGAGAAAAATGTATTGATGCGCACGGCACGGACGCAGGATGCGGCAACAGCAGAGAGTCTTCGAGCAGCCTGCCAGTCTATTAGCCAGTATGCAGCACAGCTGGAGACATGCGCAAGTGTTGACCAAATGCGCGGCATCGAAGGAGCTGCCGCAAAATGCTACTTTGCGCATTTTGACGACATGATTTCCCCACAATGCCCCTTCCAGTTTGTGGAGCGCAGCAGACGACCGCCGCGCAATGAAGTGAACGCAGTCCTGTCGTTTATGTACACGCTGCAAACGCGGGACATTCAAGCGGCACTTGAAACGGTAGGCTTAGATCCAGCGGCTGGATGGCTGCACACGCTTCGACCGGGACGGCCGTCGCTGGCGCTGGACTTACTGGAAGAGTTCCGAGCGCCGCTGTGCGACCGGCTGGCGCTGTCGCTGTTCAACAAACGTCAGCTGACGGATAAGGACTTTGAGTACGATTCGCTGGCTGTTATGCTGAACGAGCGCGGGCGCAAAACGGTACTTACCGCATGGCGTGACCGAAAGCAGGAAGAAATCACGCATCCGTATCTCGGAGAAAAAATTCAAGTAGGGCTGATTGCTTATGTACAGGCCATGATGCTGGCGCGTGTCTTGCGCGGGGATCTTGATTGCTATCCGCCGTTTGTCTGGAGGTGAAAAAATGTTGGTTGTTGTTACTTATGATGTGAATACAGCAACCGAAGCGGGAGCAGCGCGGCTTAGGCGTGTAGCGAAACTCTGCGAACGCTATGGACGGCGTGTTCAGAACTCTGTATTTGAAGTCCTGCTTGATGCAGCACAGCTGACGGCGCTCAAGGCGCAATTGGCAGCGACAATTGATGCAGAACATGACTCCGTTCGCTTCTATCGCCTTGGCAACAGTTACAAGGAGCGCATTGATGTGCTTGGTTGCACTGCGCGCATTGAAGCTGGAGAACTGCTGATGTTATAGCGGAAGCTGAAAACACTCTTTTCAGCGCATGTGAATCATACATGAATGGCCGACCGTCTCGCGCGGTGTGATGTCAAAATTCAAACGATGATTCTATGAAATATCACTAAAATAATCTCGACAAATTGCGTGGCACTGTTGTTAAGCCATGCTGATTTGTAAGGGTTGAACAAAAGATTTGCAGAAATTGCATATCTTTTGCCGTCGCCCCTCGCGGAGGGGCGTGAATTGAAATGGAAAGCCACAAAAGACAAGAAAACGACACGCCCGGTCGCCCCTCGCGGAGGGGCGTGAATTGAAATAAAAGGAATAAGCAGGGTATTGATCCCGCAGTGTGTCGCCCCTCGCGGAGGGGCGTGAATTGAAATTTGGTGACGGTCGCCGTGCGCCCGCGGGAATCGGGTCGCCCCTCGCGGAGGGGCGTGAATTGAAATGAAATGTTGATAGATACTTTGCTTGGTTTGCTGGTGTCGCCCCTCGCGGAGGGGCGTGAATTGAAATATCCTCATTAAACAGCCCGTTATCGACGTGCGGTCGCCCCTCGCGGAGGGGCGTGAATTGAAATTGGGCGTGGTCGTCCCGGCCTCCTGCTCGGTGACGTCGCCCCTCGCGGAGGGGCGTGAATTGAAATATTTTTGATATGCCCTCTTTCGCACAGAAACGCCGTCGCCCCTCGCGGAGGGGCGTGAATTGAAATAAAAGGGAGAACCGGGCAATCGATCCCGCAGTGTTGTCGCCCCTCGCGGAGGGGCGTGAATTGAAATATGCGGGAATACACCAGTTTCCCGGAAGGGAAGGTCGCCCCTCGCGGAGGGGCGTGAATTGAAATTGCTCGGACGGTGACGGCGGTTACTACCTCACCCGTCGCCCCTCGCGGAGGGGCGTGAATTGAAATATTTTAGTGTCCTTCCTTTCTTTGATGAGTTATATCTCGTCGCCCCTCGCGGAGGGGCGTGAATTGAAATAGGCTGCCGATGGTTGCCGTTCCTGTCAGCGTCGTCGCCCCTCGCGGAGGGGCGTGAATTGAAATAGATAGGACTTGAGCACGCGCGTGCCGTCGTCGTGTCGCCCCTCGCGGAGGGGCGTGAATTGAAATCTGGTCAGCTGGTCGGCTGATGGTGCTGGTCGGCGTCGCCCCTCGCGGAGGGGCGTGAATTGAAATATACGGCAAGCCTGTTATGGCGGAGAGCTCCACGTCGCCCCTCGCGGAGGGGCGTGAATTGAAATAAAATCGTATGTGAGGTGTTGCGATAACTCGCACGTCGCCCCTCGCGGAGGGGCGTGAATTGAAATAGTCCGTCGGCTCAATGCCGACGTACCGGGCGGTCGCCCCTCGCGGAGGGGCGTGAATTGAAATCTCCCAAACCAATCATCGTGCCGAAAAGCACCGCGTCGCCCCTCGCGGAGGGGCGTGAATTGAAATTCCGTCTCGATGTGCAACCAACCGCCACTATTCCCGTCGCCCCTCGCGGAGGGGCGTGAATTGAAATGGCTTCACAAACGCCCCAAAAAGGCTTATCATGTCGCCCCTCGCGGAGGGGCGTGAATTGAAATAACGCGGCGATTGCGGCGTGCAACGCCGCCGTCCGGTCGCCCCTCGCGGAGGGGCGTGAATTGAAATATCGACCACAGCAATCTGCTTCCCATCGTCCCGTCGCCCCTCGCGGAGGGGCGTGAATTGAAATTGATTCCCAAGGAGGAGTGGCTGGACGTTGGCTTGTCGCCCCTCGCGGAGGGGCGTGAATTGAAATACCACCTCCGCGTCCGCCTCTCGGAAGTGCATATCGGTCGCCCCTCGCGGAGGGGCGTGAATTGAAATAACAACGAACTGAATCTGTGCAGGAATGTCCGCGTCGTCGCCCCTCGCGGAGGGGCGTGAATTGAAATATGTTCATGCCGGGGAAATGCAAAAGGCCGACGCGTCGCCCCTCGCGGAGGGGCGTGAATTGAAATAGGGGAACCGCCGGGGATCACCCGGCGGCGGAGCGGTCGCCCCTCGCGGAGGGGCGTGAATTGAAATAATGACCCAAATTGAACCCAACGACGCAGGAAGAGGTCGCCCCTCGCGGAGGGGCGTGAATTGAAATGGGAGGTTCAGCGATTCCGCCGCTTTCGCCCATTCGTCGCCCCTCGCGGAGGGGCGTGAATTGAAATATCAATATGTTAATTGCGATACTCAACCAACGCGCGTCGCCCCTCGCGGAGGGGCGTGAATTGAAATCTCGTCGGGGGCCAGATAGCCGCCCTCGCTGTCCGTCGCCCCTCGCGGAGGGGCGTGAATTGAAATCCGCCAACGCGGGCAAGGTCGCCGTTCTGGAAGAGGTCGCCCCTCGCGGAGGGGCGTGAATTGAAATAAACTCCTTGAAAAACATTTCGGCAAACCTATGGTCGCCCCTCGCGGAGGGGCGTGAATTGAAATTCGCCGTCCTTGTTCTCGCCGGTGGGCATGATGCGCGTCGCCCCTCGCGGAGGGGCGTGAATTGAAATACCTTCTGCCCGGTCGCAATCGCAAGGTCAGACGTCGCCCCTCGCGGAGGGGCGTGAATTGAAATGGAAAGCCACAAAAGACAAGAAAACGACACGCCCGTCGCCCCTCGCGGAGGGGCGTGAATTGAAATGAGGTCGTTCTCCTTGATGGTCATCTTGCCAGGTCGCCCCTCGCGGAGGGGCGTGAATTGAAATTCTTCGTTGGAAAAATATTCGTACACCCTTCTACGTCGCCCCTCGCGGAGGGGCGTGAATTGAAATATTCTGCACGCCGGAACGCAGCAGCGCACGCATAGTCGCCCCTCGCGGAGGGGCGTGAATTGAAATTGTTCCGCTGGCGGGCGAAGCCAATAAACATTTGTCGCCCCTCGCGGAGGGGCGTGAATTGAAATACGAAGGCGAAGATTGCCGACGCGGCCATCAGTCGCCCCTCGCGGAGGGGCGTGAATTGAAATCTTTCGGGTGAGAATGTTCATGATTCAATCTCCGTCGCCCCTCGCGGAGGGGCGTGAATTGAAATATCGGCGTGGCGACGGCGCTGTCCTCCGTGGGCATGTCGCCCCTCGCGGAGGGGCGTGAATTGAAATGATATCGGTTATTTGTCCAAATTAAACTTATAACGTCGCCCCTCGCGGAGGGGCGTGAATTGAAATAGCAAATGAATAACATCGGCTTTCTGTGCAATCGTCGCCCCTCGCGGAGGGGCGTGAATTGAAATTTATATGCCCAGTCAAGGTTTTGTTCGTGGAAATGTCGCCCCTCGCGGAGGGGCGTGAATTGAAATGCGTCGCTTGGCAAGCAGATTCAGCTGGCGGAGAGCGTCGCCCCTCGCGGAGGGGCGTGAATTGAAATCTGCGTCGCCTTTTTCGTCGCTTCAAGCGCCCCGGTCGCCCCTCGCGGAGGGGCGTGAATTGAAATAGCAACACGCGCCTGATGGAGGACGCGGTGGCGGTCGCCCCTCGCGGAGGGGCGTGAATTGAAATGGACTGACGGCGGCGGTGATCTACGGCGCGTACAGTCGCCCCTCGCGGAGGGGCGTGAATTGAAATCTTGCTGTCCTTTTCTTTTGCGCTGGACACCGGGTCGCCCCTCGCGGAGGGGCGTGAATTGAAATATCGAGGCGCAGGCAGACCGCGCGGGTGTAAAGGGTCGCCCCTCGCGGAGGGGCGTGAATTGAAATTTTCGCGGCTGTCTGTGCGTTGCGGAAAAGGTCGGTCGCCCCTCGCGGAGGGGCGTGAATTGAAATATCGGCGTGGCGACGGCGCTGTCCTCCGTGGGCAGTCGCCCCTCGCGGAGGGGCGTGAATTGAAATACGACCTTGTAGATGAGCGTGCCCTTGCTCACGGTCGCCCCTCGCGGAGGGGCGTGAATTGAAATGGGAGCAATCCCGGCCCTTTCCTCAAAGCCGCCGGTCGCCCCTCGCGGAGGGGCGTGAATTGAAATGGCATGACGGAAGCGCAGGTCATCGGCGTGGCGACGTCGCCCCTCGCGGAGGGGCGTGAATTGAAATATTACCGACAGCCTTACTCAATCCTTTGCCCAGTCGCCCCTCGCGGAGGGGCGTGAATTGAAATTGGTCGGACGGCAAGTACGAGACGGACGCTATCGTCGCCCCTCGCGGAGGGGCGTGAATTGAAATGGCGCGGTCGGCAGTATCGCCGGGGCGCTGGGGTCGCCCCTCGCGGAGGGGCGTGAATTGAAATAATTTCCGCTGCAAGCCGTTTTTCTACTTCTCGTCGCCCCTCGCGGAGGGGCGTGAATTGAAATTGGTCGGACGGCAAGTACGAGACGGACGCTATCGTCGCCCCTCGCGGAGGGGCGTGAATTGAAATTGCATTCGCCGCCGCCCCCGGCGCGGCCATCACGTCGCCCCTCGCGGAGGGGCGTGAATTGAAATTTCTCGATTTTGTTATTCATATTTGTAAGAATCGTCGCCCCTCGCGGAGGGGCGTGAATTGAAATCTAACGGCTTGACGGGGAGGACGGAGGCATATACGTCGCCCCTCGCGGAGGGGCGTGAATTGAAATAAAAGGGCATGACGCAATGAGGCGAACTGCGTGTTGTCGCCCCTCGCGGAGGGGCGTGAATTGAAATAAACTATGGCTAATACTCTCACGATTGATAAAATGTCGCCCCTCGCGGAGGGGCGTGAATTGAAATATTTTGTCACCGAGACTGTTTCTTACGCCGCGCGTCGCCCCTCGCGGAGGGGCGTGAATTGAAATGGCAGAAACCCAAGTCCTGCCGGAAGAACAGAAGTCGCCCCTCGCGGAGGGGCGTGAATTGAAATTGGTTGACCCGGATGACGCTCTCGATTTCGTCGAGTCGCCCCTCGCGGAGGGGCGTGAATTGAAATAGCTCAATCATGCGGCGAATCCGGGGACGCATGAGTCGCCCCTCGCGGACTGTCTCTTATACACATCTCCGAGCCCACGAGACCGTACTAGATCTCGT
>ERZ1027032.136-NODE-136-length-26526-cov-5.686638_pt1 | contig 26526 bp, 30 predicted proteins | sample MGYA00519445_ERZ1027032 | MGnify/ENA primary metagenome ERZ1027032 (study PRJEB26926, sample SAMN06164888) | human gut metagenome | biome: ENVO:00009003; feature: ENVO:2100002; material: ENVO:00002003 | host: Homo sapiens | place: USA | collected 2012 ... | reverse complement strand
GCGATAAGCTGTTCGTTCAGCGAGCGGAGCTTGTCGGACGAGGCGGGCACTTGCACCGTTTCCTTGCCGCCGAACCATCCGGCTATGCCTTTCTTCTTCTGCACGACGGTACGGGTCTGTGTCGCTTGCCTTGCAGCTTCTGGCAGATGGTTCACCAGCAGGCTGTCGGCTTTGTCCTGCCGGTGGAACACCTGCATGATTTGGTGCAGGTGTGTCTCCTTGTCCGCCAACAACTGTTGCAGGGTATCTATCTGCGACAGACCGAATATGTAGCTATGGTTCGTTTGCAGCATTTGCAGCAGGCTGTCCACCCTCAGCCGTCTCGTTTGGTAGGCATGGTAGTCCTCATCCTCCCAAGCGATGACGCTCTCGCCCAATGAGGCGAGTACCGTGATGTTGCGGTGTATCTCGGATATGTCACGGCGTGCCTGTCTGATTTCGTAGGTGTCGGCCTCGATTTTCCGAAGGCGTGCGTGTTCATGGAAAAGAATAGCGGCCATGCTGATGATGACCGCCATTAACATCATATAGCCGAAGAGGATTTTAGCTTGCAGGGGTATGTTTCTGTTCATATATAACAAGGTCATATTAAACATCTGTATCGTAAATCCTCTTTTGCAGCAGGTCTATAAAGTTCATGGCATCCATAGGGGTGGAGCGAGAGAGGTCGAACGAGAGTATCATAGCCTGCAGGCTGTTGTCATACGAACTTTTGCTGCCCTTGCGGTCTTGCCCGCCCTCCGTTTTTTCGGGGATGGAGACCAACGCCTCCGCTTCGCTGCCGTCTATGCCGGAAAAGACGAAAGAACCGTCGTCCTGCCGGTCGATTTTCCCTCCGGCGGCTATTATCTGTTCCATCACTTTCCCTACATGGCTTTCCGGGAATCCTGTGGTCAGCACAAAATTTCCGCCTTTACGCTGCCGGTGCATGACACGGTAGCCTGTGGCGCGTGCCAAGGCGAAAGCCCCGCAACCGTAGGCGGAGAAAAACTTGCCCGACCGGGTCACGAGGAAACGGCTGTCGCCGAGTTCCTGCTGTTGTTGTATCAATTCGCGTTCTGTCATACAGTCCTCCTCAGTTCTTTGATTTCATTACAAATCTCCTCTTTTTTGCATTCAATCTGTCTGTACCGTTTTTTCAACACGACTTTCTCCAAGTGTCCGGCAAAATAGATGACCTGCCACCATTCCTTACCGATACGGCTCATGACCTTGCACCGCAGGTTGTAGGAGGAAAAATGCCGCATCATTCCCAAATAGGAGTTTATCGTACTGACAAACTCCTCCCCGTGGGTTTTCACGTAATCGGGCGAGCCTGCCGCCAAGCGGTTCAGGCGGTCGATGGCATCGTAGCAGAAGCCGACTGTGCGGTTGCTCAGGTATTTCCGCCCCGGAAGTATCATCCCTCCGATAAACAGGACACCTTTCGTGTAATGTTGCAGATAGATCTTGCGCGGGTGCAACGACAGCCCGTGTTCGGAGAGCCAGCCGGCAATTTTCGCTTTCACCTCTATCAGGTGCTCTTTCGAGGGATGGACAAGCACCATGTCGTCCACATACCTGCCGTAGTGCTTCACGCCCCATTCTTCGCTGATGAGATGGTCCAGTCCGTCCAGGAAGTTAAGGGCGAGCAACTGGCTTGTCAGGTTGCCGATAGGCAGTCCGCACGAGCCGTCGGAATGGAACAGGCTCTTGTCTTTGGGCAATCCGCGCCAGCTTTGGGGAGGCGTCTTGCGGATGCAGTTCTTTTCCGGACGGTTGAATATAGTCTCACGGAGCAGATAGAGCAGTATCGCCAGGTCGTTTCCCCCGTAGCGTTCGTGCAAGAGTTCTTCGGTCAGGTCATACAGCCGCCTCTTCGATATTTTCATGAAGAACGAACGGATGTCTATTTTCAGGATGTAGCACTCTTTCGTGTAGTTTTCCGAACAGAGCCGGATATGTTCCGCCACATGTTCGATGCCATAGAGCGTACCTTTTCCCTTGCGGGTGCTGTAGCTGTCATTGATGAACTTCTCTTCCAAAAGCGGAACGAGCCTGCGGGCTATGAGGTGGTGTACCACACGGTCGCGGAAGTCTGCAGCGAAAATCTCCCGTTTCACGGGTTTGTTGATAATGAAAGCGATGGAACGCGAAGGGCGGTATGTGCCGGCATTGATTTCCCGCCACAGTTCCACACACCTGCGTTCGTAATCGCTCTCGAAGGCAAGGGCATTACAGGTATTGCGTTTCTTTTTACGGCACTCGAAATACGCCTCGAAAACATCCTCCAACGGAATGCCTCCGAGTTCCTCATCCGTGAAAAGACTTTGTTGTAACTCCATATCGCAATACCATTTTGTTTATCGTAAAGTTTTTATTGAAAAGGCCAAGACCGGACGCACGTAGCTATTTCTGTTGTTCTTATTGTTGTTGTTCACGTTGCCGTTGTTCACATTCACATAAAGAGCGTTGTTCGCCGGATTGTTGTAGTTCTCCGAGGAGGACCAGTAAATGTTGTCTGTTTTTGTCTTTGCGAGCCTCCCTGCACGAGGAAAGCCTGCCGACAACCCTTTTTCAATAATAAACAGTTCGCTTCGGGAAGCCTTGACCGCCCGAATCCCGACTGATAAATCATTGCCTTTTATCTTCCTGTTTCTTCATTCCGCGTTCGTTATATTGTTTCCAGCTCGTAGCCTGCTTGCCTATCTTCTCCAACAGCAGCCCGAACGAGGCGTATTTGCGCTCGGTAATGACCTTCTGCTCCACACATACGCGGAAAAGCATCTGCAACATGCGGTAACGGTCGAGAAATTCGGTCAATACGCCCACTTTTTCATAGCTGCTGTTCGCCTTGTAAATCAGAGAAAGCATATCCAAAGTCAAATCCACCATACGGCTGCCCATACTGTAGCGGAAGAAGCGCGGAAAATCCTGCGTCAGGATCAACAGGTTGTTCAACAACCGGTAAGTGTCGCGGTATAGGGGTAATTCTTCGGATAATGCCATAACTCGATTTTTCAAAAATTTTTCCGACCCGCTTCGCGGGTATTCCATCTTTTAAATGAGCGGCTACGCCGCAAATAGATAAATAGATTGAATAGGTAAATAGGTCAGAAAGCCAAGACCGGACGCACGAAGCTAAGTCTGTAGTACTTACTGTAGTAGTCCACGCGGCCGAGGGTCACACGCACATAAAGAGCGTAGCGCGCCGGATAGCTGTAGTACTCCGAGGAGGACCAGTACCAATCGGACTTTAAGCCTGATACCACTGTCTTGCCGTCAAACAAAGAAGTACGGTTTTGATAAACATTCCACATCTGACCGATAGAAGGAAGAAACCAACCGCTGCTATTGGCAGGGGACGGGACTTTGCTCGCATAATCCACAACGGCATAGTAGGTGGCAGGATAACCGGAATCTTCGGCGGCATTCAAGTTGCCCGTACCTCCGGCAGCGGCGATGATTTTCTGTGTCCAGGCGTAGCCGCTCCAGTCGATGTCAGGTGTAGAGTAATTGTTCTGTTTGTTTCCGCTTCCATCCGTGGGGCAGCAACCCAACTCGGTTCCGTAAACGCCCCACTGACAATAACCGTTTGTGGCATCCTGCAAGGCAATGGCATAGCCGTGGCACTTCTGCTGACCGATACCGGTGGCGGAGTAATCGGAGGCATCGTTTTCGTGATGACCGGCATGGAACACGATGGCGATGCACTCCTCATTCGGCATTTCCTCACCGGGGATAATATACCAATTACCATCGGAATTCTTGCACAGGTAGTCGCCCATCTGCAAGTTATAATTCTTTTCCATAGCCTGCGCACCGTCCACCTTGTATCTCTTGTATTCCCCTACGACAGGATGGGACGCGGACGTGGTGATGGTAAACTCCCTGTTCCCCCCGTCATAACATCCCTCGATAGTCGGCATGGACGAGTGCACCAAGTAGCGGTAAGTGCCGTCAGCCATGCGCAGCGGCTTGGCGGTGCCTGTGAACGTAGCTTCTGCCCCCACGGTGTAGTCGGGAACATTCGCGTCGATAAACTTGTAAACGGTCTTCGGCATCTCGATGACGGCCAACGCCATGCGGTGTTTCATGGCGAAAGAGAGGTGGATGGTGTTGCCCGTCCCTGTCGTTGAGCCTCCGGCTGTCATCAGGTCGGAGGCGGTGTAAGCGGCATGGGTGCTCTGGTCGTCCCCGGGTTGCCAGCCATCAATGAGCGGCTTGAAGAACTCGGCATCGGTCATGACCGCCCCCTCCGCAGGTGTGGCAGTCTTGCCCGCCATGTCCGCCTGATAAGGATAGTAGAGGTAGTAGCTCTCTCCATCCATTCCGGCGGCAAGCGTCGTACCGTCGGTTTTCCACATGATGCCGCCCGTGGCGGCATCCTTTTCGGCTGTCAGCTTCACGTTTGAATAAACCGGCTTTCCGCCGCGCACCATGTAGAATCCGCAGGCATCGCCTTCGGTGAACTCGGTGGTGTAGCCGTTCTCCACGGCACGGGTCTCGACACGGGTTTTCATATTCTCAACAGCCGATGTATATCCGCCATCGGTAACGGAGATTGTCAGTTGCTGCGCCTTGTCTTGCACGGCAGGGAACTCTTCTTGCGTGCAGGATACAAGCAGCAGGAGCAACGCAGCTTGCAAGAGGTGGTATATGTTTTGTATCTTCATATTCTTAAAGGACTAAATAGGCAAATAGTTCAGAAAGCAAGGACGGGACGGACAGCGTTACTCCATTTCTTATAGACAAAGTCGCAGCACACGTAATCAGAGGAGTACACGTTCCAGTTCCGTGCGCGGAACTGATTTAACTCCGATGACGACCAAAAACGGTCACCGGTGGTAAAATCATTCTTGCTGTCGGCTGCAATTTTATTCATCCAAGCATTCAAGGCAGCTGGAACATCGCCTTGACCTAGCCAACGGAAATCACCGGAATCCGACGAGGTTTGCTGACCTTTATCCGCCATAGCCGGACAACCGCCCAGATTCTGAAGGATGTCCCACCACTGACCGGAGGAAGGAATAAACCAGCCTGTGGTATTACGAGGTGGGCGGTATTCATTTATACTGTACATATCATTCCATTTCTCGACGGCTTCGAAGGCCGGATATGCCTCAATTCCACCGATACTATTTGCATGGTCAAGAATCTTGGTGTAATTGTGCAGACCGCTGATGTCAGAGTAGATTTCAGACTTGGACCAGCAGTCTTTCACGTCTTCCAAATTATTCTCTTCATGGCTCCATTGGATATCTGTTGCGGTGTTCTTTAAGGCCATTACAAGGCCATGCACATTCCCTTCGCCCAATTTGGACTTTTCGGCAGTGCCGATACGGCTCGGGTCCGTCTGGAAAACGATACCGATGACTCTTCTTTCTATTTCACTTTTTGTTTGGAGTACGGGAGCAGGCTTGGGGCTTGCTATCTTCATACTGCCGTCAGTATAGATTTTGCGCAGGCCGCCGTCGCTCCAAGTCCCGTCGGAATAGAAGTAGTCGCCGATTTTAAGTTCGTCAGCTGTGAAACTTTGCTTTACCTTTTTGGAGGTGACGTTCTCCTCGCCACATGCAACCCACGTGCCACCGGTCACCGCCTGCACGTCTATTCCGCTTGCTTTCACGGTGATGGTGTAGGCATACCGCTTGCCACCGAAAAACCCAAATTTGCCGGCAGCTTCTGTTTCGGGAGTGTAGGTAAAGTCATTGCTGCCTATGCTGATTCGGATGAGCGGCTTGCCCGTCATATCCTGCGGCGGCACTAACGCCTCGTATTTCTTCGTTGCGGCATCGTAATAGGGCTTTATCTCGCCGTCCGATTGGTCACCCGGTGATACCAAGCCGGCGGTTGAGTGCGTTAGCGGGTCTCCGAAAATGGTGACGGTCGCACCCTCCAACTCCTCTTCCGTAATGCCTTCGCCAGCTTTGAGAATTACTTCGATTTTCGCCATGCGGTGGATGAAACGGAGATTTATGGCTTGGTCATAACGCCCTATGGCACTGGCGTACAGGACATCGAAAGCGGCGTACCCGCCACTTTGGTCGGAAATATCCGTTTCCGATTCTATGTCCGGGGTCCATGCACTGACGCGGGCTTCATCGGTGTTCTTCCAATAGAAGGCATTATCGGCATCCTTCGGGCTTGCATTGCCCGATGCGTCCATCACGTATGTTTTGTTACCAAACACGCCTTCCAGTGACACTCTAATCTCCTCGCCGCCCGTCCACGCATCCTTACCTCCGGCGCGGGTCTGCGGCTGCGCCACCTCCGCCGTCAGTTGCAGCGGGTACTTGCCGTCGGGCAGGGGCGCGGTGCTTTCATCCTCACTGCTACAGGAAGCGAGCACCCCACAGATGAGCATCACAACCGGCAACCAGTCGCCGATGCGCGGCCACGGCCTTCTCGCTATGTTCCTTATTATTTTCATATTGTCTTTATTTATTTCGTTTTGTGCCACTGCCCGTTGCGACGCGGGCTGCCGCACCATTTATTATATATGGCGTGCCTCCGTCTTACGCCTGATGCACGGCAGTGGCTTTCAGACACACTACATTTTTGCATCACCCGCATGGCTACCACCGTCGTTCCAGTTTTCGATGGTGCTTCCGCTAAGGGTCAGCCCCGTCTTCTTCACCGTGATGGTGTAGGTATAAGAATAACCGGCCTCCAACGCGGGTTTGATCATGTCCTTGTTGGAGTAGCTCTGGTATTCCCCGTCATCGGGAGATATCTCAAGCACCAAAGCGTTGGCGAGTGTCTGCGGGAGCAGGATCATGGTGAAAGTCATCACGCCCGTGGCGGCGTCAAAGGTTGCCACGCACTTGTCCGTGGCCGTCTTCGGGGCACCGGTGCACTGGCGTAACATCCAGTCGCTCACAACGCTGCCCGCGGTCGCGGCGGTACCGGTCTTCACATCGAACGTTCCCTCGTGAACCAGGCCGCCCAGCTTGTAGTCGGCGAATTCCAGCACGGCAGTGTCGTCGAAACCGTCGGTGTTCGACACCTGCACCTTGAGGATAAGACGGGCCATCTTATGCTTGAAGGAGCAGTCGCTGCCGCCCGCGGCGGTGTTGTCCGTGAAGCTGACGGTCGGGCTGTCTTTATCGGCCTTGGCTCCCGTGGCATGGATGTAGTCCACCTTCTCCTGTTCCGTGGTCGTGGGCTGGTTGCTTGTATTTACCGTAATCTTCCCGTCTGTACCAGGCAGGGTGGAGGCGTTTGCGCCCGATGCGTAAGGCGCGTAGGCGGCAAAAGTAAACTCGAGGGAAGCGTCCTCGAAGAAGATGCCGCCACCCGCCGTCATCGGGGTGAAGTCCGCGTTGGTGCCGGTACTCGTGGTTGCGTATCCCACGTTCTTGTACTTGCCGCCCATGGTCGTGGTCGTGCCAGGGGCATCCACCACCATCACGCCGATTCGGTCGGCGTTCCACCCGTTGTCCACAGCACGGGTCTTCGGCCCGCTCACGCCTGCCGTGATTCGTGCTTCCACCGGATTGTTCTGTACCTCGTTCTCTTGTGTACACGCAGCCAATAGCGTTGCCGCTGCTGCAATAATGAAAAACCTCATGTTCATTATCATAATCTTGTTTTTTTGATTAAAATATTTATCGTCAGTTAGCATCCCCATTGCCGCTTTCTACCTCGTTCCAGCCCGTGATGGTTGCGCCCGTTACCCCGGCCTCTACGGGCAAAAGCAGATTACCCGTGAGTTTAACCGGTTTGGTGCCGTTATTGAAGTCCCTTATGGCCTCGGTAAGGTCGCTCACTACCCGCTGCGTGTCACCGTTGTTGAAAGTGATGTCCACCGTCAGCGTATGCGTTTCCGTCGGGACGATGCCGAGCAGTCGGAAAAAGATTGTGAACTTGTTGTCGTCCTGCCTGAAAGCGTTTGTTACTTGTGCCGCTGCACTCCGGTCGCCTGTTGCCATATCCGCTGCCGAAGCCACGCCGGAGAGCGTTGCCGTAGCCGACTGTACACGGCTGTAGTCGCCTTCCGTGGCGGTCAGTTCGATGTCGAGCCTGCGCACGTATTGTCTCATCGGGGCGGTGACGTGCAGGGTGTCGTCCGCCACGACGCTGATGTCCTGGTGCGAGGCGAAGAGGTAGCCGGGGTGCGGCTCTATTGCACCCGTCAGATCCACCGGATTCACCGTTGCCTTGTTTCCGTCGATACTAATCCCCTCCGGGGAGTTGTACACCGTCAGACCGTAGCCACCGGGCGCGAGCAGCGCGTCGAACACGTTGGTCGCCGCGCTCACGTTCTGTTCCCTCCCGCCGATGCGCAGTGTGTATGCCTGCGGTATGTCCGCCTCGGTGCTCTTTCCGCTCCAGTCCGTGGTTACGACCACCGCCCCACGGTCGGGGTGCGGCGTGTCATAGAGGTCGTCCTTCACGCACGAGGTCAGTATGGTCACCGCACCTATTAGATATAATAAGGTATAAGCCTTTCCGTATGCTCCCATATATTCCTTTATCTGTCGTATGATTGTCGTTGTATTCATTGTTCCTCCTTTCCGCTAAAAGATGTTCCACACCAGGGTGACACCCGCCGAAACAGGACCCCACCAGTTCTTTGTTCCGCTGCCGCGCCTTACCCTCACGCCGTTGATGACCACATACTTGTCATAGTCGGCATGGATATAGCCGATGCCGAGGTTGAAATCAAGAGAAAGGGCATTGTTGAGTTTCAGCTGATAACCTCCGACGATACCACCGCCCATGAGGTCGCCCTGACGGCCTGTTTCGGACAGCTTGTAGTTGAACTGCCCGGCCTTGTACATCGCACCGATATAGCCCCGTTTCTCCTTGCCGAGATACCATCGCACTTCGGGGGCCACTTCCCAAAGGGCATAGCGGCGGTTCTTGTCGTCCCAGCTCCATGAAGCCCACGTACCGTTCACGGCAATACCCACATGGCGGTTGATGCGCCACTCGATACCCAAATCGGGAGTGAGGGTTGCCCAACGCAGGAGGTTGGCACGCAAGGCAAAATGATACGGGGTGGCTATTGCCGTTTCTTCAGCTTGCAGGCGGGCTTGTTCCTCCGCTTCCAGACGCTCTTTTTCGACTTGTTCCGCTGCCATGCGTTCACGCTCCATCCGTTCCGCCTCGGCTTTCTCTCGGGCTGCCTGCTCTGCAGCGATACGCTCCTGTTCTGCCTTTTCCTTGGCAGTCTGTTCCGCTTTTGCCTGCTCTTTCGCTGCCATACGTTCGCGCTCCGCCTCGCCAGACACCTCTTTGTTATAGGCTTCCACTCTGGCGGCGGCTTCCGCACCGGCTATCTCCGCCACTTTCTCAACAGAGGCAGGGAGGGTGACGATGACCATGTTGTGCAGGGATTTTCCGTTCCCGTCCGTATAGGCTTCGTCAAACAACTGGTCGGTGACGAAGTTCGACTCTTTTATCTTGCCGCGCACAATCAGTTCCGACTTCACACGATTGCGGCGTGTCTTTGCCACTTGCGCCGCAGTCTGTTCTTCGTTGCCGTCCGTAGCGTAGCTTGTCACTAAAAGATACATTTGTCCGGCTTCGATGGCGGGGCGGTGTTCGTCGATGGCTGCAAGCAACCGCTCAAGTTCCTGTCCGTTGCCGCTCCACGGGGAGAAGAACATATCGTTCTCTGCCACGAACCGGAAACGGTAGGCAGTGGAGTCCGGCTTCTCCTGTGCCGAAAGCGACAATCCTGTAACGGCAAGAAAGACCGTCAATAATATTCGTTTTATCACTGTCATATTTGATAAGATTTGTTGTTACGGGTTAATAAAAAAGCATATCGGCGGCGTATGCGGGCATTGTTGTTCCATGCTCCGGCATACACCGCCGACGGATATGACGATACGCGCCCCCGATTGGTGAGGGCGGCATGTAAAGGTTCGGATAATAACGTGGAAAGGAGAGATATTCCGGAAAACGGACTCTCCGTAAGTGATTGGTATTTAAGGAATATTTTGTATATTGACGCGCGTAGCCATGAGAGAGAGAGAGAGAGAGAGAGAGAGAGAGAGAGAGAGTAACCGAATTATCTGAATATCCAAATAATCGGCACACATTTTAAGCGCATCGGACAAATATTTTCCGGATATGGAAACAACTTTACGAAACGGTAATGACACGAAAAAAGCCTCCGTCTTATAGGACGAAGCACCGCCTGAACAAAAAATATTTGTTATATACGGGTGGTATTTATATGTGCTTTTATTGCCGTTCATACATCGTTAACAAAACATTCTCGAAATACAATAGCAAAAGTACAAATAATTTCTCATTCCGCAATGAATTGAATGATATTATTTTGCAGAAACTTTTCCGGCAAGGCGGTTCCACTTTTTCATATTTGCTTTTGCCTGTCTTATACCCCTATCGGATTGACTTTCATCGTTTCTAAGTTCAGGAACAGCCCGTGATGCTCAATCATCCCGTGGCGGAACATTTTCCAGAGGATATTGCAGCCGAGTTGCGCCAGCGTGGAGTTGATAAACAGATCCTGTTTTTCCAATGCCTCTGCCAGTGAGCAACTCGGTCCGGAATCCACTTCTTTCACTCTCGCATATTTCACAAAACGGGTGATGACTTTCAGTGAGCCGACCGTTTCATACATCGTGGAAACCGGCTGTTTGATTTTCTTCGGCACGGTTCCCAGTACAACCTGCCCGGCGGTCTTTGTATTCCCGAAATCCATCCAGTAGAGCGGCGTGTTATTGTCCGTATAGGAGGATGAAGGAACTTTCGCAAGCACGTTCCACAAATCGAGTCTGGATTTTATATTATCCGTACAGGTAATGGTGATGTTCGCAATTTCGGTCCGCTTTACCTCCTTCAATACCGACGGATAGAAACTCGCCTCCGCTTTCCAGTCGTTTCCGAAAAAATTGTTTATCCTTGTGACCAGACATTGTGACTTGTTCAGTCCCAGGTCTGACGGTCCGAAGAGCTGCCGCCCAATGTTTGCGTCCGTCACGATGTCTGGATCGTAGACCGTTACGAACAATCCCGGATGTCCGAGTGCACGGAGCGTGACATCCAGTCTTGCCATACCGGTCAGCACTTGCGAGCCTGTACCGCCCGCGCCTATGATGTTTACCGTCACCGGATGTTGCGGGTTCATCAGGTAACTGTCTGTATAATGTACTCTTTTCATCGCAATATGTCTTTTAGTTTCAGTTTTTTTAAAGGTTGCAGTTCGTCAAGGTCAAAAGGCTTGTCCTTTGCCGCTTTCGTTACCAGTACCAGATTGGATTTCGTGGGGTTCCCACCTCCACCCAGATGGGAGAACTCCGTCAGCCAGAACCTCTTTTCCCAATACTCCAGCAGGTTCGTGTAGGTCAGGTCTTTCGGCTTCTCAATTTTTGCGGAGCCCAGACAGACGCTCGCTCCCGTCACATTGAAGAACGGAGCCGCAAAAAGGTCCGAATTGTCTGTCAGTTCAACATCTGTATAGGCATAGACATTCAGACGGTTTTCTCCGGCCTCATAGATCACGCCCGGCAGGTTGTATTCCGCGCTTTCAATCTTCAGGATGTCATGGAAGAACATCATGCGCTTTTGGGGCGGGTTGTACCAGATGTATTTCTCACTGCCCTTGCGCGGGTCAAACCACAGCAGGTTGGACGGTATCCTGCCGTATGGTGTCACACTGTGGCTTTCGGAATAGCCCCGTACCAGTTCGTTCATGAACTCCACCGTCACCGGACGGCCTTCGCCCATTGTCCCATTTTCGTCTATGTCCCTGACTTCGATAAAATAACCGTCGTCATCCGTGCTGTGGTTGTCATTCTCTTCCGCATAGACAATCAACGCCGCCCTCGGATGAAGCAGCGTCCTCAGTTTTCTTGTAAGTTCATTCGTTTCTACCATAATCTTTCAATATACAATGTTAATAAATTCATCCGCCCACTTGAAGAACCGTTCCGGATAGTCATCCATGATAAACAGGCGGTCGGTTTCCGGTGACAGGGCACAGGTGGTAATCGGGATGATATCGTATGTCTCCTGGCTGTTATTATTGTAATAGTCCACCAGATATTCGGACACCATGTCGTCGCAGTCATAGACCACCCTTATCTGCTGATCCAGACGCATCGGCTGAAAATCCGGTTCTTCCTCGTGAAAGGCATCATAGCCGTATTGCATGATACCGTGTTCCGGGTTAAGGAAGGGCAATCCCTTTTTCATTGCTCCGACAATGGAACGCTCGAAGTCGTTTTGCGGGGTGTATTTTTCAAGTGCTTTCGGCAAATCCTTGTAATAGGACTTTTTTTCAACATGCTTCAGCAGTCTGCCGATTTTCCCTTTCTCGTATGACCGTACCAGTTCCAGCCTTTTACCAGTTTCCTCTTCCTCCTCCTGCGGATCATCCTCTTTCAGCCACATTAATACATAATCCGTGTCATCCTCGTCCAGAATGGTGGATATTCCGTTCGCCCGCATCAGGTTGTGGATAAACGTAATTGAGATCCGCCTGAGCGTGGGATTGAGAGCCTCCACGAATTTCATCGGGAAATAGTACAAGGTCAGTTCGCCCCATTTGTGACACTTCCACAGATTGAAATAGAGCCTGCCGTTATCCTGTTCGATATTCACATTCATCCCTTCCCCGACAAGTTTGTCCATCTCGTCGTACAGATTGGCTATGCTTGCCCCGATACTTTTGCCCGGAGTATGCACCGCTTCCTGTTTCAACAAAAGGGCATAGTTGAAAAACGAGTCACGCAGGAACTCGTAGTTTTCCTGCGTAATCACGTTGATGCCATTACTGCCGTATGAATCCACGACAATACTTTTCTGTGCTATCGGGGCAAGTGCCGTATTCAGAAAAGAATTACGGCCCCGCTTGGAGCCGTAATCCGTTCTGTCCTGTTCACACCGTGTCGTACATTCCGTTCTGTCTGGCCGATGATGAGCCTTGCGAGCAGTGCCGACTGATGTTCGTCCAATGGTACACATGATTTCTTCTTTTTATTGTCCTTCTTCATGGTTTCCTATCCTTTTGTCCCGATGGTGGTCTTGAACTCGTACACCGCCTTGTCATTCTTGATGACCGGTCCGTGTACCGTCGCCGTGGTCAGCTCCGGGTAGAAGTTGGAGTAGTAACTCATGACCATTTCGGGGCTGTCCGACGGGTTGGGATCGTCGAGCGTAATCATTCCGCTGCCTTTCTTGAACGTGAACGAGCGTGTCATTCCTGTGATTTCGAGTGCCATAATCTTAAACTGTCTGATAAGGTGAATACTTGGGTTCTAACATGGATTGGGGAAAATCGGGATATTCCTCGTAATCCTTGGGATTGTAATTGATTTCTCCGTCCGCGGGATATTGCGCAGGGTAGTCTTCGGGAGAGAATGCCTGTTCCTGCCAGTGCGTGTCAGACTGTGCCCCGTATGGAGGCTGCGGAGCCGTAGGCTGTTGTCCGGCATATTGCGGCTGTGGCGGAAGCGGTCTTTGCGGCGGTTGTTGCGGTGGCCACATCGAAGGCTGTTGCAGCGGTTGTGCCGTCATAGGCCGCTGCGGTTGTCCTGCTATCGGTCTCGGAGCCTGGGGCTGCGGCGGATAGGGCGGTTGCTGCACGGGAACTGCCATTGGTCGTGGCTGTGGCTGTTGTGCCGTTGCCGCCATAGGTTGCGGTTGCTGCTGTGGCTGTGGCTGCGGTTGCGGTGCCGGTTCATCCATCAGCTCGAACAGGCTGCCCTTGTTCATCGCCTTCTTCTGTTCCTCCACCATGCTGTCAATCTTCTTCAGGTCTTGCGGCTTGGCATGGAGGCGTGCCTGGCCGAGTGCGGTGACAGCCTCGCTGTGCTTCCCGGCGGCAATCAGTTCCTCCGTCTTCTTGAGATGCTTCTCGTACTTCTCGCGTTTCTCCTTCTCCTCCTTCGTCTCTTTGGCTTTTTCTTCCTTCGCCGCCTTGCTGTCGGCAGCGGCCTTGTCAGCCTGCGCCTCGAACTGCGCCATGTTGGTGATCAGTCCCGCCACCTTCTGTATCGGCCGGGCGACGGTTTGCAGGAATCCCGCGTCCAGTTCCTCCGGCAGTCCGCTGACCGTCAGGGGCACGATGTGGTTCTGGGCCTCGTCCTTCAGCCCGTTCGACTTCGGCAGTGTGGATACCGCCATTTGTCCGTTCGCTTTGCGGATGACTATCGTGAGGTCCACGCCCTCGGTCATCATCTGGTTGATTGCTGTAAAAAACATAACTGTAATAATTTAAAGTGTGAATAATCGTATTTTTTATCGGTTGAAGAACTCCGCCAGCAGCCTGTCCCTGTCGGGATGGTGGCATATTTCCAGGATGGGGTTCAGCAGCGTGGAGATGTGTACCGGTCCTGTGCCTCTTGGCGGGAACTTGACTACGGGATTCGGCTCCACTGTCCTTTTTCTTCTTGTTGCGGGCATCGGCATCTGCACCGGTGCCATCGGCGGTCTTGAGATGATTGCTTGGTTCATGACTTTATAATTTTAATTGTGAATATCCGGGCTTTGGCAGCCCGTTGAACTACAAGGGCTTTACGGTAAACGCTTCCGGAAAGGCAAGGCTTTCGGGAAAAATACCGGAGCGCAGCGAGGATGATTTTTCCGCGAAACCCGAAGGGCCCGGCCTTGCCGTCCGAAAAGAAGCGTTTGCCAACTTTGCCCTGTAGTTCACGGTCTGTCAATGGCTGTATGCGCTTCCCTGTCTTTTCCATGCGTGTCCTCGTCATTCTCATTTCCATAAGGCATGGGAAACAAAAAGAGCCGCCCGAAAGGACAGCCCTGTTCCGCGAGGTGATATTTGGACCTGTATGGTATATCCGCTTCATATGTCTGTATCTTTAGAAAACCAGATAGCTGAGAATGCAGAAAAGTATAGCCGCCGCTACCAGCAGGCAGGCTATTTTATATAAAAACCTGAAGAATCCCTTGAAACACACGATGGCGACTGCCGCCCATACGGGCGATATTCCTCTTGAGTGGAGATAGCTGAACACGATGAAGGCGACAATGGCCAATGCCATAATCCTTATCCATTTGGCTGTCCTGAGTTTTTCGATACATTCCCTTGTTTTCATGACCGTATATGGTTAATGGGTGAAACATGTCATTTCCAATTTCAGGGGCCGGAAAGCGGACCGCCTCCACCGGCAAGGTTTTCGGGGAAAATACCGGAACGCGAGTGAGGATGATTTTCCCCGAAACCTGCAAGGCCCGACCTTGCGGGTGGAAACGGGCGGTTCCGCTACCTTTGCCCTTGAATTGGAATGGCAGTGCATTATTTCCCCTTCCCTCCCTTGGGCTTGGGGAACGAGAGTTTCAGGTTGAAGTCCGCGTCAAAGGCTACCGCGGCGTCGAAAGAGGCCCCTTTCTTGCCCTTGACCCCCTTGATCAGCCTGGTGGAGCCGGAAGAGAAAAGCTGTTCCAGATGCTGGTCGGTCAGCTCCTTGTTCAGGAAACGGCGGAACACCAGCAGTCCGCACCCCTCATGGTCGCACTTGGCGACTTTTGCCTTCACTATCACATTGCCGGTCTTGCACTTGGGGCAGGTAAAGGCGCGTGACGACGGTTCGGGGAATTTGAGACGCAGTATCTCACCGGTCACTTTCCCGGTGTATTCCCGGATGGAGAGCATGAAGCTTTCCGGATCGAGGGTGTGCCCCTCTATCTGTGCCAGTGCCTTCTCCCATGTACCGGTCAGTTCGGCATCGGCCACCATCATGCCCTTGACCGACTCGTAGAGGTAAAGCCCCTTTTCCGTCGGGCGGATGCTCTTGCCGGAACGCTCGATATAGTCACGCTTGAAAAGGGTCGTGATGATGGCGGCACGGGTAGCGGGCGTGCCGATGCCCAGCTCCTTCACCGCTTCCCGTGCCTGTCCGTCAGCGATTTCCTTACCGCAGTTCTCCATGGCGGTGAGCAAGGTCGCTTCCGTGTAAAGGGGTCTGGGCAGGGTCTTTTTCTGTGCCAGCCCGTATCCCATGACCGGGATTTCCTCGCCTTCGGCAAACACCGCCGTTCCCCCGTTACCTTCCGGCTCGTCCTTTTCACGGTCTTCCTTCCGGGAGAACACGGCACGCCAGCCGGGATTGACGATGACGGCGGATTGTGAGCGGAAATCCATACCCTCGCACACGCACTCCATCTTCAGTGACTCTTTCTCGCAGCGTGGAGAGAAGGCTTCCAGCATCCTTCCGGCTATCATCTCATAAACAACCGCTTCCGCCTCGGACAGCCCTTCGGGAACGACGCCCGTGACGATCAGTGCATGGTGGTCGGTCACTTTCGTGGCGTCCACGCTCCGGGTGTTCAGGCCGGAAAGGTCGAAAGTCCGTCCGTATTCCCTGAACCAGGGCATGGTGATGACCTTTTCCAGCAAGGCCGGGACATGTGCCATGACATCCTCCGGGATATAACGGCTGCCCGTTCTCGGGTAGGAGACCAGTTTCTTTTCGTACAGGGACTGGGCGATGGAAAGGGTCTTGTCCGCCGAAAGGTCGTGGTGGATGTTGCAGTCCTTCTGTAGTGCGGTAAGGTCATACAGAAGCGGAGCCTGCTGAAATACCGTCTTTCGTTCTACCTTATTTATGGTCACCACAGAGTCGGAAGTAATGCGCCTGTACGCGGCCTCCGCCCCATTCTTGTCCCTGAAGTCCTCCGGGTTGAAGAACTGCCGGTGCACGTCGTCTTTTTTCAGCGCGATATGCAGCTGCCAGTATGGAGTGGAGACGAAGTTCCGGTTTTCCTTGAAGCGTGCGCATATCATGGCGAGCGTGGGAGTCTGCACACGGCCTATGGAGTTGTTCGCCGATCCGGAGGCTGTCGCCAGGGCGCGGCTCGCGTTCATGCCCACCAGCCAGTCGGCCTTCGCACGGCTGTCGGCGGCGGCATAGAGGCTGTCGTATCCGCTTCCCTCCCTGAGGTTCGCCATGCCCTCGCGGATGGCCTCGTCGGTAAGCGAGGAGATCCACAGCCGTCTGAAGGGCTTGGTATAGCCCAGATAAGAATATATCCACCGGAAGATAAGTTCCCCCTCGCGGCCCGCGTCCGTTGCCACGATGATGCTGTCGCATTTGGAGAATACTTCATCAATGATTTTGAGCTGTTTGCCGGCGGCGATGTCCGTCACCATCCCCCTGTCCGTGCGTATCTGCCGTGGCACAAGGCGGAACGGTTCGGGAATCATCGGGAGGTCTTCGGCGGTGGTCCTCGTGTAGCCGTATGTTCCCGGCAATGCCAGCGACACTAAATGTCCCAGCGCCCATGTCACCATGTAGCCGTTTCCTGTTATGTAGCCGTCCATTTTTTCTGTAGCCCCGACTACGCGGGCTATGTCCTGACCGACACTCGGTTTCTCTGCTATGATTGCTATCATGATTCGGATAAAATTTAAGCCGTTTCCCGCTTGCCGGTACGCGAAGACGGGAAACGGCGGTTATACATTCGGTTTACATATTATAAGAAGGCGGGGTTACTGTTCCACGGGCTTGATACCGAGGATTTCGAGCAGCGGGTCGCCGTCCTTGCGTACCAACTGGAGTGTGGCGTCCATCACCACGTCCACGCCGAGCAGCACCAGGCTGAGCGATACCACGTTTGTCTTCTCACCGCTGAGCAGCGTATCGAGTTCCCCGGCCATTTCCAGTTCATCCTTCAGAATGCCGATGGCTGCCAGCTCGTCCCAGTTCACGTCTTCCGCCTTGAAAGGCGTGTTGTTTTCCTTGTTCATTTCCATGTTCTGATTCTTTTGGGTTCAACATTCGTTTTGCTTTGACCGTCAGGCTATGCTCGCCCCCCTGGATTGGCGGTTTTCCTCTCCCTGTCTTTGTGTGGCGGACACCACGTTGCGCTGCGAGGCGTCGCGTCTGCGGTCGGGATTCTCGTTGTAGAAGTCCAGTCTGCCCTGGTTGAAGTTCGCCTTGACGTACTGCGAGATGGTCTTGCCGTCATACCCCTTGATGCCCTCGACCAGCACCGCCTTGCCGCTCTGGAGGTCGGCACGCTGCTTGCGGGTAAGCTCTACGTCCCATACCTTGGCCGGTATCTTGAACTCCTCGCGCTGGTCGAAGCCGTCCCGGGTGCGCGAGTAGCTCAGCCTGCCCGTTTCGAGGTCTGCCTTGATGAACGAGGAGAATTCCTCTCCCTTGCGGTTCACCATGTCGTTGAGGAAGATGGGCTTCCCTTCGCGCAACTCTTTCTGTTCCTCGGGAGTGATTTTCACGCCATTGATTTCATTCGGGATGTAGATTTCCCGTGCGCCTTCCGGGGAGTCGGGATTGTAGCGGGTGTAGGACGGGCGGCCTGTCGCCTCGTCGAGTTTCACGTAGGAGGAGAACAGTTCCCCGTCCTTGCGCTTCATGCCCTCCACGAAGATGGCCTTGCCCTCGTTCAGGTCGTCAATCTGCTTCTTGGTCAGTTCGACGCCTCCCAAAGACTGCCGGTTGAAGAGCTTGTCGTTCTCGAAGATGAATTCCACGCCCCTGCGCTCGGCGTTGACCTGGAGGTGGGCGTCGAACGGGTTGCCCGATCTGGCTGTCATTCCTTCGACGAATATCTTCTTGCCTTCCCGCAGGTCGTTCTGCTCCTGCTCGGTCAGTTCAACTCCGCTGATTTCACGCGGTATGAAGACATTCTCGGCTTTCATCGCCACCACCTCGTTGGTCAGCTTGTCGATGCTGACGAAAGAGGGGACATACTCGCCGTTGCGGTTCTTCAGTTCCACGACACGCCCCATGTTGCCCGTCTCAAGCAAATTTTTCTTGTCCTCGTCCGAGAAGATGTGCCCGAAGTAGGGACGGTCGAGGTCGGGTTTCTGCCGGATACCGTGGATGCCCAGCACGATGTCTCCGGAGCGGGACTGCTGGAACGAGAGCCTCGCGTCGGTGCGTAGCACGGCGGAGCCGAAGTTCATGCTGATGGGCACGACCTGGTTGGTCTTGTAGCCCCTGAGCATCTGGTCGAGCAGCCCCCGTTCCTGGAGTTCTTCACGGGAGAGCCCGAAGTTCTTCAGCTGCTCCCAGTTGATCATGGACTCGTTGTAGCGGTACTGGGGCTGCTGCTGCGTGCCGTCACCTTGGGCGGCCTGCTGCTGTGTTTCGTTTTTCTTTGCCATTTCTTCTTGATTTTGATGGTTGATACTTTGGTTTTCCTTGTCGCGGGGGACAATCTCGTACTGTTTGAGGAATTCCTCCACCGCGTCTGTCTTTTTTCCGGCGGCGAGGTCTTCGACGGCCTGCCGCACTTTCGGGTCGTCCAGCGTGTCTTCCTTGATGGAAAGGATGCCGAAGCGTGTCGGGTCCTTGAGCTGGCTCCAGAAGTTCTTCAGGAAATTCTCGAACATGTTCGCGTAGCGGTCGATTTTGAGGAAGGAGTTGCGGTGCTCCTTGTCTGCCGGCACTGTTTCGTACCTGCCGTCCTTGTCGAGCTTGCTGACCGCCTGGAGGAGCAGCTCCATCTTGTCGAGGATAAGGACGATGTCACTCATCTGCTCGTTCTCGGTGACTTGCGGTTTGAGGGGTTCGTCCCTCACGTTTTTCTTTGCCATAACTTTGAGTTTTTAGCGTTGATAATTGTTGTTGTCACCGCAAATATATAGGCATAATTTTGATAAATGACTATATTTCAACGCGTTAGGCTATCCATTTCATCAAGTGTCATCATGTTTCACCGCGAGAGGAAAGAGTGTGTAAGCGTCTCCGCGATGACGCAAAACAATGTAAAATAGTCCTATTAAGATACGCAAAAGCACTTGATAACATTATCGTTATCAAGTGTAATTAGGTCAGACAAGAGTAATCCTGCTGAAAAGTATAATTATGATTTATGCCACTTGTCAGGCAAAAGTTCCCGATACGCTTCAATAGATGCAGTAGGTGGTAATGTTGCCGAGCGATTCATTATATCAGAGATATACTCGAAGAAATTTATCCCTCTTTGGCGACATGAACATGCCAGTGAATAATAAATAACAGCCCGGTTTGCCCCGGCATGGCTTCCGAAGAACAACGAATTGTGCCGCATAAGTGATATGCAACGATTAACCCGCTCGATGGCATTATTATCAAGTTGGTAATTTGGTGAGGTAAATATATTCCATATATCCGACATTTCGTTCTGCATATACGTAACGGCTTCATAAATATCGGTATCAGGAATGTAACCGGGGCGTTTTGTAATTTTGGAAAGCTTTTCTTGAATCTCATCAAGTATCGGCGGAGCGTATTTTTGTCGGAAACGTAGTTCTTTTGCCTCGGTCCACCCATCCACTCCAATTGTATGAAGGTGATTGTTGTGATAAAGCCGGTTAATGAGACTTACAATCTCCTCCGCATCGGGATCTTTTTCGCAATCCTTGAATTTTCTTTTTATATGCTGGAGGCATGGCAGCCTCATTATATTCGGAAATCCTTGTTTCCCCAGTTTACGATAAGCGGTCAGTCCGTCACTTTGAATAGTTCCTTTATAGTCCTTCAAAAAATCAAAGATAATTTCCTCTTTTCTGGAACCGTCTTCATAGAAAAAATAAACCAGTCCCAAATTATGAGCTACCGCCACCCAGACATAACCTTTTTTGACATGTAGACCGTTCTTGCCGGGTTCTTTAATGAGGACTTTGGCGTAGGTCTCGTCACATCCCATATATTTGTCTGATAAGACAGCCATGCGCATGGTATTGTAAAGATTGTCAAGAAGTACTGCCGCTTTCTTGAGCAGGTTATGCGCAGTCGACTTGGGCAATTCAAATCCGTTGTCCTTGAAATATTTAACGATACGCTCCACCGGCATTGTGTACATATAGCGTAACTGCGCCATTCCCGCAATGAACGAACCGTCATAGTTGGAATTGAATAATGGCTTGGCCGGAAGCCTACCGGAATATACCGTACCGTTCTGGCTGTAGAAATATTGCCGACGTATGCGCTTGATAAATTTCCCCGGTATATATTCATAGGATATGGAATCCCTGAATTTCATAAAACGGGCCAATACCGGATTAAAATCCTTGTCTGTGGGATACAATTCCTCCATGACAGTCTCAATATCGAAATATTCCTTACGTTTTACGCCGTTGTTCCCTCTTTCTTTGGGAGCATAGGCACTCTTGGTCGGAGAAGAGGAGGGCATGGTTTTATTTTCAACTTCCGAGGAGGTCATAACGGATGGTTTGTGCTTTTCAGACTTGTTGGATATAAGCTTTGACAGTCCCTTGTTTATCCTCTTCTGCTTGTTTACGTCCGCATCCTTTTCCAATAATGCTTCCTGCATGGATGTTATGGTCGACATCAGTTCCTCGCGTTTAAGATTGGCTATGGCGAGTTCAGTCCGGAGTTCCTCTATGGTCTTTCCCAGGTCGTCAATGCGCGCCAGCAAGACCCGGTTGGTCTCGTTGGCGACATCCAACTGTTGTTGTAGAACCAATGTAAAATCAGAACTTTTCATACCATAAAAATAATGAAAAAATCTGATTTTACCAAGCGAATTTTGATATTATTTCTTTGTATATCAAATAATTATCAGCTGCTACAGGCAATTCTAAAGCGTTTTTTAAAACGGAGTTCTTGAGCAGTTATCCCTCGCATTATGAAATAAAACGTGTACCAGTCAAGTTCGTACACGCCTTTTTCCGTGCTATAACGAGGAAGGTCAAAAGTGCCTCTTGTGAGTCGTTTATAATATAGGATAAAACCGTCTCCGTCCCAACGAAGAAGTTTTATACGTTTCCGGTCATGGGAAAAGAATACAAATATATCTCCTGAAACCAATGAAAGTGCAGGATGGGCATAAACCAGTTTGGAAAGGCCGTCAATACCATAACTCATACGGACAGGTTCCGGAAAGAAAAAGTACCGGTTGTTTTCTGATAGTTCAAACATGGTGTCGGGAGTATTTATTTTCGTCTTTGGTCTTTATCATAAGTATACAGGAATGTACACAATTCTATGACAGAGCATTCCTCCACATGAATGCTCTTCCCGTCAGGACAGCTAATAGTCACTCCTCTGAACATATCAGAGCGGGTCCCACCATTGGGCCGGAACTGAACCATGACCATGGAAGACTGTCGGGGAATCTTCGCATTGAGGCTTGCTGCCTTTTGCAATTGTCTGACGCTAACCTTCATAAATCTCATCCAGCGCAACATGTCATAATAACTTGTTCCCATTCTGGCGCAATGAACTTTCAACGAATAACGTGGATTGGAATCCAGCTCTTTCCGGTATGTATCCAGTGTCTTTCCGAATCTTGCTTGTGCCTTGTCCCCGTTGGAAGGGTGCGGAATATAAGGCTGTCTGCTGCCTTTGGGAACCTCTATGCCTTTGGCTGCACATATTTGCGCCCGTATGGAGAAAAAATCCATATTGTTAATTGCCAGCCAATTCGCCATTCCCCTATAACTGATATTGTGCCTTTCACAAAAATCAACGAAACGTAGATTAATATCATTATCAAGTTCAGTCTTCAAGAGTCCGAGGCTGTTTAAGTACAATTCATTTGAATTTTGAGGCAGACCGGTCTTCAGGCGTACTTCATTGCATAGTCTGGTGAAGCTTCTTCCGGTGGTTCGGAGCCATCTGTTAAAATGGTCATAATTGATTGAATGCTTTTCGCAGAACGATACTAAGGATTTTTTAGGATCTTGAGCCAGTTCTTTTTTTAGAACTTCCAACAATGTAGGATATTCCAAGGAAATCGGGTTGGGATTTTCTATTACCATGATTCGTTTTTTTATTGATTTATGCAAAAGTAAAAGTCGTTTTTGAGATGCGCTATACGTCATCGCGGAGACGCTTACAGAGTGTGGGCCGGAAAATGGGAAAAACGGAGGGAGAAGCCGGAACAACGCACCAAAGCCCGAAAGCGGAAAAAAGGGGGAAGCGTACGGACAGCCGCAACCAATCGAGGAAAAACGGCAGGGACGACACGGAAAACGGAGGCAAACCGCAAGGACGGCACGCAAACGGCAAAGGAAAAACTGTAATATGCAGAGTTGGGAGCGAGCGCAGCCCTTGTCCCCGTTTGAGGTACCCCCTGATGGGACAGGAAGAAGATTTTATTTGGAAAACTCCGGGTGGCGTGACCCATTGGGATATCATAACGCGGCAAAATATCCCCCGGCAGATTTTTTCATTGACCTTGTATTATGCGTCGTAGGTCGCTTCGCTTGCCAAGTCCCAAACCTTTCCGCAACTCGGACGGCAATACCGGAGCGTTTTTTCGGGCGGAAAATTACCGCAGGGAATTTTATGTCCCGAAAACCGAAGGCTTGAACGTGCAGGTATTTGCCCTCCGAGTTACCTTCTTGATGGGACTTGGTAAGGGAAGCGACATTAATAAGCCCGGCTATTGCTATTGGAGAAATTTGGTACTTTTCCCATTTTTTTCCAATAGAATAATCGCACTACAGATAATTTTTACTACTTTTGCAACATGAAAATACCAAGAGACAAATACTTACAAGAGCTGCAAAGTGTGATGCACAACGGAATGATTAAGATTATTACCGGTGTACGACGTTGTGGAAAATCTTACCTTCTATTTGAGTTATTCAAACAATCATTACTTGATAATGGCGTGAATGAAGATCATGTTATTCAAGTAGATTTGGAAAACCGACGTAGTAAAGATCTCAGGAATCCGGACACATTATTGGATTATATTGACGGGCATATTGTAGATAACGATATGTACTACATACTATTGGATGAGATTCAACTTGTTCCAGAATTTGAAGATGTACTCAATAGCTATCTGAAAATTAAAAATGCAGATGTATATGTGACCGGTAGTAATAGTCGAATGCTATCCAGTGATGTAAAAACCGAATTTCGTGGTCGAGGATATGAAATCAGAGTACATCCTTTAAGTTTTTCGGAATTTCTCAAGACAGGACAGTACGCAAGCGAACTTAACGCTCTGCAAGACTATATGATTTATGGAGGAATGCCGCAGATTGTGTCTTTTTCTGACAAAAAGAAGAAAGAAAACTATCTTAAATCATTGTTTCAGGGTACTTATATACGCGATATAAAAGAACGGTATAATATTAGGAATGATGATGATTTGAACGAACTTATAGACATTATAGCTTCTAATATCGGTTGCCTGACAAATCCGACAAACCTTGAAAATACATTCAAATCTGTGAAAGGTCATAGTATCTCAGATACAACCATACAGAGTTATCTCGGGATGTTACAAGATGCGTTTATGGTGGAAAAAGCCATTCGGTATGACATTAAAGGTAAGCATTACATCAATACACCTTCAAAATACTATTTTGAAGATGTAGGATTGCGCAATGCCCGTCTGAATTATCGTCAGATTGACGGTGGCCACCTTATGGAAAATATTATATATAATGAACTGCGTATCAGAGGGTATTCTGTTGATGTCGGGCAAGTGGAGGTGAGAACAACAAATGCCGAAGGAAAGAAAATACGAAAACTATTGGAAGTGGATTTTATTTGTAACAGTGGGAACAAACGTATGTATATACAATCAGCACTTGATATGCCTACTCCTGAGAAAATTGATCAGGAAACAAATTCACTTCGTCATATCAATGATGGATTCCCTAAAATAGTCATAGTTGGAGGCTTAACCCCTTCTTATGTGAATACTGATGGCATATCAATCATGAATGTGATTGACTTCCTTAAAGATACAGAAATGGGGCTATTGTAAATAATTACAATATGGGCAAAATGGTGTGCTAAAAATGGTGCGTAGGTCTCTATACAAGATGACCTACGCATCATTTTTATAATCCAGGATTCCTTTTAGAGATATACAAGTTCAAGTATGTATACTCCAGCCGTGTATGGGAGTCAGTGTAACCGCATAAGACTGGTCCGGTTTTCCATGGTAAAGCAATCCTCCGACAATACCCCTGCTTCCGTTAGCGGCCACTTCCGCAAAACCGAATGAATGTGGGGCGAAATCCCGGTAGAGTTCAATTTCATACCTGCCGTTTGAGTTCTTCTCCCATTGTTTGAGGCGTTCAATGCAATTCTGAAATGTTGTGTCGCCGATACTTTTGGCGTACTCCACTACCTTATCGTAGTGTTCCTGACATCTGATTTTCATAACATGATTTAATTGGATTTATAATAGTTCTTCGTATGTTCCGAAACCGATACACTCTGCTATGGTGAAATCTTCCCTGCCTTTGTCCGCCATGGATTTCATATCATTCAGGCTGTCGCAGTAGAAGAATATTTCATCGTCCTTTTCCGTATCGGCATCCATAGCCAAAGCAATTCTTGCCTCTTCCGTTTCCAACGTATCGTTCCACCGTATCACGCAATCCGCGTAATGAGGTTCACATCCTTTTTCTGTATAGAATTTAAGATAATGGCTTCCGATTTCCTTTCTGACCTCATCCGGCTTTTTCCATGAACTGTCATCCACGATTTCAAAACCCAGCCCTTCGACCAGCAGGCAAGTACCATTATCATATACCATCATGGTGCGTTTGCCGATGTGTTTTTTACGCATTTCCGCCCAGTCGGGTATATCCCAACGCTCGGTAGTCCATACCCCGCGATAGGCTTCAGATATGGAATTGTATTCGCTTAATGTTATCTTCTTCATGTCAATGTTTTTATGGGATACAGAAAGTTACCTTATAAGTCTTGCACGCCTTTCCGAATGCCGGATTGGTGTCGAATTCGTTGTATGACTCCCAATCCACCGACATGGTGTAACCGTTCGGAAAGTTTTCAACGATGAACTTGGTTATCATCTCCTTGTCTTCATCGGGCAGGAACAGTTCCTCGTCGATGCCGTACTCCAATGAAAAAATCGCCCATTCGGGAATGTTGTCCCAAACGATCGTCTTGCTGTTATTGTTATTCATAGTCCTGCTGATTATTGGGGTGAAACCATAAGTCTTTTTATAATTTCGTCAAGCTCCGTTTCCCACTTGTCCGCCCCCTCAATGAGTGACGGGTAGGTCAGCTGTTTCCACTGTCGGTAATCGAACAGTTTCATCCGTAGCGGATAGTAGTCGAACAGCTTCCTGTTGTCAGCGAATATTCTCAGGTGGTTGGTTCCCACCTCCATCAGTTTCAGTCCGTATCGGTCGATTATCTCTTTGAACCGTCCCATCGGTGTAAAGTTGCTTCTGCTCATACCTTTTGTTTTTTGAGTTAGACATCCCCGGCTTTGTAGAGCCGAGATTTTATTTCTTGCCTGCCCCGCCGTTCCGTGCCGGATTGCGCAAGGCTTTCGGGAAAAATACCGCAAGCGCAGCGAGGATGATTTTTCCGCGAAACCCGAAGGGCCCGGCCTTGCACAATCCATAAGGCACGGGACGAACTTTGCAGGCTGAAATAAAACAGCGGTGTCCTATTCCTCTTTTTTTCCGTCCTCCTGTGGAATCAGGTGTTTCAAATCCGGGTCATTGGCAATTCTTTCCATCTCATCTTCAATTATTTGCAGTACGTCCGCCTTGATACGGGAGTAGTTGCGGTCTATCTGCTGCTGCATGATGTCGTTACCGTCTGCATCCTTGAACTCGTTGATGACAGGGATTTTTTTGTAGGCCTGTCTCTTATACACATCTGACGCTGCCGACGACTT
>ERZ1027032.74-NODE-74-length-33908-cov-8.856025_pt1 | contig 33908 bp, 29 predicted proteins | sample MGYA00519445_ERZ1027032 | MGnify/ENA primary metagenome ERZ1027032 (study PRJEB26926, sample SAMN06164888) | human gut metagenome | biome: ENVO:00009003; feature: ENVO:2100002; material: ENVO:00002003 | host: Homo sapiens | place: USA | collected 2012 ... | reverse complement strand
TTCAGGGTCAGCTCAAAACGCACCTGGTCGTTGCCCTTGCCGGTGCAGCCGTGGCAGATGGCGTCCGCACCTTCCTTGATGGCGATGTCGGCCAGAGCCTTGGCGATGCAGGGACGTGCAAAGCTGGTGCCCAGCAGATAGTCCTCGTACTTGGCGCCGAACTTCAGGGTGGGGAAGATGTAGTTCTCCACAAAGTCCTTCTTCAGGTCCAGCACATACAGCTTGGAAGCGCCGGTCGCCTTGGCCTTCTCTTCCAGACCGTCCAGCTCGGTGCCCTGGCCCACATCACCGGAAACGGCGATGACCTCGCAGTTGTTGTAGTTTTCCTTCAGCCAGGGAATGATGATGGAGGTGTCCAGACCGCCGGAATAAGCCAGCACTACTTTTTTGATATCCTGCTTTTTCATAATGAACGCTCCTTTATAAAAATACACTTTTGTTCCCTGATGCAAGCGTCCCTCTTGCACCCTCTATCTGCGGTTCGCTTTGGATGGTTTTATTATACACCGTGCGGATTTTTCGTCAATGCTAAAAACCGCCAAACCTTGGGCGGCTTTGCACGGCGTTTTGGTTCAAATTGCATCTTTATGCAATTTCAAGAGAATATATTCGCATATTATGCAATGCAGGTGTATATTCTCATGCAGTCTGCCGGGGCCCCTGCCGGGCGGCGCTCAGGGTAAGTTCCGTTTCAGGGGTCGGTGCCGCCGCAGGCGTGACGGAGAGGGCAAGGCTCCCTCATTGAGGGAGCTGGCAAAGCCGTCAGGCTTTGACGGAAGGAGTTTCTTCCGCACACAAAAAGGGAGCGGCTCCCGTTTTTGGGAGCCGCTCCTTGCGGTCATATCAGGGGTATTTGTTGCACAGGGCCTTAGTACAGGGGCTTCCAGGCCAGAGCCACGATGGACTGGCTGTAAGCGGTGAACTTCAGGCCGTTCTTCTCGTAGGTATCCATCCGCACCGGGGTGACGATGATGTCACCAGCCTTGCGGAACCGGCCATCGGCAGTGCACATCTGCACCAGGTAGTACTCCTGTGCCATCTGGCCCTTGGTGGCCTGGGGCAGGGTGAGCTTGCAGGTAACGCCATCCTCCGGGTAGCGGTCGTTGGGCAGCACACCGATGCTGCTGTTGACCTGCACGGTGAAGTGCTCGGCGTTGGCCGGGTCAAAGCCTGCAGCGGTGAGGGCGGCGTCCAGAGCGGCATTGGCAGCGTCCACGCTGTCAAAACCGGCAGCCTTGGCGTCGGCCTCGGTGGTAGCGGCACGGCTGAACCAAGTATCAATGGTGGGGTCCAGCATGGGGATGACTTCCTGAGCCTGGAGCACGGCACCGCAGACGCCGCAGTGGCTGCCCTCGGTCAGGCCGTCGGTGGTCTCGGTGGGAGCCACAGCGGGGTCGGTCACCGGGGTATGGCCGGCTGCGTCGATGTCCGTCTTTTCGGTGATCTTACCGCACTTCTTGCAGATCTTGCCCTTCTGGCCCTTCTCGGTGCAGGTGGGGTTCTTCAGGATCTCGAAATCACCATACTCGTGCTTACCGCAGGTGAACTGCTTGATAAAGGAATCAATGAGGTCGGTGACCTGGCCGCCCAGATCATTGACCTTGTTCTGGACAATGTTGTTGACCTTGTTGCCCACCTTATCACTGACCCAGTCTCCCAGCTTGCCGGGCAGGAACTTGTGGACGGTATCGTCCACCTTGTTATCGGCGATATTGCCGGCACTGCTGCCCAGCTCGTCGATCTTATTGGCCACCAGGCCGCTGATGGGCAGCAGGTTGGCCTGCAGACGGTCCAGCACCTTCTGGTCGGACCAGCCCTGGCTGACCCCCTTAGAGGCCTCGTCGGCAGCTTTCTGGACCTGGGCACGGACGCTGTTCATAAAGGTGGGGTCGTTGACCAGCTGCTTTTTGACCTCGGCCCGGACCTCCTCCACAGTGGAGGCACCCAGCTTGGTCTTCAGCAGCATGGCGTAGGTCTTATCCTTCATGACCTCGTCCAGGGCCAGCTCCACAGCGTCGTCCACCAGGGCGTCGGTCATGGTATTCCAGCCCTCGTCACTTTTCGCCACGTCGCTGACCAGCTGCAGCACCATGTTCTTTACATCCGGCATACTGTCGGTGGTCTTTTTCTCGTCGTCCTTTGCGGTGAGGTTATAAATGGCATCGTACACCGTATTGTAGATCAGCTTTTTGATGCCGGTCTCCGGTGCGGTGCTGGCAGGCACATCGGTAGCCAGCTTGTTCACCAGGCTGGTAATGGTCTCCTGGGACAGGAAGCTGTCGTCCAGGCTACCCTTCAGGCTGTCAATGGTAGTATCCAGAGGCTTCAGGATGTTTTCCAGGTCCTTCGGGTCGATACTCACATCCTTGTTCAGCTTGCCTACACTGATCTTCATACTGGACAGCTCGCTCTTTACCGTAGCAGAGATCTGGTCCAGGGCCGCAATGGCTTCTTTCTTGGTCTTGGCCTGCTTTACTGCCTCCTGGGCAGCCTTCAGGGCGTCGTCGATGATCTGGTTGGCACGCTCGTCAGCGGTCATGTCGTCCACCTTCACAGTGTCCATGGCCCCCTGGGTAGTCTTATCTACCACCACGTCCTTGTCGAGTGCGCCAAATTCCTTGGTAGTGCCGCAGCCATAGTCGCAGGTGCTCTTGTACTTGGTGGGAACGCCCAGAATCTCATCGAGGCCCTTATAAGTGGTGTACTTGTGGGGCAGGGGGTTGCCGCCGGGGCCAAAGTTGGCCCGGTCTTCCGTGTCCGTAGCGGTGCAGCCCTCCCGGGTGCAGTGGGCCGTCTCGGTCTGCTGCTGGCAGCCGGGCTTGTCGTCGTCTACATACTTGCCCCAGACATGGCCCAGGGCAGGGTGGGCTTCTGCATAAGCCTCGTCAATGTTCTTCTGGTTGCAGCCATCCCGCTTGCACACCTGATACCGCTGGCCGGGGGTGGTGCAGGTGGGGGCCTCAATGACCCACTCTGCGCCCTCGAAATCATGGCCCAGAACAGGATGGGCTTCTGCATAGCCCTCCTCTACCACCTTGTGGTTGCAGCCGCTGCGCTGGCAGACCTTGTACTTTTCTCCGGCAGTGGTGCAGGTAGCCTCCACCACGATCCAATCACTCATGTTGTGGTCCAGGGCAGGAACGAAATCATCCTTTTTTGTTGCCGTGCAGCCGAACCCGAAGAGGTTATACTCACACTTGTAAAGGGTATATCCCTGCTCTGTGCAAGTAGGGGCAACCGTTTTTTCTTTCTTCCAGCTATGCTTATGTCCTTTCAACAAGGCAGCCTCGTCTGCAGCGGCCTCGTCCCCCTCTGCCACTTCCCGGTCCTCAGACAGCTCCGGCAGAGCAGCGGCCTCGTCCTCCTCTGCCACCTCCCGGTCCTCAGACAGCTCCGGCAGGGCAACGGCCTCGTCCTCCTCTGCCACTTCCCGGTCCTCAGACAGTTCCGGCAGAGCAGCTTCGTCAGGCTCGGTATCGACATCGGCTTCGTCAGCCTCCGTGTCGGTTTCCTGCTGCTCGGTCTGGGCTGCAGGGGTCTGCACCTCGTCGGCGTCCGCCGCCAGCACGGGAGCCGCCGTGGACAGGGTGAGGCTGATGGCCAGCGCCATAGCAGCCGCACGTCTGCCCAGTTTGTTGATTTTTCTCACGTTCCATCCTCCTTTAATTGTTGCAGGGTGTCAGGCTTTGCCTGCCGCCCCTGAAAACAGACACATTCACACTTTATGTCTATCACAATTCTAACAAAATTGCAACACAAATCAAGCCAAAAGGCAATATTGCATCCAGAATTTACAATTTTGGACGGGATTTAACCGGCACTGCCCGCGCCGTGCTCCGCAAAGGGGCGTCCTGCGGCCTGCCACGCCGTGCACAAAAGCTCCTTTTGCGCCTTGGGCAGCTTTTTGAGGGCGGCTTCCCGGCGCAGGGCGGCACAGCGGTCGGCGCAGCGTTCCAGATAGGCAAAGCCCTCGGCCCCGTGGGCGCGGGTGTAGCGCGCGCCCCTGCCGCTGCGGTGGGCCCGCAGGCGGGCGGCGGGGTCGTTGGTCCAGCCGGTGTACAGCTGGCCGCCGGTACAGCGCACCATATACACAAAGGCGGCCTTGGGCCGCGCCGTGCGGTCAGATGCGGCCATTGTTGCGCAGCACCTGACGGCAGGCGGCAATGGCGGTATCCTTGTCCTTGGCCGTGATGAGGAAGCGGCTGGCGTGGCAGAAGCTGATGCCCGGGATGCCGCTCTTCTGTTCAATGACCTCCTGCGGCTGACCGGCCCAGCTCTGGGGGAAGGGGAGCTTGGGGCGCTTGGTCTTGTGGTCGGTGACGCACTGGGCGCTCCAGCCGCCGCGCTGGCTGGGGTAGACAACGAACAGCGCATCCGTTTTGTACAGGCCGTTCTTCCACGGCAGGTAGCAGGGCAGCACCACGATGCCGTCCCGGGAGTTCTGATAGGCCTGCTGCACCTTTTCGTCGGCGCGGTTCACGGCGTTGGCGCTGGCGATCTGGTTTTCCAGAATCTGCTTTGCCACGGCCACGGCCTTGAAAAAGCAGGCGTCCTGATCCTCCTTGGAGTCCCACACCGGGTTAAAAAAGCCGATGGCATCGCACAGGCTGTTCTGCTCGCCGGTGTTGTCGTTGAGGTCCAGCGGCTGGATAAAGTTCTCGTCAATGAGCCGGGCCTGCCGCTCGCCCACAAGGCCGGGGCCCAGCACCCGCCACAGCAGGCCGAAAGCCGCGTAGGGCACACCGTTTGCGCGGTACTCCCGGGGCTCCTGATGATGGTCGAACATGCCATAGCCCACATCGTACACGATGCCGTCAAAGCCGTCCGGCACCACAAAGCCGCGGGTGATCTTGATATCCGGGCGCAGGATCTGCAGCAGCGCAGTGGCAAACACATCGTCGGCGTGGAACTTGCCGGCATGGGTAAAGCCGTTTGCAGGAATTTTCATAGATGTACCTCGTTCCCAATAAAATCTCTGGCAACAGTATACCACACTTTGCCAAAAGGGACAACGAAAAGCCCCGGCTGTCGGGGGACAGCCGGGGCATGTTTGATTTAGGGATATAGGCTTAGCTCTTTTTAAGTGCTTTGAGGATAGCATCTACGAGCCAGTTGATCTCATCGGTCGGCTGACCGTTCTGCTTTACGGTGTAGGTATTCGTTCCGGTAGCTTCCACTTCATAGGTAACGCCAGTAGCCTCATTCTTCAGCGTACCCTTAGTTTTATTGTTCTCATCAACCGTTGCGGTATAGACCGTATAGCCGCTCAGGCGCTTGGCGATCGTACCATTGTCCGTGCCGAAGCAAATGGTTTTATACACCGCCACAGATTCACCATAGGGATTGGTCTGAAAATCATAGGTAGGCACCGGCTTGCCTGCTTCGTAGCACATTACATTCTGAGTACCGTCGCTTTGAATAATTTCCGCATCATACGGCTTACCGTTTACAGTCACCTGTGCAGAGAAGATTGTGACTTGCACGCCGGGAGTTTCAGAAGTACCCGGAACGTCCGGAGTCTCCGGTGAATCATCTTTTTCGAAAAATCTTACAGCAGCTTTTCCTTCGGAAGCATCAACAAACGTATATGTATACACACCATTTGTGGCTTTCTCTTCCAGCATCTCCATCGTTTGGCCGTCATAACTAGCCTTAAGATATGTATACTTCTCGTTCTGAGCCACCTCCGAGTCTCTTGCATACATCAACGCTCCATCGACAACATTCGCGCTAGAAGCCTTTACATAAAACTTCGGGTTCGAAGTCATTTTCATGAATGCTGCATATTTGCTCTCAGCCATGGTAATCGGCGTTTTGTTTGTGATGCTGTCTTTATCCACACCAGCAACAAGGTCAGCGGTGCTGGTGTAAGTAACGCCTTCCACCACACCGGGACCGCCGCCTGCGCCACCGCCGCAAGCGGTCATCATGGAAACGGCCATTGCTGCCGCCAGCAGAACGGCGGCTGCTTTTTTGTACAATCTCATAATACAAGCCTCCTGTTTTTTGTTCCGAAGCACCCCAAAAATATGCTTCGCACTCACATCTTACCCCCCCCCGGCATCTTGTCAACCAATCTGAAAAATTTTGTCATTTTGCCCGGAACAGGTGACCGTTTTTTAGCAATATAACAACAGCCCCGGGGCGGCAGATGCCGTTCCGGGGCTGAGAGTTTATGCAGTCAGTGCATTTGTTTTACTTTTTCTTTGCGGTGCGGGTGGGCTTGGGGGCGGGCTTGCTCTCGGCCTTTTGGGCCGGGGCGGTCTCCGGCTCGCCCAGAGCCAGAATGCTGCTCAGCTCCTTCTGCACAGCGGCATTGTTTTCGTCGGTGACAGCCAGCACATCGGAGTAGAACTGCTCCATGCCCTCGCGGGTGGAGAAGGTGGCAACGTACATCTGGTTGCCCATGGCGCCGCTCAGCGCGTCCGGCATGCGGTCCACCATGCGCATGTTCTGCTGGTACTTCTGCATGATCTGCTCGTGGCTGTACACAAAGTGCTTGCCGTCGCGGCGGCCTGCAAACGGGCAGTAGAAGTGCTCGCCCACCGGCATATCGGTGCCGCCAAAGGCGATCATGTCCGCCCAGATCTTGTAGACGTTGGTGGAGCGGGCAAAGTTGATCATATCCGGGGTGAAGCCGCCGCAGGGGCGCATGTTGACTTCCAGTGCCACGATCTGGCCCTTTTGGCCCATGCTGGCCTGATCCTCGGTCATGCGGAAGAACTCAAAGTGGATGAAGCGGCTCCGGACGCCAAAGCTCTTGACGGCGGCACGGCCTGCGGCGCGGGTGTCCTCGGGCAGGTCCTTGATGATGTAGTAGATGGAGTTGTCGTTGTCGTTGACGATATCCATGATGGACATGGGGCTCACGTTGCCGGCCTCAAAGATGGGGTTGCCGTTGGCATCGATGATGGCATCGTAGCTGTTCACCTCGGCCCGGACGAACTCCTCCATGATGTACTCCACATCCGGGTGATGGGCCGTCTTCTGCACGAGGAACTTTTTCAGGTCCTCGTCGCTGGACAGCTTGTGGGTATCGGATGCGCCCACGCCGTTATCCGGCTTTACCACCACCGGGTAGCCCACCTCTTCGATGAACTTCCGGCAGCCCTCGTAATCGTCCACCATGTGGTAGCGTGCGGTGGCAATGCCGGCCTTCTTGTAATACTCCTTCATCTTGCTCTTGTACTTGATGCGGGGCATATCATCGGTCTGGAAGCCGGAGGTGATGTGGAAATCGGTGCGCAGGGCTGCGTCCCGCTCCAGCCAGTATTCGTTGTTGGACTCCAGCCAGTCGATGCGGCCATACTTGAAGGCAAAGAAGGCCACGGCGCGGTAGACCTCGTCGTAGTTTTCCAGACTGCCCACCTTGTAGTACTCGTTCAGGCTGTCCTTCAGCTCCGGCTTCAGCTCATCGTAGGGCTGGTCGCCGATGCCCAGCACGTTCATGCCGTTGTTTTTCAGCTCATGGCAGAACTGCCAGTAGTTGGTGGGGAAGTTGGGCGAAATAAAAATGAAATTCTGCATGGTTTTACGATTCCTCTTTCCTCTATAAGAAAACCCTCTCAGTCAACGCTTACAGCGTTGCCAGCTCCCGAGAGGGTTTGTTTTACTGCTGCCCCAGAATATACGGCATGTAATATGCAGTCTGCTTATACCACCAGTTCCAGTCGTGGTTGACATCGTGGCCCCACAGGTCCACCCAGATGGGGATGTTCTTGGCCTCGAAGATGCGCTTGAGGAACCATGTGGTGTCCGGCCGTTCCCAGTCGCCCTGACCACAGCAGATGACCGCCTTCTGGCTGCGGTACAGCTGCATGTAGGGGTGATCCTCCGGGAAGTTCTTCATGTAGTCCACGGGCGAGTTCATGTACACCAGCTCGTCCATATAATTGCCGAAGCCGTAGTGGGCCGTGTAGATGCCGCTGAGGGCCAGACAGCCGCAGAACACATCCGGGCGGCGCAGGTACAGGTTGACCGCATGGGTGGCGCCCAGACTGCAGCCAAAGGCAATGACGCCGGGCAGGTCGTCCCAGCCGTTGCGCTCCTTGGCCAGATACTGGATCTTGGGCACAGCCTCCTCCACGATGTAGCGCAGCCACTGCTCATAGCGGCGGATGCGCCAATAGGGGTCGCCCTGCGTGTCGGACCATGTCTCCTTGTCCATGGTGTCGATGGAGAGGACCATGATCTGCCCGGACTCGATCCACGGGGCAAGGGTATCGTTCATGTGGAAGTTCTCAAAATCGAAGAAGCGGCCATCCTGACAGGGGATGTACAGCATCGGGCGGCCTGCGTGGCCGTAGATCTTGCACTCCATGTCACGGCCCAGCGCCGGACTGTAATCCTTGAAATACTGCATTTCCATGGTGTTTCCTCCTTTGTTGACTCCCCCAGTCACGGCTTACGCCGTGCCAGCCCCCTCGGAGATGGGGCCTTTGGCAAAACGGTAAAGTTTCCGTACTGCCAAGGCCTCCCTCATTGAGGGAGGTGGCATCGCGCAGCGATGACGGAAGGAGTTCGTTTTTTACTCCTCCACCTCATACATCAGGGTGTGGAACATAAAGGGCAGCTGCTTTTCCCAACTGGCTTCGCTGTGGGTGCCGCCGGGCACGATGCGGCTGGTGAGATGGATGCCCCGGGTCAGTACCTTGCTGCACATCTCGGCAAAGCCGCGGCGCATGCCCTCGTGGTTGCCCATCTCGCGGGAGCCGTAGTCCATGTACAGCACGGTGCCGGGGTCCAACTTTGCCCGGCCCACAAGGCCGGAAAGCTTTTCCGGCGAGACCCAGATGGACGGCGACAGCGCCGCCGCACGGCTGAAGACGTCATTGTACTGCAGCAGGGCGTACAGGCTCATCAGGCCGCCCATGCTGCTGCCGCCAATGAAGGTGTGCTCCCGGTCGGGCAGGGTGCGGAAATTGTGATCGATGAAGGGCTTGAACCGGTGGATGTACCAGCTCATGGTGGCCTGCCCCTTGCCGTCAAAGTGGCCGAACTGCGGGTCGTCGAACCGGTAGGGCGAATACTCCACCAGCCGCTCGTTGTTGGCCCCGGCATTGCACTCCACCGCCGCCACGATCAGCGGGGTGTCGGTGTAGTCCAGATAATCGGCCACGCCCCAGCTCTTGCCAAAGGTGGCGTCCTCGTCAAAAAAGACGTTCTGGCCGTCGAACATATACAGCACCGGATACCTGCGGTCCGGCTCGGCTTCATACATCGTAGGCAGATAGACATAAACTCTGCGCTGCTCGGTGCCATTGACGGCAGGGTAGCTCACGCTCCATTTTTTAACCATGGGTCCATTCCTCTCAATCTTTCCTGCACATGGCCTGCCGCAATGCAGGCCGCTGTTCTGTTTTCAGTTTAGCACTGCAGGGCACAGAAAGCAATTGCGCCAGGAAATTTTGGAGGTTTGCCGGATACTCCTTCCGTCATCGCTGCGCGATGCCACCTCCCTCTATGAGGGAGGCTTTGGCGGCACGGTAAAGTTTCCGGTTTTGCCAACGGCTCCCTCCTAGAGAAAGACTTCCCCCGGCCGGGGGAAGATGTCACCGGAAGGTGACAAAAAGGGGAACGGCTGTCGAGCGTATGCGAGACTGAAGGAGTTTTCCGGTATACGGCAAACGCCGCCGAGCGGAGGCCTGGCGGCGTTTGCTGCTATTCTGAATAAAAAGGTTCTCTCCGGAGAATCGGGATCAGTTCTTTTTCTCCACCGGCACGATCCAGCCCTTGGTGTCGGGGAGCTTGCCCCACTGCATACCGGTCATGGTGTCGTACAGCTTCTGGGTGACAGGGCCGATCTTGCCGTCGCCGATGTAGGCGTGCTCGCCCTTCCAGACCAGCTCCTTGACGGGGGAGACGACAGCGGCGGTGCCGGTGCCGAACACCTCTTCCAGCTTGCCTTCGCGGGCAGCAGCCATGATGTCGGCAATGGCGATCTTGCCCTCAACGACCTCATAGCCCCAGTCCTTCAGCAGCTCGATGCAGCTGCGGCGGGTGACGCCGGGCAGAACGGTGCCCACGGTGGCGGCGGTGTAGACCTTGCCGTCGATCTTGAACATGATGTTCATGCTGCCGACTTCCTCGACGTACTTCTTTTCCACGCCGTCCAGCCACAGCACCTGTGCGTAGCCCTGCTCCTCGGCCAGCTCGCCGGCCTTGATGGAAGCAGCGTAGTTGCCGCCGCACTTGGTGAAGCCGGTCAGGCCGGGAGCGGCACGGATGTACTCGTCTTCCACGTAGATGCGCACGGGGTTGATGCCCTCGGCATAGTAAGCACCCGAGGGAGCGCAGATGATGCAGAAGATGTAGTGCTTGGAAGCGTGCACGCCCAGACCCACATCATTGGCAAAGATGAAGGGACGGATGTACAGGGAAGCACCGTCGGAATGGGGCACCCAGTCACGATCCACATCCACCAGCGTCTCAACGGCCTGAATGTAATCCTCCACAGGGATCTTGGGGATGCACAGACGGTCGGCAGAGTCCTGGAAACGCTTTGCGTTGCAGTCCGGGCGGAACAGCTGGACGGTATCGTCGGCAGTGCGGTATGCCTTCATGCCCTCAAAGATCTCCTGAGCGTAGTGGAACACAACGGTAGCCGGGTCCAGCTCAAAGGGGCCATAGGGGACAATGCGGGCATCGTGCCAGCCTTCGCCCTCGGTGTAATCCATCACGAACATATGGTCGGTAAACTTCTTGCCAAAACCCAGATTGCTCTCGTCAGGCTTTGCCTTCGGAGCAGTGGTACGGGTGATCTTGATATCCAACATGATTTATTTTCCCTCTTTCCTGATCTCGGGCGCAGCGAGTGAAAATGCGCCCGCAAACACCGAATGTTGTTTTCTATTATAGTATTATGAAATCGTTTTACAAGGAAACGAAAAATCTTTCATCTTTCCCCCTGTTAAGTTGCGCGGAATTGCCTGCTTTTCTATGTGCAATCTGCCCAAAATATGATACAATGAGGGCATAAGCCGGATCTTACAGGCTCAGAAAGGAGCTTTTTGCACAATGATAAAAGGTGTTATTTTTGATATGGACGGTCTGATGTTCGACACCGAGCGCATCTGGGCCACCCTATGGCGGCCTGCGCTGGCCACACTGGGCCTTTCTTATAAGGAAGGGCTGGACGCCGCCGCCCGGGGCACGGCAGGCGACTCCATGCGGGCGGTGCTGCGCCGCTTCTTCGGCCCGGACTGCGATACCGACGCCATCATGGAAGCGCTGCACCAGCAGGCAGAGACGGCCTTTCAGGCACCGCCGCCCAAAAAGCCGGGGCTGGATGAGCTTATCGCCTATCTGGAAGCACAGCACATCCCCATGGTGGTGGCTTCCTCCAGCCGGATGGCGTCCATCCTGCGGCACCTCAACAACTGGCACATGACCGATCACTTCAAGGCCCTTATTTCCGGCGAGCAGTTCTCCGCGTCCAAGCCCGACCCGGAGATCTTCCTCACAGCCGCCAAGGCGCTGGGCACCGTCCCGGCTGAAACGCTGGTGCTGGAGGACAGCTACAACGGCGTGCGGGCCGGTGCCCGGGGCGGCTTTGTCACCGTGATGGTGCCGGACCTTGCCCCCGCCGATGACGAAATGCGCAGCCTGTACACCGCCGAGTGCAGGGATCTGTTCGAGGTAAAGAAGCTGCTGAAAGCAGGGAAGCTGTAACGGCGTTTCCCGGTCGTTCTCCGGCACAGCTTGCACCCAAAACATGTCGGCCATGTAAAACTGATATCAGCCGGGCCGCAAAAATGTACTATAATGGGAGAGCAAAAAAATGGGAGAGCAAAAAAAGAAGGTGCAAGCATGAAACCAAAACATCGCGGACAAATGTCCGAATCTTTTCTTACAGCCGTATTCCTGTCCCTGTCCGGCGGCCTGCAGGACGCCTACACCTACCTGTTCCGCGGCAAGGTATTTGCCAACGCGCAGACCGGCAACATCGTGCTGCTCAGTTCCAACCTGATGGATGGAAACTGGGAGCGGGTGCTGCATTATCTGGTGCCCCTGTGCGCCTTTGCGCTGGGCGTGCTGACCGCCGAAAAGATGCAGGAGCACTTCCGGAACATGCAGCGGCTCCACTGGCGGCAGCTGGTGGTGCTGGGCGAGGTGCTGCTGCTGTTCCTTGTGGGCTTTCTGCCGCAGGAGCAGAACCTGCTGGCCAACGCCATCGTCTCCTTTTCCTGCGCCATGCAGGTGCAGGCGTTCCGCAAGGTGAACGGCTACGCCTTTGCCAGCACCATGTGCATCGGCGACCTGCGCAGCGGCGTGGAGGCCCTGTGTGTCTGGAGCCGCACCCGCGACCCCAAGGCCAAAGACCGGATGCTGCGCTATTTTGGCATCATTCTGCTATTTGCTCTGGGCTCCGGCATTGGCAGCAAGAGCTGCGTCTGGCTTGGCGGCAGGGCCATCTGGATCTCCTGCGGGCTGCTGCTGGTCAGCTTTGCGCTGATGTTCATTCGTGAGGATCTGGAAGAGAACCCGGTGATCGAAAAAGACCTTGCCGAGATCCGGCAGGAGACCCGGGAGATCGACCACGCCCTCCGGCAGGAGCTGCAGGAACAGCAGCAGGAATTAAAGGAGAGCGCCGCGCCGCACCACAGATGATCTCTCTGAATTTTTTGTTTTACGCCTGAGCGCATTCTGCGCAGGGGGCAGCTGCATCGTATCTGTTGCAGCTGCCCCTCTCTTTTTATGTAAAAATCATATTGCCGCCATGTGCAGGATACTTTTTACACATCCTCTGTCTGCTCGTATAATAAGCACTGCAATCGAACGTTGCAAGAGGGAATCGAATGTATATCAAGTAGTTTTTGTGAACGGAGGCAGTTCCTATGTCTGAGGTCAAAAAGGTCGTGCTGGCCTATTCCGGCGGTCTGGACACATCGATTATCATCCCGTGGCTGAAAGAGCACTACAACAACTGCGAAGTCATTGCCGTGTGCGGCAATGTGGGCCAGAAGGGTGAGCTGGAAGGCTTGGAGGAGCGCGCCAAGGCAAGCGGCGCATCCAAGCTGTACATCGAAGACCTGACCGACGAATTTGTGGAGGATTACGTCATCCCCACCATGCAGGCCGGGGCCGATTACGAGGGCTATCTGCTGGGCACCAGCTTTGCCCGCCCCATTCTGGCAAAGCGTGTGGTGGAGATCGCCCGCGCTGAGGGTGCGGATGCGGTCTGCCACGGCAGCACCGGCAAGGGCAACGATCAGGTGCGCTTTGAGCTGGCCATCATGCACTTTGCACCCGACCTGAAGATCATCACCCCGTGGCGTGAGTGGGACATCCAGAGCCGCGATGAGGAGATCGACTACGCCGAGGCCCATCACATCCCGCTGAAGATCAGCCGCGAGACCAACTACTCCAAGGACAAGAACCTGTGGCACCTGAGCCACGAGGGCCTTGATCTGGAAGACCCGGGCAATGAGCCCCAGTACGAAAAGCCCGGCTTCCTTGAGCTGGGCGTCAGCCCCAAGACCGCCCCGGACAAGTCCGAGTTCGTGGAGCTGGAATTTGAACAGGGCGTACCGGTGGCCCTGAACGGCGAGAAGCTGAAGCCCGCCGCCATCATCGCAAAGCTGAACGAGATCGGCGGACGCAACGGCATCGGCCTGTATGACGTGGTGGAGAACCGTCTGGTGGGCATGAAGAGCCGCGGCGTCTACGAGACCCCCGGCGGCACCATCCTGTACAAGGCCCACGAGGTGCTGGAGACCCTGACACTGGACAAGCTCACCGCCCACAAGAAGCGCGAGCTGGCCATCACCTTTGGTGAGCTGGTGTATGACGGCCAGTGGTTCAGCCCCCTGCGCAAGGCCCTGAGCGCCTTCGTCACCTCCACACAGGAGCATGTCACCGGCAAGGTGCGTCTGGAACTGTACAAGGGCAACCTCATCAATGCAGGGGTCTGGTCGCCCTACTCCCTCTACCGGGAGGACATCGCCACCTTTGCCGCCGGCGGCGACTACAAGCAGAGCGATGCCACCGGCTTCATCAGCATCTATGGTCTGCCCACTAAGGTACAGGCTATTGTAAACAACGAAAAAGAAGGTAAATAAAGAGTTATGCTTACCGCAGTTACTGGTATCAATTGGGGCGATGAGGGCAAGGGCCGTGTCATCGACCTGTTAGCCGAAAACGCCGATGTAGTGGCCCGCTATCAGGGCGGCAACAACGCCGGCCACACAGTCGTCACGGAGCAGGGCAAGTTCATCCTGAACCTGCTGCCCTCCGGCATCCTGCACCCGGATGTGACTTGTGTGCTGGGCGCAGGCATGGTGATCGATCTGGACCATCTGGCCGGGGAGATGGACGCCATCGAGCAGCGCGGCATCCGGGTCGGTCCCGAAAACCTCAAGCTCTCGGATAAGGCCACCATTTCCATGCCGTGGCACAAGGTACAGGACGGGCTGGAAGAAGACCGCCTTGCCAGAAAGGGCACCGCTTTCGGCTCCACCCGTCGCGGCATCGCCTACGCCTACAGCGACAAGTACCGCAAAAAGACCCTGCGTCTGGGGGATCTGCTGCACCTGAACGAAAAGCGGGTGCAGGACCGCCTGCACATGATTTTGGAATCCAAGAATCTGGAGCTGGCAGGCTGTTACCATCAGGAGCCCATGAGCTATGACGCCCTGCTGGAATGGTGCCGGATGCAGGCGGGACAGTTCTCTCCCTATATCTGTGATGCAGGCGCATTCCTGCAGCAGGCCCACGACAGCGGCAAGCGCATCGTGCTGGAAGCGCAGCTGGGTGCCATGCGGGATATCGATTACGGCATCTTCCCCTTCACTTCCAGCTCCAACACGCTGGCCGCCTATGCGCCGCTGGGTGCAGGCATCCCCAATTGCAAGCTGGATCACGTGGTAGGTGTGCTGAAGGCCTACTCCACCTGTGTGGGTGCAGGCCCCTTTGCCGCCGAGAATGCCATGAGCGAAAGCTGGAACGAGCAGCTGCGCAAGGCAGGCGGCGAATACGGTGCCGCCACCGGCCGTCCCCGCCGGGTGGGCCCCTTTGACTGCGTGGCCAGCCGCTACGGTCTGGCCTGTCAGGGCGCGGACAAGATCGCCCTCACCAAGCTGGATGTGCTCAGCAGCATGAAGGAGATCCCGGTGATCACCGGTTACACATTGGATGGCGTGCAAGTCCCCAGCTTCGACCCGCTGTCCGATCTGGACCGTGTAGAGCCCGTCGTCACCATGCTGCCCGGCTGGCAGAAGGACATCTCCGGCTGCAAGAGCTGGGATGAGCTGCCCAAAGAGGCCAAGGCTTACGTGGAGTTTCTGGAAAAGCAGCTGGATCATGAGATCCAGTTCGTTTCCACCGGTGCCGAGCGTGAGAAGTTCGTGCTGAAAGGAGAATGGCTGTGAGACACTTCATTGAGCCCAACAGCTTTTCTCTGGAAGAGCAGCTGGCCCTTCTGGATCTTGCCGACCGGATGGAAGCCGACCCGGCACCCTATGCCCACCTGTGCGATGGGCGCATTCTGGCCACCCTGTTCTACGAGCCTTCCACCCGCACCCGTCTTTCGTTTGAGTCGGCCATGCTGCGGCTGGGCGGCAAGACGCTGGGCTTTGCAGGGGCCCAGCTGTCCAGTGCCAGCAAGGGCGAGACCGTTGCGGACACCGCCCGCGTCGTGAGCAACTATGCCGACATCATTGCTATGCGCCACCCCAAAGAGGGTGCGCCGCTGCGGGCGTCCATGTATGCACGCGTTCCCGTCATCAATGCAGGGGATGGCGGACACGCCCACCCCAGCCAGACCATGATCGACCTGATGACCATTCGCCAGCGCAAGGGGCGGCTGGACCATCTGACCATCGGTTTCTGCGGCGACCTCAAGTTTGGCCGCACGGTCCACTCCCTGACCGCTGCCCTGAGCCAGTTTGAGGGCAACCGGTTCGTGTTCATCTCGCCGGAAGATCTGCGCCTGCCGCAGTATGTGAAGAATGAATCGCTGGAGCCGACCCATCAGATCTATAAGGAAACGGCTGACCTTGAAGCCGAGCTGCCGCATCTGGATGTGCTGTACATGACTCGTATCCAGCAGGAGCGCTTTTTCAACGAGGAAGAATACCTGCGCCTGAAAGGCTGCTACCAGCTGGACGAAGCGCTGCTGCAGAAGGCACCGCAGGATATGCCGGTGCTGCATCCGCTGCCCCGCATCGATGAGATCAAGCTGGACGTGGACAACGACCCCCGCGCCGCCTACTTCGATCAGGTGCACAACGGCGTTTACATCCGCATGGCGATCATTCTGGCCCTGCTGGGCATCCCCGACCCGCTGACCGGGAAAAAAGTCCTGCAGCGCTGAGCCTTTGCCTCCCGGAAAACCATCATGCCCGCCCACCGTGGAAAAACCACAGTGGGCGGGCATTTTACGTTTGATCCAGATGCCGGTCCATCCACTCGGCACGGGTGTGGGCACCGGAACCTTTTATGCAGGTTATTCTTCGGGGATGGCTGCATCATTTTCCACGCGCAGCATCCGGTATCCGACACCAACATGGGTCTGGATCAGATGCGGCGCATCCGGGCATCGTTCCAGTTTTTTGCGCAGGGATGCCATATAAACACGCAAGGAGGCAATGTCATTTTCCTGCGTACTGCCCCATACTTTCTGCGTGAGGGAGGTATGCGTCAACACCTTGCCCACATTATGCGCCAGCACACACAGCAGTTTGTACTCGATGGGGGTCAGATGCAATTCATTCTCGCTTAACCAGACGCAGCCGGCCGAGAAGTCGATCTTCAAAGGGCCATTGACAAAAACCGGGCTGTTGATGCCGTCAGAAGCCAGCAGATTCAATCGGCGCTGCGTTACACGCAGTCTTGCCAGCAGCTCGTCCACGGAAAACGGCTTTGTCAGATAATCGTCTGCGCCGTTGTCCAGTGCTTCGATCTTATCAGAATCCTCGCTCCGGGCACTCAGGACGATGATGGGCAGGTTCGACCATGTGCGGACGCTGCGGATGACCTCGATGCCGTCTATATCGGGCAGCCCAAGATCCAGCAGCATGATGTCCGGATTGTGGCTGGTGGCCATCATGATCGCCGTTTCCCCATTGGAAGCAGTCAGATATTTATAGCCGTGGGTCTTCAGGGTCGTTGTGATTAGACACCGTACAGGAACATCATCCTCTACGACCAGAATGGACGGCTTATTCATGAATGTTCACCTCACTTTGCGGCAATGCAAAGGAAAAGACACTGCCATTGGGAATGTTGTCACGCAGGGTCAATGTTCCGCCGTGAGCCGTCAGGATCGCACGGCAGAGGGGCAGGCCCAGTCCAAGGCTGCGGTGGCTGTCTGCAATGCGGCTCTGCCCGGTATAAAACATCTCGAACACCTGTGCTTTTGCACGATCCGGAATGCCGGGGCCGTTATCTGCCACCTCCACGACAACCTGATGGTCTTTCCGGTAAGCCGAGATCTGAATGACCGAGCCCACAGGGGTGTATTTGATGGCGTTATCCACCAGATTGACAACGACCTGCATGATCAGCCGTGCATCCACATTGACAAGGAGGATCTCGTCCCCATACTGTGTTGTGATGGTGTGTTCGCAGCTTTTCCGGTTGACATGATGCAGTGCTTCTTCGATCATTTCGTCCATCAGCTGCGGTGAGATCTGCAGATTCATCCGCCCATCTTCAATGCGGGTGATGGAAAGCAGATTTTCCACCAGACCGATCAGCCATTGCGCATCGTCAAAAATATCGGTGCAGATCTTGTTCCGGGTCTCTGTATCCAGCGTTTCTCCGTTGGAAAGCAGATTGCTGGCATTGCCGGAAATGGAGGTCAGCGGGGTGCGCAGGTCATGGGAGATCGTGCGCAGCAGGTTTGCCCGCAGCTCTTCATTTTTTGCCTGCACGGTTGCCTGCTCTTTTTCCAGTGCGTTTCTGCGGTTTTCGATGGCCAGCGCACCTTCACCCAGAATGGAGAGCAGCACGCTGTTTTCAAAGGCATCCAGCGGTTTTTCGGACAGATCGATCCCGATCACTCCAAACACGCCGCCTCCGGTCCGAAGTGCAAGATAAAGCCCCTTTGCGTCCGGGTAGCTATCCGTGCCTGCACCGGAACGCTTTTTGTTGGCAAACGTCCAGTTTGCCGCATCCCGTTCTTCCGGTGCGGAAAAGATGTTTTGCGCCGTTTCTCCGTCAACCGAAAAAATCTGTTCTGCCCCAAGACCTCCGTTTTGTTCCGGGTAGACGATCAGGCTCCGGTTCAGCAGCTTCATCAGCTGGGAAGCTGTCTGAGAGAGGATTTCTTCCTCGCTTTTTGCTCTCTGTAAAAGCTGATTCGTATCAAACAGTATTTTTGTACGGAACGCTGCCTGTGCAGACATTTTTGCATGGTCTTTCAGCCGTGTCGTCAACGCACAGGTAATGATTGCAGAGGTCAGCATCAGGGCAAATGTGACCTGATAACCGGGATCATACGCATGGAATGTCAGGCGCGGTTCCGTCAGAAAAAAATTGTACAGCGCAACACTGGCAACAGAGCCCAGCACACCACAGGTGTAGCCGCTGGTAAACCATGCGGTGAACAGCACCCCCAGCATATAGAGCATGATAATGTTATAACGCGCAAAGTCCAGCTGCAGGAAAAAGAAGCCGATGAGCGTGATGCCGCTCAGGATGCCTGCGGTGATCAGCAGATCACGGACAGACGGCAGAAGCGGACGGGTGAACAGCTTCCGTCCGGAACCATAGCCGTTCTCTGCAGAAGCATCCGGGATGATATAAATATCCAGATTGGGGGCAGTCAGCGTCAATTTTTCGGTCAGGGACGGCCCGCTCCAGAAATGACGGCGATGTACGCTGGAGCGCCCCAGTACGATTTTTGTAATGCCGGAGATCCGGGCAAACTCTGCGATCTGCTGCGGAATGTCATCCCCGTAGATCGTAGAAATGTCGGCACCTGCCTGTTCTGCCATACGAATGTGCTGCTGCAAGCGCCGACGATCTTCTTTTCCCATCTGATCCGAATCCGGAGTCCGGACATACAGAGCTGTAAAGGTCCCGCCAAACGCCTTTGCCATCGTTGCCGCCGTCCGCACGATCTTTGCATTGGAGGGAGAGGACGACAGACACGCCAGAATATGTTCAGTGGGTGGGTCATTCTGGTTCATAAAGATCACCTGCCTTGCCCACAGTATAGCACAATTTGATGGTCACGACCACCAGCCGCGTCTTTTTCCTTCCTGTTGAAGGATCTCCCGTCGTATGTGATCCAGTGCATCTGCTGCCCAAAAACCACTCGACATGACTCCAAGAACCATCAATAACAAAACGACATCCATATGATCCGTCCTATCTTTTCAGAGCCGGAAACACTTCTGGATCGATGCGTATTTTCCCAAAACCAGCATACTTTCATCCCGGCACAGCTGCGTATCCGGCGTGATGCTCATATCGAGCTTTCCGTCTTTTTTCAGTGCAAGAATGTTGATGTTATACTTTTTTCGGATATTGATCTCACCGATCGTGCGATCCATCCATTCCGGCGGAATGGTCACTTCCATGATGGCGTGGTCGTCCTGCAGCTCGATATAATCCAGAATGTGTTCAGAGCTGTATCGGATCGCTGCCCACTTTGCCAGCTGCTTTTCCGGGTAGACCACTTCATCCGCACCGTTGCGCAGCAGAAACTTGGCTTGTACATCCCGCTCTGCACGCGAGACTACAAGCTTTGCCCCCAGCTCCTTGAGCAGTGAAGTGGTTTCCAACGAGTTTTGAAAATTACCGCCGATGGTTACGATACACACATCAAAATTGCCAACACCGAGGGAGCGCAGAAAGTATTCGCTGGTGCTGTCACCGATCTGTGCATTCGTCACATAGGAAAGCACGGCGTTCACACGGTCTTCGTTGTTGTCGATCGCCATGACCTGATGACCCAGCTCATTCAGTTCCTGCGCAATATGGCGGCCAAAACGGCCAAGCCCGATCAAAAGAATCGATTTCATAGTTGCCTCCTTTATCCGATTGCGATCTTCTCCTGCGGCAGACGAGAGTGGGCAGGGCTGCTGCCAAATGCCGCATAGATCAACGTCAATCCGCCAACACGTCCCAAAAACATCAGTGCGATCAGCACCCCCTGCGAAAGGATGCCCAACTGCGGCGTGATGCCCAATGTCAGACCCACCGTTGCCACAGCCGAAGCAGTCTCATACAGACAGACCGACATCGGCAGCTGCTCTGCCGTAGCAATGACAAAGGCTCCGAGGAAGAACAGCGTCAAATACATCCCTGCAATCGTGGCAGCATTCTTGACCGCGGAACTATCTATGCGCCGCCCGAAAAATTCGGCATCTTCTCTGCGGCGGAAGGTCGCCCACATATTGGCCAGCAGAACGGCAAATGTTGTGGTTTTCATGCCGCCTGCCGTGGAGCCGGGCGAACCGCCCAACAGCATCAGAACCACCATCAATGCCTGTGAAGTGCTGCCCATCGCAGCAAGATCGGCGGTGTTAAAACCGGCAGTACGGGGTGTGACGGATTGGAACATCGACAATAAAATGCGCTGCCGGGCAGAGCCTGCCGTGAACTCGAAGCAATAAAAGTACAGCGTCGGCAGTACCAGAAGAAACGCCGTTGTGACAAGGATCACCTTGCTCTGCATCCGGTAACGGTGAAAATTAAGGCGATATGTACAAATGTCCTCCCATGTCAGAAAGCCAAGGCCGCCAAAGACGATCAGGGCCGCGATCACTGTGGTAAGCAATGGGTCACCTGCATACTGTGTCAGCGAAACAAATTTTGCCCCCTCTGTTCCCAGCAGGTCAAACCCGGCATTGCAGAACGCCGAAATGGAATGAAACAATGCGTACCAGATCCCGCGCAAACCATAATCGGCGCAAAATGTCGGCAGCAGCAGTGCAGCACCGACCAATTCAAACAGGGCGGTGATCCGCAGAATAAAGCCCGTCAGCCGCACGATGCCGCCCATCTGCGGGGCAGCCGTAGCTTCCTGCATCGTGCTGCGCTGCTTGAGGGAGATCTTTCGCCCGGAAAGCAGCGCAAAGGCAGCACCCACCGTAATGACGCCCAATCCTCCGATCTGGATCAGAAGAAGGATCACGCTCTGCCCGAATGCCGACCAGTAGCTGCCGGTATCCTGTACCACAAGGCCGGTCACGCAAAGGGCGGAGGTGGAGGTAAACAGTGCCTCATGGAACGGTGTGATGCACCGCTGCTGTGCAGCGATCGGAAGCATCAGAAGCAACGCGCCCACCAGATCAACTGCCGCAAAACCTGCAATAATGACCTGAAAAGAAGAAAAACGGTGCTGCCTGTAACGAGGATATTGAATCATAAAAGCTCCTTTACCTATCCGTGTGCATAAAGATTAGCATGGAACAGATAAAAGAGCCGTAAAGAAAATTATAGAAGTATAAAGATTCCATTAAAATTGATCAGTCAACACTAAAAAATGCCGGGCATCACCAGCTCAAAAAAGCGGTAATGTCCAGCATTTATTCAGATCTCTGACCCATGGCTCCCAGCCACATTCTTCAAATATTTCTCCGGGTCGCCATTCAGGATCAAATTGGCATAGCTAAGCGGATCGTTGTAAATAAGGCAGTCTAACTCTGCCCGCGGCATTTTGCTTTCCGAAGAAAACGAAAAATCCGAACCCTTCTCCTATCGAGAAAAGGTTCGGATTTTCATTGTTTGGTGCGATGGAAGGGACTCGAGCGACCGCACACCAAAAATCAAGTTCGGTCAGTATCCATACGCCAGGGCACCGCCATCCACGGCAAAATCCTGACCTGTGATGTAGGAGGCTCCATCGCCCACCAGGAACTCGGCCATCTTGCCCAGATCACGGGTATCGCCGTAAGCATGCAGGGGCATCCGGTTCAGGATCTTCTGCTCACGGGCGGCGTCCACCACCTGCTCGTTCATCTTGCTGCGGAACCAGCCCGGTGCGATGCTGTTGACGGTGATGTTGTCCCCGGCCCACTCCACAGCCAGTGCGCGGGTCATAGCCAAAACAGCGCCCTTGCTGGTGCAGTAGGGCACCACCTCGCTGAAGCCCAGATGTGCGCTCATGCTGGTGATGTTGATGATGCGGCCCTTGTCCGCGCTCTTCTTCAGGTAGGGGTAGCAGACAACGCTCATCTCAAACAAATACTTGACGTTCACGTTCATGATGTTGTCAAACTGTTCCATAGGGAAGTTTTCGGCACGGCATTTATAGCTGACGCCTGCATTGTTCACCAGAAAATCAAGGCAGCCATTGTGCTTTGCGGCAAGCTCTGCCACCATAGCCTTCATGGCTTCTACATCGCCCACATCGCCCTTCAGGTGGACAACGCCCGATGCGCTTTCTCCCACGCCCTCTTTGGGCCTGCCGGTACGGCTGATCACATAAACCGTTGCGCCGGCCTCTGCCAGCACATTTGCGATCTGGAAACCAATGCCGCTGCTGCCGCCGGTGACGATGCCGGCCTTACCCTTCAGATCTGCCATCATAAATCCTCCTATCAAACCTTAACGTTGAAGCCAAAGAACTCATTCACATTGTTGAAGCAGACATTCTCGATGGTCTTTTTCAGCTCTTCCTCACCGGAGAAATACTCTCCGCGCTCCACCAGACTGCCCAGATAACTGCACAGCACGCGGCGGTACAGCTCATGACGGGGATAGGAGATAAAGCTGCGGCTGTCGGTCAGCATACCGACCGACAGTGAGACCGGGTACAGGTTTGCACAGGCCTCGAACTGCCGCTGGATGCCAAAGGCCTGATCGTTGAACCACCAGGGTGCGCCCAGCTGAACTTTTGCCTTGGTGCCATTATCGCAGAAGCCTGCGGCTAAGATCGCCCAGGTCTCAATCTTGGTGCCGTCCAGCGGATAGATGATGGTTTTGGGCAGTTCGCCGATGGTGGTCAGGTTGTTCAGCAGCTCGCCAACACCCTTGACCGGTGCGGCATCGTCGCAGCAATCAAAACCAGTGGACTGGCCCACACTCTTCACATGGCTGGTGTTGGCATCCAGATAGGTGCCGATGTGCAGCTGCATAACGTAGTGGTTGCGGTTGTAGATACGGGCCATCTCGAACAGGAATGCGCTCTGGTACTGGTCGATCTCATGCTGGGTCAGCTTGCCGCCGCTGCGTGCCTTGGCAAAGATGCCCTCTACCTCGGCGGAGGTGTAATCTGCCCAGTTGAAGTAGGGGATGCCGTCGTCACTGACGGTGGTGCCGGTGATCTGCTGGAAATACTGCAAACGCTTTTCCAATGCGGTGAGCATCTCGGCAAAGCTGTCGATGGGCTGCTCCGCAGCAGCAGAAAGCTTTGCCAGATAAGCAGCAAAATCGGCGTTAGCGCAGAACATGGCCTTATCGGGGCGGAAGGCGGTGATCACGCGGGTGAACATCTTTTCCTCGTTCAGAATCTTGTGGTAGCGCAGGTCGTCGATGGGGTCTTCGGTGGTGGAGACCAGATGCACATTGCTGTGCTCCATGCACCAGCGGCGTGTCATGTGCTTTTCGGTGATAAGCTTTTTGGTGCGGTCATAAATTTCCTGTGCATTGGCTGCGGTCAGGGGTTCGTCGATGTCGAAGTAGCGCTTCAGCTCCAGTGCACACCAGATGTAGATGGGATTGCCCACCAGCTGGGGCAGAATTTCGGCAAACTTCATGTACTTTTCGTAGTAGCTGGCGTCACCGGTGATGTACTTCTCGTCGATGCCAAAGGTGCGCATACAGCGCCACTTGTAGTGGTCGCCGCGCAGCCACATCTCGCCCAGATCTTCAAACTCCTTGTTCTCGGCGATCTCCACGGGCTGCAGATGGCAATGGTAATCGATGATCGGCATATGCTCTGCATACTTGTGGTAGAGCATCTTGCCGGTCTCATTGGTGAGGAACAGCTCTTCGCTGAAACGATCATTCATAACAAATATCCTCCAAAAATGCCCACCCGTCTGTTCAGGAGATGGGTGGGCTCATTTCATCAGAATCCGATCAGAGCGCCGCCGTCAACAGGGATGCAGGTGCCGCTGATATAGCGGGCTGCGTCACTGCACAGGAACGCTGCACACATGCCGACATCCATAGGGTCGCCCACGCTCTTGGCGGGGATGCGGCCCATGATCTTGGCCAGACGCGGCGGGTCGTTGTCGGTAGCTTTGTGGAACATGGGGGTGTCGATCCAGCCCGGAGCAATGGCGTTGACGGTGATGCCGTACTCGGCCAGTTCAGCGGTCAGGGTGTGGATCAGGCCCAGATAGCCGGCCTTTGCGGTGGAGTAGCCTGCCACCTGGGGCTGGCCGATGTAGCTGGTCATGCTGGCCTGGAAGATGATGCGGCCATGACCCTGCTCCTTCATCTGGGGAACAAAAGCCTTGGTCAGTGCGAATGCACCCACCAGATGCACATCCAGAACGCGCTTGTAATCGTCCACGGTCATATCCCAGATGAACTTCTTGCAATGGTTGCCTGCGTTGTTCACAAGGATGCTCACGGGACCCTGCTCAGCGGTGATCTTATCGGCCAGTTCCTGAGCGTGGTCGGTATCGGTGATATTGAACTGATAGTACACAGCCTTGCCGCCAAACTCTGCCAGAGTATCGGCCACCAGCTCAGGAGCGCGGGAAGCCACAACGGCCACCTTTGCGCCTGCGGAAACAAGACAGCGGGTAATGGCAAGACCCAGACCGGTGGCACCGCCGGTGACGACGGCGACCTGACCGGACAGGTCGTACCAGTTCTTGATGCTGAAATCCTTCACCTGTTCTTCGGTAAATGCTGCCATGGGGAACAGTCCTCCTCACTCTTCGCAGGCACGCTTGAAAGCGACCTGCTTTTCCTGATATTTATACGGTACAAAGAACTCGTGGTGTCCCTGGGCTTCGCTCTTGGTGGGCTGACCGGCGGCAGTTTTTACCACCAGTTCGGTCAGGCGGCGGGCCAGCTCGCTCTGGGTGCATTCGCCCCGGAGCACGGGATTGGCATTGAAGTCCATATCGCCCTCCATGCGGGCGTAAGTCGCACCGTTGCCGGTGATCTTGATGCAGGGGGCTACTGCGCTGCCCACCACATTGCCGCGTCCTGTAACGAGGAACACGATGTGTGCGCCACAGCTGGCAAGATCCATCAAGCCCTCGTTGTCGTTGGGATTGGTGATGCCAAACTGCATCCAGTAAGGGTCCGGGGTGGAGTCCAGCAGCCACAGACCCGGATGGGGCGCAGGGCAGGACACCTTGATGACGCCCTGAATGGGGCGGGAGCCGCTCTTGATCACAGCACCCATACTCTTTTCTTCAATGGTGGACAGGCCGCCTGCAAAGTTGCCGGGGCTGACCGAATACTGACGCACGCTGCGGCAGTATTCCAGCGCTTTATCATAGGTATAGCGCAGCTCTTTTGCGGCCTGCTCAGAAGCAGCGCGCTTGAGCAGCAGGTGATCCAGACCAATGGCCTCGACGATCTCCTCAAAGATGGCCGTGCCGCCCTGATCGGTGAGCCAGTCGTAGAACCGGCCCACGACCACATTGCCAGCCAGACCGCTGGTGTAGTCACTGCCGCCGCACTCTGCGCCGATGACCAGATCTTTTACGGACATCTCCACGCGGGGGGTGTTTTCCAGCTCTTTGAGTGCGCTCTGCACCCACTCCATGCCCTTGCGGACGGCAGGCTGGGTGCCGCCCTCGTTCTGGATGAACATCCAGCTTGTGGGCTTGCCCTCTTCCTCGGCAATTTTAGACAGCCATTCCGGCTGCACGTATTCACAGCCAAGGCCTACGGCCAGCACCGCACCCACGTTGGGGTGGCGGATGAAGCTGATGAGCAGGTTCACCGCATACTGGTTGTCGGTACAGCCGTCAAAGCCCAGCAGTTCCACATTGGTACTGCCGCTTTTGGCTACGATCTGCTGCGCCACAAACTCGGCACACTTGACCGTGTAGATCACCAACACCCGGTTACGGATGCCCTTGCCGCCGTTTTTGCGGGCGTAGCCGGGCCAGGTGAGGCTTTGCAGTTCATTCCAATCCATTAAAAGCCTCTCCTTTACTCGTACTTCGTGTCTTTGGGAGCACCGGTCCTGACGTCCAGATGGCTGGAACGCTGGTCGTAGACGCTGCGCATGACGTGCAGGTGTACCCAGCTGCCAGCCGGGATATCGGCGGTAGCGCGGCCAATGACTACGCCGTACTTGACGATATCCTCACCGTTCCTGATGTCCCGCAGGGCAATTTTATGGCCCATCGGCACCTCGGTGGCGGCTTCCACTTCGGGGGCGCAGGCATCGCCGCGCAGCTCCACAGGGCCGGGCACCAGCGGGGTCAGGGCCGTGGCCACATTGTCTTCCCGATTGATCTGAAAGGCGTTCTGCTTTTCGTCCATAGCTTACAGCACTCCGAACTTTGCAAATGCATCCGTGACCATCATGCCGTCTTCAATGGCTTTGCGCATAGTCTTTTCCGTGCTTGCCTTGACGAGGGCTTTCTCGATGACTTCCGGTGCAATATCTTTGGGGATGATGAGCACGCCGTCGATGTCGCCAAAGACGATATCGCCATTGTGGATGGTCACCTGACCGATCTCAATGGGGCAGCGCCACTTGAACACGTAGGTACGGACGGAGGAATCCTGTGCCCATGTACCGGAGCAGAAAACAGGGAAGTTCTGCTCGATGACCTTGGGGGTATCGCGGGTGTAGCCGTCCAGAACGGCGCCAACTGCACCGCGGGCCTTGCCGCAGGCGGTGAGCAGCTCGCCCCACAGAGCACTGTTGTGTGCGCCGGTAGCGATGTAGATCTCGTTGGGCTTCAGGTCATCCAGCGCCTCAGTCATATAACCGAAGGGCTTTTCGGCGGGGTACTCAAACACATCGTTTTCCAGAACGGTGCAGGCGTAGCCAGCCACCTTCAGGCGCTTGTCCTCTTCCTCTCCGGGCAGGATGTAGGGTGCGGTAGGCACCTGTGCAGCCAGCGGGCGGATGGAAGCGGGCAGGAACTGGTGCTTATAGCCCATCTGATCCAGAATATCACCCACAACGGGGGTATAGAGCTTCTCTTTCATCAGGGCGAACATTTCATCGTCGTTTTTCCACATTGCCATGGGGAATCACTCCTTTGTCGTTTTTAGAATATCCAGCCATTCGAGGCACTGCCCGAACCAGCCGGCGATGTGGGGATCTGCAACGCGGTGCTTTTCCGGCTCGTCCACTTCGGGCGTTGCCAGACTCAGACCGTGCACCCCGCGGGGGTAAAGATGCATTTCGTAGCGCACACCGGCCGCGCTCAGTGCACCTGCCAGAAGCAGGCTGTTCTGCACCGGCACTTCCGGGTCGGTGACTGTATGCCAGAAGAAGGCAGGCGGCGTATCTTCCGTGACCTGCGTTTCCAGCGAATACCAGCCCGGATCGTCCGAACCGGCCAGATTTTGGATACTGCCGCGGTGGGCGTACTTTCCGGCGGTGATCACCGGGTAGCTCAGGATCATGCCGTCGGGGCGGGGCAGGCCCAGCTCACGCCAGTGCACGCCCAGACTGGCTGCCAGATGGCCGCCTGCGGAGAAGCCGCAGACCAGCGCCGACAGTGCCGGGAAACGCTGCTGCATGGTCTGCAGTGCTTCGCCCAGCTGGCGCACCGGCAGGGTGCCCAGCGGGGGTTGGCCGGGCTTTTCGCGAATGGTGTAGTACACCACCGCAGCCGCCCAGCCGGCGGCGGCAAAGGCGCGGGCCACCGGCTGGGCCTCACGCGGCGAAAGCCACTGGTATCCGCCGCCGGGGCAGATCAGGATCATTCCTTTGGGGTCTTTGGGGGCATCTGCGATCCAGAGCCGCGCCCCCAGCGGCAGATTCATTGTTTCCATACGCGCTTAGTACAGCAGGTTCGGCAGCCACATGAAGGTCTGCGGGAAGTAGGTCAGGATGATCAGCGCAATGAACATGGTGATGTAGAACGGCACCATCTTCTTGGCCAGGGTCTCGATCTTGATGCCGGAAATGGCAGAGCCGATGAACAGGGTAGAGCCGACGGGAGGGGTCAGCAGGCCGATGCCGAGGTTCAGCACCATGACGATGCCCAGATGGATGGGGGACAGACCCAGCTGCATCCAGATGGGCAGGATGACGGGGGTCAGCATCAGGATCAGGCAGGCCATCTCGATCAGGCAGCCCAGACACAACATCAGGATGTTGAGCAGGACCAGAATGACGATCTTGTTGCTGGTGATGGAGAACAGGCCGGTAGCGATCATGGTGGGGATGCGCAGATAGGTCAGCAGGTAGGTGAATGCGCCGGACACGCCCAGCAGGATCAGCACCTTGCCCAGAGTCTCCACGACGTTTGCAAAGATGTGGGGGATATCCTTGAAGGAGAAGCCCTTGTAGATGAACAGGCCGACGCACAGCGACCACACAACGGCAGCAGCGGCGGACTCGGTGGTGGTAAAGACACCGGCGATAACGCCGACGACCACGAACATAACAGCCAGCATGCCCCAGATGGCCTTGAAGAACGCCTTGATGCAGTTCTTCAGGTTGAACTTGCCGGTGACCGGGATGTTCATCTTCTTGGAGTAGTAGTAGGAGTAGATCATCAGCACAATGCTCAGCACAGCGCCGGGCATGTAGCCGGCCACGAACAGCTGGCCGATGGAAACGGTGGTGACGCCGGCAGCAGCCAGAGTGAAGATGACCATGTTCTGAGAGGGGGGAACCAGAATGCCTTCAACGGAGGATGCCATGGTCAGGCAGGTGGAGAACTCGCGGTCATAGCCCTGCTCTTCCATCATCTTGATCTCGATGGGGCCCAGAGAGGCACAGTCGGCGGAAGAAGAGCCGGAGATGCCGCCGAAGAAGAAGGAGGCCACCACGTTGACCATGGCAGCACCGCCATGCATCCAGCCGACCAGTTCCTTTGAGAAAGCGATCAGGGTATCGGTGATGCCGCCCGCGCTCATCAATTCACCCATCAGGATGAAGAAGGGCACCGCCAGCAGCGTATAGGAGTTCAGATTGCTGACAAATTTCAGAGCCATCTGCATGGGGTTGATGCCCAGATAGAAGAAATCCAGCAGAGAAGCCACACCAATGGCATATACCACGGGCACTCGGAGGAAAACCAGCACCAGAAACACGCCCAGCAGCAGGATGGTTGCGATCGTTGCAGTAGACATTTACTTCTTCTCCTTTCGACCCATCACCCAGTGGCCCAGAACAGCGAAGATGTTCAGTACGCCGGTCACAGGCAGTGCACTGTACATAAAGGCATAGGGCACATTGATGCCGGCCATGTTGTTGCTTGCGCCCGACTGTGCCAGCTTGATGCCGTACACGATCAGGAAGATGGAGAAGCCCACCACACACACAGCGGACAGGATATCGGTGACGAACACACCAGTCTTGCCCAGCTTTTCGTCAAACATGGTAACGGCCAGATGCTCGTTCTTGCGCACCACCAGCACACTGCCCAGCAGGCTCAGCCATACCAGACACAGCAGGGAGAACGGCTCGCCCCACATGGGAGAGTTATGCATCACATAACGTCCGAAGAAGATGTAAAAGACCACCGCTACCAGAGCTCCCAGGATCACTGCGCAGACATGGCGCAGAAGCTGGAACAGCACGGCGTCGATCTTTTCCCATACGGCTCTGAATTTGTCCATAATCGGCTCCTTGATTGTTCGTTTTTCTAAAATTCCCCACGACCGCTGCCAGCCGTGGGGAACGTTCGTCCTTTATTGGTTCGTCAAAACGTCTCGGCAGGGATCAGTAGTTGCCGCCCTGGATCTTAGCGATGATGTCCTGAGCGTCGGTGCTCTGCTTTTCATACAGAGGTGCGCAGGCCTCCTGCCACTTTTCGATATCGGAAACCTCCAGCTTGGTGATGCCCTTGTCGGCGAAGGAATCGAAGCAGGCCTGCTCCTGCTTCTGGTTGTACTCGTAGCAGGCGGAACGTGCGGCCAGAGCGGCTTCCTTGATCCAGCCCTTCTCGGCATCGTTGAAGCCGTTCCACTTGTCAGCGTTCATCAGGATGACGCCGCAGCCAAAGGTGTGTGCATCGGTGATGAAGTAGGGGGCAACTTCGTTGAAGCTGTTGCTCATGTAAGAGGTAACGCCGTTCTCAGCAGCATCGACGACGCCGGACTGCAGAGAGGTGTACAGCTCAGAGTAAGCGATTGCGGTGGCGGAAGCGCCCAGAGCATCCATGGTGCTGATCATCAGGTCAGTCTCGGGCACGCGGACCTTCAGGCCCTTCATCTTGTCCAGCGTGAAGTCGGTGGGCTTGCCCAGACGCTCGTAGACCTTCGGGGTGATGAACATGCTGCGAGGACCTTCGACCAGCCAGCCCAGAGCAACATAACCGCAGTTGGCATCTTCCACGCTCTGCAGCAGCTCGTCGCCCAGACTGCTCTCAGCCACATCCTCAAACTGTGCCATATCCTTAAAGACATACGGCAGGCCGGTGGTGCCGATCAGTTCAGCGCCGTAGTTGGGCAGAGAAGAAGCGTTGCCGCGGAAGATATCCAGAGTACCCATCTGGATGCCCTGCATGGACTCAGCCTCGGAACCCAGCGTGCCGTTGATGTACAGGTCAATGGTGATGTGACCGCCGGACAGCTCTTCGATCTTCTCAGCAAAGGTGTGTGCGCCAACGGTTGCGCCGTAGTCCTCGCCGTTGACCTCGTTCCATGTCAGCTTGTAGTCATTGCCGGAGCCGCCCTCGCCTGCACCTGCTGCTGCAGAAGAGGCAGTGGAGGAAGCTGCGGTGGAAGTAGAGGTGGAAGCGGAAGAACCGCCGCATGCGGTCATGCCCAGCGCTGCGGCAGAAACGCCAACAACCTTCAGGAAGTCACGACGAGAAATTGCTTTTTTCATAAGAAATCTCCTTTTTTCTTGGCATCGTGTGTCGGATACGTGTTCGGGGCAGCGTCTTCGTGTCCCGCCTGCCCCTTGCCACAAAAACGTTTTTGTAGCTTTCTTTGGCAACATTTTAGCACGTCTTGTGCGCAAGGTCAATGTTTTTCAATTTTTTCGTCTGTTTCGGATATATTTTTGTCATATAGCATAGTTTTTGACCAAATCGTTTTTGCAGTGTGACGATTTTCCAACCAAAATTCTGTAATCTCTTTACTTTTATGTGCTTTTGCATTATAATCAAGCAAAACGTTTCGGTTATATTTTATTGACGTGTTTCCGTTAAAGATTCTTTTCCGCAAAGCAAAATTCCGGTTATCAAGAAGCCAATTCCTTTAACACGATCAACGAGAGGAGCATTTTTATGATCATTACCAAGTTCGAGACCTGGTGGGTCGAGCGCGGCCGCTGCCTGTTTGACGAAAAGCGTCAGGGCGGTGCCAAAATGGGCTGGGATGTCATCGCCATCAAACTGACCACCGACACCGGCATTGAGGGCGTTGCCACCTGCATGGCAGCCCGCAGCGGCGCTGTGAGCGAAGCTTACTTACAGGAGAGCATCGGCCCTGTTGTTCTGGGACGTGACCCCCATGACCGTGAGGCCATCTTCCAGGAACTGTGGACCATCGACCGTCATGAGGCATTCTTTCCCGTGTTCCTGCCCGGCCCCGTGGATGTAGCCTTGTGGGATATCTGTGCCAAGGAAGCCGGGCTTCCTCTTTATAAGTACATCGGCGCTTGCCGCGACAGCCTGCCGGTCTATGCCAGCGGCAACTTCCACGGCACTGTTAAGGAGTATGTGGACGAGGCTCTCTACTACCAGAGCAAAGGCATTCCCGGCTACAAAGCCCATCCGGGCGGGCCGGTCAGCTTTGATATGGAAGTGCATCAGGCCATCCGCGACGCTGTCGGCCCCGACTACCTGCTGATGACCGACCCCGTGGGCGACTATACCATCAACGAAGCCGTCACCGTGGGACGTCAGCTGGAAAGGCTGAATTATAAGTGGTTCGAAGAGCCCTTCCGCGACTTTGAGCTGTATAAATACACCGAGCTGTGCCGCACACTGGATATCCCTATCGCTGCCACCGAGACCACCCGCGGCTGCCACTGGGGTGTGGCGCAGGTCATTGCTCAGCACGCTGCCGATATCGTCCGCGCGGATGTCAGTTGGAAGGACGGCATCACCGGCACGCTGAAGATCGCACATCTGGCAGAAGCATTCGGCCTGAACTGCGAGATCCACACCACCACCATGAACTACATGGATCTTGTCAACCTGCATGTCAGCTGTGCCATCAAGAACTGTGAGTACTTCGAGTACTTCGTACCTGAAGAAAACTACACCCTGCCCATGAAGGGCAAACTGCCCATTGACGAACATGGCATCATCCATGTGCCGCAGGGTCCGGGCGTGGGTGCCGAACTGGATTGGGATCTGATCGAGAAGAGCTGCCGCAGCTACCGCAAGCTCGAGTACAAGGGCTGATCCCACTGACTTTTTGACGTTTACTGCTTGCTCTTTTTACTTCTCCATTTACATGAAAAAGGCGGACTGATTGGAAACCAGTCCGCCTTTTTCATGTTTTTTGTTTTCAGAGCAGCAGCCCCCGGAAATTGTCCCGGTCATACATCACAGCGTTGCTGCGGAACACCACTTCAGAGCCCACGTAAATGGTGCGCTGTTCCGGAGCCTTGCCCTGCACGAGATACTCCACCAGTGCTTTGATGCCAAGATACCCTTGAGCGTAAGGGTTTTTCTGCACGATATTGTCCAAGATTCTGCTCCGCAGAGCGTCCAGATTTTCTTCGAATACGTCGCTGCCCACCGCGAACACTTTACCCGCTTTGCCGCACTGCTGCAGCCCCTGCACGAGCATCACGCTTCCCTGCGACAGCACACTGCAGCAGGCCGCAACATCCGGCTTTTCCAGCAGATTCAGGATGTTCCTCTGTGCCTCTGAGCCGATGCAGCAGGAATTGTCCAGATAAATGCGGTTCTGCGCACCGTTCTCCTGCATATAATCCTCAAACCCCTGCACGATGCGGGCATGCTGCTCCCATTTGGGATTTCCTGCACAGAGCACCACACTGCCGAAAGAGGGGATATGGCTGAAGATCAGCTCCGCCATCGTCCGTCCAATGACCTCATAGTCAGGCTGCACGCTGCACAGCGGTGCGATCTTCGGGTTTCTAAACCCCACCTGCACCACTGCCACACCGGCATCCCGGGCATGCTGCCACTCCTGCATTGTCATAGCTTCCATGTGACCCACTGTCAGCAGGCCGTCCAGTTTGTCCTCGGCCAGCAGAGCGCGCACCTCTTCCACTCCGCGGGAGTGGAAAGGGCCGATCTCATTGGGGAAACTGAACTCGGTACACTCCACGTTCAGATCTTCAGAGTTTTTCAGGTAGTCCCGCACACCCTGCCACAAAGGCGGATAATAAAAGCGGTTTCGGCCCACCTCATCCGGCAGAAGCACAGCCACACGCTGGGTGCGGCGTTTCAGGCCGGAAGCCATTTTATTGGGCCGGTAACCCAGATCATCCGCGATCCTCCGGATATGCTCCCTGGTGACCTCACTGACGCCAGGCTTGTCGTTCAGTGCCTGATGGACCGTGCTGATGGAAACGCCCGCTGCCTGTGCCACATCACGGATCGTAATCTTTTTGTTCATAAGGTCACTCTCTCTTAAAAAACAACTGTTTCGCAAAAACGATGCGTGAAAAGGGTACTGATTTTAGTATAGCACGCACGAGGTATACTGTAAATAAGCAGAAGTTTCTGCAGCACCCCATGGTCAAGCGGATCAGCGCACTGGCCGAGGACGAACAGCGCAAAGGATGCCGACCCGGAAATGAAGGCAAAGCTGCGCCTGGCCCTGCTCACCTGATGCAAAAAAGGGCACTGATTGCAATGCAATACAGCGCCCTACATCATCGGACATGGAAAACACCGACCGTGCAAAAACCGTGCAGAAACCGTGCAGCCATGGCTTACAAAACAAAAAAGCCATGAAATCTTTCG
>ERZ1027032.73-NODE-73-length-33999-cov-8.104289_pt1 | contig 33999 bp, 36 predicted proteins | sample MGYA00519445_ERZ1027032 | MGnify/ENA primary metagenome ERZ1027032 (study PRJEB26926, sample SAMN06164888) | human gut metagenome | biome: ENVO:00009003; feature: ENVO:2100002; material: ENVO:00002003 | host: Homo sapiens | place: USA | collected 2012 ... | reverse complement strand
CTGGGAATCACCCGTAATATGAGAGCTTATCGCATTCTGCGGGATGCGCTGGCCCTCGATGCTCTGCTCGGTCTGGCGGCTGCCGCCGGAGTAGCGGTAGTAAGCCACCAGGCGCGGTGCATCGGCTGCGGTGGATTTTTTGCGGGGCATGATAACACTTCCTTCCGGGCGGTTGCCCATATGCAGGGAGCGTGGTATACTGACCCCTGCAAGCATAAAATTTTCTTTGTCCGGTTTTGTGCTGCACTCCATGTTATCCCCGGCGCTGCATCGTACCAGCGCCGGGGCTTTTGCTTGCCCATATCCAAAAAGCGTGCTATGCTGTAAGGGCAGGCGACGCATGGAAAGAAACCTTCTTGCTTTTTTATCCTTACCTTTTGACGACGGGGCAGACCCCTCCAGCTGGAAACGGCTGGAGGGGTTTGTGCGTTTTTTACATGAAAGTTGCACAGGCGGCTTTACAAAGGGGGCTGGATTGCATATAATGAAGATGCAAGGTATAGCTTTGCACTTTCAAAAAGAAGGAGGTCTTTTTGATGGCGACAAAGAGTATTACAAAGAATGTCGTGATTCGTTCAAAACCGCTTGCACGGAATTTTGTACGAGCATTGGAAAATGCAGAGGGAAAGAGCAGCAAAAATGTCGTTGTGGATAAGACTGTCCATGAGATCAAGGGCGATGCGCTGCGTGAGATGTTTGGAAAGAAATGACAGGATACGGATTAGTTAACCTAAAAGATATGATCCAAGAACTCGGAGAGGGTCGAACAAAGGAGATCCTTTCCGAGTTTTCTTGTCCGCTGAATAAGGACGTGGAGTTTTTTTCTGCATTGCAAGGCCATTGAATTTGCCAGGCAGGGAATTGCCCAGACGCAGCTGGTGGCGACATCTTACAAAGACAAACCAGTGCTGGTGGGATATTTTACACTGTCAAACAAAGTGCTCGAAATTCCACGCAAGAACATTAGCAAAAATGTTGCAAAGAAAGTGAATCGCTTTGCAATGGCAAGGGATGCACGACGCTCTATGACGGACAATTACATGATCTCAGCACCTCTGATTGGTCAGCTTGGCAAAAATTTTGCCAACGGATACGACAACCTGATTCCGGGCGACGTGCTGTTGAAGCTGGCGACTGATAAGGTGCGCGCGATCCAGGCGGTGCTGGGCGGCAAGTTTGTGTATCTGGAATGCGAGGACAAAGACGCGCTGCTCAATTTTTACGGAGACAATGGCTTTGTGATCTTCGGCAAACGGGATCTTGACCGAGATGAGCGAGACCGGCAATCCGGCCAGTATTTGGTGCAGCTTTTGAAATATCTGGGTGATTGATTGTAGTTCCATGTGGCCTGCCAGACATACCTTGGCGGGCTTTTTGTTTGCCCCTCCGGCTGGAAACAGCTGGAGGGGTTTGTGCGTTTATAAAACAAGGAGCACCCGGCGGGGAGCTCCTTGAAAAGAACAATTATTTGGAAGGTACGGTTGCACGAATTTTCTTTTTAGATGGAACGTAATTTGGATCATATTTCTTGCTTTTACGTTCCAATTTTTCAAAATTGCAGCATACCTTTTGATACAGCGGGATTTTACGACTGAGAGCTTTGCGGTATGTGGATTCTGCACGCTGGAGAATAAGATCGCGATTCTTGTTGCAATAATTTAACTGATTCAACAAGAGCATTTTATAATTCTCATTTTCGATACTCTGAATATCAAATTTGATCAAGCAAGATGGAATAACAGGAATCATATTGTTGAAGCCCATTAGGCCAAGACGACCATCGTCGAGTTTCATAACAGGACCGCCGCCTTTGATGTTAACGTGATTGGGCTTAGGGGATTCAAGGGGAACATAATAATCAATGCCGTTGATGGAGAGTACAATTCCAACATACGGACGCCGCTGCCCCTTATTGTATTGCACACGGGTGTCAATACTATGTAAATAGCTGATATAGTGTTCGTTAATGTGGTAAAATTGAAACTTCCCCATAATTCAGCTCCTTAATCCAAGAAGGTGCGGAACAGTAACCTGTCCCGCACCCTTTTTCATTCCTCACTATACGGCAGAGGTTCTCCGCTTTTTTCATTCTCTACTCACGGTAAGAGCTCACCGCTTTTTTAATTCCCCATTTTTTCATGGCAGGGAGGGGCTACCCTCTTTCAGCGGACAAGCAAAGACCAGCAGTCTTTGCATTGTCTTGGCAGGAATACGTTCCTGCAAGTCTATTATACGCTCGGTGAGCGGGTTTGTACACGAAAAAAATGTGAAAAGTTGCAAACGCAACAGAAAAACTAAAAATTAGGGCTTGACAAGCAATGAAAATTCAAAAATCCTTCACAAACAAGACATAAATAAGCGGACTTAATAGGAACCTGCTGGAGGGGTTTGTGCGTTTATAAAACAAGGAGCACCCGGCGGGGAGCTCCTTACTGGACGTAAAAAAGCGTCAGATGAATATCTCGTGCGTCACAGCGAATAAAAGAGCCGCAGCAATCAAAGCGAAGAAACAGCGGCCAATAGCAGAATTCTTTCGGTAGCTCAGCACCCGATTTCCGTAAGAAGAAGGAACGTGCTTATTAACGAGTGGAATGTTGCAAGAGTATTCGGAGTTTAGAAGAGCATGAAGAAGATCAGAAGCGGATTTCTTTTCGATAAAACGGTTTTCGACCCCATAAGACAAAAGATTACGTAAAAAGTCTTGCATATAGCGGCCCCATTGCGTAAGATCACCATTGCGGTGGCAAGAGGAACTTCCTACAAGAAAAGCATACGAATGGAAAATACAACAATACCAGGCGTAAACATCAGGAGCCGGAATGGATGCTAAACCAAAAAAACGTAAAACAAAATAAGGGTCTTTTTCAGACTGCTCAGAAATTGCTCGTTTGAGCCAGGTCCAGTAAGGTTTTCGCGTGAGATAATAATCGGACAGAACAGCCATAAAACGAGGCGGAGTAACACTCGAAGAAATGTGCCGGATCGCTGCTTTGAAACCGCAGACGTAAGCGTGATTGGAAAAAGAAAAGTCTATGGAGGGTTTCTTGTGAGGATATAATAAATAGGCGACGTTAATAAAAAAGAATGCAGCAAGAAAACAGTAAATGGAAATTACAAACAAACAAATCAACTCCACAAAACCCGTTCCGGCTGATGCTGGAACGGATTTTTTTATTTACGCTTCTTCTGCGCCCAGGCCAGGCGCAGAACATTTTTTATAACGGCCGGTAAGCACAAGGTCCTCCACATACTCCACAGCCTTGGTCTGGCCCTCCTCGTTGAGCTGGTCAAAGGACGCCAGCAGAGCAGACTGCTGAGGGGTGAGTGTGGATGGATTGTGCTCGGATTCTTCCATGCCCATCAGATAGGTGGGAGTGGTGTCCAATACGAGAGCGAGTTTTTCAAGTACAGAACGCTTGAGATTTACAACCAGACCGTTTTCGTACTTGTAGATGGCTGCTTTTTGTACGCCAACCTTTGCACCGAGCTCCTCTTGTGTCATCTGATGCTCGATGCGCAGTTGGCGGATTCTGTCGCCGGTGGTCATGAAATATCACCCCTTCCTACAGTGTATCTTAATAATACCATAGAAAATCTAAAATGCAAGAAAAAACATCTTGACAAGATTCAGCGAAGATGCTAATATCTAAGTATCTTAAAAAGATACGATGATGCTAATATCTAAGTATCTTAAAAAATCGGAGGTGACAATGGATTGAACGAACGCAAATTAAAGGCTGTGATGCGGCTGCATGGCGAATCACAGCAAGATTTGGCCCAGTATCTGCAGATGAGCCTCTCCCGGCTGAATGCGAAAATCAATGAATACCGTGGAGCGCAGTTTCGGCAGAATGAAATTGCAGCGATACAGGAGCATTACGGGTTGAGTGCGGAAGAGGCCAATGAGATCTTTTTTGCCCCTGACGGTATCTCAAAAAGATTTTAGCACCCCGCCCCAGCCGGGCAAAAGCGCATGAAAGGAGGGGAGAAGGTGGAAGCGGTGATCTGTATAGCCGCAATATGGAGCGCGGAATTGATCTGTACCGTACTGATGGCACGATTCGCACCGGAACAAATGACATGGTATCGCTGGTATGCGCCGACAATCGGAGCGATTGGAACCCTCACGATCTTAGCGCAAACGGGATTACTGAAATGACGAGAGGTCGCGCTGCATAGCTGAGACAATCGCTGATTTTGCATCGGCAATATTGTTTATCTCCATATCAGAGGCGTTGCTGCTGCAAGCAGAGAGAGCATCCAGGTAGAAACCGATTGCAGCTTCAACCTCAACGTTTGAAAAAAGCAGGGTATGAGAGTAAACACTCCGCACGTTTTGAAATTCGGCTGTTGTCAATGGGTATGTGACGGAAGATGCAACTTCAAGAAACTTTTTGTAAGCGTCTGCTTTTGCGCTAAAGAATAGCTGCGCGGACTGTTGCTTATAGGCAGCACGGTTGTTTATATGTGCTGTTACTGCGGGCGAAACAATCGCCGCAAGGGTGGTGACCGACGACAAAAACAAAGCAATATCCACAAAAACACATCCTTTCTGCTGCAAGTGCAGCACAGAACGGCAGAGAGGGGCAAGAGCGCATGAAAGGAGGGAAGAACGTGGAGGAAGAAACAAAAAAGCCCTGCACGCCTGTGGAAGAGGCAGGCAGAGACTACAACGAGCTGGGGCTGTACTTACACGGTGAAACAGTGAAAACAGCCACAGAACTGTGGGAGATGCTGCCGGGGTGGATGGAAGCGCGGCGCATGGCCTTTGTTGACCCGGAGTACAACCGGAGAATGTCGGAACTTATTGTCCAGCGGGCGGAAGCGGTTCTGAAAGCAGCGAAAGAGATGGCCGAATGGGCTCCGGCAGAGTGCGAACCGGGCAGGAAGGATAAAACTGCAAAGGAATAATGTTTTGCTGGAACATCTGATGGAGTGCAGCGGTGCATTGCTGGCACTGCTCAAAATTTGTGCCGTTGCAGCGGCCGCAGACATTGGGAGCAAAGAAAAATGGTGGCTTTCCGGGGACAACGCTGCAGCAAATTTCGGATTCCAGTGCAGGCAGAACCCCCAGAGCATCAAAGGGACATTGAATTTCAAACATGATTTTGTAAAGCACGGGTGGCTTTCATCTCCTTTCAGTGCAAGTATAGCACAAATCGGAGAATAAGGGCCAGCCGGGGAAGAGTGCATGAAACCAAGGAGGACAAAGAGATGGAACGTTTTGTGATCGTGATGCCGGTGGACACCAGCGCTTACCTTTTGCCCTGTGACGACGGGGACACCTGCAAGCTGGAGACGCTGCAGAAGCTGGTGGGCGGGCCCATTGAGATGGCCGACACCTGCCTGGCTGCCAGCTGGGCACGGGAGGATGTGGACAGCATCCAGATGGCCGTGAACGAAGAGGGCCTGCTGCAGGAGCTGCCTTACAATGAGCACGCCACGGATCTGTACGCGTTCAACTACATGAGCAGCATTGTAGGTCCGGCAGTGCTGATGGCAGCGCGGGGCGACGAGCTGATCGGCTTTGCAAAGTCGGTGGCCGAGAGCATCTGCGCCGAGTGGGAGATTCCGCTGGAAGCACCCGGCGAAGGCGAACGCTTCCAGACCTTTAACCCGGACTGACAGGAGGCGTGAATGGACGGTGAAAGCGGGCCGCTGAAGATGTGGCAGATCTGGGCGCTGTATGACATTGCCGCGGATTTTTACGCAGACCCGGAGAACCAGGCTGCGTTTGAAGCATGGCAGAAGCAGCGGGAGAAGTGCAAGAAAACAAAAAGGCCCTGCCGGCGTGACAGCACCGGCAAGGCCAAGGGGTGATGAAAGCAGCATGCACTCATCACCAGAAGTTTAACACAAACGGGAGGTTTTGACAATGCGGAAATGGATCTATTACTGCGGCAGCTGGGCCAGCCTGATCGGCTGCCTGCTGGTGGCAAGCGGCCTGGAAAGCTACACCGGCTGGGCCATGGCCGGGTGTTTTGTGGGGGCGCTGGTGCTGCTGGCGCTGGCTGTGGTGCTGGCGGGCCTGGGCAGCTGCGCCGAGCAGGAAGAGGACGAAAAGCCCTGCAAGGAGCGGCAGCCGCAGGAAAAACGAGCGGCTGACCGCAGAAAGGCGGGCTGAAGGATGGGCAGATACCGCGTGAATGTGGAGTGCAGCCAGAAGCTGCCACAGACCAAAAGCGAATACTTTACACACTGCAGCTACGAGGTGCAGGCCATCAGCAAGGGTGTGGCAAAGGCCATGGTCGAGGACAAAGCCCGGGCAGAGCACGGGGGCTGTACCTGCAAGGCCTACAGCGTGGAGGTGCTGAAGTGAGCCGGCCGGAGAACATGACGCCGGACGAGGCAGAGATCTGGCAGCGGATGGAGCTGCACGGCGAGGAGCTGGTGCGGGACATGGGGGCTGCCATGATGCAGGCCGAGCGGCTGCCGGAGTGGATGCAGGAAGCAGCCGTGAACATGCTGTGCGACAAACTGGCGGACGCCAGGGCGCTGGCGGCCAGCTGGATGAACGACCACGGGGAACCGTGAAGGAGGACAAGGATGAAAAGCAAGATTGAAATCAACATTTCGGTGATCGACGACGGCCCGGTGGTGATGCGCTGCCAGGGCCAGAACACAAGCAAGGGCAAAGCGCTGGACGCCCTGGAAGATGCCTACCTGAGCACCGCGGCGCAACTGATGAGAAAGGGCCTCTCCAAGGCCGAGCAGGAGGAAGCCGCCAAGGAATTTGGCGAGACGATGCAGGACCGGCTGCTGGCCATGGTGCGAGGAAAAGGCAAACGGTATATGGTCAGCAGCGAAAAAGAGATGAGCTTTATGACGGAGCTGATGCGGCGGCAGGGGGAGGTGCAGCCTTGACCTACGAAGAGTACCGACGGGAGTTGAACGAGGCGCTGGAAAAGGCGGACTGGATGAACCCGCGGGACAAAAACGGCCCGGCGTACCGGGTACTGGCCCGTGCGGCACGGGACAAGGCCCTGCCGCTGGCCCAGTGGCAGAAGCTGCACGACGAATACTACGAAAGGACAAAGAGATGAAGAAGAAACTGAGCCTGACCGAGAAGATCAGCCTGGCGGAGAACAATGCGGTGGATTTTATGCACGCCTGCGTGACCATTGCCCTGCACGACGAGTACGAGGTGGGTGTGCAGCGGCTGCGGAAGGTAAACCTGCGGCGGGACGAGATCAACGAGGAGATGCTGGAAGTGATGGCCCAGCCCCGGAAAAGCGGCCGGGAGCAGGCCGCAGCCGGGCAGGCCTGGCTGGTGAGCCTTTTGCCGGAGGGGGCGGAAACGGAGTTCCGGGTGCCGCTGGGCAAGGGCGCGGCCCGCAAGCAGAAGGAGCTGCAGATCCGCATGGCGGTGGACAACGCTGCCACGCTGGAGTGGCGGGTATACGCGGCGGCCTGCGCCGAGGTGCTGGGCTTTGGAGCCAAGCGCCTGAACGACTTACATAAAGCGGTGCTGGAAAACTTCCGGCAGCTTTCCGCCTGGGCCATAGAGGACGGCGTGGACGTGGCGCTGGAGCGTTTTTGCCGCTGCGCCCGGGACGCCTACAAGACCGACGTGCAGGTGGAGGACATCCCGGACGCACAGGCGCTGCATCAGCAGCAGCGCCAGACCCGGCAGGCACTGGACGGGCTGGCAGAGCGGGCCTGGATGGTGGAGGCCAGCCGCAAGCGGGTGGGCTGCCTGCCGCTGGCCCCGGCGGAAGTGGAAAAGCGCATCCAGACCGTGCTGCAGGCCCCGGCCATGCCGGAGAGCTGGGAGAGGAGGCGGGCGAGATGACCCTGAAAGAAGCGATGGGCTACCGGGGCGAGAACGCCGACACCCTGGCGGAGAAGATCGGCATCCGTGCCGGAGAGGTGCGCAGATGGATGGGAGAGAACGGCATGCTGCGGATCTCGGGAGCGAGAATGCAGCAGCTGGCTGCCGCACTGGACGGCGGGGTGCTGGTGACGGCGGACGGTGCGGAAGTGGAGCTGTACGGGAACGGAGGCAACGCATGAGCAAGGACAAAGGCAGGATGAGCCGCAAGTGGATCAGCAAAAAGATAGCCGGAAGGTTTGGCGGGCAAGTACCGGAAGTACGAGACATTGTACGCAAGAATCTGGTGGACCCGCTCAAGCGGCGGCAGGAAAAGATTGCGACCGCAAAGCACCGGGCCGGGAAGCAGGAGGGCAAAGCCGTATGATGGTATACAAATACAGTCTTCACGACCCGGACAGCGGGAAGGTGCTGTACGAGGGCACGGCGGCAGACCTGGCAGCCCAGGGCGTGGTGCGGGCGGAGAAGATCCTGCCGACGCTGTGGCGGGACCAGCAGCGCCAGCACAAGCGCCGCGGCAAGCACCGGTGGGACATCACCCGGGAAAAGGTAGAAGTGGCTTGCAGCCGGAAAGCCTACAAGGTGCGGCTGAAGCCGAAAAAGACGGCGGCCGTGCAGGCAAAGCCGCCGAAACGGCCTGCAAAGCCGAAAGCTGCTGCGCTGCCGGTGCCGAAACCGGTGGCACCCAGAGCGCCCCGGGTGCGGCTGAAGAAGTACCTGACAGACCCGACCCCGCTGCAGCGGGACGTGCGGGAGCTGGAAGGCTACAACGCCAAGGCCCGGGAGCGTGGAAAGAAAGAGCTGAGCTATGGGTACTGGGCAGCAGAGGGAAAACCGGCTGCTCCGGCATGGTAAAGCCGGTATGCACGCCGGACTGCCCGGACCGGCACCCAGCCTGCAGTGACCGGTGCGAAAAATACCGGGCCTGGAAAGCCGAGGTACAGAAAGAAAAGACCTACACGAAGAGCCAGAACGATGCGGGAAAGATCAACCGGAACGACTTTGACGCGGAGTTCTGGATGGGCGGAAAGCACAAATAACGAGCCCCCGGCGGCGCTGGATGCGCGCGGCCGGGGGCTTTGGCGACGGCGGGAGTGTCAGGCCGAACGGGTGCTGCCAGAGGGAAAGCTCTGGCGGCAGGCGTTTGAACTGAACAAGCCATTCCTTTTTATAATAGGCGTCCGGGGCGGGCGCTTTGGGGGGCTTGTATACCCGTTAATCTTGTGACTGTGTGGGCCACAGAAAAGAAACCAACACGAAAAGTTTACCGGACAGGGAGGGCACCGGGATGCGAAAAAGCTACATCCGGGAAAAAAGGACCCTTTGCGGGGACACATACCAGGCCGTGGGCATTTACCCCGTGACGGATCAGGAGCACCGCCAGCGGGGCAAGAAGCGCAAAGAGAGCGACAAGGGCCAGAAAAGCCGGAACAAGGCCGCCAGTCTGCGCCGTCGACTGCGCAAGGTGCTGGCCAATTTTGACCAGAACGGCTTTTACCTGACCGCTACATACGAGGATGCCTACCTGCCCGAGGACGAGGAAGGCTGCTGGCGGGACGTGAGAAACTACGCCCGGCGAGTGCAGCGGGCGGCACGCAAGCGGTTTGGCGTGCGGGGGACCTGGCTGAAGTTGATGCTGTGGGCCGTGCGCAACGGCGAGGCTGGGCGGCTGCACATGCATGGCTTTGCCCAGTGCCCGGGGCTGAGTGAGGCAGAGCGGCGGGAGCTGCGGTATATGCTGGAGGATCTATGGCGGCGGCGTGTCCCCGGCACACGGGAGTTTGAGCCCATGGGCACCATGAACGCAGACCGAATCATCATGAAGAAGATCCTGGGCATTGACGGGCAGGGTACGAGCGGCACGGTGGGGTACATCTACGGCCACGGCTTCCGGCGGTGCCTGGAAACCAGCAACCTGACCCTGCCGGAGGAGCAGCCGGCAGCTGACACCAAGTGGAGCCGCCGCCAGCTGCGGGAGGCCTGCAGCGAACACGCGGAGGACCCGGCGTGGTGGGAAAAGCTGTTCCCGGGGTGGGAGTGCGTGAAGATCCAGATCTTTGACCCCGGCGGGCTGCACGAGAATGCCGAGCCCCGGCCGGAGGGCTGGGAAGCCACCGAACCGCAGGCTTATGTGATCCTGCGGCGGGGGGAGTTTGCGAAAGTTCGCACATGACAGACAAGAAATATTTATTTTGCGCGTAAAATAGGCGGTTTGTGCGGGGAATGCGTGAGATATCAGCCAAAAACGGCAAAAAAAGCGGGAAAGGCGGCGGGCAGTGACCAAAAAGCAGCGGAAAGAGGTGCGCAGGGCGCTGCGGCAGTACGACGGGCGCGGCAAGTGGGCGGCGGTGCTGGACCGGGTGCGGGACTACTATGCCCGGACGGACCCTGCCTGCTGGGAGCTTTTGCGGATGCGCTACCTGGAGGGCATGCGGGAAGAGGACGTGATCCGAGCGCTGTACATCGGGCGGACGACCTACTACAGCAAGGAGCTGGAAGCGCTGAGCACGGTGGGGATCTATGCGGCGGCGGCAGGGCTGCTGGAGGCGGAATGACAGCTGCGGGAACGAAGAGAGATGGCTGAGCGCTGCGGCGCGCGGCCTTTTTGTACTGCAACGGCGACGACCGCAGCCTGCGGCTGAAGCAGGGAGGAGCTGTTGTGGCAGCGGCCAGCAGGATGCAAGGCCCGCCTAAGGGCCGCAGCAGACGCTGGGAGCTGAGGCTGGGGCAGTGTTCTGGTTTTTCAAAGCGCCGCAAGGCCGCTGCGGAAAAGACAGCAAACACAACCCGTGCTCCACTCCCCCAAAAAGTCCGTAGGTTTTTTGTGCGGCGGTTTGCGATAGACTGGAACCATGAGCGCAGAGGGAGGGCCTGGGATGGCACAGCGGAAATACTGCAAAAATACCGTGCCGGGTCGGCAGGGGCGCGGGAAGAAGTACCCGGCCAGGGTGCGGGCTGAGGTGGTGATGGCCATGATCAGCTCCAACTCCATCTGTGCAGTAGCCCGGAAGTACGGCGTGCCGGAGAGCACCATCCGCAGCTGGATGGCGGAAGAAGCCAAAAAGCCGGACGGGGTGTTTGCCGAGGCCCGGGCCCAGGCGGCGCGGGAGATCGCAGCCCGGGCGGCGCTGGGAGCCCGGGCCCAGGTGGGTTACCTGCAGCAGCGGGTGGCCGAGAACCAGCGGGCAAGCGAGATCTGCACAAAGCTGCGGGCAAGGCTGGACGAGGACGCCCGGGCTCAGAAGTACGAGATCGGCGGGCTGCTCAAGAGCGAGGCGGAGAACCTGCAGGACGCGGCAGAAACCGGCCTTGTGGTGTACAGTGAGCCGGGCAGCTACGACCGGCGGCTGGAGGACGATGAGCGGAAGGAGCTGGAACAGCAGCTGGAGCGGTACGAGGCGCTGGCCATGACCGACAAGGACGCGGCGAACGTGGCCACGGTGCTGCTGAACGCTGCGGCCAATGCGGCGGCGCTGGTGCCGCGGGACGAGGGCGGCAGCCAGAGCGCTGCCCCGGCGGTGCTGATGGAAGCAAAGGACGACGCAGAGCAGCAGGAGGTGGTGCTGGATGGCACGGCAGGAGATTAACGGCCGGCCCATCATCTGGCGGCCGCAGCCGAGGCAGGCGGCCTTTATGCGGCGCAGCGAGGACGAGGCCCTGTACGGCGGGGCGGCCGGCGGCGGCAAGAGCGACGCGCTGGTGATCGAGGCGCTGCGGCAGGTGGATGTGCCCAACTACCGGGCATTGATCCTGCGCAAGACCTTTCCCCAGCTGCGGGAGCTGATCGACAAGACCATGCAGTACTACAAGCCCGCATTCCCCAAGGCCCGGTACAATGCCAGCAACCACTGCTGGACCTTCCCCAGCGGGGCGAAGATCTATTTTGGCAGCATGTTCCGGTCCCAGGACAAATACAACTACCAGGGCCAGCAGTTTGATTTTATCGGGGTGGACGAGCTGACCCACTTCACCTGGGAAGAGTACAGCTACCTGATGAGCCGCAACCGCCCCAGCGGGCCGGGCACACAGGTGTACATCCGGGCCACGGCCAACCCCGGCGGCATCGGCCACGGGTGGGTGAAGGCCCGGTTCATCACGCCGGCACCCCCGGGCACCCGGATGGTGCAGCTGGTGGACGTGAAGAAGCCGGACGGCACCGTGGAAAAGCTGCGGCGCACGCGGGTGTTTATCCCCTCCACCATCTTTGACAACCCGGCACTGCTGAAAAATGACCCGGGGTATCTGAACAACCTGGCGTCCTTACCGGAGGCGGAGAAGCGGGCGCTGCTCTATGGCAGCTGGGACAGCTTCAGCGGCCAGGTGTTCACCGAGTGGCGCAACGACCCGGCCCACTACGAGGACCAGCGGTGGACCCATGTCATCAAGCCGTTTCGCATTCCGGCGCACTGGAAGATCTGGCGCGGGTACGACTTTGGCTACTCGCGGCCCTTCTCGGTGGGGTGGTATGCAGCGGACGAGGATGGCAGGCTGTACCGGATCAAGGAGCTGTACGGCTGCACCGGCACGCCGAACGAAGGCCTGAAGATCGACCCGGTGGAGCAGGCCCGGCGCATAAGGGAAGCGGAAGAGAACGACCCGATGCTGAAAGGCCGGGTGATCCAGGGCGTGGCGGACCCGGCCATCTTCAACGAGAGCCAGGGCGAGAGCATTGCCCAGATGCAGGAAAAGCACCCGTACTACCTGGTATGGCACCCGGGAGACCACACCCGCCTTGCCGGCAAGATGCAGATGCACTACCGGCTGGCCTTTAACGCCGAGGGACGGCCCATGTTGCAGGTGTTTGACACCTGCAAACACTTTATCCGGACCATCCCGAACCTTGTGTACGACGAGAGCAACGTGGAGGACATTGATTCTGACCAGGAAGATCACATTTACGACGAGTGCCGCTATGTGCTGATGGAAAACCCCATCAGCCCGCGGCAGATCCAGAAAGAGACGGTACTGCGGGACGACCCGCTGGACCTGGACAAGAGAAAGAGCAGAACGCATGTGATGCGGGTATAACCCTCGCACCGTTGGGAATGGGCAAAAAAGGAGTGACAGAGTGGACGGAAAAGAACTTTTACAGGAGCTGCTGCGGCGATACCCGGACCAGAGGGTGAGCGCAGACCCGGCGGGGGCCGGGATGCTGAACGGCCTGGGAACGCAGCAGCCGGAGCCGATGACCGGAGCGGGCCTGCAGACGGCAGGCAGCTCCCTCACGGAAGAGGCGGCAGGCGCGCAGGTGATCGGGCCGGAGGAGATTGCAAAGGCGGGGGAGACCCTGCAGAAATACAAGGCGGGCAAGGCGTCGCTGGACAAGCGCATTGTGGACAACGAGCTGTGGTTCCGCATGGGACACTGGAAGAACTGCGAAAACAAGATGATGGAGGGCAAGCCCGAGCCCTCCAGCGGGTGGCTGTTCAACAGCATTGCCAACAAACACGCCGACGCCATGGACAACTACCCGGAGCCCAACGTTTTGCCCCGGGCGGCGGACGACGAAGAAACGGCCAAGGCACTCTCGAAGATCATCCCGGTGGTTTTGGAGCAGTGCGACTATGAGCAGGTGTACAGCGACACCTGGTGGCGCAAGCTCAAGACCGGCACCGGCGTGAAGGGTGTGTTCTGGGACCCGACGCTGCGAGGGGGCCTTGGCGACATCAGCGTGAAGAGCGTGAACCTGCTGATGCTGTACTGGGCCCCTGGCGTGAGCGACATTCAGGAGAGCCCGAACCTGTTCAGCCTGAGCCTGGAGGACAACGAGCAGCTGGTGGCGAAATACCCCCAGCTGGAAGGCCACACCGGAAAGAGCCTGGACGTGGCCGAGTACATCCACGACGATCAGCTCGACACCACCGGCAAGAGTGTGGTGGTGGACTGGTACTACAAAAAGGCCCGGCCGCAGGGCGCGCCGGTGCTGCACTACTGCAAGTACTGCAACGGCGTGGTGCTGTACGCCAGCGAGAACGACCCGGCCCTGGCCGAGCGGGGCTTTTACGACCACGGGAAATACCCCTTTGTGTTTGACCCGTTGTTCATGGAAGAGGACAGCCCGGCGGGCTTTGGGTACATCGACGTGATGAAGGACACCCAGACCGCCATTGACGAGATGAACCACGCCATGGACGAGAACGTGAAACTGGCAAGCAAACTGCGCTTTGTGGTGAGCGACTCGGCCGGGGTGAACGAGGAAGAACTGGCGGACTTCAGCCGGGACATCGTGCATGTGGTGGGGCGGCTGAACAGCGACACCTTTATGCCGCTGCAGACCAGCGTGCTGAGCGGCAACTGCATCACCTACCGGGACGACCGGGTGAACGAGCTGAAGGAGGTCAGCGGCAACCGGGACGTGAGCCAGGGCGGCACTACCAGCGGCCTGACCGCGGCCAGCGCCATTGCGGCCCTGCAGGAAGCGGGCAGCAAGCTGAGCCGGGACATGCTGAAAAGCGCGTACCGCTCCTTTGCGAAGGAGTGTTACCTGATCATTGAGCTGATGCGCCAGTTCTACGACGAGCAGCGGGTGTTCCGCGTTACCGGAGAGACGGGGCAGACCGAGTACACCCCCTTCAGCGCGGCGCAGCTGCGGGCCGTGCCGGGCGGCGAGATCGGCGGGGTGCAGCTGGGCGACCATGAGCCGGTGTTTGACATCACGGTGAGCGCGGCCAAGAAGAGCACCTTCAGCCGTCTTTCTCAGAACGAGACGGCGAAAGAGTGCTACCAGATGGGCTTCTTTGCGCCTGCCAACGCCGACGCGGCCCTGGCGGCGCTGGACATGATGGACTTTGAAGGCATTGAGAAGGTGCGCCAGCGGGTGAGTGAGAACGGCACGCTGTACCAGCAGCTCCAGCAGATGGCACAGCAGCTGCAGAAGATGGCAGCCATCATCGACCAGCAGAACGGCACCAACGTGAGCGAGGCGGCAGGAGCGGCTGCGCAGGCGGCGGGCAGCACGGGTGGCGGCAGCGGCAGTAGCAATGTGACCCGCAGCACCACCAACAGCCTGGGCGCTGCGGTGGGCGAAGGGAACAACAGTCTCTCGACACAGGCGGCCAAGCGGGCCATGGATGCGAACAACCCGAACAAAGAATGACGGGGGACGTTCTCTTTTGCCGCACAAAAGAGAACCAGAAAAGCGCCAGCGATTTCGATGCGCTGGACCCACGAGAAAGGGGCTGCTCGCCCCTTTCAGACCCCAAAGAAGAAGTCGAACCGGAAAAAAGCTAGCCGCTGCGCTTAACGCTTTTTTCTCGGCTCTCCGATTGGAACAGGAACGACAGGAGGAAAACGGCGTGATCAAAGTGGAAATGATGCAGACCGACAAGGGCTATAGTGTAGCAGCAAGCGGCCACGCAGACTATGCACCCAAAGGCCAGGACATTGTGTGTGCGGCAGTGAGCGTGCTGCTGCAGACGCTGGCCAACAAGGTGGAGGAGGCTGCACGGCAGAAGCAGCTGGAGAGCAGCTGCGTGCAGCACGGTGAGTCTTTTGTGGTGCAGGCAAAGCCCAGCGGCGGCATGACCGGAATCATGGTTGCTGCATGGTACGACTTTGTGGAGGAAGGGCTGAGCGAGCTGGCCGGGCAGTACCCGGACCATGTGGAGTTGTACATTTACGATGACAGCGACGGCTGCGATGCGCCGGAAAAGGCACTGAACCTGCAGAAATTTGCCGAAGGCGGAGACGGCGGCGCAGGGGCTGCAGAGGGCGGTGCGGCGGAAGCGGCCGCCCCGGCGGTGCAGGAGCCTGCCCTGCGGCCGGCACAGGAGCGGCTGGCACGGCGCAGCGGGGCGCTGAAGGGGAAGGCGGCAGGCGGGGAGAAACTCCCCCAGCCGCCTGCGGGCGGCAGCCCCCTCAAGGAGGGGGCCTCTGGCAGTGAGAGTGACCCGGCGGAAGCGGAGAAGCACCAGGAACCTGCCAAGGAGCCCAAGGCCGAAAAGACCCCGGAGGAGCGCCGGAGAGCCTTTGGCGAGATGGTGCAGGGCGAATACAGCGACGTGTTCCAGGAGATGATGCAGCGGGCCATTGATAAGGCCACGGAGAACATCCGGCAGAATCCGCAGGTGGCGCGGCTGACCCAGGCACTGGCCAATGCCTACGGCGTGGACACCGAGGACATGGACGGCCTGATCGAGGCGGTGGAGAACGGCCGCGTGAAGGACGAGAAATATTACGAGGACCTGGCCCAGCAGCGGGGTGTGAGCGTGAAAACGGCCCGGGAGCTGGACAAGATGGAGAGCGACCTGAAGCGCAGCAACACCCGCAACGCCCAGCTGCAGGCCATGCAGCAGGAAGCAGCCCGCCAGCAGCGGGTGAGCCAGATCCAGGCACAGTGGGAGGCCCAGGCCGCCCAGCTGAAGACCCAGTACCCGGATTTTGAGCTGCAGGAGGTGCTGGCCAACGAGCAGGTGGCCGACCTGATGCGCCGGGGCGTGAGCCTGCCGGACGCTTACCGGGCCGCCTACTTTGACCACATCATGCAGCAGGCCACGGCCCAGACCGCCCAGAAGGTGGAGCAGGGCGTGGCGGCACGCATTCAGCAGCGGGCCAGCAGACCCGGCGAGAACGGCACCCGGCCAGGCGGCGCGGTGACCACCCATGTGGACGTGGCCAGCATGAGCCGCCGCCAGCTGGAAGACCTGGAACGCAGGGCACGCCGGGGCGAGAAGATCACGCTGTAACGACTTCCCACACGAGGGTGTGAGAACATAAACCTTTGAAGGAGGACCAAACCATGAAATGGAAGAAGATGAACCTGCAGCTGTTTGCGGATGCGCACGAGCAGCTGCAGAACACCACTGGCAGCTCCGGCATGAGCGCCGAGATGAAAACCTTTTACGAGCGCCGCCTCATCGACCAGGCGCTGCCGGCGCTGGTGCATGACCAGTTCGGCGACAGCTACCCCATCCCGGCCAACAACGGCAAGACCATTGAGTTCCGCAAGTATGACGCGCTGCCCAAGGCCACCACGCCCCTGACCGAGGGCGTGACCCCGGAAGGCCAGGCCCTGACCGTGACCACGGTGACCGCTGAGGTGCACCAGTACGGCGGCTGGGTGCCCCTGACCGACATGGTGCAGATGACCACCATTGACAACAACGTGGTGCAGGCCACCAGCGTGCTGGCAAGCCAGAGCGGCCGTACCATGGACACCATTGTGCGCGACATTCTGGCCGGCGGCACCAACGTAATCTACGCCCCTAAGATCGGCGCAGGTGGTGCAGAGACCCCGGTGACCAGCCGTGAGGATCTGGACGCCACGGCCCAGCTGACGGTGGACCTGATCGAGCAGGCGGTGGCCCAGCTGAAGGTGCAGAACGCCGACCCCATCGGCTCTGCCGGCGGCAGCTATGTGTGCATCATCCACCCGTACACGGCCTACGATCTGAAGAAGGACCCGGCCTGGGTGGAGGCCCACAAGTACGCCAGCCCCGAGGAGATCTTTGAGGGCGAGATCGGCAAGATCGGCAACGTGCGCTTTGTGGAGACCAGCGAGGCAAAGATCTGGACCGGCACCGACTGCCCCTCGGGCCTTGCGGTGTTTGGCACTCTGGTGCTGGGCGCCCACGCCTACGCCACCACCGAGCTGGAGGGCGGCGGCCTGCAGCACATCGTGAAGCAGCTGGGCTATGGCGACGACCCGCTGAACCAGCGCGCCTCTGTGGGCTGGAAGGCCGTGAAGACCGCCGAGCGCCTGAGCGAGCAGTACATGGTGCGCATTGAGAGCTGCAGCGCACGCTACAGCGCCAAGGCGAAGGAAAACTGAGGAACGGAGGATGAACAAATGGCAGTAAAGAAAGAAACCGCGCAGCAGGCTGCGGAAGCAGCAACCCAGGACGACAAGGCCAGCCAGGGCGTGCAGGCGGAGAAGCCCGCCACCGAGGTAATCCACCTGTTCAAGGACAACGGCCGCTACTCCAGCGCCCGTTTTGTGAGCGTGAACGGCGAGGCGTACCTGATCCAGCGCGGCGTGGACGTGGAGGTGCCTGCGGCGGTGGCCGAGGTGCTGCGCCACAGCGAAGAGATGGACAACGCGGCCAACGCAAAGATCGAGGCGGCCCAGGCGGCGGCGCAGAACGTGCCGGCACTGCAGAAGCTGTAAGAACAACGTGAAGAGAACACCCGGTACGGCAGGCACTTGCTGTGCCGGGTGTTTTTGCTAAGGAGGGAAACTGAATGAAAGAGCTGAAGGACACTGTGGACGGGATGCTGAGCACGGACTACAAGGAACGGTTTGTGGCAGAGTATCAGCAGACGAAGATCCGCTACGAGAAGCTGAAAGCCTTTTGCAACTGCGTGGAAGCGGCGGCGATGGCAGGCACGGAGCAGCCGAAACATGACTGCCCGCTAGAGCTGCTGCGGACACAGCAGAAATATATGGGGCTGTATCTGGCACAGCTGGAACTGCGGGCTGTGATCGAGGATGTGGAGCTGGAGACCTGAAGGGAGACAGAGTATGACGGCAGGAAAGGCGATTGAACTTTGCGACCAGATGCGGCCGAACAATGATTTTGCGGACGAGATGAAACAGATGTGGCTGCGCCAGTGCGACGCGCGGCTGCGGCAGACGGTGGTGAACCGCTCGGCCTGCGGCGATTTTGACGCCGTGGGCGCGGACATGGCCGGGGACGGGCTGGAGTATGACACCCAGCTGCTGGCACCGGATGCCTTCAGCGCACTGTACCAGCACTGGCTGTGCGCCCAGATGGACCTGGCCCTGGGCGAGACGGCCCGGGCGGTGAACGAGCTGCAGATGTACAGTGACTACTGCCAGGAGTTTGCAGCCTGGATGCGGCAGAAATACCCCCCGGCGGGCGGGGTGCAGTGGAGGTATTGAGAGATGATCGACGGGACGAACCTGAACCAGCTGACCGGCAGCCGGCAGCTGTTGCGGGCCTTTGGGGGCATCAACGAGACCTACAGCTGCAGCGAGGCGGAGCTCTCGGCGGCGCTGAATTTTTCCGGCAGGGGATTTCCGGCGCTGCAGACCAGGGCCCTGCGCAAGAAGGTGCGGGATGTGGAAAAAGTAAACGGCATGTACCACCTGAACGGGCTGCTGATCTGCCGGGGAATGGGGCTGGAATACGCACCGGACGGGCAGGCGGGCCGCACGGCGGCGGTGACGCTGGAGAATGTGCTGACCGATGATCGCAAGGAACTGGCCGGCATGGGCAGCAAGGTGCTGATCTGGCCGGATAAGCTGGCCTTTGACACTGAGACCGGCCAACTGGAGCCGCTGGGGGCGAAGTGGGAGCTGGGCGACCGGAAGATGACCGTGTGCCCCTGCGACACGGAGGGCAAGGTATACGAGGTGGCCGGTGCAGGCGACACGGAGCCGGAGAGCCCGGAGGACGGGCAGCTGTTTTTGAAGGGCGCCGCCGGGAACCTGTACGACTATGAGAGCGTGCTGGAAAAGTGGAGCGCCAAGAGCGGCAAGTGGGTGCAGGTGCTGGTGAACACGGTGCGCATGACCTGCCCGGGGATCGGGAGCCTGCTGAAGGAGGGCGACACGGTGACCCTGACCGGCATGCCGCAGGCGGTGTGTGACGCGCTGGCGGCAGACCTGAACGGAGAGATCGTGGTGCAGGCGCTGGAAGGAGACGACCTTGTGGCCAGCCTGACCCCGGCCCAGGACAGCAGCCGGTACTATGGCAGCTGGACGGTGACGGCCACGGGCACCAGCTGGCGCAGCCTGGACGGGGCACGCGCCGAGAATGAGGGCCTGGCCGTGAGCATCACGCTGGAGCGGCGGGTGCCGGAGCTGGACTTTGTGACCGAGCAGGGCAACCGGGTGTGGGGCTGCAGCAAGAAGGAAAACACCATTTACGCCTGCCGCCTGGGTGACCCTACCAACTGGTACAGTTACCGGGGCATTGCCTCGGACAGCTATGCCGTGAGCGTGGGCAGCGACGGGGCCTTTACCGGGGCGGCCAGCTGCATGGGGTATGTGCTGTTTTTCAAAGAAAACTGCATCCACAAGCTGTACGGCTCCAAACCCAGCGACTACCAGCTCTCCAGCGTGCGGTGCCGGGGCGTGGCAGCCAACGCCGCCCACAGCCTGTGCGTGCTGAACGAGACACTGTACTATCTCTCGCCCGGCGGGGTGATGGCCTGGGACGGCAGCCTGCCCAGCAAGGTGTCCGGCGCGCTGGACACCGGGAAGCTGACGGGGGCCGCGTGGTGCGCTGCTGGAAGCCTGGACGCGCGGTATTACCTGTACCTGCGCCGGCAGGGGGACAGCGCCGGGCGGCTGCTGGTGTACGACACGGAGCGGGGCCTGTGGCACGAAGAGAGCGCCGTGGGCTACGAGATGGCCAGCACCGGCCAGCAGCTGTACCTGTGGGATGGCCGGGCCCTGTGGGCGGCAGACCCCGACCGGGAAACAGAAGGGGAAGCCGAGGCGGCACTGCAGTTTGAGGCGGTGAGCGGGGACATTGGACTGACCGAGACGGATGACAAATACATCAGCCGGATCACCCTGCGGCTGGACGCGCAGGTCCACAGCGTGGTGACGCTGGCGGCGAGCTACGATGGCGGCCCCTGGGAGACCCTGCGCACGGTAGCGGCCACGGCAGACCATGCCCGGCTGAACCTGCCCTTTGAGCCGCGCCGACACGACACCCTGCGGCTGAAGCTGAGCGGCACGGGGCAGATCGCGCTGCGGAGCATGGCCTTTACATTGGCGGGCACCACCGGCGGCCGGGTGACCGGGGCCGGGCCGAGAAAGTGAGGGATGAACATGGCGAGTTTAGCGGGGCTGAACGGCATCAGCCTGCCCAGCTTTGGCAGCAGCATGGACCCGGAGGACGCCCGGGCGCTGCGCAACTACCTGTACCAGCTGCAGGAACAGCTGGGCTACGTGCTGACCAACCTGGACAGCGAGAACATGAGCGAGAATTTTTTGAGCAGTAAGGGGGAGACGGAATGAGCAGACTGAGCAATGCCCGGACGGAACTGGAGAACTACGAAAAGACCCGCCCGGCGGACTATGTGAGCCAGTACCAGCCGAAGATCAAGGACGTGATGGGCCAGCTGGACGGCATGAAAGAGTTTGACTACGACCCGGACGCCGACACGGCCTACCAGCAGTACAAGAGCCAGTACACCCGCTCGGCCAAGCTGGCGAACCAGAACGCACAGGCCAATGCCGCCGCCCAGACCGGCGGTTATGGCAGCAGCTACGGCACCCAGGCGGGCCAGAACGCCTACACGGCCACCATGAACAACCTGGACAACGTGCTGAACAGCCTGCAGGACCAGAGCCGCAGCGAGTACACGGCCAAGCGCACCGGGCTGGAGAGCCGGCTGAGCGGACTGCAGAACGCCGAACAGCAGGACTACCAGAACTACCAGAAGGACATGGCCAACTGGATGGACGGGCTGCAGTACCGCCAGAACGAGTACGACAAGGCCAGCAGCGAGAGCAGCCAGCGCACCAGCCGGTGGCTGAACGGCATCCTGAGCGCGGTGCAACTGGCGGCGCAGATCTTACCGTTCTTTTTTGTGTAAGGAGGGGACACCATGGGAACCATTGCGAGACTGAACACGGCAAAGAAGAAGCTGGCCCAGGCCGAACAGGCTATGCCGGGGGCCTACCAGAACAACTACACGGACAGCATCAACCAGAAGCTGGTGCAGCTGGCGGATGCCAGCCTGACCGGCAGCACCGGCGTGGACACGGACGCCCTGAATGCCGCCTACCAGCAGTACCGGGCAAACAGCGTGGCCAACGCCCAGAACGGCGCGGCGGCCGCTGCCGGCACGGCCAATGCCCTGGCGGGCGGGTACGGTGCGGACTGGGCCAAGACCGCGGCGAACCAGGCGGCAGGGGAGCAGATCGCAGGCGTGGACAACAGTCTGAGCAGCCTGCGGGCGGACGCTTTGCAGAACTGGAAGCAGAAGATGAGTGACACCACCAGCGTGCTGGACGACCTGCTGGGCCAGCAGAGCCTGGAACGCAGCGAGTATGACGGCAGCGTGAGCAATGCCCAGAACTGGCGGGACTACCTGAGCGGCCGGGTGGACACGGCACGGCAGGAGAACAACGATTTCTGGAACAATGTGTGGAACGTTGTGAAGGGAGTGGGCAATGCGGTAAAGACCGGGTACGATGCCTACCAGGGCTATTACCAGTGGGACAAGGAGTTTGAACTACAGAAGCAGCAGTATGCGGACAGCCTGCAGCGCACCCAGCTGAGCGACCAGATCAGCGCCATGGAACAGGCGCAGGCCTTTAAGCAGGCGGGCTTTGATGACCTGGCAGCCCAGACCCTGACCAAGTACGGACTGGACAGCACGATGCTGGACGCCTGGGAGGGCATGAGCGATACCCAGAAGGACAAGATGGCGGCCCTGCTGCAGGGCGCAAGCCTGGCGGGCAGCGGCAACGACACGGCAGCAAAGAATTACCTGCAGATGGCAGGACTGAGCGGGGACAGCACGGACAGCTACGGCACCATTGCCGGGCGGCTGAACAGCTCGAACCTTGCATACCAGCAGGCGCTGCTGGGACTGCAGCAGCGGTACAAGACCACGGGCACCGGAAGCACGAGAAGCGGTGGGAGCAGCTCGGGAAGCAAGAGCGGCTCGGGAAGCAAGAGCAGCGGCTACACGACCAGCCAGCTGCAGCAGATGGCAAACAAATTTTCCAGCATGAAGGGCACCGAGCCCCTGTACGACTTTTACAAGCAGACCCTGACCGATGCGGGATGGATCAAGGCAGACACCGGCACCAAGGCCAGTACCCAGAGCGCGGCGGGAGGAACCGGAGCGGGAAAGGCGGGAACCACGACCAGCAAGCTGCCGGTAGCGACCCCCAAAACGCCGTGGAGCACCAGCGACACGGTGGACGGCGTGGCGGGGGCGTCGGTGAGCATGGCCAGCCCGAAAGGCGGCAATTACAATACGGCGCTGCGAGAAGCACAGCAGATGGCAAACAATGGCTATAACATGGCCCAGATCACCGAGTATCTGATCCGGAAAAATTACAGCGACAGCACCATCAGTCAGGTGTCGCAGACTATGGGATGGTAAAGGAGGAGCAACATGAGCCTGAGTGTAGAACAGGTGCGCCAGATGCGGGAGCAGATTAAAGCGAATGACGCCGCAAAAACCGCAGCCCAGAAGAAGACGACGACGACCCAGACGGCCAAGACCACACCGGCGGCACCGGCAGCCAAGAGCGCCGGCACGGGCCTGAGCGTGGCCCAGGTGGCGCAGATCCGCAGCCAGATGACGGCTGCCCCCGCCAGCACCAGCCGCCTGCAGACGACGGCCAGCACCCCGGCTTGGACGGGCGGCACCCGGCAGGTGCTGGGAACAGTAAGCGCGGACACGCTGGGCAAGCAGGTGCTGGCGGATATGGCCAGCAACACGGGCAGCCCGGTGGCCACGGACCGGCAGGAGGACTACGAACCGGACTGGAACTATGTTGGCAGCGACAACACCCCGAAACAGCGGGCCATTGCGCAGGGCACCTACGGCAGCTACGCCAAGGCGGCGCAGAAGGCGGGGAATGCCCTTGCCAAGGACCGGCCAACAGACCGCTTTGACGAGCTGAACCAGTGGATGGATGCCGACCCCCGGCACCGGGAGGTGGTGGACCTGCTGCGGCAGAAGGAGTACACCACTCAGGAGGACAAGGGCGTTGCCCCGGAGCAGGCCGTGCAGGTGACCGGTACAAAGCAACGGTACAGCCCCGGAGACCTTTTGAAGATGGGGTACACGGCCCAGGAGATCAACGAGGCCCGGGCATACATCCGGGAATATGATGCCCTGCCGGTGACTGACCGGGCGATGCGCCGCACGGCGGACACCACCAAGGGCATTGCAGCCACGGTGGCGTCGGCGGTGCCCATGACGGGCGAGATGACCACCCAGGGCGTGAAGGACATCCGGGCTACCCAGAAAAACGAGGCGGCACTGGACAAGGAACTGGAAGGCGATGCCCGTGGCAAGGAACTGAAAGACCGGATCACGGCGGTGGACATGGACTATAACCCCCAGTACACCGACGAGGATCTGCGCGGCATGGGGTACAGTCAGAGCGAAATTGACACCATGCGCAGCCGCATTGCCGGGACGGTGCAGAAAACGGCGCTGGATAAAGACACGAGCCTTGGCTACCAGCTGTACCACTACGGCCAGCAGCGCACGGAAGCGGCCCAGGCGGGCCTGAGCCCGGCGGCCAAAACGGCCATGGGCGTTGCCACCAGCGCGGCGGAGAACCTGGCTGTGGCGGGCGTGAGCCACCACCTGGTGCTGCCGGTACTGAGCGCCCAAGGCGCGGCGGAGAGCATGGGCCAGGACGTGGAGAAGGGCACCAGCGCAGGCCAGGCTGTGGGCGTGGGCCTTGCAAAGTTTGGCGCAGGCTGGGCCATCAACAGCGTGGGCGTGGCGAACATGGCCCGCAGCATGGGCGTGGACTATGCCCGGGACACGGTGGCCGGAAAGCTGGCCGACCTTGTGCGCAGCTCGAAGCTGATGAACAAGCTGGGAAGCAGCCGGGTGGCGAAAAACACCATCTCCGGCGGCGTGGACAATGCGGTGCAGGCCTTTGTGGAGACCTATGCGGACAAGATCATTGACGCGGCGCTGGGCGGGGACCAGCAGGCCGCCGACGAGCTGCTGCAGACCGACACCTTTTTGCAGGCCCTGCAGGCCGGTGCCACTGGCGGTGCGTCCGGTGCGCTGGGCGGTGCCGTGGGCACGGGGCTGGGCGCCATGAGCCGGACGCTGGATGCCCGGGCCGGGACGGAAACAGCTGCCCCGGTGCAGGTGGACACCGAGAGCCGGGCGGCGGATGCTGCAGCGGCGCAGCGGGCACTGGAAGCGCGGGCGCAGGAGCAGACCGGGGCGGAACTCCCTCAGCCGCCTGCGGGCGGCAGCTCCCTCGGGGAGGGAACCTTAAAGGCGGCGGAGACGGCAGACCGAACGGAAGAAACGGCCGTGAACGATGACCCGGCGGTACATACCCCGGCGCAGAACGCCAGCATTGCCCAGTACAAGGACAGCGTGGACGAGAAGATGGCCGAGTATGTGGACAGGGTGCGGGCAGGTGAAACGCTGGCCCCCTACATGGTGACCGAGACCAGCGACCGGATGCGCAGCGCCATGCAGGAGCTGACCGGCCTTGCCAAAGTGGGCAGCGTGACCATGCTGGACGCCAACGGAGTGAAGCACATCACGAACCGGCACGCGGGCGGCGACGGCAGCGCAGACGCCACCATGAAGGAGAGCGCCGACGTGGCCCGGGCGGCCTATGTGCTGAACAACTTTGACAATGCGTATCTGGCAACGCGGAAAGCGGATGGATACTATACTGCCAATCGAAAAAAAGCACCTATTGTAATTTTTGAGAAAAAAATAGACGGCTCCCACATCATCGTGGAAGCCGTGACAGATGCCAAAAAAAGTAAAAACTTTATCGTTTCGGAATATTTGTCGTCCGTTGGTGTGCCGGAAAAAGAAATAGCGAAAGTTCTGCAGCCCTCTATGGATGCCGTTGCCGACCCCAGAGATACGTCCGAAACGTTAAGTGCAGATCCTTCCGCTATTCCGATGGCAGAAGTTCTGCGATCCCCCGTGAATGCCGTTGCCAGCCCTGGGGATAACGCCCGAAACGTAGTCGCAGATCCTTCCACCAGTGCTACTGTAACACAGGAAAAGGGCAAAGTCAACGGAAACACGGTGGAAAAGGCCGGGGAAACCGTGGAAAGCCCGGCGGAGTACGCGGACGTGGAACTGCGGGCAGACCCGGCGGCGCTGGAGACAGACAGCTGGACGCGGGGCGAGCAGGTGCATACGGCGCAGGAGCTGGCGCAGCACTACCGGATGAGCACCCAGGCGGTGCAGACCGTGGTGAACAACATGCCGGCAGGCATTGGGGCGGAGATCTACGCCCCGGCCGCGGCCAGCCTGTACCGGCTGGGTGTGAACGGGGAAGGAGCCAGCTTTGCCGAGGCGCTGCAGATGACCGGCAAGGGCAGCGCCCTGAGCGGACGGGTGCAGCAGGTGCTGGCGCTGGGGGATGCAGGCCGGACGGCGCTGAACCTGGCCTACTTACAGGGCAAAGGAGAAGCGGGACGCTACCAGGAGACCCGGGCCGCAGAGCTGGGCAAGCGCCCCGGCAAGGCGGCACTGCGGGAGGATGCCGGCACTTACTACAAGGCAGACGGCAGCGTGAGCAAGGGCACCCGGGCGGACGACGCCCTGATCGAGTTGAGCGCCAAGGCCAGCGGCGTGGCGGCGCAGCGGGTGGTGCAGGGCCTTGCAAACAACGCCAAGGGCCTGATCCAGAGCGCGGCGGGCAAGGTGTTTTACTCGAGTGAAGCCGACGCCGCCACTGTGATGCACGAGACGCTGCACGAGCTGAACCGCTGGGACAACGCCGGCGGGCAGGAGCTGATCGACACCTTTGAGCACTACCTTGTGCAGCAGAACGGCATGGACAGCGTGCAGGAGCTGGTGCAGAGCTATCTGGACCGGTACGAGCGGGCGGGCCAGCAGCTGACCTACAACCAGGCCATGGAAGAAATCACGGCGGACGCCATGCGCAGCATTTTTGGAACGGAAGAGGACTTCCGGAATTATGTGCGCCAGCAGGCGGCGGAAGCCAGGATGAACGCCCAGGTCCAGAAGCGGAGCAACCGGGTGATGCAGAAGATCGAGACGCTTTTGCAGAAGGTGCTGACCGACATCAAGACCCTGCTGGGGGCGGAACCGGACAATGCCGCGGCCAAGGCGGCACAGACCCTGACCGAGACCCAGCTGAAGGACCTGCGGCAGATCTACTTCAACCACCAGGCGGACGCCGGGGCCAACTACCGCGCGGCGCTGGAAGCAAACGGCGGCATGGAAAAAGCCGCTGCGGCAGACGCGGCAGCGGCGGAAGATGTGCGGCATTCCATTGACGAACGGTTTGAGGACGAGATCGAAAGTCTGAACAAAAAGACGGACGATTATATGATCACGGTCGGCAAGACATCGGATGTGCTGAAAAGCATTGGTGTGAAAGATCAGACGATTTTGTGGAATGCTGGTAAAATCAAAGAAATTCTGAAAAAACACAGTGAGGTAAGATATAAGGCCGGAAAAGAAAAATCCATCATGACACCGGACATCATCAAGCAGGTGCCACAGGTATTGGAAAACCCGGTGGTGGTGCTGCACTCGAATGAGGAGACCGGCGCAAATCAGGGAAAAAATTATAGAAGCCGAATCTATATGTTCGGTGAAGTGAAGGATGCACTGAACCAGCCGGTGAGTGTTTCGTTGGAACTGCTGCCGACCCGTAAGAATGGATTAGTGATGGATAATATTGTTCTTACCAGCGCTTATGGAAAGAACAATGTGCAGAATGCGTTGAACAGTGACCAAATCCTGTACATTGACCCGAATAAAAAAAGAACCGCAGCATGGCTGGGCAGTACTGGGCTCCAATTGCCGGTCCCCCCAACCATGTACGGTTCCAGAGGTACTTTAACATACTTCGAAGAGTCTGTCAAGATGATGGATGCAAATTCCCGCAACGCAAAACTTGCACAGTTTATGACGCAGGAAGGAGAAAACCGCTACCAGCTGGACGTGGACAGCGAGGACGTGGAAGCAGCCAGGCGCCAGAGCGTGGGGGACGGCGGCGCTGAGACCGAGACTCTGGCCAAGGTGATGGCGCAGGCGGATGCGGCACAGGTGTCGGACGAAAGCCTGGAACGCATTGCCCGGAAGATGGTGAAGACCAGCGACAGCCGGGCGGACGTGAAGACCCTGACCAGCCGCCTTGCCGCACTGCGGAACTACCTGAGCGGCGGCAGCGTGGACTGGGCCCAGGCCCACGGCTTTGTGCTGGACATGGCCCAGCAGGTGATGGAAGGCAGCGCCAAGAAAAACGACGAGCTGTGGAAGGCCTACCCCGACCTGCACAAGATGAGCATGAGCCTGGAAAAAGGCAGCAAGGACTACAACGAGGTGCTGTACAAGTACGGCAGCTGGGCCGAGGCCCGGAAGGAGCTGGCAAAGCACGGCGTGAGCCTGACGCTGACGAAAAAGGGCGAGGTGAGCCGGTGGGACGCCGACTTTACCGAGCTGCAGGGCATTGGCGGGGGATTGTTCCCCACCGAAACGCCCAGCAGCGCCGCCGACGCGCTGGAAGCCATGGCGGCGGCACACGATGCGATCAAGCCCACGATGGAGAGCGCCTATGACAGCGAATGGGACGCGGCCAAGCAGGAACTGGCCATGGATCTGTGGAACGAATACCTGGGCCTGCCGGGCGTGGCCAACAGCCGGAACGCGAAACTGCGGGCGGAGTTCAAGGCGCGGACCGAGCAGATGAACGAACAGGCAAAGCGGCACAGCCTGGCGCTGCAGGCCGAGGCCAACCTGAACGCGGCCAAACAGCGGGCCAGCGACCGGCAGAAGATGCGGCAACCCTATGCGGACCGGATGACCAAGGCCCAGCAGGACTACAAGGAAGCGGCCGCAAGGGCAGAGGCAAAGCTTGGCGCGAAGGAGCGGAAGCTGGAACAGCAGGCGGCTGTACTGCGGGAGGCAGAACGCGGAAAGACCCGGGAGAAAATTGCCATTGCACAGGCGAAGAACGCCGAGCGGCTGGCCCAGATGCGGGACAGCCGGGACAAGGACAACACCCGGCGGGCCATCCGCAAGGCGACGAGTGAGCTGACCAAGATGTTCGAGCACCCGAACGAGAAAAAGTATGTGCCGGAGTACCTTTTGGACAAGGTGCAGCCGGTTTTGCAGCTGGCGAACGAGGCCATTGGAAACCGGGAGACGGCCCAGCGGCTTGCCCAGTGGTCGCACCGGGGCGAAGAGGGCTGGACCTACGCGCCCATGCAGGACAGCAAGGCAGCCATGGAAAAAGCGGTGCACGGGCTGCGGGACGGCATCAAGCGGGAGATGGAGAACAGCGACCGGGCACAGCTGGAATGGGAGAACAGCGGCCTGCAGGACGCCATTGACGAGTGGCTGCTGGACGTGAACGACAACCGGGAACGGGAGATCGAAGTGCTGCGGGCGAAGATCGAGAACGCAAAGCAGTACACCCGGGAGGATGAAAGCCCGAGCTGGACGGCGTATGTGGACGGACTGAACGACCGACTGGCAGCGCTGAAAAACGGCGGCATGGCCACCTTGAGCTCCACCGAACTGCGAGGGCTGCGGGACATCATTGACCAGACGCTGCACATCATCAAGACCGACAACGTGGTGGTGGGCGCGGCCGAGGACGTGATGATCGACGAATTCGCCGAGGGGGTGAAAAGCGAGCTGACCGACGCCAAAGGCGTGAGCAAAAAGCCGGGCGCCCTTGGCAGGATGAGCCGGGCACTGAACAGCTATAAGATAAACACCATGAACATTGAACGGATGTTTGAGCGGCTGGGCGGGTACACCCACGGCGGCTACATGGAGAACCTGGGCAAAATGCTGAACGACGGCCAGCGAAAGAAAACAAAGATCCTGATCGAGGGCACGAGGGTGTTTGACGAGCTGACGGGGCCGAAGCACGAGAAGGAACTTTACCACTTTACCCATGACCTTGTGGACATCGGTCTGAAAGACGACAGCGGCAAGGCGCGGAAGATCACCCACAACCAGCTGGCGGAGCTGGCGCTGCAGCTGCAGAACAAGCAGGGCGTGCACCACATCCTGCACGGCGGCCTGACGCTGGAAAACATGGAGGCAAAGCTCTCCGGCGACACGGAGCTGGCAAAGCTGGACAAGGCCACGGTGCGGGTGGGCCAGCTGGCCGTGACCGACAGCGAGGGCAGCAAGCTGGACGCGGCTGCCCTGAGCCAGAACGAGGACGCCGAGCGCCGCACCCTGCTGGAAGAGGTGGACAAGCACCTGACCGACTACGACCGGGCGTGGATGGCGGCCTGGAAGACCCTGAACGCCAGGATGACCGGGTACATCAACGAGACCAGCATGCTTTTGAGCGGCGTGAAGAAGGCCACCACGGAGAACTACATCCACATCAACGTGGACAGTGACGCGAACCCGGAACAGAACAAGGGCATCCGGTACGACAACAGCGCGGCGAACCCGGGGTGGCTGAACCACCGGGTGAACAGCTCCAAGCCGGTTTTGCTGGTGGGCCTGGTGCAGCAGGCCGAGACCAGCATTGAGAACACGGCCCAGTATGCGGGCATGGCGGTGCCGCTGCGGAATGCGGAAAAGGTGCTGAACAGCATGCAGGGCGGCAAGACCCTGTTCAATACGCTGGAAGAGACCTGGGGGACCCCGGCCCGCACCTACATGAACAACGCTCTGGCCGACCTGTGCGAGGTGAAGGACAGCCGGGCCGTGGGTGACGGCGTGTTTGCGAAGCTGCGCAGCTATGCGGCGGCCGCGGCGCTGAACGCCAACGTGAACGTGACGCTGCTGCAGGCAGCGTCCTTACCCACGGCAGCGGCAGAGCTGGGCTGGGGCGCCACGGGAAGCGCATTTGTACAGTTTAACAAAAATCTATTCGACCTGCGCAATGTGGGGCGCTTTTTGGGCTCTGACATGGACAGCAGCCTGACGAAAATTGAACAGCGGATGGCCGAGCACGGGGACGAGCTGCTGGCCTACCGCCTGCGGGGCACCAGCGTGGGCGAGATGGCAAGTGCCAACGCGCAGAAGGGCTTTGTGGGCCGTACCCACGACGCGGCCCGGAACAGCGACAACAAGGCCGTGCGCGGGGTGACGAAAGCGGCCGACAAGGTGCTGAGCCTGTGGACGGCGGGCATTGGCAAGATGGACGAGATCACGGTGGCGGCGTGCTGGCAGGGCAGCGAGAGCTATGTGAAAGCCCACCCGGAGGAATTTGCGGCCGGGGCCGAGGTGGTGAACAGCCCGGAATACTGGGCGGCGGTGAACGAGAAGTTTGAGCAGGTGGTGGAGCACACCCAGCCCAACTACACCACCATGCAGCGCACGGGGTTCCAGCGGTCCGGCAACGAGATGACCAAGACGCTGATGATGTTCAGCACCCAGCGGCAGCAGAACGCGCAGATCCTGACGTCGGCCTTTGAGGACTATGCGGCGCAGGGCGAATGGGTGAAGGCCCGGAAAGCCGCCTACAAAGAGCACCCCGGCGCCGAAAGCAAGGCCGCGCTGGAAGAAGCGCAGAACGCAAAAGACCAGGCAGGACAGCGGGTGTGGCGCGCCGTGAGCAGCCAGGTGGTGCAGACGGCCGTGATCGCCGCCCTGGGCGTGGGCGTGAAGTTCGGGCTGCACCGGTGGCAGGACCTGCAGGACGACAACGGCGACATGACCCCGTGGAGCGTGGCGGCGGATTTTGTGCGGCAGTACATCAAGAGCTTTGGCAGTAACTGGACCGGCGTGAGCGAGGCCATGACCGCCGTGGACCTGGTGACGTCCGGCTTTACCAGCACCCGCTCCACCATCAGCATGAACGGCATTGAAGTGCTGAACGACGTAGTGCGGAAGATGGGCAAGGTATACCAGCTGGAAGCCAAGGACACCAGCGAGATGACCGAGAAGCAGCTGGACGCCTACAACGCCCAGATGAAGGAGGCCATTGCGGACATGCTGGGCCAGTTTGCGGCGGCCCGGGGCATCCCCTACGCAAACCTGAAAAAGCAGGTGCAGGCGGTGACCGGCTGGATGGACACCCTTGCCAACTGGAACAAGGAGGGCGGAAACTTTGACAGCCTGCCCGCCAGCGCCACCGGCCAGTATGACCGGCTGTACAACGCCTACCTGAACGGGGACACGGTGGAGGCGAAAGCCGCGATTGAAAAGCTGAATGGCATGGTGGAGGCCGGGACCATCCAGGAAAACAAGATGTACGAGCAGATGAAACAGCGGCTGCAGCAGTACGAGCCCCGGGTGACCGAGGCGGCGCAGGAGACCAACGCCGACCGCTGGGAAAAGCGCAAGCAGCTGGTGGACCAGATGACGAGCGAGATGCAGCAGGCCTTTGGCGGGGAGAGGAGCGACGCCCACGACTGCGTGGTGAAAGCGGTGGATGTAAAGAGCAACGAGCTGCTGAAGGCCGAGAAGGGATACGACAAGGCCAGCAGCATCTATGCGGGCCTGCGGGATGCCGTGGGCAGCGGCAGCGGCCAGAGCGTGCAGGACGAGTACGACCGGCTGGTGAAGGCGGGCAAGAAGCCGTCCAGCGTGAAAAATGAGATCACGAAGGCGGCTAAGGCGGACTATGTGGATGGCAGCGAGTACGACCGGGAGCAGCTGGCGGAGATGCTGCTGGCCTTGACCGACAAAGACGGGAACGCCCTGTACGAGCAGAAGAATCTGGACGACTGGGTGAAACAGGCGGAGAAGAACGCAGAGAAGGAGGCACAGAAGGAAAACGAGTTTGACCGGTATGATCTGCTGAAGTAAACAAGAGCACCCCGGCGGCCGGAAATGGCTGCCGGGGTGCTTGCTTTGCATCAGTCAAACAGGTCAGAGTGCGTACCTGTGCGGAACAGGAAGAGCATGAGCTGCTCACCGTCCACGCGATAGATCAGAAGCCAATCGGGACGGATGTGACATTCACGAAAGCCGATGTAATCACCGGTGAGATCGTGATCGCGGTTCTTTTCTGGCAGGGGCTGCTGTGCGGCCAGCTGGTCCACGATGGATTCCAGCAGGCTGAGATCGCAGCCACGCTTGGCGGCGAGTTTGAGATCCTTTTTGAAGCGATTGGAAAGAACGACCTCAAGCATTGGACAATACCTCGTTCATAGCATCGTGAAAGGATGCGTAACGGGGGTAATTTTCGGGGTGTGTCTTCATGGCGGAGTATTCGTTCAAGGCAGCTGCGGTCTCCGCATTGGGAATTTCCCGCGAGACAGGGAACGGCAGGCCCTGAACGCGGACTGCCTGCTTCAGAAAGATGGTGACTGCGGTGGAGAGATCCATGCCAAGATCGGAAAAAAGCTCCTGACTGGAACGCTTGAGATCTGCATCCAGACTGATGTTGGTGCTTACTTTAGCCATAACGAAAACCTCCTTCAGAACTATTCTATGCTTAGAATAACATGATATGCGCATGATGTCAACATGATGCGCACATAAAATAGGAAAATCTCTTTTTGCAATCCTTGTTTTGCGTGCGAAAGTCCGCAGGTTTTTTGTGCAGCGGAGTGCGGTAGACTGGAAGGGCGAAAGGAGGAGACGCGAATGCGTGTGAAGATCTTGAAGCGCAGTTTTGCCGGGGCGGAGTTTGCCCCGGACGTGCGGGTGCTGAAGGTGGGCGGCCAGAGCAGCGCCGGGGTGGAAAAGCTGGAATTTGAGCTGCCGGCAGAATGGCAGGGCCTGAGCGTGACGCTGCATGTGCAGTGGCTGGACGGCACCCTGCCCGCACCGGTGCTGCTGGACGACGAAGACAGCGTGGCGGTGGACAAGACCCTGACGGCCAGCCCCGGCGGCCAGTGGATGCTGCTGGCCCTGGGTGCGGACGGTTACCGGGCCCTGACAAAGCCCACCAAGTACGAGTGCTACAGCACTCTGAACACCGACGGAGACGTGGAAATCAGCCCCACCCAGTACGAGACCTTTGTGGCCCGGGTGCTGGAATACTCCAACACGGCACAGCAGGCCGCAGCCAGCACAAAGGCCAACGCCGAGACGGCGGCCACCGCAGCAACCCGGGCGGTGAATGCCAAGGGCCAGGCAGAGACGGCGGCCCGGACGGCAACGGCAGGGGCTAAAAACTCTGAAAATTCGGCAGTGAGGGCAGAGGCTGCGGCGGCCCGGGCAGAGGCAGCGGCCCCGGAGACCGGGAAGGTGGTGAGCGTCAACGGCAAGGGCGGCGTGGTGCACCTGACGGCTGAGGATGTGGGAGCCATGCCGGCCAGCGGTGCGGCGGTGGTGCAGAGCATCCGGCTGGAGGGCCGCACCCTGACCGTGACGATGGCTGACGGCAGCGAAAAGAGCTTTACCACCCAGGACACCACCAGCCTGCCGGCCATGACCGAGGTGCTGGGTACAGAACACGGCGGCACCGGGAAGGAGACCCCGCTGACGGCGGAGGACGTGGGCGCGGTGGAAGCGGGGAGCGGCGTGTACCTCAAGGCGCTGACCGTGCAGGGCAACACAATGACCGTGACCAAGGGCGACGGCAGCACCGAGACCGTGATGCTGGCCCAGGAGTACGTGCTGCCTGCCGCCACAGCGGACGCCCTGGGCGGCGT